>Ga0193755_1000277_pt1 | contig 14546 bp, 14 predicted proteins | sample H1a2metaG_FD_144921 | JGI IMG/M metagenome (GOLD analysis project Ga0193755, IMG submission 144921) | Soil microbial communities from a riparian zone of the East river system, Colorado, United States - H1a2 | ecosystem: Environmental > Terrestrial > Soil > Riparian zone | place: USA: East River...
GTCCGCTTGTGGTCGCCAAAATCCACCGACATCTTGACCAGCTTTTCTGATCCTTTCACATCTTCGACTCGTTCGATCGTTCCCACTCGAACGTCTATTTTGTCCAGCAGCTCGAGCGATATCAAAGGCTTGATCGGCGCCACGGTTATTGTTTCCATTTCCTGTTCGAGCCTCGTGCTTCAGTCGCTGGTCGCGGTCGACTCGGCCTGGCCGGACGCCGGCTCGTCAATCTTGCGAAGCCGCACGCGAGTCACCCGCTTGTTATCCGCTTCGACGACTTCGAACTGCAGTCCTTTGAATTCGAGCTTCTCTCCGGCGGCCGGTACGCGCCCGAGCTCGCTGATGATCAGTCCCGCGACAGTCGTGAAGTCGTCGGCCTCGACTTCGCGATCGAACAGCAACTCTACCTTTCTTATTTCAGCGCTCCCGTCCACCAGGTACGAGCCGTCCTCTTCGCGTACCACTTCCTGATCGTTCGCGCCCTCGTCCTCGTCCTCGATCTCGCCCAGTATCTCCTCGATTATGTCCTCGATTGTCACAAGCCCGGCCAGCCCGCCGTACTCGTCGACCACCATCGCAATCTGCACCTTGGCCTTTTGCATCTCTTCAAGCAGGGCGCGAACCGATTTGCTTTCGGGGACGAAGTAGACGGGACGCATGCATTCGGTCACTTGTGTGGCCATCTTCCCTTCCTCGCAAAACGCCAGCAAGTCTCGCACGTATACGATGCCTTCGATGTTGTCGATTTGATCTCGATAAACCGGAATACGCGAATACTTGGATTCAATGATAAGAGCACGTGCATCGAACACGGTTGCGGAGGCTTCGATGGCAACAATCTGAGGCCTTGGTTGCATGATCTCGCCGACAAGCGTGTCGCTGAACTCGATGATCGATTGGATGAGCTCGCCTTCCGACTCCTCGATGATGCCTTCTTCTTCGCCGACGTCGATAAAAGCCTGTATCTCGTCCTTGGCCTCTTCGGCCTCGTCTCCAGAGTTCTCTTCTTCAAGCTCCTGCTTTCTCATCCTGTGCAACAGAGTGCTGATGGGCGTCACGACGATTGAAAGCGGGAGGTAGAAGAGCCGAAAAACGGGCAGGAGCATCCAGAATACTTCTTCCGGGTTGTTCTGGGCTATCAGTCGCGGCACCAACTGGCGAAACAGCACGATGACAACAAACACCGCGGCGAGGGTGACAGCAAGCGCACCTCGCATGCCGGTGGCGACAAGCAGGTCATACAGAAGAATGGCGATCGCGGCTATCGAGAGCTGGGTGCCCATGATCAGGATCAGCTCGAATCTCCGCCGGTGTTCGAGCAACTCGCGAAAGAAGATCGCGCGAGATCTGGTTGCCCGCTCGGCGGCCATCACCCTGAGCGAGACTTCGCTCAACGATTCATAGGCGCTCTCGATTGTCGAAAGAAAGACCAGCGTAAGCAAAACAAAGCCGGTCACTATCAGCTCGGTCAACATGGTAGCCTGTAGGGGCGCCCCTCCGCGGGCGCCCCTCCTTGCGACTTCGACAACTTATGCGCCGGATTGAGGGGCGCCCGCGGAGGGACGCCCCTACAGGTTCAATCAGCCTTTATCTAAAAGTTTCCGGCGCAACTTCAGCTCGAGCCGGTTCATCTCCCCTTTGTCAGTCTCGTGATCATAGCCGCAGAGGTGCAGCACGCCGTGAATAAGCAGTTCGCTCAACTCGCGCTCGAATGAGTGGCCGGCTTCGCGAGCCTGAGTCAGCGCCGTGTCAGTCGAGATGACCACGTCGCCCAGACTCTCGTCCTCCGTTGCCGGCGACCCGTTCGCTTGTCGGTCAAAAGTCGGGAAAGAGAGCACATCGGTCGCGCTGTCCTTGCCCCTGAACTTGAGATTCAACCCTCTGATCGCGGCATCTCGCACAAACGCGAGGGTCAGGCTGGCATCCGCGCGATCAAGCGCCGCGAGCGTCGCGCTCGCCAGCCGCGCGACCCGGCGACGGTCTAGTCGCGCGAGCCGTTGCCGATTTACGACTTCTATGGCCACGGCTGCTCTCAGCTCCGGCCTTTTACGGCGGCGATTGCCGGGCGACCTTCCGGAGGCTCAGCTTCCTGCCGCGCAACCTGATCGACGCCTGGCGCCGCCGCGCGGTTGAAATCGAAACCGGGGTACGCAATGCGATGATGATGAATCCCGAGAAGCACCCTGGTGAAGCTCTCGGCTACTATCCTAAGCTCGCGCATGGTGATATCACACTCGTCGAACTGATCGTCGTCGCGGATGCGATTAGTGATCATGTCGATCATGTTGCGAAGCTTGCCGGGCGTCGGGTCCTGGACGGTCCGAGCCGCCGCTTCCACCGAGTCGGCGATCATTATAATTGCCGCCTCTTTGCTCTGCGGTTTTGGACCCGGGTAGCGAAACTCGTGTTCGAGCGCGGTCGAGTCCGCGTCGTCGCTGGCAGTGCGAGCCTTGTAGTAGAAAAACTTCATCAAGCCGGTGCCGTGATGTTGAGGGATGATCGCGACGATGCGCGGCGGGAGCTTGTGGGCGCGCGCGATCTCTATGCCCTGCTTGACGTGGTTCGCCAGCACAATCGCCGACATCTTGGGCGAGAGCTTGTCGTGCCGGTTCTCCATGTAGCTCTGGTTCTCGACAAAGTAAGTCGGGCGCACGCTCTTGCCGATGTCGTGATAGTAGCAGGCGACGCGCGCAAACAACGCGTCGGCTCCAATGGCTTCCGCGCCCGCTTCCGCAAGCAAACCTACCATTATCGAGTGATGATAGGTTCCGGGCGCCAGCTCCGCGAGTTGTTTAAGCAGCGGCAGGTTCAAGTTTGAAAGCTCTAGCAGCTTTATGCTTGTGGTGATGTGAAAGAGCCATTCGAATAGCGGCAACACGATTGAAGCCACCATCGTGGCGACCAGGCCGCTGAAAAACCCGCACAGCGTGTCGAAGATCAGGAGCGGCATTTGCGGTTCGCTGGCGCCGAGCAAATCAAGCGCGAGTGCGGTGGCTGCGTTCAATCCGCCGATCCACAGCCCCGCCGCCACCAACGCAGTGCGGTCACGGCAGTCCTGCAAGTGGTATATCGCAGCCGCGCTCGACATCAACGTGTATGCCGCGAGATACACATCGCCCGATAACACTCCAATGAAGACCGTCAATACCGAGGAAAACACAAACGCCGCCTGTGCGTCGGTCAGTATCGTCACCAGCACGGCGCCCAACGCGAGCGGCGCCAGGTATAGATAGCCATGCGGCGAATTGAACGGGCTGATCGCCGTGGAGTGGCTCATCGTAGAACCCAGCGAGAAGAAGACCCGCGCCAGGCCAACCGTGACCGCCAGACTCGCCATTTGTAGTAGGAAGTGGCGGCGCACTCGCAGGTGCTGGCTCTGGTAACGAACCAGATACTGCCAGAGCACCAGCACCATCAACATAACGATCACTACGGTGCCGGCGAATTCGATCGCGCGCTGACCAATCGGGCGATGACGGGACGCTTCAGCAAGCAGCAGCGCCTTTGCGGGAGTCACCGTCTCGCCGCGAGCGACAATCGGCTTTCCCTTCTCGGCGCTGACTGTCACCGGTGAAATCGCCTCGCGAGCCGCAGACCTGCGCGCTTCGGTCTCCGCCTCGCTGTAGTCGAGATTAGGGACGATCAGCGCGCCGAGCACCTCCCCAAGCAGCTTGCGATCGCGCGCGTCGTAATCCGCCGGCCATACGAGCTTCTCAGACCGCAGCGACGCCGCCGCGGTAAGCTTATCCCGTATCGAGCTGAGATCGGTGACCATGAACTCCTGACCGCTTTTGGGTTCGCGGCGGACAATCGCGCTGGCCCCCAGCCGCCGGAACTGGCTGCGGCTGGCAACGACCGGCGTCATCATCACCGCTTCAAGCTGATCGATCATCAAGTGCTCAAGCTCGTTACCGAATTGGTGCTTGATCAGCACCGCGACCTGATCGCGCTCAAGCAGCAGCCCTATGCGTTCTTCGATGTAAGCCTGGAGCTGGTCGGGTGTCGCGCCGGCCCTTGCTTCCCTTCCGCTCGCAAACAGCTCTTCTACTACTGCCGTTGCCTCGCGAGCCGCCTTGATGTGAAAGTCAAAAACAGGAAGCGCAGATAAGGCCGCCTGATCGCGCAACCGTCTGGTTTCTTCGATGTCGGTGACCTTCAGGTCTTCCGGTGCGATAAGGTCGGCGCTCGCGACCGCGCCCGCGGAAAGCTGCTCGATCGCCGTGCGCTGGTAGTTGCGCAAGAGAAGCATCGACAGCGCCACAATGATGAAAAGGCCGACGCCGGCGTCGATGATTGCCTGATCGGTCAGGCCCGACGAAAACGCCTTCACGGCGCCGACCGCCTTGGCTGAAGGACCGGGACTTGGTGTAGCGGGCTTGGACTGCATAGAGAGTGCTGAGCGATGAATGATCAGTGATGACCAATGAGCAAAAACTCACGCTCATCACTCATCACTGCGTCACAGCTTGTCTTCGAACTTTGTCTTCGAGTGCTGTTCGTACGCCTGAACGATCATCTGCACAAGGTGATGGCGCACAACGTCCTTTTCGGTGAAGTAGATAAACTCGATGCCTTCGACGCCGCTCACAACGCGCTGGGCCTCAACCAAACCTGAGCGCCGGCCCGTCGGCAAGTCGATCTGAGTGATGTCGCCGGTGATAACCGCCTTCGAGCCGAAACCGATTCGCGTCAGAAACATCTTCATCTGTTCGGAGGTCGTGTTCTGGGCTTCGTCCAGAATGATGAACGCGTCGGCGAGGGTTCGGCCGCGCATGAAGGCTAGCGGCGCAACTTCGATGACTCGCTTCTCCAGCAGGCGCGTGACCTTCTCGTAGTCAACCAGATCGAAAAGTGCGTCGTAAAGCGGCCGCAGGTACGGATCCACCTTGTCCTGAAGATCGCCCGGAAGGAAGCCGAGCTTCTCACCGGCTTCGACCGCCGGCCGCGCAAGCACAATCCGGTTCACGCGCTTCTGCATCAGCGCTTGAACTGCCATCGCAACCGCCAGATAGGTCTTGCCCGTGCCGGCGACTCCGATGCCGAAGACCACGTCGCTCCGCTCTATGGTTTCGATATAGCGACGCTGGTTCGCAGAGCGCGCGGTGACCTGCTTCTTGCCGGTGGGATTGAGTCGCGTCTTGGTGAAGTAGTCGCGCAGCGTGTACGCGCGGTCCTCGGCGATTTGCTTAAAGGCGGACTTCAATTCGTCGTTTGACATTCGCCGCCCTTCTTCAAAAAGCGCGGCGTAGTCTTCCATTATCTTTTCAACCAGCTCCACGTCTTGCTGATCGCCTTCAATGATCAATTCGTTGCCGCGCAGATTGACGCGCACGCCAACCAGGCTCTCAAGCTGCTTGATGTTCTCATCATAAGGACCAAACAACGCCCTTATGCCTTCTTCCGGTAGAGTAACTTTCTTCAATACTGCTGACCTGTCTCCCATACAAAAAAGGCGCTCAGCAAGCTTTCAGGCTCACAAGCGCGCGGTTATCTTCTCTCGTTATCGAACTCGGGCTGCCAGACTCTCGGGCCGGCCTTTACTCATAGCGCAACGCTACTACAGCGATAATGGCATGTCAACCACGGCAAATCCGCGGTAGTGGATCAGTTTGAAGTTCAGAGTACGAGCTTTAGCTTGCTTCTCACGTTCGTGCGGCCAGAAAGAGCAAGCTGAAGTTTGTACTCTGAACTCAAACAATCTACCAGTCTCCAAGTTTTATGCGTTTCTTGATCTTCCGCTTGACCAGATCACGCTTGAGCGGACTGATATAGTTTATGAACAGCTCGCCGTCGAGGTGATCGGTTTCATGCGAAACGCAACGCGCTTCGAGATCCATCACGTCGAGCTTGAACTCGCTTCCGTCGACATCACGCGCGCGGACGACTAATCGCTGCGGGCGGGCAACCTGTATATAGATGCCTGGGAAGCTCAAGCATCCCTCGTCGCCGATCTGTTCGCCTTCTTCGGTCTCGATGACTGGATTGATGAGAGCAAACTTTTGCTTCTTGTCCTTGCCAACGCTGCAGTCCATTACGAAAAGCCGCTTGAGGACCCCGACCTGCGGCGCGGCAAGCCCCACCCCCGGGGCGCCGTACATCGTATCGAACATGTCATCCACAAGCTTGCGCAGCTTGTCGTCGAACTCGGTTACCGGCTCCGCCGTTTTGGTCAAAACCGGGTCACCGTATTTAACAACCTCTAGATTCATCTCAGCTCTCGAACTCCTTTTGTCTTTCGTCGGCCTGTCGCCGCTCAGCAATCTTTTGTCGCAGCAGATGGTTTAGGACCGTGGTCTTCGCTCTGAAGCCTGTCACTTCGCGCCAGGCTACAAGTGCTAAGCCGACTAAAATTATACCAGCCCCGACAAGATTATGCGTCGCATATCCGATGGCGAACCCTACAAAGATGATAGCCACCAGCAGCACGTAGTACAGGATTCCGTGAGTCCGCGTGGCGCTTATCGAGCGGCGTAGTTCGTCCACCTCGCGGTCTAGTTCGTCGTGCATCATCCTATCCTAATGTACGGGCGGCCCTCGGTGGCCGCCCCTCAATACAACTCACGCTTCAGGGTTTCGAGGAGGGGCGGCCAAAGAGGGCCGCCCGTTCAAGCTTTTTCAGGCTCGACCACAGACGGCCGCCGGCTCAAGGTTAGTACTGCCTCAACTGTTCCACATAACCTGCGAAGTTCCGCTTCACTTCTCCCAGGCTATCGCCGCCGAACTTCTCTCGCGCAGCGTCTGCAAGCACCATCGCGACCATCGCCTCACCGATCACTCCCGCCGCGGGAACGGCGACGATGTCTGAACGCTCGAACGCCGCTGCTGATTCCTGCTTGGTCACCACATCGACGCTCGGAAGCGCGCGGCGCAAAGTCGAGATGGGCTTCAAGTGACCGCGCACTCGCACGTCTTCACCGTTTGTCACCCCGCCTTCGACTCCACCCGCGCGGTTCGTAGGCCGCGTAAACCTGCGCTCGTCTTGATTGTACCCAATCTCGTCATGCACCTGCGAGCCGGTGGTTCGGCTGACTTCGACGCCAGCGCCGATCTCAACAGCCTTGACCGCCGGAATGCACATGATCGCCTGAGCAAGGCGGCCGTCGATCTTTCGGTTCCACTGCGTGTGTGAGCCAAGGCCCGCAACGACGCCGCGCGCGACGACTTCGAATATCCCGCCAAGCGTGTCTTTGTCTTCTTTGGTCGAGTCTATCAACTCGATCATTCGCTGCTCGGCTTTCTTATCGACGCACCGAAGCGGCGAATCGTCCGGAAGCGCTGCGATCTCTTCCCATGTAGCCTGGATCGGCCGATCAGGCACCCCTCCGATCATCGCCGTATGGCTGGCTACTTCAATGCCCATTTCTTTGAGAAGCAACTTGGCGAAAGCCCCGGCCGCCACGCGCCCGGCGGTTTCCCGCGCACTCGCGCGTTCGAGGATGTCTCGAAGATCGTGCGTGTCGTACTTCAGCCCGCCCGCGAGGTCAGTGTGGCCCGGCCGCGGACGCGTGAGCTTCCGGGCGCGTTTCTCGTCGGAGAACTCGCGAGGCTCAACAGCCATCACCTCTTGCCAGTTCTCGAAGTCCCGGTTGCGAATCAACAACGAAACCGGCGAGCCGATGGTCTGGCCGTGTCGCACGCCGCCGATGATCTCGACTTCATCGGATTCGATCTTCATCCGTCCCCCGCGCCCGTAGCCTTGTTGCCGCCGCCATAACTCGTGATTGATGTAGGCGACGTCGACGGGAAGCCCCGCCGGCAAGCATTCGACGATTACAACGACGGCCTTGCCGTGTGATTCACCGGCGGTGATGAAGCGAAATTCGCTCATATGGAAGTCTGTGGCGCGTTGCGTACTATTCGACCGACGCCATTTCAAGCGCCCGAGTTCGAAGGGCCTTGACCTTGTCGCGCAGCTCAGCGGCACGTTCAAACTCGTACTTCGCGGCAGCGGCACGCATCTGGCCCTCAAGCCGTTTGATCGTCGCGGCAATATTCTCCGCCGAATACTCTTCAGCCTCTTCAGCCACGCTCGGGAGTTTGAAATAGTCGGCTTCGACGATCGAAAACATCGTGGAGCCGATCGCCTTAACAATAGTTTGCGGAGTGATCCCGTGCTCGAGATTGTAAGCAGCCTGCTTCTCACGACGCCGCTGGGTCTCGCCCAACGCTCGACGCATCGAGTCGGTTATCCGGTCCGCGTACAGGATGGCTTTGCCGTGAATGTTGCGAGCCGCGCGGCCGATTGTCTGGATCAGCGACATCTCCGAGCGCAGGAAGCCTTCCTTGTCGGCATCGAGGATGGCGACCAGCGACACTTCGGGCAGGTCCAATCCTTCGCGCAACAGGTTTATTCCGACCAGCACATCGAACTCACCGGCTCGCAAGTCCCGGAGTATCCTTATGCGATCAAACGTCTGGACCTCCGAGTGCAAGTATCGCACTCGCACTCCCAGCTCCGAATAATACTCGGCGAGGTTTTCTGCCATCTTCTTGGTCAGCGTTGTGACCAGCACTCGCTCTTTTTGAGCCACGCGCAGTCGAACCTCGTTGAGCAAGTCGTCAATCTGTCCACGCACCGGCCGCACGTCGACCTCGGGATCCGTCAATCCAGTCGGACGAATCACTTGCTCGATGACTTCTCCGCCGGTCTTTGTCAGTTCATACGGACCAGGCGTTGCCGAGACGAACATGAGCTGTCCCATGCGCCGCTCCCACTCTTCGAAGTTGAGCGGCCGGTTGTCCATCGCCGACGGCAAGCGAAAGCCGTACTCGACAAGCGTGCGTTTGCGCGACTGATCGCCTGCATACATGCCTCGCACTTGAGGAATCGTCTGGTGGCTCTCGTCGACCATCACTATCGCATCACGAGGCAGGTAATCGAGCAGCGTCGGCGGCGGCTCGCCCGGCAGGCGCCCGGTCAAGTGCCGCGAGTAGTTCTCTACGCCGTGACAATAGCCAAGCTCCTTGAGCATCTCGATGTCATACATCGTGCGCTGATGAAGGCGCTGGGCTTCGAGCAGCTTGCCCTGCTCCAAAAGCTTCGGCTCCCACTCGTCCAGCTCCTCTCTTATCGTCTTGATCGCGCGCCGAAGCCTGTCGGGAGGCATCACGTAGTGCGACTTAGGATAAATGGGCAGGCGATCGTGCGTCTCCAGAACCTCGCCAAGCAGCGCGTCTACGGTCGAGATCGATTCGATCTCATCGCCCCAGAACTCGATGCGAATTGCCTTCTCCTGGTAGACGGGATAAATCTCCACGACGTCGCCGCGCACTCGAAAGCTCCCCCGATCGAAGGCGATGTCGTTGCGCTGATACTGGATCTCGACGAGTCTCTTCAGGAGGGCAGTGCGCGATAACTGTTGGCCGCGTTCGACGAACGCTATCATCCCATAATAGGCGTCAGGATCGCCCAAACCATAGATGCATGAGACACTTGCGACGATGATGCAGTCGCGGCGCTCGAACAGCGTTCGAGTCGCCGAGAGCCGCAAGCGGTCGATGTCTTCGTTGATGGTTGATTCCTTCTCGATGTAGGTGTCAGTCGAAGGGATATACGCCTCGGGCTGGTAGTAGTCGTAGTAGCTGACGAAATACTCGATGGCGTTGTGCGGAAAGAACCCCTTGAATTCCTGATAGAGCTGGGCGGCGAGCGTCTTGTTGTGAGCCATCACCAGCACGGGCCGATTGATGCGTTCGATAACGGAGGCTATGGTGAAGGTTTTGCCGCTGCCGGTCACGCCGAGCAGCACTTGATGTCCGGCGCCTTCGTTCAACCCGCGGACTATCTGCTCGATGGCCTGGGGTTGGTCGCCTTGCGGAACGTAGTCAGAAACGAGCTTGAAATCCATGATTGAGTCTTGGCTTCGCTGAGAGCCTGCGAACCTTCGATCCAACGTCTCCAAGACAGGCCTCGCGCTCGCGAACACGCCGCCAGAGAGTATACAGTTGCGCTGACGCTGCGAGCAATCAGTGCGAAAAAGTGGTCGCGCGAAAAAAAACACATTCAAAAGTTCATCGTTTGGCAATCAGTGCTTGACATCGAATCGACTCATGTCGATAATCCGGCTTGCCATCAGAAACCCTTGCTCATCGGTTGTACAGTTCCACACTAGTTGACAATCAAATCCCGGCAGCAGAGGCAGCGAGATTAACGTAATAACTCAAACCAGCATCCCCGGTGTCGAAGTTTTCAGACGGGGAAAGGTAAGGGACGTTTATGCAGTTGAAGACAAACTGCTGATCGTCGCGTCTGACCGTATTTCGGCCTTCGATGTAGTGATGCATGAGCCGGTACCGTGCAAAGGCGCGGTGCTCACAGCGCTCTCTGTCTTCTGGTTTGAGTTTCTGAAAGAGGTCGTTGCCAATCACCTCATTACGACGGTCGTCGACGAGTACCCGGCGCCGCTCAGCGAGCAACGAGGTCAACTCGCAGGCCGGTCCATGCTGGTGCGCAGAGCCGAGGTGTTTCCGATCGAATGCATAGCTCGCGGCTACATCGCGGGTTCGGGCTGGAAGGAATACAAGCAAACTGGCGCAGTTTGCGGGGTGAAGCTGCCCGCGGGGTTGCGTGAGTCGGACAAGCTTCCGGAGCCGCTCTTCACTCCCTCGACAAAAGCCGAAACCGGTCACGACCTGAACATAACCGAACGCGAGATGGCAGACGTCGTGGGCGACGAGGCGACAAAGCGGCTCAAGGAGTTGACGCTCGAAGTTTACAGGCGGGCCGCCGACTTTGCGCTGTCGCGCCGGATAATAATTGCGGATACAAAGCTGGAGTTTGGCGTGAAGGATGGGCAGGTGATTCTGGTGGACGAGGTGCTGACGCCGGATTCATCTCGTTTTTGGCCGCTGGATAGCTACGAACCAGGGCGAGGTCAGCAGTCGTTCGACAAGCAGTACCTTCGGGATTATCTCGAAACTGTTGATTGGGGCAAACGGCCGCCACCGCCAAAGATTCCTGAGGCAGTAATAGCACGAACGGGCGAGAAGTACCTTGAGGCTTACAGACTGTTAACGGGCAAGTCGATTGCGGATTGCGGATTCCGGATTGCGGAAGGCGGCAGCGGCAGTTGAGCTCCAAATTCCGAAGTCCGAAATCCGAAGTCCGCAATTGTTTATGACTTTTCTCGACTACTTCGTCCTGATAGTCGTAGTGGCATCGGTCGCCTCAGGAGCCACGAGAGGAATCCTCAAGGGAATAATATCGGTCGCATCTGCTCTGGCCGGGCTGGTCCTGGCTGCGCAGTTTTACGCCTATGCCGCGGTGCCGTTTGGCGCGGTAAAGGCAACTGCGCCGTGGGCAAGCCTGGGCGGTTTCGTGACGATCTTCGTAGCGGTGGTGGCCGCCGGAAGCTTGCTCACGCGGTGGCTCCGCTCGCGGTTGAAGCGCGCGCGGCTGAGATGGGTCGACCACTTGATGGGAGCCGGATTTGGCCTGTTGAGGGGCTGGCTTATTTGCTCGGCCGTGTACCTCGCGCTGACAGCGTTTCCGCTTCGGCTCCAGACAGTCGAGCGGTCGGTGTTTGCGCCCCCGCTGCTCGAAGGTACGAAGGTCATTGCCTATCTTACTTCTCAAGAGATGAGGCAGCGATTCTTGAGCGGTTACGAGACGGTGAAGGAGCTATGGGGACAGAGGAAGGCCGGCTAATGGCCGCTACGGTCAGGAGCCTGAGGAGAGAGAGAAAAATGAAGAGCAGGCTGGAAGCCCTCGTGACCGAGATGGTCGAAAAGGGAATACTATTTGAAGATGCCGTCGCGGAATTCGAAAAGAATTTTATACTATCAGTACTAAGAAAAACGCGGGGGAACCTTTCAAAAGCCGCGGACGAACTTCGCATACACCGGAACACGCTTTCCAGACGAGTCGAGAAGTACTACCAGAACGGACACATGGCAGGCGCGCGTCACCGGCGACCCCGGCTGAAAGCTGCGCGACCGGGTGAGCAGAAGTCTAAGGCTGGGAGATGATGGCCGGCGAATCGTATGCGCTTTTTGGGCGGAAGGAAGACCTCAGATCAATTCTGCCGTAGCAGGGATTGGATATCCGCCTCGAGCCTCACTGTCTTGCCCGGGCCCGCGCCGATGTACTTTCGATAGATCTTCAAATCTCTGGTGATCAGATAGGTGGTTGGGAATCCGACGAGATTGAAGTCGTAAGCCTGGTCGTCATCACCCATCAAAACCGTGTACTTCATCTTGTTCCGAGATATGAATGGTTTCACGTCTTTTGGCTCGCCCGAGGCTAGGGTTACGCCAATTACCTTGAGTCCCTTGTCAGCATATTTATCTTGAAGCCGATTCAGCTCGGGTATCTCGGCGATGCAGGGACCGCACCAGGTCGCCCAGAAATCGAGCACCAACACGCTGCCTTTGAACTGGTCCGATTGAATGGCCTTGCCCGCAAAGTCTTTCAGGCTGAGCGCCGGCATCGCCTTCAACTGCTCTGTTCCCGAGGCCACATCGGTCGCGCCCGCGGCTTTGTCCGATTGCATCGATAAGACGGGAACTGCCAGCGCGATCATGGATACGACAAGAAGCAAAGCTTTCATACCGACCTCCGAACCTGAGCTACGGCTTGCGATCATCCGATCGCCGAAACTGAAGAACCACGCGGTGATTGTAACTCAGTCATTACGAGTTCAGCAATCGGCAGCGCTTGCCGACGCTACGGCGCCCAGCTTGAGAATCGAGGTTTGATGTAGTAGACTTCCGGCTTGAGAACAAACGGAGGAACTCTGTGAGCCCTGAATTGAGTCAGCTCATCGAGCTCCAGGAACTCGACCTCGAGATACAGCGCGTTTCGGATCGCCTTTTGAGGATACCGGCCGAGCGGGATCAGACAGAGCACGAGTTTAATAAACAAACGGCCGAGTTCCTGGACCTGAAGAGTAAGCACCAGCAGACCATCGAAACCCGCAAGCAGTTAGAAGCCGACCTCGCGACCACCCAGCGAAACCACGAGAAGTTTGAGCAGGATAAGACGCGCGTCACCAACGAGCGCGAATACACCGCCGTCTTGCGCGAGATAGACGCGGCCCGAAAACATATCGCGGCTCTCGAAACGGAAATAATCAAGCTCATGGAAGAAACTGAGAGACTCGAGGGAGAGCTTGGCCTGAAGTCTCCAGAAGTCGAACGGATGCGGGCCGAGGTCGATGAGAGCCTCGCAACCCTCGATCGCGAGCGCGAAGAGACGACCCGGTTGATCGATTCGTGCGAACAGCGCCGCAAAAAACTCGGTGAGGCACTTCCTCGTAATCTCTTCTCAACTTATGATCGAATGGCTCGGACAAGACGAGGCCAGGCACTCAGCGAAGTCAACAACGACGGGATCTGCGCCGCCTGCCGGATGAAAGTCCGTCCGAAAGTCTTCAGCGACGTGCGGCGAGGTGACCAGTTGATCACCTGCGAGAACTGCGGCCGAATCCTGTTTTATCGCTCCGAGATCTCTCAGCCAGCCGAGGCCGCTGCGACCGGGCAGGGCAGCAACGATCAATGAGCGGGCGAGTAAGACCTGGCTCGCGATTGCAACTAACCAAATGACTGCTGCAACCCGTCTATGAGCGGACTAGCACCAAATAGATTGCGGGTCGAAGGCGTGGAGGAGTTCTGGTTCCGCCCGGATGAAGCACGGGAGCCTGAGCAGTTCGTCTATCGTCCCGCGGCGCTCATCGAGTGCAAGATCAATTTTCGCAGCCTGCGCGCTGGCCTGAACCATTCGGAGGAACACAACTACACCGCCTGGCTGCCCGAGTCTGACCTGGCAATAAACTGGGACTCGCCGGCGGCTTATCTAGACGAAGGCTCGCTTGCGCCCGAAGCTGGCTCGGGTTTCAGCTACGAAGCGGGCAACTACTCGACCACCAACGCTGACTTCGACCTGTACGTCTCGGAGCTGATCGACAAGCTGGTACGCACCGAGCGCCTTCGCATATTCTTCAACCCGGTATTCGGACTTTTCTCGGCGCCCGGCGACGATCTGGACGATTTCCTCGCGCGAGTAGCCGAAGCCGCCCTCGGGCGTGCTGAACCCGAAATGAAACAGTTGCGCAACCGCTTCGAGCTGCAACTCGAGCAGGTTCGCGAAGCGCAATCTGCGAAAGGCTTCCGCGCCGAGAATCTCAACCTCGACAGTTTCATCTCTCACAAACTTCACTTTTTTGAGAGCGAGAATCGACTTGCCGACATGTTTTCGACACTCGCGGGCGCTGTGTTTGGCACAACCGGGGCCCGGGCTCACACTGAGGACTTCCCAGTGGACGAAGCCGAGTTGCACGAAGACCTGTCCCGCATTGAGCAGGAGGCGAGCAGGGCTCTAAAGGCGCTCTACTCCGAATACCTGACGCTCGCAAACGAATACGACATCTTCGAAATCGGGCTGCAGCCGGACAACATTCAAGTGAGTCGCCGAATGCTGCTCTGGGTCCCAACGATCAGTTGCGAGTAGCCAGTTGCCAGTGGTCAGTGGCTAGTGGTCAGTAGCACTCAAGCCTTGGACTGACCACTGACTACTAACCGCAAGCCACTGACCACTGGCAACTGACCAC
>Ga0193755_1000279_pt1 | contig 14536 bp, 12 predicted proteins | sample H1a2metaG_FD_144921 | JGI IMG/M metagenome (GOLD analysis project Ga0193755, IMG submission 144921) | Soil microbial communities from a riparian zone of the East river system, Colorado, United States - H1a2 | ecosystem: Environmental > Terrestrial > Soil > Riparian zone | place: USA: East River...
CCGCCGGTTTTGTTTTCTTCGATCCACTCGCGGGCGAAGGTGCCGTCCTGAATGCGCGCCAGGATCTCTTTCATCTTGGTGCGCGTCTCGTCGCCGACCACCATGTTGCCGCGGGTCAGGTCGCCGTACTCGGCGGTGTTCGAGATCGAATAGCGCATGCGGGCCAGGCCGCCTTCGTAGATGAGGTCAACGATCAGCTTCATCTCGTGCAGGCACTCGAAGTAGGCGACTTCGGGTTGATAGCCAGCTTCGACCAGCGTCTCGAATCCCTTCTTGATCAGCGAAGTCAGTCCGCCGCAGAGCACAGCTTGCTCGCCGAACAGGTCGCTCTCGGTTTCTTCTTTGAACGTGGTTTGCAGGACGCCGGCGCGGGTCGATCCGATCCCGTAGGCGTAGCACAGAGCGTTCTCGTGGGCATGGCTGGTCGCATCCTGATGGATGGCCAGCAGCGAAGGTACGCCGCGTCCCTCGGTATAAATGCGCCGAACCAGGTGGCCCGGACTCTTGGGAGCAATCATGACTACGTCGACGTCTTTGGGAGGCTCAATGGTTTTGAAGTGAATGCTGAATCCGTGGGAGACGCCGAGTACCTTGCCGGGATGCAAATAGGGTTCGATTTGCGATTTGTATAGCTCGCCCTGAGTCTCATCAGGTGTGAGGATCTGAATCCAGTCGGCCCGCTTGGCCGCTTCGTCGGGAGCCACCACGACCATGCCGTCGGCCTTGGCCTGCTGGGCCGAAGGGCGGCTGGGATCAAGCCCGATAATGACCTTGTATCCGCTGTCGCGCAGGTTCTGCGCCTGGGCATGACCCTGGCTGCCGTAACCGAGGACGGCGATCGTTTTGCCCTTCAGTGCATTCGGATTTGCGTCGCTTTCGTAGAAAACTGTGGCCATGGCAAACTCCTAGTTTTTTGCACAAGGGAAACAGCAGCCCTTGTGGAGATGTCCGGTCAGAGTAGCAGAAGGGCGAGCACCAGACCGAAAACCGACCGGTCGGTCGGTTGATTCAGGTATGCTACGGGGCGGGGATGGATCCTGTCAAGCGAGGGGTGGGCGAGGGGAACAGGCTCTTGGCTCGGCTTTGGACCTTTAGCTCTGGGCAATCAGTGCGAAGGCTGGAGCCTGGAGCTCAAACACCAGGCGCGAATTTGGCATTCCCCCGCTCAGCCCGTTACCATGTCGGGCGTGACCCGCGAAGCCACTCTCGACTCTCGACAGGACATTCTCCGCACCGCCGCCCGCCTGTTTCAGCAACGGGGCTACGACGCCACCTCCATGAATGACGTAGCCGCCGCCCTGAAACTCAGCAAAGGCGGTCTCTATCACCATTTCCAGAGCAAGGACGAAATGCTATTCCACATCATGAACCACGCCCTCGACATCACCGAGGAGCGCGTGGTGAAAGTGGTGCGGGGCATCCAGGGCGCCGAAGAACGGCTACGCACCCTGATCCGCCTCCACATCGAGGTTGTGTTAAGCGTGCGCGATCGCGAAGTCACGGTCATGCTGCACGAGAATCATCCGCTACCGCCGTCGCTCCGTAAGCAGATCAATCAACGCAAGAAGGACTACATCCACTTCGTGGAAGGCCTGATCACCGACGTGCAGCGCCATCGTGGATCGAAGGGGACGGTTTCGGCGCGGGCCGCGGCCCTTGCCCTGCTCGGCATGATCAACTGGATTTATCAGTGGTATAAGCCCGAGGGGCGCCTGCAAGCCCAGGATCTGGTTCCGCAGTACACCGAACTGCTGTTTGCCGGTGCTTTTTTATAGTCGAAGCGTCGCCTGCAACCCAAGTCATCGGGCGGAAGAGGTCACACAACACCTAGAAGGAGATGAAAACGAAGTGCGGCACAGCTCCATGCGTGTCGCAGACTATCAACGCCCACTATGACGGCCAAGAGTTTTTACGACCTGCCCACTATCTCTGCAGAGCGCGCCCAAGCCGGCAAGCTCTACCAGGAATTCCTGCGTGTCCCCATGCTCAGCGTTGGTGTGTATGTACTGCCTGCGGGGGCCACCGATCCCCAAAAGCCGCACCGGGAAGACGAGGTCTACTACGTGGTGCGGGGCCGTGCCCGCATGAGCGTGGGATCGGAGGAAACGGTTGTGAAGGCGGGCAGTGTCATCTTCGTGGGTGCCGAGGCTGAACACCGATTTTTCGATATCAGCGAGGAACTCGAAGTCCTGGTCTTCTTTGCTCCGGCGGAAAGTTTGCAGACGCGGTGAAGCAGAGCTGCTCTCCAGATGATGGCGCGGACGGGCTTGGCCGGCCATCGGCACTCTCAATAACGGCATGCAACCCGCATGACAAAAGCCCGAGGGTCTCCAAAGTTCCGCATCATCGCCATGCGCGTCGAAGACTGGGGCGACGTCGAAGAAATTTATCGTGAGGGCATCGCCACCGGGAACGCTACTTTTGAAACTGAATCTCCGGGGTGGGAGACCTGGAGCGCAAAACACCACGCGCACTCGCGGCTGGTTGCGCGGGATGAGCGGCAGATTCTGGCTTGGGCAGCGCTAAGTCCGGTTTCGGCGCGCCGCGTGTATGCCGGAGTGGCCGAAGTCTCCATTTACGTTGCCGACCCGGTGCGAGGCCAGGGCATCGGCAAGGCGCTCCTCAAGGCTCTGATCGAGCAGTCGGAACAGAATGGCATTTGGACCCTGCAGGCTGGAATCTTCCCGGAAAACTTGGCCAGTATTGCCTTGCACATGGCTTGCGGCTTTCGCGAAGTCGGGCGCAGAGAGAAAATCGGGCAACTGGCGGGGGTGTGGAGAGACGTTGTCTTGTTGGAGCGCCGCAGTGCGATTCAAAATCCTTAGAGGGGTGGAGTCGTGGAATCCCACCCTTGCGCAGAGAACGCGCAAGGATGGGGCACCCGGCCGAAAATCCTGGTTTAGCATCGATGGATTCGAGTGTGCAGGGGTCCTTCGACTGCGTTCGGCTTCGCCTCTCTTCGCTCAGGATGACAGAGCAGAGGTTGGTCACGGTACGAATGCTGGCGACGGCCGGTCTGCTGGATCACTTACGTCTTGAATCGCTACTGACGTTCAAGACGACGGACGTTCCAAAGCAGACGCACCCGCGTTTGCGCGGCTGAGTTAGCCGGCGGCTGCGGGTTCCTTGGAAGGAATCCAGTAGATCTCTTCGCGGAGGAACTCTTTGACGAAGCCGATGCGCTTCAGAATGCCCTTGCCGTTCTCAATCATCTCGGGATGCCCGCACAGATAGCCAACGCCATTCGATCCAGTCACGCCCCAGGCATCGGCATACTTGCGGATCAATTCATCGACGCGCCCGATCTCGCCCGTCCACTGGCTGTCTTCCCAGGGCCGGCTCACGGTCGGTACATACTTGAGCCAGGGCACTTCCCGTGCGTAGCTCTGCAATTCCTCGACGTAGCCAAACTCCCAGGAGCGACTTGCGCCATTCAGCAGGAACAGCTTGTGGTCGCCTTTGAATGTCCCTTCTTTCCAGTCCTTGTAGAGCGTGCGTACGAAACTCACGTAGGGAGCCACGCCGGTAACGGTGCAGACCAGCAGATGATTTTTTCGTCCGCTGGCGGTGTCCAGCACAAAGCGCCCTTTTGAGGCTTTGCGCATCAGGAGTTCATCCCCGGTTTTAAGCTGATAAATCTGGGGCGTCAGTTCGCCGTGAGGAACCAGTTCAAAAAAGAATTCAATCTCCCGCTCGTAGGGAGACGACGCGATCGAATACGGTCGCTCGGAGCGCTTCTGCTCGCCTTCGATGCCCAGCGTGGCGTACTGACCCGGCGCAAACTTGAATTCGGCTCCGGGGTCGATACGAATCATCCACAACTCAGGTGCGAGATCGACGCGCTTGGTGATCCTCGCCCGGTAGTGCTTGTCGGAAGGGGCGGTCATGGTTGGTTGACCTACAGACGGTAGGGTACTCGGAAAAGATGTCATAGATCAAAGGACAAGTTGCAAGCAAAATGCCACTTGCACGGCAGGAGGGCAGTTTTCGCGTCCGGGCCGGGCCAGGTCGCTGAGGAGTAGGACGTTGAAACCCCTTTTCGAAATAACCAGAAGTACACGGGCCGCCACCTATTGCGGATGTTCGGGGAGTTCCTGAATTGAGGGCGATCCGCCCTGTGTCGTTTTTACAGGCTGCTCAGTAGCAGCCGGAGTCGCCGCCCGGAGTAGTTCCAGGTTTGCCAAGGTCTGAGTCCAAGCCTTTTTGTCGCGCTTGGTCCAGAAGGGCGCATTCAGGTCCGCATAAAACTCAAGGACGTTCTCCTGCAGTTGCGGTGTCAGGTTCTCGAACTTCTTGTCGGCCAGCTTGTCCAATAACCACTCATAAGCTTTGTCGGTGAGAGCATACTCGCCGGGCCGCGTGTCGCGTCCGGTGTCGCAGTCTTTGTTGGGCAGGCGCAGTTCCTGAATGCGGGTGTCATGCAGCAACTTGCTATAGTCCTCGACCGTCAAATCGACACTTTTGATGTACATGTCCTCCGTGCGCTGAGTCGGAATCTTGAAGGCCAGTGCGCTGAAGGGGCCGACTTTTGGCATCAAGCGAAGGAAAAACGCCAGCACGCGCGTGCCACAGCCCGGCTTGCGATATCCTTTGCCCCACTCTTTCTCGTAGTCCTTGCGCGACAAGTAATAAAGGAATTTCTTCTTATTGAAGTTCGGGGTATCGGCGACGATCGATTGCTTCCGTGCCAGCAACGCCACCCGCGTCATTTCCGGAATCACGATGCTGATGGATCTGCGGAAGGTTCCGATGGCCAGGTCGGTACTGCCAAAAACATCGTCCAGCTTAAGGCCGTAGGTCTTGAGGAAAGCGCGGTCGAGCAGTTCCTTGGAAACTTCGAACCCGATAAAGTCGTGATAGCGGTCCGAGGTGTAGCGGTTCTTGGCGACCTGCACCATGTCGAACCCGAATTCTGTGCGAATGTGCGCTTTCGGATCGTCCGCATAGGTGGCCCGTTCTCCATACTTCTTCGCGAGCTTCGGAAACTCGATGGTTACCGCCCGATTGATGGTTGGGTGTCCGCTGTTATCCGCCGCGTAATGCGAGAGCGCTCCCAGCGCGAAAGCGAATTCGTTCAAGTCCGATGACTCTTGAATCAAAATCACCGTGAAGTCGCCGCTGCGCACGTAGTGAAGGAGGTCGCTGAAATGTTTATTTCCGAACGGATAATAGCCCATGTCCTGGACCAGGGAGCCGCCATACGCGTACGCATGGGCCTTGCGCAAATCTTCTTCAGTCGCATCCGGGAAGCGCTTCTTGAGCAGAGGCTGGATCTGGTCTTTCCACAAAAGATCGACGATCTCTTCGTGGGTCAGAACCGAGTACGCGGGACACAATTGAACAGCGAACAGAAACAGAAAAAGCAGCAGGCCGGCGCGCAGTAGAAGAGCCGCCGTGGTCCCACCTGCGAACTTGCAAGGCATTGTTCTCATGCCGGTGCCGCCAATGACCCGGCGCAGGTTTAAGATGCGACTTTTGCGATACCCGGAAGACTTTATTTCCCCAATACCAGCACCACAAATGAGTCGGGCAGGATGGCGGGACGAGGGTGTGGCCGGTCTGCGGTCGGGGAAGGAGCCGGACCAAAGCTTGCGGTCACGGTGTAAACGTGACGTGTCTTGCGATCGAAAGCCATGGTGCGCGCTCCTTTTTGGGTGGGAACACTTTCGGCGACGCTGAACTTGTCGCCGGACTCTTCGCGCACCACGGTCAGCACGCCCTCACCACAGGAAGCAAATGCCAGCCCGGAGTCTTCATCGAATGCGGTTGCGTCGACGCCTTCGCCGATCGGCAGCGTGGCCAGCACTTTTCCGTTGTCGGCATTCACGACCGGCATCACCTTGTTGGCGCAGCCCACGAAGAGTCTTCTGTTCTTCTGATCCATCGCCAAGCCGCTCGGTTCTTCGCAACCGGGCAAGGGCCAGCGTTCCTTGACCGTCAGCTTGTTTGCGTCCAGCGCGAACAACTGGTTCTTGTCTTCGAGGTTGACGAATACCGTGCCCTTGCCATCGCTGGCTGCAAACTCCGGTTTGCCGCCCAGCGGGATCGTGCCCACCACCTCGCCCTTGGCTGCATCGATCGCGGTCGCATCCTGACTGCCTGCATTGAACGTGAAGACGCGCTTGCTCGCCGGATCGTACCAAATCGCGTCTGGACGTTTCCCGACTTTGATCTTGTTCAATGTCTTCAGACTTTGCAGATCAAAAACACTCACGGTGTCCTCGCCGCCGTTGCTGGCAAATCCCTTTCCAATTTCTTGCACGAGCGCAACGCCGTGCACGCCCGGTGTATCGGCGATTTCGCCGATTGGCTTACCTGAGTCGGCGTCGATGACCATGACCCTGGTCGCGCGTGCAATGTAGAGCCGGCGGGCGTCGCTATCCACCTTTACATAATCCCATCCACCCTGGCCTCCAAGCTTCCAGGTATTCATAATGTGATATCCAGGAGCCGAGGCGGCCACAGCCGCGGCGACCAGCAAAGCAACAAGAACGGACGCGATCAGAATGGCTGTGGTTTTCATAGTGTGCTCCATAATCCTCGAGAGATGAGGAGCAACACTCTATAAGAACAGTCTGAAAGAAATCTGATTATTTATGGAAGATCGATCGGGCAAGGAGCGGGGACACGACCTTGCCGCAAAAATAAGGGGAGAGCCGAAGCTCTCCCCGCCTTGAGGGAGGGACACCCAAATGAAAACGCAGTCCGTGCAAGTTCTAAGACCTGATACCTGAGACCTGCTCTTCTCACTCCACTATCTTCGCTACGTGCAGCGCGAAGCCGGTCTTGGGCAATAGCGAGGTCAGTTCGAAGGCCTTGAAGCCGTCTCCAGTGACCTCGGTGTGGCGATAAAGGCCAGGCTCGCTGTCTACGGTCTCATGCCGCCCGTGCAGGTGAGCGAGGAACGCTTGCGCCGCGTTCTCACTCACCTGCGCGCCCTTGGCGCGGGTCACCGCCGCGTCCGTGGCATAGGACCGCACCAGCTTCGGCCAATATTTTTCAAGCAGGGCCGTGCTCGCAAAGATGTCGGCCCACACGATTTCGCTGCTCACGGCTACCACCACTCCGACCGCATTTCGATCGCGCAACTGGCGGATCGTGCTGGCGTACTCCTGTTCCACCGAGCCGGCAATTGAATTTACCTTCCGTTTCACTTCGTCGTTGTCCATGACCTTGGCATAGGAAGTTGTTTCAGAAAGCTCCCGCGTGGCGCTGGGGCGCGCGGCTGGCTCCACCTGGTAAGCCATCTGTTCGCGAGCCTTGGCAACCTGGGACCATACCTCCGCCTGATTCTTTTGCGCCATGGCACTGCCACGCACTGAGGGCGCCGCCATGGCTGCGTTTACGGACCCATGCATGAACTTGTCGCTGGTCGCGACCCAGCGCCCTGGTTCTACACAAAACACGTCGAGGTCGATGGGATCGCTTTCCGGGGGTACGATTCGATCTTTGGCGATGACGCGATCCTGTTTGCCGCCGGTCACGATTTCTCCGGCCAGCAGTAACAGTGGACGTTTGGAATTGTTAATCAACATCAGGCGGTTGACCTGGGCCCCGTCGCGCACCGGATAGTCGGGCCGGACCACGCCGCCACGGGGAGGGCGGCGGATCATTCCCCGCACCTTTCCAGACTCGGTCACTTCCACTTCGCCGGACTTCAAGCCTTCATCCAGCGTCAGGAATTCTGACGTGTCGTGAGAAGCCGCCGCTACGACGGGGAAGACGGTCAGATTACCGTGCCGGATCGGCGCCAACACCCTGTAATCGGAGGCAGTTGACGTCTCCCCGGCGCGAGCCTGCCGCGCTCCGCTTGCCACCAGACCCACCGCACCTGCCAGGACCATCGTCCCCAGAAACACAGTGACCTTCATGGCATCCTCCCGCAGCGAAGCGACACCACGCGGACTGGACGCATCCTATGTTTCGGGCGCCCTCGCTTCCCTGTTGCCCGAGGAACGGAAAATTCCTTCTTCCTTGCGTGAAAAAAAATGAGTAGCATCGCCAATGACGGCGACTCGATGGATCGCGCCACTCAACCCGTTGTTGGCCCTGCGCGGGAAATGCAGACGCTCGCCAATGAACTCTATGGCAAGTGTTCTGCGGCGCAGTTCGGTCTGGCCTGTGGCGACCTGGCTCGCATCCTGGGCGAGGTCGCGAACAAATATCTTCCCGCGGCTGCTCCCCTGCATATCCGCGAATTCTGTGTTTCCCTGAAAATCGAAGAACTGGTGCTCGCGCGCGCCTGTGCTGCCGGTAACGAGCGCGCCTGGGAAACATTCATGGCGCGCTACCGCGAAAAGCTTTACGAAATGGGCTTGCACATCACGCGAGAGAATTCGGCGGCGCGCGAACTTTCGGACTCGCTGTATGCCGATCTTTATGGAACGGCTTCCCGAAACGGCGAGCGGGTGTCGAAGCTCTCTTCTTACACCGGTCGGGGATCGCTGGAAGGCTGGCTGCGCACGGTCATGGCGCAGGAGCACGTCAATCGGTATCGGCGTCAGAAGCGACTGGTCAGCCTCGACGAAGAAACTGAGGATGGGACGCAGTACGCAGCCCCTGAGCCGGATTCGGCACCCGCGGTGGATCCGCGGTTGGTGTCTGCGACTGACGAGGCTCTGGCCGTGCTGCCGGCTGATGAACGATTCATGCTGGCGGCCTATCACCTGGATGGCCGTACCCTGGCGGAGATCGCCCGGATGCTCTCGGTGCACGAATCGACGATAAGCCGAAAGCTCGACAAAGTTGCTAAGTCCCTGCGGAAACAGATCCTTGCGGGCCTGGGCCGGCGTGGCCTGAGCCGCCGGCAGGCCGAAGAGGCCCTGCAGATAGACGTGCGCGACCTCAGCCTGAATCTACGGGATCGGCTGGCGCAAGATTCCCCCGCCGATGCGTTCAATAAGAAGAAGGTGGGAGCCCCTGCCGGGGACGGAAGTGGCTAGATTTTTATAGGCGTTCGGAAGGCGTGGCAGAAACCGCGCAGAGTGATATCGGCGACGCGAACCTGCTAGTTCGCCAGAGTTGATTCGAGAAGATGGAACAACTGCCCAATATCGTGCGGGAAAGACTGAAGCCGGCCGCGGGCGGGGATCACCCCGATCCTGACTTGCTCAGCGCTTTCGCGGAGCAAGCTCTGCCGGAGCGCGAACGGGCCCGTGTGTTGCTCCATCTTTCTGCTTGCACGGAGTGCCGCGATGTACTGGCTCTTGCGCTGCCGCCGGTGGAATCTCCTTCCTTAACGTTAGACACCGCGCACCCGGCTCCATGGTTCCGGTGGCCGGTTTTGCGCTGGGGGGCGGTGGCGGCTTGCATCGTGATTGTGGGCTCCGCGGTTCTGATGAAGCGGGACGTGTTTACGGCGCGCGCGCCGCAAACCGCGAGTGTCGATCAAGACTCAGCGCCTTCTGGATATGTTCAAGGCGAGTTAACCGCTGAAGCGACGGCGAATTCGTCACCGACCGTGCGCCGGCAGGCCGATGGCTTGCAAGAATCATCGGTGGACAGGCTCACCGCTCCTCCGCGGGCAAGAAAACAAGAGAGCGGCGGAGAACAGGATAAAACCAACACCAGATTCGAGTCGGAACAACCAGCTCGAGCGCAAGTTGTTCAGCCTTCGCCACAGTCCATCCCGTCCCGGGGAAGTTCTGCGAGGTCTTTTGAAAAAGCGCCGACTCAATTTGATCGCGGTTTCGCGTTGGCGGGCAACGCCCGAACCGCGCCGGGGAGTTTGGGAGAGGCAGCGCGTGCGGATCAAGCTTTCAAAATAGCGCCCACGACTCCGCCTCAAGAAAAAGAGGAAGAAAAGAGGCTCCAGCCCGAGGCCGGCCGCATGACTGACCTGGCCAAAGCGTCCAAGCCCAATAAAAGTGCCGAGGCGCACGCCGCACCGTCTTTCGACGAATACGCCTTAGCCACCGATTCAAGCGAAAAGCGCGAAGCGCCAGGGAAGGCGAAAGCTGCATCCAGCAATGCCGTGCTCGACTCAGCGGTGGCGGCGACGCCAGCGGCCGCACCTGCGATCGTGCCGGAGACGGTTGCCAACGAGCGAGGAACAAGAGCAAAAGCGGCGTTCACCCGGCCTTCGGCACTGTCGCGGTGGACGATCTCCTCGGATGGCCAACTGCAGCACTCTGTCGATTCTGGCATAAGCTGGCAACCGGTCGTGGTTGCTGAGAAAGCATCGTTCCGTGCTCTTTCGGCGAATGGTCCCGACATCTGGGTGGGAGGCGCCTCGGGGCTGCTGTATCACTCGACCGATGCCGGCGTGCACTGGAACCAGATTAAGCCCAGTTCCCCGGACGCGACTCTGACGGCCGACATCGCCGCCATCGAATTCAGCGATCTCCGGCGCGGCAAGATTACGACCGCTACGGGCGAGTCCTGGCTCACCGAAGATGCCGGCCAGAGCTGGCACAAACAGCCCTAAGCAATCTGCCTATGTTCAGAAGGAGTGCATAGGTCCTTTGCTTCGCGAAGGATGACCAGTTAGGGATTTGGCGCGCACTCTACGGACATGAGACACGAGAAGCGGTTCTCGAAATAAACCAAACTACTTCACTAAATAAAACGCCTCCTGCCGAGGCACGAAGAACTTGTAGCCTTCCTCGGTCAACTGGGCGTCGTCCTCCATCATGATGTAGACCTTTTGGCCATCCCACTCGGGCACGGCGGTCTGAGTGTTCAACTCTACCGACAGATAAGCCCCTTTGCGCAGAGGCTTGCTGGCAGTGGCTCCAATGTCGGTTCGTTGCGCGGACCGGAAATCGATGCTGGGGCCGAGCCCGTGCCCCTGGTTGCCGATGGGATGACTGTAAACCTGAGCTTCAATTCCCTTCTGCTTCATCTCTTCCATGGTCTGGTTGTAAACCTCGGCAGCCGGCCGGCCGGGTCGCGCGGCGCGCAAGGTCAGAGCATCCTGCAAGGCGTTGGTATTCTTCATCGCATTCTTCAGGCCGGCCGGAGCGTCCTTCTCTCCGGGCAACAGCACGTAGGCCATCTTTTGCCAATCGGTATTGAGGCCCATGTAGGTGATGCCAAAATCCAGGTGCACCACGTCTCCGCGCTCGATCACGATACTCTCAGGTGCGACTGCCAAAAATCCACGCGACGTATCGTTTTTCTTGCTGCGGCGCTGAACCCGCAAGTCGGGCTGGAACCATGTGCCCACGCGATTCTCCCAGAGCTGGTCGTAAAGCCAGCGGCGCACGTCTCCCACGGTGGTCTTGCCGGGATGAATCACCTCAGCCGAAAGTGCCCGCCGGGTGAGTACGTCGGTCAGTTGCACCATTTGCAGATAGGTCGCAAATTCCTCAGGGATGCGCGTGTCCAGATAGTCCTCAATCAGATCGGCGGCGGGAACAAAGTGCTGGGTTGCATCTGCCCCCATTTTCTCTGCGATGAGGTTATAGGTGTCATGAGTCAAGCTGCGTTGCACACCCCGCCGAGCTCCGTAGCTGAGAGCGATCTTGTGCGGCTTGTACTGCTCGTAGAGCTCGGGCAGGACCTTGTCGGCCGGGCGCGGCTCATCGGGCGACGCGAAAAACTTCTTTAAGTTTTCTTCGGCGAATCCTGTGATCGCGATCTTCCGCAAACCCTGGTCGCCGGTGTCCACAAACACGAAGAAGTCACGCCCGCCAGCGTATGGCCGCGGTGGAGCAATGTATTCGGTCAGCGGGTCGTCGTGGAACTCCTCGTTGACCACGATCCACATGTCAATCCCGTGCTGGCGCATCATGGGCAGGATCATTTCGTGCCGCTTGGCCAGCCACTGTTCGCGCACCGCGATCTGCTGGGACCAGGGCAAGAGCTTAGGAGCCTTGGGTACATTTTGGGCGACAACTGCAACCGCCAAGAGGCAGAACAGCAGGAGACAGATTCGCTTGCGCATGGCGAAGGGAGCCTCGTTCCAGAAATTTTTAGAGCGGGTCATATTCCCGTGCCGGACGCGTATATGTCAAACAGCTCTCAAGGAGTGGCCCGGCGAGGCCTACGGACGGCTGCTGTCCGCGCTAACATGTTCTGGCGAATGCCCGCAAAGAGTTCCATCCTGATCGATATCGTGCACCAGCGTTGCCCGCGTTGCCGGCTGGGAAAAATCTTTGCTCGATCCATCTTCCTGGGCTTTCCCAAGATGCATGAGCGTTGTCCGGCTTGCAATCTCCGCTTTGAACGCGAACCAGGGTATTTCTTGGGAGCCATGTACATCAGTTATGGCCTGGCCTTGGTGATCATCACCGTGCTAGCTGCCTTGCTTTGGAGGGTCACGGGTTGGTGGATCACGAAAGATACGATCTGGGCAGTCGCTCTGTTCTTGCCACTCGCGCCCGCGATAACCTACTTTTCTCGCGTTCTCTGGATTTACCTGGATCAGTCAATTGATCCAGACCGCAGCTAGCCGCACTCGTAAGCTTTTCTGCAAGCGCCGCTAGAGCCGCACAACCTGGGCGGGGACAGCGAGTGGCTGGCTAGTCTGCAAATCGGCTAACGAATATTCCTCACGGTAACCAGCGCAGTCACGAGTGCTGCTCGCGACTCCTTCTGCTTTCCCTTCAAAAACTTTCGCGGCTAATCATCACATTTGGCGTTCTAGTACAGGCGTTACTTAAGTCAGAGAGCGCCTGGTTACGCTTCACAAACACGAATTACGAAAGTGACATTTACACTCTGTGGCCTGCGCCGTACTATCCACTCGTGGTTTGGCAGTTCTGGGGGAGGGCTGCCGAGGCGTCCTGAACATAGTTCAGGACGCTTTTAAGTTTTGGGGAGGCTCGGCAATCAGTTCAGGGAAAAGGCCTCCGGCCGGGCAATCTGCGGCGAGCTTCATTTCGTTTTGGATCTGCTTCTTTGTACGCTCGCGCACGGTGGAGGCTTGGCCGGAAAACCGGAACCGTAAATCTAGGAAACCGGATTGAAAACAAACGGCTGAGATTGCCGTCTGCACCCTTCAGCACAGTAGCGCATCTAAAGTCAGTGTTAGAATTTCTTATCCACCGTGAGGTGGAAGCACTCATACCGGTGCCACGGCCGGCAAGTTCAAAACCGGGGCCGGAACGAGGTATCTGGAGGAACAATGGCAAGTAACTCAATCGTCGAGGTGACGGACGCAAACTTCGACGCTGATGTATTGAAATCCGATAAGCCCGTATTGATCGACTTCTGGGCCACCTGGTGCGGCCCGTGCCGTGCGATCGCTCCGATTGTCGACGAACTCGCCACCGAATATCAGGGCAAAGTGAAAGTCGGCAAGATGGATGTCGACCGCAACTCAGCCACTCCGATGCGTTACGGCGTGCGGGGCATCCCGACTTTGCTCGTCTTCAAGGACGGCCAGGTGAAGGAACAAATCGTGGGCTATGTGCCCAAAGAGCAGATTCAGAAGGCTCTCGACAAGCACGTTGGCTAAGTTCGGATTTCATAGTAATGGCAACGCCCGGCCTTGAGCCGGGCGTTTTCTTATGCGTTCCATCCCAAGAAAAGCCATCCGCCCGAGCCAGCGCTCATGAGGGAGTCAGGCATCCACAAGACCTGACCTCAGGCTTAGAATCCAAGAGCTGAGACCCAAGACCTGGCCTGCTCAATACTTCCGCAACACGCCAATCACCTTTCCCTGCAGCTGCACTGCAATGGCAGGTACGATGATCGGTTGCATGGCCGCATTTGAAGGCTGCAGCCGGATGTTGTCCCCTTCTTTGTAAAATCGCTTTAGAGTGGACTCATCGCCGTTGACCAGCGCAACCACCAGGTCTCCATTGCGCGCGACCTTGGTCTTCTCGACCAGCACATAGTCTCCGTTCATGATGTGCTCATCCTGCATCGATTCGCCGCGTACCTCGAGAACAAACACTTCCTTGGAGCGCACGAAATCGGCGAGCGATATTGTGTTCCCGTCGCGCTGTTCTACGGCTTCGATCGGCAACCCGGCCGCAATCCGCCCGAGCACCGGAAGGACAAGGCCAGTATTGACCGCCATCGATTGCTTCAGCTTGCCCTTGGGAGCTACCAGATCAATGGAGCGGCTGCGGTTGTAGTCGCGCGTCAGCAGGCCTTTTTTCTCGAGATTGGAAACGTGCTTGTGCACGGTCGCCAGTGAACTGAGCTTCAGTCCCTCAGCGATTTCCTCGAAAGAAGGAGAATAGCCGCGCTCCGCCACGAACCGCGAAATGAAGTCATAGAGTTCTCGTTGCCGACGGGTGATGGCCATAGCCGGATTGTGAGCGAATAAAAGGCGAATGTCAAGGGAGTCGTCCGCGCGGAGCCTTTATTGCCCCGTCACCGCCTTCAAAAAGCGGTAATAAAACTCCACAGCTTTGTAATACGACTCCACGCCCAGCCGTTCATCCTTGCCGTGCGCGCGGACATCATCGCGATCGATCGCGGTGCCGTTGATGCCGTAGGTTGGCAGGCCAGCTGCGTTCGTGTAGACGCCATCGGAGGCGCCGGTCGCCATGGTCGGGATCACCGGCACTCCCGGCCACATCTCGGAAACTACTTTTTCCATGGGCTGAAACACGTCAGGCCGCAAGGGCGGCGGCGCGTA
>Ga0193755_1000281_pt1 | contig 14433 bp, 13 predicted proteins | sample H1a2metaG_FD_144921 | JGI IMG/M metagenome (GOLD analysis project Ga0193755, IMG submission 144921) | Soil microbial communities from a riparian zone of the East river system, Colorado, United States - H1a2 | ecosystem: Environmental > Terrestrial > Soil > Riparian zone | place: USA: East River...
CAAGTCGGTTTTCCGCAACACGCCCGCGATCATAACCGACAAGGTTTTCAGCCAGTACGTCTTCCCGTTGCCGATTGCGATGAATGCGTTTGGCTACCGAAGCGAAGCGGCCGAACTGATGCGAACCTTCGAAACCCGCTTCCAGGATCAGCCTAACCGGCTGGTCGAGATCGGATTCTTCTACGTTCAAATCGAAGCACCGATCGAAGCGGTGCGCGTGCTGGAGCGAGCCGTTCAGCTCGCGCCTGACGACCATCGTGCGCACAACAGTCTCGGCTCGGCCTATCTCATAAGCTTGCGACTTGACGATGCTACGGCTGAGTTTCAAAAGGCGCTCGATCTTGACGCGAAGGACGAGTACGCCAACCTCAACCTTGGACATCTGGCGCGCGCGGCGGCCGATTACGACCGAGCGGTTGGCTATTATCGCAAACAGCTCGCGCTGAACCGCGACGATTCGGAGGCGCGCGGCGGGCTCGCGATTGCTCTGCTGGCGTCCGGCCGCGACGAGGAAGCCGACACGGAAATCAAACGCGCGACAAAGCTGGCCCCCGGAGACTACCGGTTCCTGACGCAGCTGGCCTTTTTTTACGCAACCCGGAAAAAGACGGCGCTTGCGCGTCCATTGATTGAAAAGGCAATCGGCATCGAGCCGCGCTACGCCTGGGCCCTTATCACCAAAGCCGAGATCGACATGCTCGAGAACAGATACGGGGACGCGTTGTCGGCCTTGCTTGGCGCGCAAAATCAAGCGAGCTTCGCGACGCTGACCTTTGAGCTGGCGAAGTCGTTCATGTCGGTGGACGGATATGATCAGGCGACCGAGGTGATGAACCGGTCGTTCAAAATAAACGAAGACGGCGAGTTTGAGACGTTGCTGGGGGGCGCGGTCAAGGCGCGATCACCCCGGCTCGATCTGCTGCTGGAGCGCGAGCGCCAGGCGTCGCTGTTCTTGAGCGATCATCCGACGACGTCGCTCCAGTATCGCCTGGCCGAAGCCCTGGCGAAGATCGACTACTATTCGAAGATGGCCGTCGCGACGCGCAAGCCCGCTCAAGCGAAGGGTCCTGCGCGAGGTAAAGCAGGACGGTCGAAGGCGGGGGCAGCAACGCCGAGTGGCGAAGATGACGAAGCGCAGGCTTCAAGACCGCGGCGGGTGGGCGCCGCTTCGCCTGGAGGCGAGCTGTCAGCGGGCAAAGACGCGAGCCTGCCCGGAGTGCCCGAGCTGATCCGGGCGATCATCAACTTCACGACGCTCGAATGGTCTGGGCTGCACGCAAGCTTACTGAGAGCGGAGTAGCGTTGGACGCCGCGGTGCAGCTTGGCCAGCGAGCGATTGCGACCGCCGATGGCGCAACCGAGCCGGCTGGCTCGATGCGCGATGCGCCGCTGCTGGATCGGGAAGGACGCCGTCTCGTGTTTCTTGGCCGGGCTTACGACGCGCTGGGCTGGGCTCAGTTCAAAAAGGGCGACACGCGCGGCGCCGTGTCGAATCTTTTGAAGTCGGTTGAAAACTATCCGCCGAACCTCGAACGCAAGACGGCAATCTGGCATCTGGCTGTTGCCATGGAAGAGGCCGGTGACGAGCGTCGCGCGCTCAACCTGTACATCTCGAGCTACGACCCCGCGTTGCCAACCGCGTCGGTGCGCCGCTCGCAGATCGAAGCGCTTTACAAGAAGCTGAACGGCTCGCTCGCCGGACTGGAAGAGAAGCTAAAGCAACAATGACTCGCAACACCGAGACCGATCTGGCCTGGCACTATCACGACTTTACCAAACACTCTTACTGGAGCATCAGGACCTCGCCGCATTATCTGGACTGGTCGAATCAGCCTTCACCTTTCAAGATCTATCCTTCGATCGATCCGATAAAGCTTCCGATCGAATTCCCGTTGACCGGCGTCCGAGCCCTCGACGCGATTGCCTCGCCTCCAAACTCGCCGTCAGTTAAAGCTGCGCCGGCGGGTGACACCGCGCCGACCATAGAACAGCTTGCGAGCCTGCTCCTTTACTCGGCCGGAGTGACCAAAGAGAAAAAGTACGAGGGAGGCTCGTTCTACTTTCGCGCGGCGGCGTGCGCAGGCGCGCTGTACCCGACCGAGATCTACGTCGTGTGCGGAGACATCGACCGGCTCGCGGCAGGCGTGTACCACTTCAACCCGGGCGACTTTTCTTTGAGGCAATTGCGCAGCGGCGACCATCGCGGCGTTTTGGCTCAGGCAACCGCGTCGCAGCCTGCGGTCGCTACTGCGCCGGTGACGCTGGTCTATTCGGCGATCAGCTTTCGAAGCACGTGGAAGTATCGCGACCGCGCATACCGCTATCACTTCTGGGACAACGGAATGATTCTGGCGAACGCGCTGGCGATGGCTGCCGCTCACAAGCTTCCGGCGGAAGTTGTGTTGGGGTTTGTTGACTCAGAAGTGAACCGGCTCATTGGGATTGATGGACAGAGCGAGCTTCCGCTGAGCTTGTTGACGCTTGGCTATCGCGCGGAACCAACACGACCCGCGAGTTCCTCGAAAGACTTGCCCGATTTGAATCTGGATGTGATTCCACTTTCGCCGGCTCCTGTGGACTACCCGTCGATGCGCGAGATGCACGACGCCTCGTCGCTGACCGACGAGGCCGAAGTCGGATCATGGCGGACGAACGCAAGCGCGCAGGCTGCGCCCGGTCGGGTCCCACCCGTTGGGGATGCCAAACTCAAGCCGTTATCGCCTCCGGGTCAAGACGATCTTCCCGAGGCTTCACTCGAGGCGGTCATCGAGCGCCGAGGCTCGACTCGGCGGTTCGCGCGCAAGCAGATTTCGTTTGCCCATCTTTCGATCATGCTTGATCGCGCAACACGAAGCATATCGTTCGATTGCGTAGATCCAACGGCGCAGGTCAACGAGCTTTACTTGATCGTCAACCGCGTCGAAGGGCTCGAGCCGGGAGCGTACTTCTATCGGCGAGATGAACGAGCGCTCGAGTTGCTGAACCCCGGCGACTTCAGCGAAAAGGCTTCTTATTTGACGCTTGAGCAGGAACTGGGTGGCGATGCCGGCGTGACCATATTCTTCATGGTTGATCTTCAGGCGGCGCTTGCGAGACTTGGCAATCGAGGCTATCGCGCTGCTCAGTTGGAAGCGGGGATCATCGGCGGGAAGATCTACATTGCGGCCTATGCTGTCGGGCGAGGCGCGACCGGCCTGACATTCTTTGACGACGACGTGACCGGGTTCTTCTCTCCCCACGCTGCAGGCAAGAGCTGCATGCTTGTCGTGTCGGTGGGCGTGCCTGGAAAGCGGCTGATCTACTAGTTAGACCCGCCACTCAACTAGCTCGGCCACAAGAGCACAGGAGGGGGTTGCTAGAAACGATGGCGTTCCCAAGATTCTCAGAAGAAACTTTCCTCAAAGATATCACAAAGTGGATCGAGACCGGCGGCTCCGCAGGGATTCTTCACCCGGAGTCTGGTTGGTCGCTACTTCATTTTGCCGCTGAGTTTCAAGACGTCGCAGCCATAGAATACTTGATCAATTCAGGCTGTGCTCTTAACTTGCGCGACAAGGACGGGCAGACCCCCTTGCACATTGCCATTGACAGCGAGATTGATGCGGCGATACAGAACGGAGAGTCACTTGAATATCGAGCAACTAGAAGACTCGTTGAGCTTGGAGCAGACACCACAATCCAAGATAGTCGAGGTGAATCTCCGATTGCCTGAGTAGATCGTTATGGGGAGAAGGCCAGAAAACGATTTGACGAGGTTCTCGGCTATAACACTCGCGTCTAACAATCGGAGGCGGCGGTGATTGAACCGGTTGCGCACGTCGCTCATGTTCTGAACCTTCAGACACCTGGTTCAACAGATTCGCGTTCATTCTTGCTTGCCTTAACCAAAAGTGCGGGAGCGGTTTCAGTAGCACCGATCCGCTCCATGTGCCCGCGACCCCATTCGCAAATCGCTTCCAATGCCTTCTCAAGTGAGCCGCCATACTCAGTGAGCGAATACTCCACCTTTGGCGGGACGGTGGCGTAGACACGGCGCTGCACAATTCCATCAGCTTCCAGCTCGCGCAGATGCTGCGTTAGCATCTTCTCCGTTATCCCCGGTATCAGCCGCCGCAGCTCAGCAAAGCGGTGCGTACTCTGATGGAGCCACCAAAGGATTAGCGGCTTCCACTTGCCGCCGATAACGTCAATCGTTGCCTCGACCGGACAGTTGTAAGCTTTAGTGCTCATCTTGTCTCCACTATGTTTTTTGGTAGTACCTAACTAAATTGTCGGTACTTGTGTGATTCCGAGCAAGTGGTACGATGACACGAAAGGAGAACGCAATGAAAGTCGGAGTTCTTGGATCGGGTGATGTGGCGAAGACACTGGCCGCTGGGTTCTTGAAACACGGGCACGAAGTCGTAGTGGGCACACGCACGCCGGCAAAGCTGGCGGACTGGGCCGCGGAGAATCCAGCGAGTCGTGTTGGCAGCTTCGCCGACGCTGCCTCGTTCGCGGACGTCGTCGTTCTTGCGGTCAAGGGCACGGCGGCAGCGGATGCGCTGCGCGCCGCCGGAGCGAGCAATGTAGCCGGGAAACCGGTCATCGACGCGACAAACCCCATCGCAGACATACCGCCTACAAACGGCGTGTTGAGGTTTTTCACTGATCTGGACGAGTCACTTATGGAGCGTTTACAGCGCGAATTTGAAGATGCGCGCCTGGTCAAGGCTTTCAATTCCGTAGGCAGCATCCGGATGGTGAATCCGCAATTCGCGGGTGGCAAGCCGACCATGTTCATATGCGGTAACGACGACGCGGCGAAACAGACCGTGACCGGAATTCTGGACCAGTTCGGTTGGGAAACGGCGGATATGGGAAAGGCCGAGGCGGCACGCGCCATCGAGCCGTTATGCATGCTCTGGTGCATCCCCGGCTTTCTTCGAAATGAATGGGTTCACGCCTTCAAGTTGCTAACCGCAGCCTAGGTGCGCTGCATGGTTTTCTGTCGAGCCCGTTGCGAAAGATTGATCCCTGGACCGACGGGCTCGGCAGCGTATTACGCCCTGGTTCGTTGCCTCCGTGACAAACCAGGTAGATTGATTTCCTTGACTCTCATTCACACTTAATCGAAGTGTTCCCGCCAGTTCCGCCCCAGCTGAAGCATTTTTGATATATTAACTGCGCTAAGAAAAAGCTTATGCTCGGCGCGCTAATCATAGACAAACCCGCAGGCATCACTTCGCACGACGTAGTTGCGCGTGTTCGACGCGTGGCGGCGACTCGGCGAGTCGGCCACGCCGGGACGCTTGATCCGTTCGCGACCGGTGTTCTTGTCGTGTGCGTTGGAAGGGCGACGAGGCTTGCTCAGTTCCTGGTTGGGCTCGACAAGGAATACCTGGCTATGGTGAGACTCGGTTTCTCGACCGACACCCAGGACCTGACCGGGAAACAGATCACCCCAATCAAGTCATCAAAGGAAACGAGCCTCGAAGAACTGCGGCGAGTCGTGAGTGAGTTTGTTGGCCCTCAGCTTCAAACGCCGCCGATGTTCTCAGCCAAGAAAGTCGGAGGAGAAAGACTGTACAAGGCCGCCCGCCAAGGCAGGGAAGTCGCGCGCGAGCCAGTCGCGATCACCGTTCATTCGATTGATCTGATCGAGACAGAAGCGATGCCGGCGCGGCCGAACGCCGACGGAACGATGGATGTGAGTATGTTGGTTCGTTGCTCGTCTGGAACGTATGTGCGAACGCTGGCCAACGATATCGGCGAGCGACTGGGATTCGGCGCGCACCTGGCGGCGTTGAGGAGGACGGCGGTCGGGCAATTCAAGATCAAAGAGTCGGTCACGCTCGATGCGTTGGAGAACATCAGTCGCGACGAACTGATCGAGCGCGCGCTGATCAGTCCGGCCGCGATGCTTGCACACTTGCCTGCGCTCACACTGGACAGCGAAGGCGTTAATCGCGTGAGGACCGGGCGAACAGTAGAGTTGCCGGCGCAGGGCATCGAGGGCGAGGGGCGATTAGTTCGGCTGTGCGACGAGACCGGCGCGCTGCTCGCAGTCGGTGTTTATGAAGCGGCGGCGCTGGTGGTGAAGCCGCGGGTTGTGTTGGAAGGCAAAAGCTAGGCACGCTGAAGGTGATGGACCTGTACGGGCGTCCCTCCGTGGGCGCCCCTCCTGGAAGCCACACTTGGATTGCCAAGAGGGGCGCCCACGGAGGGACGCCCGTACAGGTCTTCTGGAGGAGTTAATGCAAATCGGCGCAAGACTGCGACGCTTGCGCTCCGTGCTATACTTTTGCCAGAAATCACAATCGCAACAGATCATTGAACTTCAATGCTTGTTTGACACGATGCTTCGCTTGTGAGTTTCCGAGGTTAAGCGTGCATCCAGTCGAGCCACGAGCAGCCGGACTTCTACCTCCGACTGTGCGCCCCCAGGGGCGAAGACTGAGTGTCGTCCTAACTCTCGCCGTGAATGAGACGGAGATTTGAATGCCTTCGCAGGAACGGTTTGGAGCTTGCGCCTCGGCGCCCGCCGGTTTACCGGCACGCGCGGTGAGACGCAACTAGCTTAGTTCGCCTGTCGGAATGCCCAGTCGAATTCGGAGGTAAAAAGATGGGGGAGGACAAATTCAATATCAGCGATCTTCTCGAGACGCACCGCCGCGACCGCGAGCGGTTGGCTTGGGAAGGCTCATTCCGCGATTACTTCGAACTGGTTTCTCAAAACCCGAATGTCTCAAAGCTGTCGCACGCACGCATCTGCGATATGGTGCTTGCAGCGGGCATGGACAAGATCAATGAAGGCTCACGCGACGAAATAATACGGTACAACTTTTTCGCCGACGAGTTGTTTGGGATCGAGGGGCCGATCTCGAAAATCGTCGAGTACTTCAAGTCCGCCGGCCAGCGGCTTGAAGTCCGCAAGCGAATCCTGCTGTTGATGGGGCCAGTCGGCGGCGGCAAGTCCACGATCGTAACGATGCTTAAACGCGGGCTCGAGAATTGGTCCCGCACTGGCGACGGCGCGGTGTATTCGATCAAGGATTGTCCGATGCATGAAGAGCCGCTGCATCTGATCCCGCCCGAGCTTAGACCCGAAATCGACAAACATTACGGGTTGTACATCGAAGGCGAGCTCTGCCCGCAGTGCCGGTACAACCTCGAGCACGTCTACAAAGGCCGACATGAAGACGTGCTTGTGCACCGCATCGTCTTTTCCGAGAAGGATCGAATCGGCATCGGCACCTTCGCTCCTTCGGATCCGAAGTCGCAGGACATAACCGAGCTGACCGGCTCAATCGACCTTTCCACGATAGGCGAAGTAGGAGTCGAGTCTGACCCGCGCGCTTATCGATTTGACGGAGAGCTGAACATCGCTAACCGGGGGCTGATGGAATTCGTCGAGATGTTGAAGGTCGATGAGAAGTTTCTTTATAGCTTGCTGACGTTGAGCCAGGAGCAAAACATCAAGACCGGCCGCTTTGCTTTGATCTATGCCGATGAAGCAATCCTCTCGCACACTAACGAGAACGAATACAGCGCGTTTGTCGCCAACCGAAAGAGCGAGGCGCTTCAGGACCGGATCATCATGATCAAGGTGCCTTACAACCTGAAGGCCTCGCAGGAAGAACGAATCTACGACAAGCTGCTCAAGCAGTCGGAGGCCCTGCGGGCAATTCACATTGCGCCAAATACCCTGAAGGTGGCGGCGATGTTTTCGGTGATGACCAGGCTTGAAGATCCCAAGAAGGCAAACATCGACATCGTGAAGAAGATGAAGCTCTATGACGGCGAGGACGTCGAAGGCTTTAAGTCAAAGGACGTTCGGGAGCTTCAGGAAGAGACGGTGCGAGAGGGGATGGACGGCATTTCGCCGCGCTACATCATCAATCGCTTGTCGGGTGCGCTGGTGAAAGACAACATCACGTGCATTAACCCTATCGACGCGTTGCGGGCGATCAAGGATGGCTTCGAGCAACACAGCGGTATTTCTTCCGACCAGCGGGACCGCTATTTGAACCTTGTGGCAACGGCACGACGCGAGTACGACGACATCGCCAAGAATGAGATCCAGCGCGCGTTCGTCTACTCGTTCGAAGAGATGGCCAAAGGCATCTGCGACAACTATCTCGACAACGTCGAGGCTTACTGCAACAAGGAAAAGATGAAGGATGCGATCACCGAAGAGGAGATCGAACCGGACGAGAAGCTGATGCGCTCGATCGAAGAGCAGATCGGAGTCAGCGAGAACGCGAAGAACACGTTCCGGCAGGAGATCCTGATTCGCATTTCGAGCTATGCGCGCAAGGGCAAGCCGTTCGAGTACCGGTCGCACGAGCGGCTGAAAGAAGCGATCGAGAAGAAGATCTTTTCGGACTTGAAAGACGTCGTGAAGATAACGACTTCGACCAAGACGCCTGACGCGGATCAGCTTCGCCGGATCAACGAGGTGGTGGACAGGCTGGTGTCGCAAAACGGCTACTGCGCGGTTTGCGCTAACGAGTTGTTGACCTACGTCGGGACGCTGCTTTCAAGGTGAGGTGCCAATCGCCCGGTTGATCGAGACGCGCCCGCATCGGTTCCAGTCGGTGCGGGCGTAATTCTAGGAACTCCACATGTCAGTTCAACGAAACGACTGGTCGCTTCAACGCAAAGGTCAGATCGATCAGGACCGGCACAAGGAACGAGTCCGCGAGGCGATCAAGAAGAACCTCGGCTCGATAGTGTCGAACGAATCGATCATCCTCTCCGACGGCAAGCGCGTCGTAAAAGTCCCGATTCGCTCGCTGGACGAATACAAGTTTCGTTACGACTATCGCAAGAAAAAACACGTCGCGACCGGGGACGGCAACACAAAAGTCGGCGATGTGATTGCTCGCGAGGGGGAGCCCGGGCAGGGGCCGGGACATGGTCCGGGCGCGGGCGATCAACCCGGCCAGGAATACTATGAGGCCGAGGTAGACATCGACGAGATTGCCAAGCTGATATTTGAAGACCTTCACCTCCCATACCTCGAAGACAAAGCCAAACAGGCAGTCGAGTCGACCAAGACCAAATTCACCGAGATTCGCCGCTCGGGGATTCTTTCAAACCTCGACAAGCGCCGAAGCCTTATTGAGAACATCAAGCGGACCGCGCGTGAAACCGGCTCTGCGGAGCTTGGCCGCTTTAAGAAGGAGGACCTGCGATATAAGACCTGGCAGGAGCAGATGACTTACGAATCAAACGCGGTGGTGATCGCGATGATGGACGTGTCGGGCAGCATGGGCGAGTTCAAGAAGTACATCGCGCGCTCCTTCTACTTCTGGATGGTTCGATTTCTCAAGACCAAGTACGACCACGTAAAGATTGTTTTCATCAGCCATCACACCGAGGCGAAAGAGGTGACCGAGCAGCAGTTCTTTACTCAGGGCGAATCGGGTGGAACCGTCGTATCGTCGGCTTACCGGCTTGCGCTGGACATCATCGGCAGGCTGTATCCGCCGAAGGACTGGAATATCTATCCGTTTCACTTTTCAGATGGCGACAACTACTACTCGGACAACGATGAGGCTGTGAGGCTGGCTGACGAGTTGATCGCGATGTGCAATTTATTTGGCTACGGCGAGATAGGTGAAGAAGGCGCATCGAGCTATCGGCGATCGTCCGGGGCGTTGCTGTCGATCTTCAAAGACCGGCTCAAGGATCAAGAGCGCTTTGTCGGTGTGAGAATCGACGACAAGGAAGATGTGTATCCGGCTTTAAAGGATTTCTTCGGCAAGCGCGGTGAACAAGCCTGACGATTTTGGATTTTAGATTTTGGATTTTGGATTAGCCACGGTTGCTCCTGGTACTCACAAAATCCAAAATCCAAAATCCAAAATCCAAAATCGAGATGGTCGATAAAGAAGTCAAAGAACTGGAAAAGGCGGTCGAGCAGATCTGGGACGTCGCTACGTCCAAGTTCGGGCTCGACCCGTTCCCGGTTCGTTTCGAAGTTGTCCCGTCAGCCGTGATGTACGAAGTAGGCTCGTACGCCTTGCCCGGGCGCTATTCCCACTGGACGTTTGGCAAGGCTTATCATCGAATGAAAACGATGTACGACTTCGGCTTGTCGAAGATATACGAAGTCGTCATCAACTCGAATCCTTCATACGCATTTCTGCTCGAGACCAATTCGCCGATCCAGAACAAGATGGTGATCGCGCACGTGCTGGGCCACGTAGACTTCTTCAAGAACAGCGTCTACTTTTCGCGGACGAACCGGCGAATGATCGATGAAGCGGCTCTTCACGCGCGGCGGATGAGCGAATACGAATTCAAGTACGGGCGCAAAGTGGTCGAGGAGCTGCTCGACGCGGTGCTTTCTATCGAGGAACACATCGACCCGAACTTCTTTATCAAACGAGAGACCGCGCGCCCTGAAGAGGAGGCGGTAAAGCCTTCGAGGCACGAAGGACGTTACGATGACCTGTTTACCCGCGAAGAGATCACCAAGAGGGAAGCGCCGTGGGAGAAACACGTCGACGAAGACAAACGCTCGCCCAGTCTCGAATCGCCCGAGAAGGATCTGGTCTATTTCATTATGAAGAACTCGCCGGTGCTCGAGACCTGGCAGCGCGACGTTATGGCGATGCTTCACCAGGAGATGGAGTACTTCGTTCCTCAAATGCAGACCAAGATAATGAACGAAGGCTGGGCGAGCATCTGGCATTCGCGGATAATGCGGGAGCTGGATTTGCCGACCAACGACTACGTCGAATTTGCGGAGCTTCACTCAGGCGTCGTCTCCCCTCACAAGGGACAACTCAATCCTTATTACCTCGGTTTCAAAATCTTCGAAGATATCGAAAAGCGCTGGGACAATCCTTTGGCCGAAGAACGCGAGAAGTTCGGACGCCGCGGCGGCGAGGGACGGGAAAAGATGTTCGAGGTTCGCGAGATCGAGAACGACATTTCTTTTCTTCGCAACTACCTGACAGAAGAGCTTTGCGACGAGCTCGACCTGTTTGTCTATCAGCTTGTCGATGAGGAAGAGTGGACGATCACCGAGAAAAAGTGGGAGCGGGTGCGCGATCAGCTCGTCTCGAACATGACCAACTTCGGGTTCCCGTACATCGAAGTCGTGGACGGAGACTACGACGGCAATCGCGAGCTCTACTTGATGCATCGCTACGAAGGAGTCGAGATGGACATGAAGTATGCCCGCAAGACTCTCGAATACGTTTACAAGTTGTGGGGCCGCGACGTTCATTTGGAAACCGTGGTAGAGGAAGAGCCGTTGATCTTGCGCTACAACGGCAGCGAACACGAAGAAGACTGATCGGGCCGGCTTGGAGCGCAGGCGTCTCGCCTGCATGGCTTCGCAGTACGCCCCAAAGCGCAACCTTGCAGGCGAGACGCCTGCGCTCTCAGGTTCTGGATTTCCGGCCGGTTCCAACGTATTGTTCTTCCAATTCAAACTGAGGTTCTGCGCGATCTCGCTTCTCTGTGCGTCCGCGGTTAGTTTGTGTCGCGTTTCTGACTAACCGCAGAGACGCTGAGACGCTGAGGCTGGCGCAGAGAAGATAGCCAAACCGAAGGAGTTTTGATGAACAAGTTCAGACTGTTCGCCGCGCCTTTTCTTGCCGCACTGCTTTTGATGATCGGAGGCGCGCCGACAGCGAACGCCTGGGGTGAAGAAGGGCATCGCTTTATCAATCTTGTCGCCGCGCAACATCTGCCGGATGATATGCCCTCGTTTTTTCGAAATGCGTCCGCTCGGCTTTCGTTTCTTGGTCCGGAGCCCGACCGGTGGCGCGACAGCCGAGAGCTCTACAAAGCACTATCCGAAGTCAACGGGCCGGATCACTTCGTTGATATCGATAGGCCCGAGGACTTTCAGGCGCTTCCAAACGATCGATACCAATATGCCGAGTGGCTGCGCGCCAATGGAAAGGAAGCGAAGGTCATCGGATTCCTTCCGTATTCGATACTCGAAGGCTACCAAAAAGTTCAGGTGCTCTTCCGTTTGTGGCGCGATCCGAAGCACGCAGCCGAACGGGAGCAGATCGAACAGAACATCGTTTACTATGCCGGCGTTCTCGGGCACTACGTCGGCGACGGCTCGCAACCTCTCCACGCGACGATTCACTTCAACGGGTGGAGCACGAGCTCGAATCCGGACTTGTTTACTCGCGAGCCGTTGCATGGCCGTTTCGAAAGCGAATACGTGAAGGCGAAGATCAAGCTTGAAGACTTCACCGGTCTGGTGAGCACAGCTCGACCGCTTAAGGATGCGTTTGCCGACATCGTCAGCTATCTCATCGAGACCTCGAAGCTCACGCCTGAGGTTTATCGAATGGAGAAGACTGCTCGGTGGGATGCGACCAACACGCGGCCGGACTCAAAGCAGTTTGTCGCCGCGAGGCTTGCGGCGGGTTCGCAAATGCTGGCGAATCTCTGGTATACGGCCTGGCTCAATTCGGCCGGAGGTTGAGAACTCACGGTAACCGGCCTGGTTGTTTTCCAGTCGCCTAGAAAAAAGTTGGCAAAGCTGCGCTGGTCGCGCGTTCAATCAAAGACGGAGGCGCTCAAGCCAGAGCACGGGCTGGAACGTTAGAGATTAATTCTTGGGCGGCCTCCGTCTTATCCTGCTCACCGGTACTTCTTCACCGGCAGGTCTTCCGAATGCTTGGGTAATACGTCATAACTCGAGTCTCTCAAGACGAAATGTGGAGATCTATGGTTTGGCTAACACGGCGCGTGATCGCGACAACGCTTGTGGTTCTGATCCTGGGACCTGGTCTGAAAGCGCAAGATCGAACCAGTCTAAAAGTTGCACTCGAAGCCGCCCGCTGGATAAGAGCCTCCGCTATTGAGAGCTCTCCCGGAGTCGACTGGCCCGCCGATCCGCGTGACCCAAAAAGCGTGAGCAATAGCCTCTACTCCGGGACCCCCGGAGTGATCCTGTTCTTTTTGGAAGCCTTTCAAGCCACCGGCGACAAAGCGCATCTTCAAGACGCTCGCTCTGGAGCCGATCACTTGCTCGCTTCTTTTTCAAACGAGAAGGACTGCGGACTGTATGACGGCATCTCGGGGATTGGGTTCGCTCTGGAAGAGACCTTCAAGGCGACCCGGGAAACCAAGTACCATCAAGGCGCGGTGAAGTGCGCGGAACTGGTTCGTGAAAGAGCTGTGAAGAGGGGCAGGGGAGTCGAGTGGAATGACTCGACCGACATCGTAAGCGGCGGCGCCGGAATTGGTCTGTTCTTGATGTATGCGGCGAGAGAGTTTAAGGACCCGTTGTGGATCGAGCTCGCAAGCCACGCCGCGAATCGGCTAATCGAGCTCGCGAGGCCGGAAGGTGTCGGAGCCAAATGGGCAATGACGCCGACCTTCAAACGGCTTATGCCCAACTTTTCTCACGGGACCGCCGGGGTCGCCTACTTTCTATCGACCCTGTATCAGACGACAAAGAAAACTGAGTTTCTCACCGCCGCGTTGGCTGGAGCAAACTACCTGAAGTCCGTCGCCAGGACTGACGGAGATGTCTGTCTGATCTTTCACAACGAGCCGGACGGACCTGAGCTGTATTATCTGGGCTGGTGTCACGGTCCGGTCGGCACAGCGCGCTTGTTCTACCGGCTTTACCAGGTGACCGGAGATCGCGCGTGGATGGATTGGGTTCGCAAGTCAGCGCGTGCGATCTTGCAGAGCGGTGTGCCTGAGAAGCAGACGCCGGGCTTTTGGAACAATGTGAGCCAGTGCTGCGGCTCAGCAGGAATTGCGCAGTTTTTTCTGGACCTGCATCAAGTCACTCACGATCGGCAATACCTCGACTTCTCAAGAAGAGTCGTCGCGCAGCTACTTTCCAGGGCTACGCGTGACGCCACCGGAATGCGCTGGATTCAAGCTGAGCATCGGATCAATCCCGACTTGTTGGTCGCACAGACCGGCTACATGCAGGGCGCAGCCGGAGTCGGGATGCTGTTGCTGCACCTCGATCAATTCGGGCGAGGGAAGAAGGCGCAAATCTTTTTTCCAGACTCGCCCTTTTGAGATTGCGCCAGTAGAACTCCACTGCTCGGGCCTCCTCACATGCTTATCGACGAGCACCTTTCCAGCTATGACGTGGTTGAACGCCATCAGCTAACAATCCACGCACCGGCCCACGCGGTTTTTGACGCTGTCCGCGCGCTGGACCTTAGCGATTCCCGGATTGTGGGTTGGCTACTCCGATTGCGGGGGCTCGCGGGCAAGCGTCGACCCGGGAGGCGCGACGATCAACGTTCGGGCCTAACACTGCAAAATCTGATCGCGAGCGGTTTCATAGTGCTTGGTGAAAGGCTCGACGAAGAAATCGTCCTGGGATTGGTCGGACGCTTTTGGACGCCGCACGGCGGTATCAAGCGAATGGACGCCGAAACGTTCGCGGGCTTCGCATCGCCGGGTTATGCGAAGGCCGCCTGGAACTTCTCCTTG
>Ga0193755_1000282_pt1 | contig 14404 bp, 12 predicted proteins | sample H1a2metaG_FD_144921 | JGI IMG/M metagenome (GOLD analysis project Ga0193755, IMG submission 144921) | Soil microbial communities from a riparian zone of the East river system, Colorado, United States - H1a2 | ecosystem: Environmental > Terrestrial > Soil > Riparian zone | place: USA: East River...
AACAATGAGTTGTTCAGCAATCCCATGTCTATCACGAAGTCCGGCCACAGATCGCGTATCTCCAGCAAGAAGGGGCGACGGCGCAAACCTGCGATGAGCCACGCGGAGACGGCCTGGAAAATGGGTGGAGAGGTGCCCATCACCACGTCGACCTTCCCAACGCGCAGGGCGCTGATCAGGGACGAACCGGCAAACGTCATGAAGGAGAAGAGCCGACCTACAAAATTACCGTGAAGCGTCTTGTGTGTGAAAGCCCGGAGGACCCGGACGCCCTCGATCATCGCGTCGGCGCTCAACTGGGGCTCATCGCCCGTGCTTTGGCCCGTAATGTAGCTGATATCGCTCGCGATGACGGTGAACTGATGCCCTTGCTCAACGGCGCCGCGCGCTAGCTCAAAGTGCCGGGTGCCGCCCGGCTCGTTAGGCGTCGCGAACCCTTGATGGATCAGCAGGACGTGCATTAGCCGATCTCCAACTGATCCTGGATTGCGCCGGATAGAATTACCTGACTCGCGAGAGATCCGCCTCTGTCGTCCATCGTTAGGCTCGCATTCGCGTGCCAACGTTCCCCTCTGAGTTGAATCGCGTCTTCGCTAGACCTGACTTCGCACGGCTCAGGCCCCAACACAGTCCAGAACTGAACGGACTTCGCGCGCGTCGTCAAGTCCAAAGACAGCGCTGGTTCGCGGTAGCCGTAGTACGGCGCTCGCCAACCGCGTGCACTTGATTCGTCCGCTCGAACAACTGAAAACTCACTTGCGCTCGCCGAGGAGCCAGCCTGCACGTAGTAATAACCAGCCGGCGTGGTGAGCTTAGCGCGGTTCTCGCTCTTATCCCACTTGTGCTGGGCGTCCATCAACAACCAGTGCAACCGATATAGGTGCTCGGCCGCGCTTGTCAGCCGATCAAGCACCAACCAATGCTCGCCAACTCGCAGAATCGCTCGCCGATGAAGAGCCGGAGGATTCAGCCGGTTATAGCCGTCATGCTCGCCTTCAAAATAACTCAGATGGCCCGCAGCGGATCGCCTGTGAGATAGCACCCGCCCTCTCGCCCACGGAAGCCATAAGAACCTTCCAACGCGCTCCATCTGATCGCGGCCGTCCACCGTCGCCGTGTTGTGATAAGTCGTGTGCGAGAGCGGGTCATCCCACGGCGCCGGCGTGTTGTAGCTGAACGTACCGGCGTCCGTCGCGATGTTCTGCCCTCGCCACCACAAGTCCATGTGAAGGATGTCTGCGTGAGCGGGGCGATGACGAAAGGCGCCGCACCGAGTGAACGCAAAGCCATCTTCAGAACGTAGCGTGTAGCACCCGCCTTGCTCGGCCCCGAAGTCTGCCCTCTCCCTCGTCACAACCGGGGCAGTCACCGCATCCGGCCCGAACAACCACAGCAAATCTTCATCCCAATCGCCGGATGAATAGCAACGCTTGCCGGTAGTGAGGTAATGGGTCGCTTGAACGACCGGGCGAAAGTCTTGATAGTCGCAATTGCTCAGAGGCAGCACCAGCGCTCCGTCGTTGTGCCCGTAATAAGGTACTCGCCCGCTGGTTTCGTCCTGAATTTGGTAAAGAAACTCGCCGGACCTACCGACGCGGTCCCGCAGCTCGGAGCTAAAGGGTTGATTCAATATTTCACCCAGCCGCAGCACCCACAAGTAATCGTGCAGCATCAACCGGTGATAGTTCGCTGAGTGCTGCGAGAACGCTCCGTCGTCGTAGATCAACTCTCTGCCGAGATCCTCCAGGACTTGCCGGCCGGTCTCTTTCCATTGCTCGGCAAATCGAAGCTCGGGAAAGAGAGCGCCGATGGTCCACAGCCCCAAACCTTCGCTGATGCCGTGATTGTTGTGTTGGCTGAGCGCGTATTCGAGATTCGCTTCGATGCGCTCGCCTGAGACCGCAATCATCTGCGCGAGCATTGCAACGCGCGGCGCGGTCGTCGCTTGCGCATCCAGAAATCCATAGAGCCCGAAGCACCAGGCCATCACTCGAAAGCTGATCTCCTGACCGCACTTCCAATTCGCTCCTAGCTGAGGCGGGTTGTGCTCGTGCCAATCTTCGACCAGTTGCCAGAACATCTCGGCGAACCGTTCTTCTGCTGTTCGCCAGTAACCCCGGACAAGCAAGTAGGTGTAACCGAACCGTGACGGCTCCCAAATGATTTTTATGTCGCCGTTTTCAAAGTCGCCGATTTCGCTCCAGTGAATATCGACCGGCGCGCGCTCGCCAGTGAACGGGTTGGCGTGCCAGTCCGGCGGAAACCCGGTTTGAGCGCGTGTGTGCTCGAAGTAGCGCAATCTTCCTCCAGCAAGTTCCTCACACAGCTTCACCGGCGTAGCGCCTTCGCCATCCCACACCGCGAAGTAGCGTTGATACTCGGGGCGTCTGGCAGGCGCGAAGAAGAATGCTGGAGCTTGCATCCGGCGATAGTCAAGATAGCTTTGCGCATCGGCAAGCGACGCGTCAGCTAAGAGACTGCTCAGCGGCTGATCTTCCCACTCCGTCGCCGGCATCTTGCGACGCAGCACACCCGTTCGCATTCGAGCCGCGTAGCCTACTCGATAAGCCAGCCAATCCGGCCCCAGGTGCCGCCACAGGTGGTGAAGCTGATGAACTCTACCTAACATACCGATCGTCACTACTTCGATGGTCACAACCGATCAAGGCTTCTCGGCTTCGAGATGCAACGAGTCTTCCGGGCGATTGTCAAGGATGTCACAATCCGGAACGCGCCCCCTGCGGTACTCGCACACAGCCGGGTTGACGAATCCGCATTCGCTCAGAATGGCTGCCAGCGACGGGGCGTCATACATCCACAGGTGCGGGTCGCGAGCGCCGGTTCTGCTCAGTTGCAGCCAGTTCAAGAACTCGGGCGCGGCTTTGGCATCGTTCGGATTCGATTGCAGGGCGGCGACGTAATCGCGCGCCCCCACGGCGAGGTCCGGAACCACCAGGCGAACCAGGCCGCGAGGCTTCAATACGCGGAAGGCTTCTTCGATCAACTTCCGCGCATCGTCGCGCGAAAGATGTTCCAATAAGTGCGAAGTGTAAACAAAATCAATTGACGAGTCTGCATACAGAAGCGGCTTCGTAAGATCGCGTACTTCAATCGATCTCGACCAAGGCACGGAGTAGTGATGGTTGGACAACACACCGAGTTTCCACAGTGTCCTTTTGAGAAGTGGAAATTTCGACAATCTCGCATTGGGAGAATTATCAATGTTTATCCAGCCTGGGGCGATTGATAAGCCGCAGCCGAGATTGATGGCTCTGGCTCCGACAGGAAGCGTCATAGAGAGATTCAGTTATTCAGCGCCGACGAGATTGTCTCGGAGAGAGGGTTCCCTACAAAGGATTTCACCGCCCGAATCTTGCCGTTTGGCTCGCGCTCGATTTCATCCACATATTCAAACGCAACCCGGAGTTTGGAGCTGATCTTCGTCCGGATCTCCCGCCGCAAATGTTCCTCATCGGCTTGCGAGTAAGCATTACGGCGCATCACAAGCAACCTGATCTCTCCGACCTCTCTTTGCACGACCTGGGCATCACGGACGTTATGCGCATCTTTGAAAACGTAATCGAATCTGAGTATTTTGCGGCCTTCGGGCGTAATCACGAAGTCTTCGACGCGCCCATCTATCCCGGTTAGAACCTTCGAGCTTCGCCCGCATTCGCAAACATCGTCCTTCCAGGTTCCGACGTCGCCGACATCGTAGCGAATGAAAGGCATGCCGTAGCTGCCGAAGCCCGTGGCGACTATTCGTCCTTGCCGGGTATCTCCGGCAATTGACTTGCCCTCGGCGCACTCCAGAATCCCGAACTCGAAGTCCTCGTGAAACACATCGCGCTCGCAGCGCGACGCATTGCCGCAGCCTTCCGAGAAACCATACTCGTCGGTCACGTCTGCCTTGAATACGTTGCGCATCAGGCGCCGATGATTTTCGTACAAGTTCTCAGCGCCGGTGAAGATCATCTTCGGCGGCGCAGCGACCTGATAACCGCTCTCTTCGATCAATCCGGCCAGGACAAAAATGATCGAAGGATATCCGGCGTAGTAGTCGAAGCCGCCTTCATTCAATCGTCCAACTATTGCTCTCACGTTCGCCGGCACGATGTGGTGCATCGTGAAGATCGTTTGACGCATCGGGCGGTTCTCTCGCCAAAATGGCGGCCGTTGTTGTTCGAGCGGAACCGCAGCGAGACCAGTGAACGCCGCATAGGGCGCATCGAACGGCACGCCGAACCGACGGCGGTGCCGCCACCAGACAGCCCATCGAAATTGAATTGCGCGCGGCTCCTGATAAAACTGCAAGCTCTTTCCGGTAGTCCCGCTGGTGTGACAAAACACCAACTTGTCCCTGGAGAATTCGCTGGATACCATCTCTTCGAAGTTCTCCCGCACGTCCTCCTTGGTCAGCACCGGGAGCTTTTGCAGATCTTCGACAGTCTTGACGTCGTCGGGTCTCAGCTTGAGGTCGTCGAATCGACGGCGGTAGTAGGGGACCGTCCGGTACGCGTGTCCGACAAGGTTCCTGAGCCGTTCGTCCTGATACTCTCGAATCTTGGCGGCGGACCACCACTGAGACTCTTCCAGCCAATCGAGAAGCTCCCGAAACTCTCCTCCGTAACGCAGCTTGCGCTGGCTGCGCCCTTCAACACCGCAAGCGAGGTTCTGCAGAATCACCGGCAGTCGGGGATAGAGTTTCTGTTTCCAGTCGGACATCGAGCGCTGTTCGCGGATTCGGTGAGCGCGTGAGAATCAACGGATGGAAAAGCCGGGGTCCTGTTCCGACTCAACCGTGCGCTCAATAGATCCTACCCAACCGCGATGGGGCTTGAATCGCAGGGTTGACCTATCGGGTATGTCTTCAAGCCTGCCGTTCCAGGCGGCTTCGTTGCTGACGCACTCGACGTCGCCCCAGTCACAATCCGCCAGCCCGTAACGCTGACAACGAAAAGATTGACGGACGAGCGGGATTCTATTTGGATCGAAGCCCATCAGATAAGCGCACGCGGCGTCCACGTAGGCCGGGTTCGCTCCGAAAACGACAATCCCTGCAGCAACCGGATCAGGATTGGACGGCCCGCTGCCTTCTCCGCCAATGATCCCATCGACCAGACTGAGATATCTCTTGCGTTGCTTTGATTCTTCAGGCCGGAGCGAGCCGTCAGGATTGCCGTAGAGCACGAGCTTATTCAAATCCAGGCACATCCGCCACGCCGTGTCGTTTCCATGCCAGTTGCCGCTGCGGATGGTCTCTTCTTCGGTCCCATAGATTCGCTTGCCGACCTTGCGCGCCTGCCGATGCACCCATGTGCCGACCGGGGGAACGCTTCGCGACAGCTTGCGCATGAGATGAACGATTTGTCTTTCCGAATCGCTCTTCAAACCGGGATCCATGAATTGGTCGCCGCCGTTTGAAGGGTCGCCATCGGTGTGATGCGGCAGAAAGTTCTTATTGCCGTTGACGCCGACGAGGTTCTTCAGACTGATCGTCACGCCAACTTTCTTGTGCGTTTTAAGCTTCGGCAAATTGAAAAAGACATCGCAGGCGATGGCCGTTCCGGAGAGCTCGTATTCGTGGCGCCCGTCGCTGTGATGATAATTCACCTCTTTGGAATTGTAGTCCGCGCCATAGTAACGCCCGGCGCCTCGATGGCCGACGAATTCGCTGGCGCCGGCGAGATCCAACCTCACATAGCCCGAGGGATCCCCCGACAGCGAGCGCGCGCCTACGACCACTTCGTCTTTCACAAACCGCTCGGTTGTCCGCAAATCCACCAGTTCAAAGTTCACCTTTCGATCAGAAAAAAAGTCAGCCACTTTGTCCAGCCCGATGACGCGACAGACCTCATCGAAAGAGGTTTCAGGTTGCGGCCCGTCCGCCACAATAATCTTTCCTTCACCCTCCAGCGCTTTCCAAACATAATCCGCAACCGCCCTAATCACGCTCCCATGCGTGAGCACATACTGCCATCCTTCGGGATAACGCGGGTGGCAAGCCGACAACATATTCGGCTTGAGCAGAACGACTTCACCCGGGCGAATCAGGCCTCTTAGCGGATTCCAGTAGCGCGTTCCGTAATTCTCATTGTCCAGACCCGCCAGGCGGAATACCGAACGCACAGACTCATAAGCCGGATTGGGTTCGCTTCCCAATGAACCCAGCCGATACTCCGGATATTGTGTTTGAGGATTGAAAGGCGAATGCGCGGGGTACTTGCTCGAAGTATCACGATGAATGGCTACTGTGTGTTGATTCATCTCGCGAACCCTCCGGTCTGCGGCACCGGTTTGCGTTGAGTTATTTCCGAGTAAAACGCTTCGGCTTGTTGCATCACGTTATTGTACACCGCCCGGTCAGCAATCAATCGCAGATTCTGTTCGCGCGCTTCGTTTCGCAATTGTTCATTGTCGAGAGCCCGAACGATTGCGCCGGCGAGCGACTCGGGGCTTGTCGGATCGCAGAGCAAGCCGTTGTCTCCATCGGTTATCCACTCGTGCACCGATTCAATGTCGCCGGCGACCGGAAAACACCCGCAAGCCATCGCCTCCAGCAGAGTGTTAGGTGTCCCGTCATGCAAGCTTGGAGAAATCGCGACGCTTGCCAGACGAAACAGGTCGGCCATCCGTTCGCGGGACACGGGCGGCAATAGTCGCACACTCTCTTGAATCGCGAATGTTCTCACCCACTTGTCCGCAATTGGATTCGCCTGCATGCCCGCGCAAACGAAAACGGCGGTCGGGTGCTGCCTCAGCATCAGTGGGATTGCCTCAAAGAAAACATCGTTCCGGACGTAGCCCCGAAACCCCCGCGGGTTGAAGACGACCGGCGCGTCATCAGTAACATTCAACTCGCGGCGAAGAGACGAACCGGGCTCGGCTGGGTAAAAGATCGAGGGCTGAATGCCACCCGCGCTTGGTGAGACCAGAGCGGGCTTGCTGGCGTCGAAGCCCCAAGTCCTTGATGCAAGCTCGAGATCGCGTAAACAGTCACAGTGCAATGCGTTTGTCCTTTGCAAAGCCCTTCTAGTCTCCCGAGCAATCAACTGATACCGGTTCGCGAAGAGTGTTAGGTCGTTACCCCAAACCGAAGTCAACAAAGGAATGTCACGGGGAGTTGCCTGCGCCGCAAGCATACCCTCAAACGGGATTCGCATTGCGTGCACAAGATCCGGCGACAGTTGAAGTATCAGTTCGCGTGCGCGTCGTACATGTAACCTAAGCTCAAGAGGAGCCAGCCAGCAGCGAGCTGAAGTTGACAGGTTTGACAACCGCCCGCTTCGCAGGGCGGCTATCGCAGCCGAAAGCGCGGATTGACTATTTCCCGCGGGGCTCACTGTGACGCGTCCCGTCTCAGCGAGCCTCGAAAATGCAATTGGCAACTGGTAGACCTTCGCGCCCGGCACAATATCCGGCGAACATGGGTAGGATGAGATCGCGTGAACATCGTGGCCACGCCCAACAAAGTAACTGATCCAACCTCGCGCGATCGTGCTGCGAACATCCGCGATGAAGACGACTCTCATTTGGTCAGATCATCCGGCGCGAACGTCCATCTGAAGCCAGGGTGCAGTCGGCCGACGATCAAGCACGCCCATCATATATCTCAGACAATCAACCAGGTACGGCGCCACCGCTTCAACCGAAATCTTGTCACCCACTTCGGCCGAGCGCGCTCGAAGGGCACTCCATTCCCATTTGCTGCTCAGGAAACTGCGAAGGGCGGCTCGCAGGGCATCAGCGTCTCCGCTGGGGCCGCTGGGGAACACGTATCCATTTTTGCCGTTCTCAATAAGATCGGCGGCCCCACAACGATCCGACACAACTGCCGGTATCCCCACGGAGAGCGCTTCATTTACAACGACGCCCCATCCGTCCCACCGGGAGGGAAGCACCAACAGGTCGGCGACGGCAAGGCGCGCCGGAATCCGTTCCGGTGGAATGACACCTTCAAACGTGACTCGCTCTGTCAGCAAACGTTGCTCTACCAGGCTCCGAAGCCGGGGCAACATGTCGCCATCGCCTATCACGCTCAACGTCAGGCTCGGGTACTCATCGAAGAGCGGGCCCAGTGCGTCAAGCAATATATCGAGACCCTTTCGCTCTATGATCTGGCCGGCAAACACCATCTCGATCTTCGACTCATCTTTGAAATGGCCCGAGCGATCAGTCCAGCGCGCGCGAGAGCGAAAATAACCGAATGGATAGATTTTGGGTTCAACCACGCCTAGTCTTCTATAGAAATCAGCTGCAAGACTCGAGACCGGTAACACCCCCATCGCCTTTGCGGCCAATGCAGGGCCGACCTTTCCCTGAAGCATCCTCTTGCCGGCCGATCGCGCGACCGTGGGATCCGGCGCCTCCGAGTAGAGCGCGTATTTGCTTCCGGCCAGCGCAAGCGTCACCAGCGCGGCAGCAAAAGATGGCTCGGCCCAGATACCATTGATGACGTGGATGCGATGGCGTTGTGCCCGCGCTATTCGCATAGCGTCCAATTTGGCCGCCCGCTTGTTGATAAACCGGTAGGGATAGCCTCTCAGATCGTCGTGCCAGCCCAGTTGAAGCCTATCCGCGGTAAGCGTCTTCGCATAAATCACCTCTAGATCTACCTGGCCGGAGGCAATCAAGGCCCTGTACATATCGCCCTGATAGAAGGATGGATAGTTCATCCAAACTGTGACTTGTAGCGGCTGTTGATCTTTCACTTCGAATAACGTGGTGCGCCGAAAGGAACGCTGTGCAGGGAAACGTCAGCCCGCTCCAAGCGCTTGGGCTTGACCAGGTGGAGAAGTACTACGACGGACAGCGGCATCATATTGACCAATGTGAACACGAAGAGCGACATAAGACCATCGCGGTAGATTTGTATGAGATTGCAAGCGACCAAAAGATAGCTAAATCGAAGCACCGAGTAGTAGCTGCTTCGATAGCTGCGAAAGTAGATCCGGGCAAGCCAGTAGGCGGTCAGGAATGAAATCAACACAACACCCCAATATCCGAAGTTAATGTAGAACTCTCCAATGAAAGTCATGACCATTCCCATCTCCGCCATAGGACGGGAGGGCGTCGAGAAAGCGAAGTTGTGTTCTGACAACGTAGGTTTTTCCGGCCACCACTGGCGGGGGATCGGCGATGTAAGCAAGGCGAGGTAGGTACCTCCGTAATAAAACTTGCCCGCCCGGTCAATCAAGGTCAGAGATGAAGCCAATTGATCCAGCGCCGTTTGATCTCCATTCTGCCCTGCTGCTACCTCCCGAAGGATCTCCGTAGACGACTCTGATATCTCGGTTACGGTTGCGCCCTCTTGCGCCATTCTTCCTATGGTCTTCATCGGGTAGAAGAGCAGCATCGTTGCAACGATCACAGCTATTATGTAAGTCGGCGGCCACTTCTTCTGGTGACGATCAAGATATATTTGAAGAAGCAGGATGAGAGGGATGATAGCTCGAAAACGATGAAACCCCTGGATCGACATGATGAACAGGTAGACTCCCATCGGCACTGCCAGCCACCATCGAAACCCGTACCAGTAGATCAGCGCCAGCAGCGATAGGCCTGCCCACGATGACGTTATGAAAAGCCAGCTCGACTCCTGCCACTCACCAAAGTCTATTTCCGGCTTTTCGAATCCAGGCACGTTGCCAATCAAGGCTAAGCCCACCATGCCGACAGGAAACGCAATGGCCACCACAACCCAGATGTATCGCAGCGAGAGAGTCCGGCGGCCCGTGGTGTCCATCGGGCGCCTGGAAACATCTTTCAAGTCTGCGTGCGAAGCCCATATCCAGGCGATGGTCATTATCACGAGCACAACGTCGGCGAGGAAAGCCGCTCTGGCTATCTCACTCTCGGTAACAGGCTCAAAGATCCCGCCCCACTTGGTGAACAAGGTTTCCGCGCCTGCCATGATCGCCAGCAAACGAGAAGAGACGGCGAGCAAATGAAAGAAAAGATAGACGATCGCTGGGTGTGAATGCGCGAGCCGGCCGTAACGTATTAGCAACACCGAACATGCAGTTAGAACAATTAGGTCCACCGCCAACGCTGTGGTGTAATCTTCGTACAAGACCAGCTCAAACAACCCTGTCGCCTCCCCATTTACGATCAGTCCAACCCGCCACTGATCGAAGATCCGTTCACGTCAACACTGAACAGCCCGGTTTCGCGGGGACTCAGTCCCTGGATTCCTTGAGTTGCGCTTCAGCTTTTGCTGCGTCGCGCAAAAACATCTGCACAGTCTCCTTGCTGTATGGGTGCACAATCATCCCCTCCACCAGACTCGGGAGAACTGTTACTATGTGGCCGCCAGCTTCAAGCCATTCGATCACGTTCAAGACTTCCCGCGTCGAGCCTACGATGATCTGCGATTTCAGACTGAACTGATCAAGCAGCTTGCGGAGCCTCGCGATCTCGCTACAAACGTTGTAGCCCATGTTATTAACGCGGCCGCCAAAGATGGAAACGTAAGTCGCGCCGGCCAACGCAGCAAGAAAACACTGCTGCGCGCTCATCATTGCCGTCACATTCACACGAATGTCGTGGGTCGTTTCCAGATCGTGGATGATCTCGAGGTTCTCGAGCTCGCCCTCGGGTCCATGAATGGTTACCTTGACGACGATGTTCTCGGCCCAGCTCGCAAAGGCCTTGGCCTGACTGGTGACCTGCGCCCTCTCGGTGGTTGTGACCTCGACCGAAAGCGGCAGCGGAGCTATCAGCCGGGCAATCTCTGTAGTGCGCGTTTCAATAGCCTTCATTCCTCCCCGCACTCCTTCCTTCAAGAGAAGAGTCGGATTGGTCGTGACCCCGCGAATGATTCCCATTCGATGAAAGCGCTTGATTTCGTCCACGTCCGCCGTGTCCAGAAAGATTGGCATAGGGTTCACCTTCAAGCAGCTAACGAGTAGATTCCCACTTCATCTCAGAAGTCTTGAGCTTGGGATGCGACACAATCAAATGCCAAACCACGGATTGAAAACCCTCGGTGTGCGGTGTGACCGAGCTCGCACTGACAACAGGTATCAGCACGCACGCGTCTGCCACCTGGCCAGTATAACCTCCGTCGCGGCCCACAACTCCGCAAATGGTCGCTCCAACTCTTTTCGCTTCTTCCAGGGCGCGGACCAGGTTGGCGCTGATATTGCGCTCCACATCGCCGCCCCCAACCGAGAACACGAAGACCAAGTCGCGCGCCGAGAGCCTGCTGCCGCGCAGCCAATTCGCAAACGACGTCTCCCACCCGTCATCGTTGATTCGCGCGGTCAGCTCAGAAACATTATCAGTCGGAGTGTACGCTTCGATCCCGCATATCTTACGAAAGTCATTTACTGCGTGTGACGCGTGACCAGCGCCGCCTCCTACTCCAAGCACGAAAAGCCGTCCGCCTCGTTCACGAAGCGACACAAGCAAATCAACCGTGCGCTCAATCGCGTCGATATTGATTTTGGTGAGGATCTGTCCGGCCTCTTCGATGTATTGGTGAGCGTAGCTCAAACAATCCCTCCGTTCTTTACGGCGTGGCGCATCTCAAAGCAAACGTCTCAACCGATTCGAATTCCCCGCACTCAAGCCTTCGAATGAGCGTTGCTGCTTCGCTCAGATCGCTCACCAGATAGTCCGGCCATGCCGCCTGGTTGGCCAGCGCTTCACAGTTGTAACACTTGCGGGTGTTGACAAACAAAGTAGTCGCGCCCGCCGCTCGACCCGTAGCGATGTCAGTTACTCCGTCACCGATCATATAGGACCTGGACAAGTCGATGTCTAACTCGCTCGCGGCCCTGAGCAGCAGCCCCGGTTCCGGCTTGCGACACTTGCAGCGCACGCGATACTCCTCCAAAGCAGCATCCGGGTGATGCAGGCAATTGTAAACTGCATCCAGCTTTCCGCCGGCGGCTTCTATATTCGACGTCATTTTTTGTTCAATCGCTTCAAGCAAAGCCGGCGTGAACTTTCCTTTTGCGATTCCCGGCTGGTTCGATACGACGATTACAAGCAAGCCCAGACCGTTCAACTCGGCAACCGCTTCACCGACGCGCGGAAGCAGCTCGAACTCATTGGGGTTGGCCGGCGAATCCAAAATGCCAAACTCCGAGTGGTAAAACATTCTGTTAATCACGCCGTCTCGATCGAGGAAGACGGCGCGGCGAACACTCCTGGCGGAAACTGAAGCTCGGTCAACCATAGCCTGGCAAGTGTGCTGAAAAGCCCAAAGGGCCTACCCGACAATCACACCAACACAATTGGTGGTGCGTTCATACTCAGCCTACAAGCAAGAACGCGCGCACTTTTTGAATCACACCAACGTAGTGGTGGACTAGAGTTTGGACATTTTCCCCGAAGGGGATTCGTCCTCCAGCCCAGGGTTGCTGTACTCGGCTACCCTGGGAAAGACGGCAAGCGAGTTCCGCAACCCCAACGGGGTTGTGGCTAAGCCTGCCCGGCGTAAACCGACCCAGCGGATTGCCTTCAACGTGGAGCAATGCCGCAACCCCGTTGGGGTTGCGCGGATGATCGCTGCTATTCCCCAAGGTAGCTGAGTACAGCAAACCTTGGGCTTTGGGCCTCAACCACTACGTGGTAGAACCCACCAACTGCGTTGGTGGGATTGCACGGGGAATATCAGAGTCTCATCGACTCTTTCAGCAGCCTGCCTAAAAGTTGACGAGCACCTTCGCTCCTTCGAAATCAAAATGGTAAGGCATCTCTCGCAGACCCTTTGCAGCTAGCTCCTTGCGGACTTTGGCTTTCGATTGATTTGGGCAATAGAACATAAAGAAGCCGCCCCCGCCTGCTCCCATTATCTTACCGCCAAGCCCGCCGCAACCCTTCGCCGTCTCGTACATCTGATCGAGCCCCGGGTCGCTGATTCTGTTCGAGCGCCGCTTCTTGTTTTCCCAATGCTCGTCGAGCAGCAGCCCGAAGCGTTCGAGATCGCCGATTTCCAGGGCCTCCTTGATGCGGTAACCAAGTTCTTTCGTGTGGTGCAAGCTTTCAACAACCGCCAGATCGCCGCGGTCGGTGTCCTGTCTTTGGGCTTCGAGGATTTCGCTGCTGCGCCTGGTGAGCCCCGTGTAGAACACCAGTACACTGCTGCGAAACTCCTCGACCGTCGTGATCGAGATGTCCAGAGGACTTACCTTCACGCGACCATCGGTATCAATGTCGAGGCAGGTGAAGCCGCCGAAAGCAGCAAGATAAGGATCGTGCTTACCTGCAGGATGACCGGCGATTTCCATTTCGATGTGACAAGCCTGCTCGGCCAGTGCTTGAGTCGGGACCTTATCCCGTTTCAACTCATAAAGAGCTGTGAGCAAGGCAACCAGATATGTGCCCGATGAGCCGAGACCGGTTCCGGCAGGAACGTCCGCCATCGAAGCAATCTCCAGGCTTCCGCCTAGTCCAAGCTCCTTCAAAGCAGGCCGAACCAAATCATGCTGGACTTCGTCCGGCGTACTCACCTGCTCGTACCGGGAGTACTTCAACCGAATGAACTCATCGGCCGCCGGACGATTGACGTAGATGTAGAGATACTTGTTGACGGCCGCGCTGAGAATGAACCCGCCATACTTTGAATAATAGGACGGGAGGTCGGTCCCGCCGCCGCCGAGTGATATTCGATAAGGCGCGCGCGCCAAAATCATGTTAGCTCCGAAACAAGCCACCAGTTCAATCTCGATCGAGCTTCGTATCCAATGAGAGGCAGCGGCTCTTGGTTTACTTGCTTGAGCTTTAGGCCATGTCCGGCAAATGTTTTGGTTAAGCTTGCTAGAAAGGGCTCTTCATGAACCTCGATAAGAAAATAGTTTGTTGAGTTAAGCCAGACGGAGGCCTCCGAAATGACATCGATCTCGGCTCCTTCCACATCCATTTTGATCAGAGTATTCTCCGGCGCGTTACGGTTGCTTCTTTGCCGGGCAATCTCATTGAGAGTGAGCATGTCCGTCGAAACACTTGCTCCGACCGAGCATTTGTGCAGGGAGACCTCAACGCGACTCTGTGAATATTTCTGCGCGCCTATTCGCAATCTCTCGAATGCCTCAGGCTCGGGCTCATAAGCCAGGACTTCTCCCCGCTTCTTAAGACGGCAAAACGCGGCAGCGCATCCCAGAGCAAAATAACCGTCATTTGCTCCAATATCTATCACCGTTTCGATCTTTGGCAGCACCGCCGTCAGCCAACTATTCAGTTCGTGCTCATAGATGCCCAGGAGCTTGCGCAGGGAATGACGAGGTTGAACGTGAACGACCGCGCCACGGAAAGGACCCGTTAAGACAGACAGCGACATCTCCTTATCAGGCAGCAGAGATTTGAGTGTGGATCTTATTGATTTGGTCATCTGCTATCGTGGGGGCCAATCGCCCGTCTATGCCTTGACCTGCGTCGGCAGATTGGGTTTCCGAAG
>Ga0193755_1000283_pt1 | contig 14397 bp, 15 predicted proteins | sample H1a2metaG_FD_144921 | JGI IMG/M metagenome (GOLD analysis project Ga0193755, IMG submission 144921) | Soil microbial communities from a riparian zone of the East river system, Colorado, United States - H1a2 | ecosystem: Environmental > Terrestrial > Soil > Riparian zone | place: USA: East River...
GGACAGCGGCGCGACGGCAGTAACTGCGTATGACGATGGCGTGGCGAACGGCGCCAATCATGCGGTGTACAAGGGACTCGCGATCGGCACGGTCGGTGGCGCGACCTTTCTCTACGCCACCGATTTGCATAACAACAAAGTCGACGTATTCGATACCAATTTTTCGAAGCCGGCTGCCATGCAGGGAAAATTCGTTGATCCGAACATACCGGCGGGCTTCGTACCGTTCGGCATTCAGGCGCTTAATGGTAATTTGTACGTCACATTCGCGAAGCAGGATTCAGCAAAGCATGACGAAATCACCGGTGCTGGTCTTGGGTATGTGGATGTATTCGATTTCAGCGGCAACCTCGTTAGTCAGTTTGCTTCAGCCGGCGCGCTCAACGCACCCTGGGGAATCGCGATTGCACCGGCCGGATTCGGGTCGCTGCAAGGGGACGTGCTGATCGGCAACTTTGGCGATGGAACGATAAGCATTTTCTCGCCCAACGGGACCGCACTGGCCAATTTCGAGGGCCCCTTGATGTCCACTGCTGGTCAGCCATTGACATTTCCGGGATTGTGGTCGCTCGCATTCGGAAACGGCGATGCCGACAAGCCCGTGACCACACTCTTCTACACGGCGGGTTTTGCCGATCAGACGGACGGAGTCTTCGGTGGCATTACGCTCACGTCGAACCCGACGCCGGTCGGCTACTGAGCCGTTTACAATCGACCAACAGCTATGCGATGCCCCGCGCTCGCGCGCGGGGCATTCGCGGGCGCGCTACGCATGAATAGTATGCCCGGCTCTCGTTCGCTGTAGCCCGCTTCGAGGGCGCAGCCGATTCAGCACCAATTCAGAGTCTGTGCAAGGCACAGAGCTTGTGCCCGTCAAGGTCGCGAAGATAGGCCAGATAAAGCTTACCCGCGCTGCCTTCGCGCACGCCCGGAGGGCCTTCACACGTCCTGCCGCCAGCAGCAAGGCCAGCCGCATGCCAGGCATCTGCCTGCGCGGGCGACGCTGCAGCAAATCCGATCGTCATACCATTGGCGCACGTCGAGTCCTCGCCATTGATGGGTTTTGTGACGGAGAAAACGCCGCTCGGCGTTCGATAAAAGATCCTGTGCCCATCGACTCTTGCGGGCGGCACGCCAAGCGTACCCAGTACAGAATCATAGAAAACTTTCGCGCGCTCTAGGTTATTGGTGCCAATCATGATGTGGGAAAACATCGACCTTCCTTATTGTTTGCGAATCGGCCCGTCTAGTATAGCAATCCACTACATCGGCGTGTCTGGTTGACTCATGAAGGCAGGCAACGATAGGTGCATAACGCGTCTGCGAACATTCTCCCCTTCGAGTTCAACTGTCGTCACTGGGATGAAACCCGCCTTCTGAAATGCACGACATGATCGACCGTTTCGTTAAGAGGTCGAAGGGGCTTTATCAGTTATAAACACTGACTTTGAAAACATTGCGTTTGTTGTCCTCGGCGACGCCCTTGGTGTTTCCTGGCTTATTGCTCTCATTGCTGAATTCTACGTGTAGCACTGTTCCCATATTCCCCGTGAGTGTTGCTCGAGCATAAAGCTTGTTGCCGAGTACATGAGCCGCAAAGTAGCCAGTGCCGTAAACGCTGTCCCAATCGGCCGCCATGTCAATCGGGGTGACCCCGGTAGCGCTCGTGCCCTGCGGCGTGTTTGACGCAAGTGCCCATGGACCTTTGCATACCTCGCTGCTGTCGAGAACGACAGAAATGGATCCCGAGAAGAGCCCGCTCATCGTTGCAGCGTAGGTTGGTATCGGAGACTGCTTGGATAAGGGTCCTTGCACTGGAGAGAACCCTCCGGGGACCGATAGACAGCCGCTCAACATCGACGCCATCACAAGGACGGGAATAATCGAATCTTTCATTGCGCTCCCTGAATATTCGGGCTGAAGACGGTACCGAGAGTATCAAGATTCGGAAAATCGAGTCCAGATGCCGCCCGTCGATTCGTTCGTTGGCGCGACCGCAATGCGAATGTTGTTGCTGCTGTGTGTTGGCAACTTTGCACTTCTTGGCAATTCAGCGCGGGTCCCGCACCCGCCGGAAGCATTGCAGCTGGGCTGTAAAGTGTGCGGCCGTCGGCTGTCATAAGACTACAGGGGGCATCTAATGGGCGCATCAATGCAACGCAGGGAGCGTGCAGTATGCGAATCGGAATCAAGCATCCGGCGTTCAAAACGAAATATTTGAGCGTGGAGACGGCTACCTTCTTTGCCGGGCCAAAGCTGCTCCTCGATGGGGTCGTCTTAAAGAGAAAGGGCGGGCGCTATCTGGTTGCGTCCGACTCAGCCCAAGAGCTGCCGATTAAGATCCTATATAACTTCTTGGATCCCATCCCGAAGGTCAAAATTGGCGATGGAACCCTTGAACTCGCCAAGCCCCTTCAATGGTACGAGTACGTGTGGATCGGCATCCCGATGTTACTGGTATTCGCAGGCGGGGCTCTCGGCGGCTTCGTCGGTGCCGGATCGACGGTCGTCAATGGGCGGATATTTAGAAGCGAACGCAGCACCGTAGGGAAATATGCGCTGGCCGCCGCCACCACCGTTGCCGGTGCGGCAATCTTTTTTGCCTTAGCGATCGCGATTCAGATTGCCATTAAAGGAAGCCGCGGAACTTAGTAAGCTCAAGGACCTACGCTACGCGCATTTTGCCCCGACTGTTCGCAGGGCTGGTCGTCAGTCTGGCCCTGTCCCTTCCGGCGCCGGCGCTCGAGACATTTACCGACGAGGCCAAAGCACAGCAGCATTGCCCGAAAGATGTTGTCATCATGGCGGGCGTTTTGAGGCTAGGTCCATTGCCAGATGAGGAGGCGACGCCTGCGGAGGGATCGCGCTCCACCCGAACGACGACTGTCTTCTTGAAATCGCGAGTAAGCGTTCGTCTGGCTGCGTTTTGGCTGATTGGAATGATTCTTCGTTGCTGACGCAGTCGAACCGCGAGCCTATTTTCCCGGCCGTTCTCTGTAAGCAAACTTCTCGCCGGAAATGTCAGCAGCGAACATGAGGCCGCCCTTGGCGATGGTAAACACCGCCATGCCAGACTGGTAATCGCCGTTGGTTGTGGCATTGTTTTTTCCACCACTCGCTCCCGACGAGGCGCGATCTGTGCCGATGCTCGCAGAGGCTCCCGCCGTAATGGCGACGGCGCTGGCACCAGCCGCAAATTCGAATTTACCGGATTCGAACTGGTCCAAGTGTCGCTTGTCTTGGAAGAATATGATTTCGCTATACGCTTTGCCGCCCGCCTGAAACCCGATGCTCAACTGCGTCATTACGGCGTCGCCGACCAGCCGATCATGCACATATACCTGACCCGTGCCTCGAGCTCCGCCGACGATGAGGCCGCCGGCGCCAATGGTTGGGAATACGGCGTAGGCATAACAATCGGTGAAAAAGACGGCACTTTCTCCAGCATGTTTGAATAGCTCAATCGTCTCATCGTATTCATTTGCGTAGGCCGCACCGGAACCCAGCAATAAGGCCAGCGTCATACCGTAGAAACGAGGCAGGATGTTCATATAGATGTCTTTGGTAGTTGATGAGCAGGTTTGCGGTTCGAACGTACGGAGCACCGCCGCCCGCTTATAGGGCAGGCGCAATGCTAGCCACAGTATACAGCGGCGCCATGCGGGAATTGCATCGCGTTGTTGCTGCCGGTAGCGCTCTATACTTTGCTGCAGGCAGCCACGAGGAGGTACGGCGTTCGGGGGCCTTATAAAGCGAGAGGCGAGTCGAAGTCACAGCCGACTCGCCGGCGTCTGAACCGGCACCGCGAGGAACGAGTGGTGACGAGACCGCCTTACGGCTTCTCCGGAACCACCTTGCCGTTCCTCCAAAAATAAACCGGCGTGCCGTGCATGCGTGCGACTTTGCGCGCGGTTTTTGCGGCTCGTCGCATTCCGCGGCCCACGCCGGCAGCAAAACTTTCGGGCTTTACGCCGAGTGGTCTTGTTGCGCGCATTTGCACGCTTTCTAGCCATGTTGCGAGTTTATAAATTATTAGGCAGCGGAAGAAATCGAGCTTTAAGGCGGCAAGGAGTCTGCAAAACTCAAACTTTCCCGCAGCACATCTTGCGGATTCGATGCAAACACCATGTGGCTTGCGCCCTGCAGAATCACCAAGCGCCCATTGGGTACGTCGGACTTGAAGCGCGCAGTACGTCGCTCAATCCAGCCGTGCTGATAAGCGATATAGGCTTCTGCATTGGTACGGGCCTCGGGGTCACTCTTATCGTATTTGGCGGGGACGTTGTCCTCAGCGCCGATGTAGAGCGCCGGCACCATAATGTGGTGAAAGGCCTTTCGTCCAGCCATAATTGCGCCCCCTGCCCAATCCGACGCGCGACGGTCGGATGACGGCCGTCCGTCTGGCTTCGTCGCTTGCATTTGGTGGAACTCTGCTTCGGGTATGTACAACCTCATGACGCGGTGATACCACTCACGCAAAGCGGGAAAGCTCTCAAGGTCGGCCGGTTGCGGGTCAACCCAAGGTGGCCGACCCTTCTCAACGCGCACCAGGTTCTCTACAATTTTTTGCACTGTCGGTAAGTACCGGTCAAGAAGCGCCGTCGCGACTGGCCTGGAATCGAAAGGGCTTTCGAGCAGTTGAGCCAAGTGCTTCTGCAAGGCCTCGATCTGCTGTCTCCATTCGACGTTCCAATAGAGAGCCTCTTTTTCGGAGGCTGCGTCATAGGAATAGAGAGCATCGAGGTAGATGGCACCGGCGATCAACGTGGGGTAACGCGTGGCGACATCGCTGACTTCCTGGCCTCCAAAGGAATGGCCCATAAGAATCGGTTTTTGTATGTTGAGCTTCCGGATAACCGCGACGACATCATCACCCAGGCGATCAGCGTCGTAACCATTCCGCGGCTTGGATGAATCGCCGTAGCCGCGGCGAGTCACGCCATACACATGAAAATGCGGTGTCAGAAGTAGCGCAAAATCATCGAAGGTATGGGCTGTACCCCCGGCCCCGGCTATCAAGATCAACGGCCGTCCAGTACCGCCCCAATCTAGCATCTCGATTTTGACGCCTGGTTGCACGGTGACGAAACGAATCTGATGGGGCGAGGGGTCGTGCCAGTCTTCGGCTCTCGAAACTGATGGACCCAAGATAGAGGCTACCACCAAGACAAAGATGGGGACTTTGCGCATGACGACCTCCTTGTTAGCTCACGTTCGGTATATCACACAGTATCTCGTCGGCGTAAGCGGAGATGGTCTTGTTGGAGACGAAGTGCCGATCGCGCTGTGCGGTGCTTTAGCTACCCTTGGATTTCTTGCCGCTCGCCCTCTTAATAGTCCCGCTTAGCGCAGGCCCGTTGCGTAAGGGAGAATTCGCTGCGAAGCTCTCTCCCAGCCTAATTTCGCAGTCCTCAACGTGGATCACCCTGAAGGACCGAGTGCGAATCGAAGAAACCTGATTAAAACGGCAATGGGCCTTCCGTTGCTGGCTGGTGGTTTGTCGCATGGATTGGCGTTCGCCGAGTCAAATACCGGCAACGCGCGGTCTGCACTTCATCGAAGAAGAGGAAGTTTGGCGCATCGCGGTGCGGGATATTCCAAAGACTGTCGAATGTTTAGACTCTTGCGACTGGTGGAGCAAGCCGACCGCCGCCGAACGAGCTATTGGCGCGATCGATCTCTCCGAAGAACACCATGATATCGTTCGGATCAGTGCCCGCACCGTCGAGCGCTTCGACTAAGGCTGCCAGCAGACGCGTCTTCCTGTCGGCGTCAGTCCCGGACGACACAAGCACTTCGATCATCAGCATCTTCTCCGTTCGGGGTTTCGGCAAACCAGGATAGTTGAGATCGACTTTTAGGTCGGCCTGCTCAAGACAGAGGAAACGTTGGAACATGTCGTCCTCGGGATATCCTGCCTTGACGCTTGCTTCATGTATGGCACGAGAGATCGCATTTTTTTCGTCAGCGGCTCTGCCGGCTTTCATTGTTACGGTGAACAATGGCATGAGAGTCTCCCAATAATGAGGATGGCCGCAGACGATTTAACATACGATTCACGTTCGGTATATCGCACAGTATGCATGATATTCCGATGGCCGAAGCCGAGACTGCCGTGCGACCAATGGCTGCACCAAGGAATACCTCGCCAGCGTGTTAGCCGGTATGAAAGATCGGCCATCCGATCTCGGTACGCCACGCACTTTCCTCGGGGGTGTCTTGGGGTCCCACGAGATAGTACTCTCGCAATGGTCCTTCAACGGCTAGCGCATGCTGCGTCACGTAGGTTGCCAATGATCCGTAGGCAAGATCAATGTTGGCGTGCGAGCCCTCGTGCACGAGCGTGGCAAGCTCAATGGCGGGCACCACCAGCGGTGTAACCCGGCCGATCGCACGCACAGTGCCCTCGCACGGAACGAAAATCGTTGATTCGCCCCGCGCGTGGGAGAAAAGATCGTTTGAGAAAATACCGCCCGCCGGCCCAGTGGCGGTTTTGTGTTGGGCAGATAGCGTGGCGCGCAATTCACCGAGTGCGCCCAAATACCAGGACAGAGCGTCCTTGACGTCGACCACTTCGCTGATCGCTGCGGCTGTAACTCGATCCGCTTTGCGACGCCCGATTTCTGCCGCCGAAGCGGGGCGCTGAAGCAGGTTTCTGAGAGAAGCGACTGCACTCTGAGTATTCGCCAAATCACTCTCCATGCGTTTTAAGTGGCCGGCGATCAGGTCGTTGCGCGTTTGAAGGTCGGGAGCTGACAGCACTGCCTGGATCTGATTCAGGGGCATGTCGAGGTCGCGAAAGCGTCGGATGATCTGCGCAATCGGGATTTGATCTGTTGTGTAGCGGCGGTATCCCGTCTGCGGGTCGATATGCGCTGGTTCGAGCAGTCCAGTCTCATGGTAGTGACGCAACGTCTTGACCGTAAAGTGAGTTGCGCGCGAGAAATCACCGATGGCGAGCGAGGAGGCCATAGCGGGTCGAGTGTGCACTCTCCCCCTAGGGGAGTGTCAACTGTGAGGCAGGCTATTGACCCTGCTCCTGCGGTAGCGCGGAGGATGATCGAAAGGCCGCCCGGCCGCATCGAGGAAAGTCCCATGACCAAAGTACTTACTGGCATCGTTGCTGAACACATCCGAGCGGTTAATGCGTTCGATGTCAACGCGATAGTCGCAACTTTCGCGCAAGACGCCTATGTCAACGACAATCGGCGCGAGATTGTCGGGATCGATGCGATCCGGCGCTGGGTCGAAAAGGAAATGGTCGGCGATCATGTGACGATCGAGGTTCGTGAGGTCCTCGATCACTATGGCGACACGATTGTGCGCGGCGCCTATGACGGCGAGTACGACAAAACCAACCTGCCGAAAGAGCTGATCCTGTCGAACTACTTCAAGGTCCGAAACGGCAAAATCGTGAGCCTTGTCATCATCTTCAATCAGCCGTCCCCATACTGAAGGGCACAGTTCCAACCGTTGGTTAGACAGTCAAGACAGTTCGAAAATCAGCGCCTCGAACGAGGCGCCCGCTCACGGCGGCTGTGATAATCGTTTTCTATACTCGCGTGGCGGAATTCCTAGAATCCTGATGAAAGCGCAGCGCATCTGCTCCTCGCTGCTGAACCCAGATTGCTCGGCGACGGACTCGATCCGGTCTTCGGTTTCTTCGAGACGCCGCCTTGCCGCCTCTACCCGAATCGTTTCCATAGCCTTCGCCGGAGTACAGCCGCGCTTTTTAGAATAAACTCGCGCGAAGTTCCTCGGGCTCATGTGGACTCGCTCGGCAAGCGCGTCAACTCTCAGATCCTCCTTTAAGTGCTCAGCCATCCAACGGTCGAGTGGGTCAAACGTATTCGATTTGGACTGGGCCTTAGCAGCGAGAGGAACGCTGTACTGAGACTGGCCGCCAATCCGGAGCGACGGTTCAAAGGAAGGGTCTTGCAGCGCCTCGAGAATGACGTTGCCGGCCGTGTGCGCGGCGGGAGAGCCGGCATAGGCGACCGCCTCGATCGTCGCCTCCTCGATCTGGCGCACAGTCAGACCGTTCGTCAGGCCAATGCGGATATGGTTCTTAAGTTCTTCCGTCTGTCGCAGGGCAATCAGGATTCCGATCGCCACGAGGCAGCGTTGCTTGGCATCGAGTGCGAGGCCCGCTAAGACACTTTGGCGTGTGGAAGCGAGTTCGTCCTTCATGTCAGTGCATCACCCGACACCGAGGACCGCTTTGGCCTCGAGGAAGGCTTCGAGCCCGAATGCGCCGTATTCCCGCCCAAGGCCGGATTGCTTGTATCCACCGAACGGTGCCAGCGGATCATGTGGTGCGCCGTTGATCATCACACGGCCGGTCTGCAGTCGCGCGGCGATCGCCCGCGCGTGGATCGGATCGGACGAGAATACATACGAAGCGAGGCCGTAGTCGGTGTCGTTGGCGATGGCGACCGCTTCGTCCTCATCGCGATAGGTGAGGATGCACAGCACCGGCCCGAAGATCTCCTCTCGGGCGATGCTCATCTCATTGGTGACATCGGCGAACAGCGTGGGCTTGACGAAATATCCTCCGAGCCCATCGGGATGCCCCTCGCCGCCTGCGACTAGAGTCGCGCCCGCCTCAATCCCGAGACGGATGTAGCGCTGTACCCGATCATATTGCCTCGCGCTGACCATAGGACCGATCGCAGTTGCGGGATCGCGCAGGTCCCCGACCTTCGCCGCTGCCATCGCGGCCTTCGCCAGGGGCAGGACGTCGGTCAGCCGCGCCTCCGGCACGAGAATGCGCGTGCCTGCGAGGCAGGCCTGGCCGCTGTTCTGGAAGCCGGCCGTGATCGCCATCGGCACAGCCGCTTCGAAATTCGCGTCCTCCAAAATGAGGCTCGGCGACTTGCCGCCGAGTTCCAGAGTGACCCGTTTCACTGTGTCTGCGGCCGCTTTCATGATCGCCTTTCCCACGGCGGTGGATCCGGTGAATGAAATTTTAGCGATATCCGGGCTTGTAGCGAGTTCCGCGCCCACCACATCGCCGCGGCCGGTCACGATGTTGAACACGCCGGCCGCCGCGCCCGCCGAGTGCAAGGCCTCGGTGACGATCTCCGTCTGCGACGCGCTCATCTCACTCGGCTTGATCACCGCCGTGCAGCCTGCCGCAAGGGCATAGGCGAGCTTGCTGCAGATGAACCCAGCGTTGGCGTTCCAGGGCGTAATCAGCCCAGCCACCCCAACCGGCTCCATGACAACTTCGGAATCTCCCGTCGAACAGGTGAAACTGTAGTCCTCCAGCGTCTTCGCGGCATGGAGGAAGGATTCCGCAGCGTAGCGTGCGGTCCACCGGGCCCGCGCCACCGGCGCGCCATACTCCAGGATCGTCGCCTCTTCGAGATCAGCGGCCCGCGATAGCACGGCGTCGTGAAGATTGCGCAGCAGCTCGAGCCGTTCCGCTTTGCCGGTGCGGGCATATAACGGCAAGGCCCGCTTGGCCGCTTGGATCGCCTGTCGCGCGTCTTCATCGTCTGCCAGCCGAACCTGTGCGAACACCTCGCCGCGCGCTGGATCGAACAGATCGAGCATCTCGCCATGCGGTTTCACAAAGGCGCCGTCGATGTAAATTCGTTCGATCGTTCGCATGACAGATCCCTGACTCGATTACTTTGCCGGCATCATTCTAGGCCCCGAGCATTGCCGTGATAAGCTGTACAATTCGTGACATCGTAATCCGGAAAGCAGGACAATGAATCGGTCAGGCCTGGTGGAGTTGGATACGGTTGCCGCAGTCGCCCGCCTTGGCGGTTTCCGCGCTGCGGCTATAGAGCTTGGAGTTTCAGCAACCAGCGTCAGCAACGCTGTCGCAGGGTTGGAGGCGCGGCTTGGCGTGCGATTGTTCAACCGCACGACGCGAAGCGTTTCCCTCTCGGAGGCCGGCGAGCAGTTCATCGCCGCAGTGCGCCCGGCGCTATCCGATATCCACGCCGCGATGGCGGCAACGATCAGCCGGCGCGGTCGGCCCGCGGGCACGCTGCGTCTCAACTGCCCGGCCGAGGCAGCACGGCAGATACTCGTGCCCGTGGTGCTGGAGTTCCAACGCCTCTACCCCGAGGTCAGGGTCGATATCGTCACCGACGCGCAGCTGATCGACATCGTGGCCAAGGGCTTCGATGCCGGCATCCGCCCACGGGATGCCGTACCGGGCGACATGATCGCGGTGCCGTTCGGTCTGGAGTTACGCTTCGCCGTCGTCGGATCGCCGGCCTATTTGCGGGATCATCCTGCGCCGGCCAAGCCGGCAGACCTCTTGGCGCATCGTTGCATCCGCGCTCGCTGGCCGAGCGGCGCGCTGTATCGATGGGAATTCGCAAAGCAAGGCCGCGCGCTGACGATTGACGCGCCAGGCTCCCTGACCCTCGACGAACCCACGCTGATGCGCGACGCGGCGTTGGCCGGTGCCGGCCTCGCCTATATGTGGGAGGCGCGCGTCAGAGGTGATCTGGCGTGTGGTCACCTCGTCTCCGTACTGGATGACTGGATGCCATCGTCGCCGGGGTTCTGCCTTTATTATCCTGACCGCCGCAACGTGCCGGCTACACTGAGCGTCTTCATCGACCTGCTTCGGACCAACAGCGACTCCTTCGCCGAGAAGCCGGTGGGGAAAGGCCGCATGAAAAAGCGCCGGCCGAGTGAGCGCGGCAACAGTCGACTATCTCGTTGATCTGCGAGGCGCGCAGATAAATCTCTGCCAATCGTCCTCCGCCACAATCCGCCCGAATTCCTCCACAGGAATACCCGAATGACCTCGCACACTCGCAGCAGGCAATCAGGAGATGCGGCATGGGTCCTGGAGAACTCGAGGTCTGGTTGAATCACTTCGAACATCACGCCCGGAACCGGCGCCGTATTCCGCGCGGCCCTTCCGATGTTCTCAAGGCCGATGAACGGCAGCGCATTGCAAGCTCCATCGCAACGTTTCAGCTTGGCGAATGCTCCGAGGGACGGACACTCCTGCGGGCGGCCGAACGTTTCGCGCAGCAGAACCAGGTTCCTCACGTCGTTAGGATATTTGAATTGCTCATCCGAGAGGAGCAGCGTCATGCATCGCTATTGCGGGCTTTCATGCAGGATCACCGAATACCGTTCAAGAAAGCTGATTGGACCGATCGGGTTTTTCGTCTGATACGCCGACTCGCCGGACTACAGCTGTATCTATCCGTGCTGACCTGCGCTGAATTGATTGGAAAAGTCTATTATCGCGCGCTTGAATCGGCTACCGATTGCAAGCGCTTGCAAGTCCTCTGCCGAGCCATCGTTTCCGATGAGCTCGCCCATATCGGATTCGAGACTCAGTTGCTTTTCACGCTGCGAGCGAAGCGTGTTGCTCCGTGGCGGGCCTTGACGCAACCGGCTCATCGGACCTTCTTCGCCATTACCGCCGCTGTGGTGTGGTTGACGCATCGCTCCGTGTTGCGCCGGGCGGGATACAGCGCGCGGAGTTTCCTGCGCTCCTGTTTGGCTCAATACGCATTCTATTTGGAGCCGACCGCCCCAGACCGTGGGTTGCAAGTGTCTTCTTGGCGCTAAAGCCCCATAATGCGAAAAATCGAGGCTACTTCGATCTTGCCGGCCGCGGAATCACAGCGGTCAACCGCGTACCGCCGAACGCGGCCGCGGCAATATGCAGCGAGCCCCGGACCGAAAGCAGGCGTTCTTCCAGACCAATTAATCCAAGCGACGCGGGCTTGGCGCGATCCGCCTCGGTCATCCCGCGACCATCGTCGGTGACGGCAATTTGAATCCGGTCATTGACGGCCTCGCTGATTTCGACTTCGGCGATTGTCGCGTAGGCGTGCTTCGCGACATTGGTAAGGGCCTCTTGGATGACGCGGAAAGCGCAATTGGCGCCTTCGGGCGACAATGTCGAGAGCAATTGTTCGCCGCCGAGTCCCGTACGAATACCCGTCTGCTTTCTGAACCATTCGATGTGAGCATGTGTCTCGCCCGGCGCTGAGGCCTGATCGACGCTCCTTCTGCGCAAGTTGACCGCCAAACGACGCACCGCGTCTTGAGAGGCCGTGACGCGCTCCCTTAAGCGCGTCGCTGCCGCCTCGACCCGCTTCGCATCACCGGATCCCTCGCGGATTTCATCCAATTCCCATCCCACGACAGTCAGCTCTTGCCCGATACCCTCATGCAGTTGACGGGAAATTTCGTCGCACACATGTGACTCGGCCGTTTCAGCTCGTTCTCGCAGCCCACGAACTTGCGAGAGGAGTGTCGCCACCTCGCGCTCGTGCCGATTGCGCAGCCCGACCATCCATGTCACGGACCAAACCAGCACAATGGCAACAAAAGTGTTTGTCAGCGAAATCCAGGTCGGGATACCAATGTCGGTGTCGACCACGTACGTCATGACGACCAAGGCCGAGGTGATGAGCGCCATTCGAGTCGACATGACTGCATGCGGCACCCACAGGCAGGCGGCCGGCACCAAGACGTATAGAGCGGAGGCTGCCAATCCGCGCGGGGTCGAGAAGCCGACCAAGAACACCGTAACCGCTATCGCCGCGGGCATCCAGTTGAGCAGCCGTTTTGCATCCGGCGGTCCGAACGCGAGACTCAGTTGGGTACGTTGTGTCCAGCATGTGGTGGTCATGCGGTGCCCCTATTGGTATGCCGTTCCCTGAACAGCTTAAGCCAAGTCTGGTGCGCGATGTGGATTCCCCCTCATCACCATAGAATCAATCACTTAGTCGCGTTAACCGCAAATGGCAGCCGCAACGATGGAAAATTGAATGTCCCTTGAGACATGCGAAATCATCACGGTTGGCCGGAACCACCGGCCGATCCGTAAATCTGCCCGGTTGCAAAACTGCTCTGATTGTCCGCAAGCTGCACATAGATACCGGCCAATTCGGCCGGCATTCCCGGTCGGCCCATAGGAGTTTTATTGCCGAATTGCGTCTGTTTCTCCGGAAATGCGCCGCCGCTTATTTGCAGTGCCGTCCATATCGGGCCCGGTGCGACACCATTGACTCGAATGCCTTTCGGCGCCAATTGCTTTGCCAGTGACTTCACGAAGTTCATGGTGGCTGCTTTGGTCTGCGCGTAATCATACAGATCCGCGGATGGATCGTAGGCTTGCTCCGAAGCTGTCGCGATGATGCAAGAACCCGGCGGCAAACTGGGCAGCGCGGTCTTGATGAGCCAAAACGGCGCATAGATATTGGTCTTCATGGTCCAGTCGAATTGCTCCGTTGAAATGTCCAGGATCGATTTGTGAGCTTGCTGCCGACCGGCGTTGCTGACCAAGATGTCCAGGCCGCCCAATGCTTTGACCGCGCGCGCCACCAGCTCTTCACAAAACGCCTCCCGCCTAAGGTCGCCCGGAATCGCGACACCTTTGCGGCCGGTAGCCTGAATCAACGCAATCACCTCATCCGCATCGGACTGCTCGTCGGGAAGATAATTGATGACCACATCGGCTCCTTCGCGTGCGAAAGCGATGGCTGCGGCGCGGCCCATGCCCGAGTCCCCGCCTGTGATGAGTGCCTTTCGGCCCTTCAAGCGGCCGTTACCTTTGTAACTCGTTTCCCCGTGATCGGGACGCGGCTGCATTTTGGAGGCCAATCCGGGCCAGGGTTGGTGCTGCTCAGGGAACGGAGGCTTGGGATACTTGGACGTCGGATCTTCGAGGCGCGAACCGATGGACGGTTCTTGAACCGAGGCGGCGCCTTGAGCGCTTGTGACGCCTTCCGTGGCCATGCCCATTCCGATGACTCCGGCCAGTCCGCGGCGTCCGAAATCCAAATCATCTGAAGTCATATTTAAATCCTCTCATTCAGACTAACGGCGGATCCTGGTCTGGGTGCGAGGGGCCACTCACGGTCGTGCCAACTGCCGTTTTACTGCTTCGAGAGGGTGACTTTGCAGACACGGGCCGCTTAGCCCGGCTCTTACTCTGAGCCATATAAGAATCCTTCAATGTGGGACGAGGCGGAACAAGCACCTTCAGCACCGGCTACGCAATGTGAAATAGGCTCGCATGTCGGCATCGCAAGCAGAAGATCAAAAGGAGCGCGAGTGCGTGTAGCCCAGGGCCTACGGGTAGGTGCGCTGCGGAAGAACGAGCGGAACCGCAAGCAGCTTCTTAGCCCTGTCTTCCGGAATCAGCGCTCCTCGTCGCACGGCGGCGAATCCGCCTGCGCAATATCGGCCCAAATCCATGCCGTTCTATAGCCATTGTCCTACTCCTTGATCTTACCAACGTAGATAAAGTTCGCGCCCATCGGCGGCTTCGTCGCCGCAACTAAATCACTTTCTAAATGGAGTCGCGAAATGAGCAGCAAAAATACGGCGGTATTCGGCATCTACAAATCAGCAGAACATGCTGAAAGGGCGGTGGAAAGTTTAATTGCAGTC
>Ga0193755_1000284_pt1 | contig 14391 bp, 9 predicted proteins | sample H1a2metaG_FD_144921 | JGI IMG/M metagenome (GOLD analysis project Ga0193755, IMG submission 144921) | Soil microbial communities from a riparian zone of the East river system, Colorado, United States - H1a2 | ecosystem: Environmental > Terrestrial > Soil > Riparian zone | place: USA: East River...
CATTCTGTATATCGGACTGAATGACCGCGATCCGAAGTGGCACGATCTGTATGAACTCAGCATCTCCAGCGGCGTGAAGAAACTGCTGCGCAAGAACACGGAAGAGATTGCCGCGTGGCAATTCGATGACGCCGGCACGCTGCGCCTCGCGGTGCGAACCACCAAGTCCGGCGACACGGAGACGTTGCGCGTCGATGCCGATGGCTTCAAGCAAATCTACAGCTGCAGCGTGCTCGAAAATTGCGGCGCGTTCGATTTTGACGCAAGCGGCAAGAACGTCTACCTCGCCACCAACAAGGGCGCCTTGGATCTGACCGAGCTTGAGCTGATGGACGTCGGCACGGGAGCCACGGCCAAGATCGAAGCAGATCCGGAGAAGCGCGTCGATCTGTTCAACATCGAAATCTCGCAGGTCGATCATCGCATCTTATTTACCGAATACGAGGACGACGCGGTCCGGCGCTACTTCAAGGACCCGGCCTTCGAAAAGGACTTCCATTGGCTGCAATCGAAGCTTCCGGGGCTCGACGTGAGTCTCGGGGCGAGATCAAATGACGAGAATATTTGGATCGTCAGCGCGCACAACGATACCGAACCCGGCCTGGTCTATGTCTGGAACCGCAAGGCGCAGTCGCTGGTGATGCAGTATCGCGTACGCGAGGAGATTCCCCGCGATGCGCTGGCGCAGCGCAAACCCTACCACTACAAGTCTTCCGACGGGCTCGATATCCCCGCCTATCTGACGCTGCCGAAAGGACTGCCGGCGAAAAATCTGCCGCTCGTGGTGTTCCCGCACGGCGGACCCTGGGCCCGCGATTCTTTCGGCTACGACACGAACGCCCAGTTTTTCGCCAATCGCGGCTATGCCGTACTGCAGCCCAACTTTCGCGCATCCACCGGTTACGGCAAGAAATTCTTGAATGCCGGCAATGGCGAGTGGGGCCGGAAAATGCAGGACGACATCACGTGGGGCGTCAAGGCGCTCGTCGCCGCCGGAATCGCCGATCCCAAGCGCGTCGGCATTACGGGCGGCTCCTACGGTGGTTATGCCACCCTTGCCGGTGTGGCGTTTACACCGACTGTTTACGCCGCGGCGGTTGCCTACGTGGCGCCGTCCAATTTGATCACCCTGCTCGACGCCATACCGCCCTACTGGGAAGCGGGACGCAAGCAAATGTACACCCGCATGGGCGATCCGACGACCGCGCAAGGCAAAGCCTTGTTGATCGCAGAGTCGCCTCTGACCCAGGCCAAGGCGATCGTCACGCCGCTGTTGGTGGTCCAGGGCAAGAACGATCCGCGTGTCAATGTCCGCGAAAGCGATCAGATCGTCGCTGCCGTGCGCGATAACGGCAAACCGGTCAAATACATCGTGGCGCCGGATGAAGGTCACGGCTTCGCGCGGCCCATCAACACCTTGGCGTACGTGACGGCATCAGAGGATTTCTTCGCGAAGTATCTGGGCGGGCGTAGTCAGAAAGACGTGGCCGCGGATGTGGCCGCCAAGCTCAAGGAGATTACGGTCGATCCCAAGACCGTGAGCGGGGCCGTGAGCCTGAAAGGTGCGTTGGCGCCCAAATAGGCCTGGGGGATGGGAAGCTTCGAGGCAACATAGAGAAGAGCAGTTGCCTCGAAGCTTTCCATGCCCCTAGTCCTGTTGCGCTCGGCCGCTCAACGTCACGGCGCAGGTGGACGAGTTTCGAATGACCATTCGCGGTCGTGGCCTCATTCGCACTCTTAGGCCGGAAAGTCAGCGGTCGCCGGTAGCGTCCACTTCGTGATGTCGATCGGTACGAGCATTCGTCAGGCGAGCGCTGCACCAACCAATCATCATCACAGTGCCGAGGTACGCCGCCCGATTTTCGCGACGGGAACTTTGATTTCGGCGGATGGCGGCTGCGGCTCGGAGGAAGACTCGGTGCCGCAGTTGTCACAACCGCCGCACGCACCTTGCGCCGAGCCCAAGGACGCTGCGTCAAGCTTTTGCGCCACTCGGCCGAGCCTTAAAATAACCGGGGCGGCGGCCATCGCGCGGCTCAAGGTCTGCAGAATGCGTCGCTTCAGTGTCCGCGGCCCAAGCTTGTACACGGCATAGCTCACGCTCGCGAGCAGCAGCACGCCCACCAGAGAATTGTCGAGTACTGCGTTCATGCTTTCAGGATCCAGCCAGCGCCGTCGCAACGCGAAAGGTGATCCATGATCCGGCGTAGGCCATCGCGAATAGATACGCCGCCATGATAATCGGGTAGCGCCAAGAATTGGTCTCGCGCTTGACCGTCGCCAACGTCGACAGGCACTGCGGAGCGAATACGTACCAGGCAAGCAGCGAGAGCGCCGTCGGCAAGCTCCACGACTGCGTGATCAGCGGCGTCAAGGCGCTGCTCACGTCGTTGCCGGTCGCGGACAGCGCATAGACCGTTCCCAATGCGCCCACCGCAACTTCCCGCGCCGCAAGACCCGGGACCAACGCGATGGAAATCTGCCAATTGAAGCCGATGGGCTTGAATATCACGGCGAGCCACGCACCCAGATGTCCGGCAATACTGTACTGGATAGCCGGCCCCGTCGCGCCCGGCGGCGGTGCGGGAAATGAGCTCAAGGCCCAGAGGATGACCATGAGCGCCAGAATAATGGTACCGACGCGGCTCATGAAGATCTCGACGCGCTGCCACAGGCCAATGCCTAGATTGCGCAAATTCGGCCAGTGATACGCGGGCAACTCGAGCATGAGGGCCTGAAATCCGCCACCCTGGCCCCGGCGCTTGAGCACGAACGCCACGGCCATCGCGCTCGCAATGCCGGCGATATACAGCGCGAACAGCACCACGCCCTGCAATTCCAGTCCGCCCCACACGCTGCGGCGCGGAATGAAAGCAGCGATGATCAACGCGTAGACCGGTAAGCGTGCCGAGCAGGTCATCAGCGGCGCAATCATAATGGTCGTCAAACGATCGCGCGGATTTTGAATGGTGCGCGTCGCCATGATCCCGGGAATGGCGCACGCAAAGCTCGAGAGCAACGGGATGAAGGCTCTTCCCGAGAGCCCAACGCTGCCCATCACGCGATCGAGCAGGAATGCGGCACGCGGCAGATAGCCTGAGTCTTCGAGAATCAGGATGAAAAAGAACAGGATGATGATCTGCGGCAAAAACACCAACACGCTGCCGACGCCGGCGAGTATGCCGTTGATCGCCAAGTCCTTCAGCAGACTCGCCGGCAGCGCCGCACCCAGCCAATTGCCGAAGGCCGCAACACCGAGTTTGATTTCGTCCATCGGCACCTGCGCCCAGGCGAAAACCGCCTGGAACACCAGGAACAGAATCACGGCGAGAATCACAGGCCCGAGCAGCGGGTGCAGCACCAGGCCATCGAGGCGATCGCTGAAGGTCACGCCATCGAGCCGGTCACCGCCCACCACACCCAGAATCCTGCGCACTTCAGCCTGGTCGTGCTCGATATCCGATCGGCTCAACGGTTGCCAGACGGCGCCTGGCACCCTGCGTTCGGGCATGGCTGTCGCATCGAGCACTTTGATCAGCGCGCGCACACCGGCCGTCTTGACGCCGACCGTTTCAACCACCGGCACGCCCAACTCAATCGCCAAACGCTCGGCATCGATGACGATGCCCTTGCGGCGCGCAATGTCAGTCATGTTGAGCGCCACCACCATGGGCAACCCCAACCGCTTCAGGCTCAAAACCAATCTTAAGTTTTGACGAAGATTCGTCGCATCGGTGACGCAGACGACGAAATCCGGCGCGGTCTCGCCGCTGCGCCGGCCTAGGAGTACATCGGCAGTCACCTGCTCGTCGGGAGTCAGCGGATCCAAGCTGTACGCACCGGGTAAATCCAGAATGCGAATACGCAGGCCGGACGGCGTGAGCAGCGAACCCTCTTTGCGTTCGACAGTCACGCCGGCGTAGTTGGCGACCTTCTGGCGGCTGCCGGTCAGAATATTGAAAAGTGCTGTCTTGCCGCAGTTGGGATTGCCAACCAAAGCGATCAGAGGGTTCGGAGCGCTGCGCGCGACGTCCATGGAATCAGGCGTCCTAGGGGAGTTGCGGCTGCTCCGGACATACGCGGATACAGGCGGCCTCGAAAAGTCGCAGCGCAAATGTGCCTGTTCCGATGCGCACGGCGATAGGCGCTCGGGCCAACAGGCCCCGGGCTACAATGCGTACTGCCTCGCCGGGCAGAAAGCCCAGTTCGGCCAAACGACGCCCTACGTCGGCGGGTCCCTTAGAATCAGCCTCCGACACGGAAATCACGCGCGCCGAGGCCCCTGGGGCCAGTTCCATGAGTGGGATATCTTGAGGGACCAACATGAACGCGATTCTACATGAGAATCGTTCCTATTACTATTACGGGGTCACAAATCTCATCTGATAGTCTTGGCGTCCCAGAACCATCGGAGGCGTATGAAATGCCTACGCTTTTTGAGAAAATCATCGCCGGGGACCTGCCGGCGACCGTGATCTACCGCGACCCTCGCGTGATCGCCTTTTTGGACATCCGCCCCGCGGCTCCGGTACATATACTGATCGTCCCGAACAAACCCATTCCCACAGCCAATGATATTGTCGACGAGGATGAATCGCTGATTGGCCACATGTTCATCGTGGCGCGCGATCTCGCACGGCAGCAGGGGATCGCCGAAAGCGGCTACCGTCTGATCATCAATTGCAATGCGCATGGCGGCCAGGAGGTGTATCACTTGCATGTGCATCTTTTGGGAGGGCGGCCTCTCGGGCCCATGGTGGCGCGGGCGTAAATGCGACTCAAAGAGGATAAGCGATGACGAAAAAAAAGGCCGCTCGAGCCAAATCACGCCCCGCCTCACGGCGCTCCGTCAAAAAGCCATCGGTCAGCGCCGCAAAATCCACGCGCGCGCTCAAGGCCCGAGAAATCTCCCGCCCGACCCCCCGCAGCCTACCGCGACGCGAGTTGTATCCCGCGCTCGAGCCGTATCGCAACGGCTACCTGCGCGTATCGGACGTTCATGAAATTTATTACGAAGAAAGCGGCAACCCCGCCGGCAAACCTGCCGTGTTCTTGCATGGCGGGCCCGGTGCAGGCTCCGACAAGCGCGCGCGGCAATTCTTCGACCCTCGGCATTACCGCATCGTCGTATTCGACCAGCGCGGTTGCGGACGCAGCCGGCCGAGCGCCAGTCTGATAGAGAATACGACCTGGCACCTGGTCGCCGATATTGAGCGATTGCGCAAACACTTGAACATCGAGCGCTGGTTGGTGTTCGGTGGATCCTGGGGCAGCACCCTGGCACTGGCGTACGCCGAAGCTCACCCTGAGCGGGTGACTGAAATCGTGCTGCGCGGAATTTTCCTGTTGCGCTATGCCGAAATACGCTGGTTCTATCAGCACGGCGCCTCCGATATATTTCCCGATTTCTGGGAAGCCTATCGCGACGCGATCCCTTTGGCTGAGCGGGACGATTTTCTAAGCGCCTATCACAAACGCCTCACCGGCACCGATCAGCGGGCGGCGTTGGCCGCGGCGCGGGCATGGTCGATGTGGGAGGCTGCATGCAGCTTTCTGCACAGCAACGTCGATAACATCAGGAAGTGGGGCGAAGACCAGTTCGCCTTGTCGGTCGCGCGCATCGAATGCCACTACTTCGTGAACCGCGGGTTCCTGCGCAGCGAGAGCCAATTGATCGACGACGTGCCGCGCATTCGGCATATACCGACAACCATCGTGCAGGGCCGCTACGACGTCGTATGTCCTGCGACCAGCGCGTGGGATTTGCACCGCGCGTGGCCGGAGGCGGATTTGCGAATGGTGGCGGACGCCGGTCACTCGGCATTCGAGCCGGGTAATGCTCATGAGCTCGTGCTTGCGACCGATCGATATCGCAGCCGCTGAGATCCAGGCGATGAATGCGCATTAATGCCTACGCCGCGCTTGCGGCGGCAATCCTCCTGTTTTCGTCCGCATGGGCAGAGGTGGGCAAGCCGGAAACCGCACCGGGAACCAAGCTGCTGCGATTTCCCAATGTGCTGAATGACCGTATCGTCTTCAGCTACGCGGGAGATTTGTGGACTGTCGGCACGCAAGGCGGAACCGCGACACGGCTGACCTCGCATCCCGGATTGGAATTGTTCGCCAAGTTCTCGCCCGACGGCCGCTACATCGCCTTCACCGGACAGTATGGCGGCGATGAACAGGTCTATGTCATGCCCGCGGGCGGCGGCACGCCGAAGCAACTCACGTTTTATCCGGCGCCCGGCCCGCTGGCCGAACGCTGGGGCTACGACAATCAAGTGTATGGGTGGACGCCGGACGGCAAATCCGTTCTTTTCAGATCCGCGCGCGATGGCTACATCTTGACGGACGCGAAGCTGTATACCGTTCCAATGAACGGCGGTGCCGCAACCCCGCTGCCCATGCCCAAGTCGGGTGCCGGCAATTTTTCTCCTGACGGCAGAAAAATCGTCTACTCGCCCCTGTGGCGCGATTTTCGAAGCGAAAAGCGCTACTCCGGCGGCCTCGCCAACGTCCTCTACATTTTTGACCTGGCGAATCCCTCGCTTCAGCAAATCACCCACGACTTGCGCACCGATCGCGATCCGATGTGGATCGGCGATGCGATCTATTTCAATTCCGATCGCACGGGCACGTTCAACCTCTATCGCTACGATCTCGGCACGCGGCAAATTCAGCAACTCACGCATTACACCGATTGGGATGTGCGTTGGCCGAGCGCGGATGCGCAAGGCCAAATCGTCTACGAATCAAACGGCGAATTGCATCTTTACGATAGCCGCAGCAACCAGGATCGCGCCGTGTCGATCAACGTGCCTGCCGACAACACGACGACGCTGCCGCAAGCGGTCAACGCGGCGGAAAATATCGAAGGCTTCAGTTTGAGCCCCGGCGGCGAGCGGGTCGGCATCGTGGCGCGCGGTGATGTGTTCTCGGTCCCGGTGGAACATGGCGTGACGCGCAATCTCACCCAATCTTCGAATGCCCACGACCGCGAGGCGGCCTGGTCAAATGACGGCACGCGATTGGCTTACGTCTCGGATCGCAGCGGCGAAGAGGAGATTTATGTGCAGACGCAGGACGGCAACAGCCCCGCCGTCGCGTTAACCGCCAATTCCACGGGCCGCTATTCGGCGCCGGTTTGGTCCGGCGATGACAAGCGGATCGCCTTCGCCGACAACACCAACCGTCTGTACGTCATCGACATCGCCGGCAAAAAGCGCACTGTGGTGGCTCAAGATCCCGTCGGTCTTTCTCTGGATTATCGCTGGTCGCCCGATGGCCGCTTCCTCGCCTATTCCCGCAATGATGCGAATGGCTATTCGAGTGTATTCGTGTGGTCCGTGGCGGATGGACAATCGCACCGGATCACGCCGCAAAGTTTCGCCGCGCAATCGCCCGCATGGTCGCCGAACGGCGAATTGCTCTATTTCCTGAGCCAGCGTGAGTACCAGCCCATCATCAGCACCGTCGAATTCAATTTCGCCACGGATCGACAGACCGGAATCTTTGCAGTGACCTTGCGCAAGGACGTCAAAAATCCGTTCGGCATTCGCGACGACGAACCCGGCGAGGACAAAGATCCCGACGCGGAGAAGAACAAGCCCAAGGGCAAGGCGAAGCCGAAACCCGACGTCAAGATCGAATTTGACGGCATCGAGCATCGCACCATTCGAATCCCGCTCGAGGCGGACAACATCAGCAATCTGCGGGTTGGCGATGAGAATTTGTTGTACCTGCGCAGCGGAGCGTTCTATTACGGGCGTGAACCGGGCATCAAACCGACCGTGATGAGCTACTCCATCAAGGAGCGCGAGGCAAAGCCCGTCGCGGAGGACGTAACCGAGTGGTCCGCCACCGCGGACGGCAAACATGTGCTCGCGGAGATGCCTTCCAAAGAATTTAAGTATTTCGAAGTCGGCAAGAACGACGATGCCAAGGCCGTATCGCTTGCGGGCCTGATGACTTACCGGGTTCCGGCCGCCGAGTGGCGCGAGATTTTCGCCGAAGTGTGGCGCCGCTATCGCGATTATTTCTACGTCGAGAACATGCATGGCTATGACTGGGCAAAGCTTCGCGGCAAATACCAACCGCTGCTCGACCATGTCGGCCACCGCACTGATCTCAACTACGTGATCAGCGAGATGATCGCCGAACTGACCGTGCAGCACGCCTACATCGAGGGCGGCGACCTGGGGTTGCCGAAGCGGCCATTCGTGGCATTGCCGGGTGCGCGATTCGAACTCGATGCGAATTCCGGCCGCTATCGAATCGCCAAGATGTTCGCCGGCGAGAATGAAGAGGAACGCTACCGCTCGCCGCTCACGGAGGTGGGTGTCGATGTGCACGTCGGCGACTACGTATTGTCGATCAATGGACGGGAACTCAAAGAAGGAACGGATCCCTATGAACTGTTGCAGGCGCCGGCGGGCCAGCCGGTGGAATGGCGCGTGGCGGCGACTGCCGATGGCGCTGCGGCGCGTACCATTCGCTACCAGCCGCTGCACACCGAGGCCGATCTTTTGTACCTGGACTGGGCCACTCAGAACCGGGCGCGTGTCGACGCTTTGAGTCACGGCCGCTTGGGCTATATTCATCTGCCTGACATGGGCGACGCAGGAATTCGCGAGTTCATCAAGTGGTGGTATCCGCAGGTGCGCAAGGAAGGACTGGTCGTCGACGTGCGCGACAACGCCGGCGGCAACGTTTCAGAAATGCTCATCGAGCGATTGGCAGGCGTTCTGCAGGAGACCCGTTTCGGGCGCAATCATGCGGCTGCCGGCACGTATCCCAGCGTGGTGCAGCCTGGCCCCAAAGTCGCACTGATCAATGAGGGCACCTCGTCGGACGGCGATATTTTCTCCTACCAATTTCGGCAATGGAAAATCGGCCGGCTGATCGGCAAGCGCACCTGGGGCGGCGTGGTGGGGATCAGCGACCATGGAACATTACTCGACGGCGGCAAGGTGTTTGTGCCAGAGTTCGGTACGGCGGATGAAAACGGCCGTTGGATAATTGAAGGACACGGGGTCGATCCCGACATCGTGGTCGAGCAGGATCCAGTGGCTGTATTGAATGGACATGACCCCCAATTGGAGCGCGGTATTCAGGAACTCTTGAAACTTCTGCCGGCGACGCCGGGCGGCCTGCCGCGTCGACCCGTCTCACCCATCAAATCCGAGGTGCATTGAGCGTGTCGGAACTCGCCTCCATTGGTTTGGCGCGAGTGACCGATGCCCGCGAAATTGCGGAGATGTCCCGCGATCTCATTGAACAGGGATTGACCTGGTCGTGGACGCCGGCGCGAGTGCAGCATTTTATCGCAGGGCCCGAATCATCCGTGGTGGTCGCGCGCCGCGAGCAACGGATTGCCGCATTCGCCATCATGCATTTCGGCGACGACGTCGCGCACTTGAACCTGCTTGCGGTAGCGCCGGAACATCGGCGTCAGGGCATCGGATCCCAGCTAATGGACTGGCTGACCCGGACCGCGCTCGAAGCCGGCGTGTTTCGCATCAATCTGGAATTGCGCACCCACAACGATGCGGCGCGAATTTTCTACGCGCGCTTGGGCTTCGATCAATTGGGCATTGTGCAGGGCTACTACCAGGGCCGCGAGGCGGCGCTGCGAATGTCGCGGCACTTGGCAAAGACCTGACGTCAGGCGGATCGGGCGCGTCCGGCAACCGCGCTGTCGCGGCCCAGGTCGGGTTGTTGAGCCCGCGGCTTGGCCGCGCCGAGCGGAAAGATCACGGTCACGCGACATCCGCGGCCGGGCCCGGTATCGACGGTCATTTCACCGGCGGCGTCCCGCACGCGATCGGCGACGCTCCACAGGCCGAATCCGTGCGCGCGCGGCTCGAATAAACTCAGTTGCCACTCGAAGCCGACACCGCGATCTTCGACAACGGCGCGCAATTCGTCGGGGGCGCGCGTGATCGTGACCATTGCCGCTTGCACGCCGGAATGCTTGATGACGTTGCGCAGCAGTTCCCGGATGACCTTGAACACGAGTACGCGCATGTCGATATCGATGCCGGTCTCATCCGCGTCGACACATAATTCAACCTGCAGATTGTCCTTGCTTCGCATGTAGACGCTGAGCCACTTCAGCGCCGGCTCCAAACCCAGCTCATAAAGACCCGGAGGACTCAAGTCGGCAATGACCCGTTGCGCAATGGCCTGCACTTCGCGCACGGTATTGGTCGCTTCGCCGAGAAGCAGGCGGATTTCGGGCGGCGAACGCCGCACCAAGGAATCGAGGGTCATCGACAGTCCGACCAACTGCTGGCCAATGCCATCGTGCAGGTCCACGGCAGTTGCCCGCCGCGCCCGCTCTTCGGCACCCACCAATTCGCGCGCATAGATTTTCAATCGCTCCTGCTTTTGGCGCAGCCGCTCGTTGAGTGCGACCAGCTCCGTCACGTCGCGCGCCACGCCCCACAGACGCACCAGCTTGCCCTGTTCGATGACACCGCGAAATCCCATGATATAGGTGAGCTGCTGCGATTCAGCCGCCATCGTGAATTGCAGGCCGTCCATCAAATAGCCCTGATGCGGCGCCGCGCCCAAATGATCGATGAAGGTTCGCACCCAGGGTGCGTCGCTGCGCCACTGACGCGCATCCGCCTCTGGCACGCCCATGTGCCGATTCAAGCGCAGGTAACTCAAGTTGCTCTCGGCAATGTAGGCATGCGCCTGCAGCCAGGCGATTTGATCGCCCATCGGCAGATTCGGATCCATGGGTTGCGACAGTTCAACACGCCACACGGCCTCCGAACTGTGTTCGATGAAGTTGCGATATCGCTCATCGCTGGTATGCAACAGCTGAAACGCGTTGCGCTTCTCGAGCAGCACCACGGTGAGCAGGAAATTAATCACGACCAGGGTCGCAAGATACAGCTGCACGGCGCCTACCCGCACGAAGGGATTCGAATCTCCCGCGAAGGGTCCCAAGCCGTGGCTCGCGAAATACGACGCCAACAGGGCTGTCGCGGCAGCCATTATCGATGACCAACGCGGCGGCACCCGAAATGCCGCGATCACCACGAATGCCAATATGACGAAAGGCATATCCAGGATGGTGGTCACGCCACCCGGCGGCGCCGAGAACACCCAACTCGTCATGGCCAGCATGCCGAAGCCGATGAGCATCATTTCAACGGCGGGCACCGCCGGCGCGGAATGCTGCCGAGCGCGCAAGCGCACCACCCAACTCATCACGATCGGCGCAATGCACAGCGATCCCAGCCAATTCCCCGCCCACCACAGCTGCAATTCACGCAGGTAATCGGGTCCACTCAGCAAGTGAGTCGTGGCGAAGGCCCCCACCACCGCGCCGGCCGCCGAACCGATTGCGATCGAAGCGATGAACAGCAACACGTTTCGCAGCCGCGGCACTCTGGGCGTTGAAATCAGCCGCGAGGCAACGAAGGCGCCGACCATGCCGTCGAGCGAGTTGGCAAGCGCAAACGGCACATAGCCTCGGAAAACGAAATGGTCGGATTTCAAGGAGCCGGCCAGTAATTCGACCACCAGTTGTACTGCCAGGATCCAGACCCAGAGGCGGCGCGGCGCCAGCCACAGCGCCATGAATAAAAGACCGGCAGCCGGCCAGATAATCGTCAGCGCCTCGGCACTCTCATGCAGAACCAAGCCGGTCCACACCAGAATCAGGTATAGCGCCGCAAAGATGGCCAACGAGACGGCGCCTTTGGCAATTCCGTGGCGCATGAAATCCCATTCCAGCCCGGGTTTCCGGTCTGCGAGCGCGGTCGGCGTCTCCACGTTAAGGCCTCCCTGTACTGAGGTGATTGTGCGCTTGTTTCTTGCAATACTGCAAAAGTTGAATGGCCACTAAAATCACCACCCGCTTATTCGGCGCGACTCGGCGACACGTCGCCTGCGTCGGGCAAGGAACATGGAAAATGGAGGGATCGGCGGCCGCCGCCGCCGGCGCCATGGCAGCGCTGCGACGCGGACTCGATCTCGGCCTGACGCACATCGACACCGCGGAAATGTACGGGTCGGGGACGTCGGAGAAAATTGTCGGCCAAGCCATCGAGGGCAGGCGCGACGAGGTTTTTTTGGTTTCCAAAGTCCTGCCCGGCAATGCCTCGAAACACGGCACGGTGGCTGCCTGCGAAAAATCGTTGGCGCGCCTGCGCACCGACCGGCTGGACTGCTACCTGCTTCATTGGCGCGGGAGCTTTCCTCTGCAGGAAACGATTGCCGCATTCGAAACGCTCGTGCGGCAAGGCAAAATATTGTCTTGGGGCGTCAGCAATTTCGATGTCGAGGATCTTGACGAGGTGGCCTCGATTGCCGGCAAGGGCCACCCGGCCTGCAATCAGGTGTTGTACCACTTGCAAGAGCGCGCGATCGAACATGCCGTGCTTCCCTGGTGCCGCAAGCACGGCACTGCAGTGGTCGCCTATACGCCCTTCGGCCAGTCGCCGCGGATTTTCGACGTTGGGTCCCATAGCGGCGTGCTGCGCGAAATTGCCGATGCGCATCGGGCGACTCCCAGACAAGTTGCATTGCGTTTTCTGCTGCGTCACCCGGAGACCTTTGTGATTCCCAAGGCGTCCGACGTTTCGCATGTGAGTGAAAATGCCGGGGCAAGCACGCTGCAATTGAGCGCGACCGACATGGCGAGGATTGACGCGGCATTTCCGCTTGGAAAAGCGCCGCGCGGACTGCCGATGGTTTGAAGCGCGTGGTATCGCGAGTCAACGTAAAATATGCGGCCCAACGGCATCCACGGTCGAGGTTCCGGTCAGGGCCAACGTCACGCGCAGTTCATTGCGCATGATTTCGATCGCCTTGGTGACGCCCGCTTCCCCTGCCGCCGACAGCGCATAGAGAAAGGACTTGCCGATGAGCGCTCCGCGCGCGCCAAGCGCCAGTGCCTTCGCGATATCTTGGCCGGAGCGGACACCGCCGTCGAACATTACCTCGCAGCCTCCTGCGACCGCGTCGACAATTTCGCTCAACACCGAGATCGAGGACGAGGCCCCGTCAAGCTGGCGCCCGCCGTGATTGGACACGACGATGGCGTCCGCGCCGGCGGCAACGCCCAACCGCGCGTCTTCAGCATCGAGCACGCCCTTTAGAATGAGTTTCCCGGGCCAGCGGCTTCGCACCCATTCGACATCGCGCCAGTTGGCTGAGGCATCGAATTGGGTCGCAGTCCACTCAGCCAGCGTATTGATGCCGCTGGAACCGCCGATGCGGCCGACCAAATTGCCGAATGTGCGTCGTTTGCCGAGCAACACACTGAGCGCCCAGGCCGGTTTCGTCGCCACGTCCCAGGCATTGCGCAGCGTCAAGCGAGGAGGAATGGTCAGTCCATTGCGCGGATCGCGGCGCCGCTCGCCAATGACTTGCAGATCGAGCGTGAGCATGAGCGCCGAACATTGTGCCGCCGCAGCCCGATCGATGAGCTCTTGATTGAAGCCCCGATCCTTCATCAGGTATTGCTGGAACCAGAAGGGTTGCCGGGTGGCGGCGCGGACGTCTTCGATCGAGCAGATCGACATGGTGCTGAGACAGAACGGAATACCGCAGGCGGCAGCCGCTCTTGCGCCGAGAATTTCGCCATCGGCGTGGAACAGCCCGGCGAGACCGGTCGGACCAATGGCCAGGGGCATGGATACCGGCGAGCCCAGAAAGGTCGTGGCCAGGGATATTTTCGACACATCGACCATCACTCTTTGGCGAAAGGTCATGGCGTCGAGATCCGCGGCGTTGCGTCGAATCGTACGTTCATCGTACGAGCCGCCGTCTGCATAATCGAATATGGCGCGCGGAATCCGGCGCTTTGCCAGTTCGCGCAGATCCTCAATATTAAGAATCATCGGCATGTACGACCCCTTGGCCGCACAAGATACCCTATTCGCGGCCGGGTCGTCCTCGGGCACGATTCTGCCCGGCGCCCATGCGACCCGGCCCCATGCTTTCGCATCGGGCCGGGAGTTCACAGCATCAGAGCGCGAGCCACACGTCGATACCGCCGTGCCTGGTGCACGCCCGATTCCGATCTCGCGTGGTGGTGAAGAAGCCGTCGTGACAGCGGGCTGATGAGTGCGGGTGATCATGACGGTAGCGCTCAGCCGGGTCATCGGCTCGGCGATCGTCGCGGTGCTCGTCGCGATGATCGTCGGCGCGCATTGCAATCGCCGGCGCCTTACATCGGGTGTCGGTGCTAGCCTACGCACCGGGTGCTAAGCTCTAGGGCTCTTAGGGAGATCCACCATTGCGTATAAATACAACATGGGTGCGCGCCGCCGCACTGGCACTGATCACGGCTCCGGCGCTCGCGGCCACCGGACCCACCGCCGGGAACGTGGACACGGCGCGGCTGCAGCGAGCGGACCATGAGCCGCA
>Ga0193755_1000285_pt1 | contig 14383 bp, 14 predicted proteins | sample H1a2metaG_FD_144921 | JGI IMG/M metagenome (GOLD analysis project Ga0193755, IMG submission 144921) | Soil microbial communities from a riparian zone of the East river system, Colorado, United States - H1a2 | ecosystem: Environmental > Terrestrial > Soil > Riparian zone | place: USA: East River...
ACCGCCGCCTGGCACGATGCCCTCCTCGACCGCGGCGCGGGTCGCGTGCAGCGCGTCCTCGACCCGGGCCTTCTTCTCCTTCATTTCAATCTCGGTGGCCGCGCCCACGTTGATCACGGCGACGCCGCCCGCGAGCTTCGCGAGCCGCTCCTGCAGCTTCTCCTTGTCGTAATCCGACGTGGACTTCTCGATTGCCGCCTTGATCTGGCCGATGCGGCCCTGGATGTCGGCCTGCTTGCCCTTGCCACCGATGATCGTGGTGTTGTCCTTGTCGATGACGATCCGCTTTGCGTGGCCGAGATCGTCGAGCACCGTGTTCTCGAGCTTGACGCCCAGCTCCTCGGAAATCACCTTGCCGCCGGTGAGGGTCGCGATATCGGTGAGCATCTCCTTGCGCCGGTCCCCGAAGCCTGGGGCTTTCACCGCGCACACCTTCAGCGTGCCGCGCAGCTTGTTGACCACCAGCGTGGCCAGCGCCTCGCCCTCCACGTCCTCGGCGACGATGAGCAGCGGCTTGCCCGCCTGCGCCACCTTCTCGAGCACCGGGAGCAGGTCCTTCATCGAGGAGATCTTCTTGTCGTGCACCAGGATGTAGGCGTCCTCGAGCACGGCCTCCATCTCCTCCGGATCCGTGACGAAGTAAGGCGAGAGGTAGCCGCGGTCGAACTGCATCCCGTCCACGGTTTCGAGCGTGGTCTCGAGGCCCTTCGCCTCCTCGACCGTGATCACGCCGTCCTTGCCGACCTTGTCCATGGCGTCGGCGATCTTGTCGCCGATCTCCTTGTCACCATTGGCGGAGATGGTGCCGACCTGCGCGATCTCCTTCCGGCCCTTGGTGGGCGCGGAGATGCGCTTCAGCTCCTCCACCACCAACGCGACCGCCTTGTCGATGCCGCGCTTCAGCGACATCGGGTTGGCGCCCGCGGTGACCGATTTGAGACCCTCGCGGAAGATCGCCTGCGCCAGCACCGTCGCGGTGGTCGTGCCGTCGCCGGCGATATCGGAGGTCTTGGTCGCCACTTCCTTCACCATCTGGGCGCCCATGTTCTCGATCGGATCCTCGAGCTCGATCTCCTTGGCGACCGTCACGCCGTCCTTGGTGATCGTCGGGTTCCCGAACTTCTTCTCGATGACGACGTTGCGACCCTTGGGACCGAGGGTGATCTTCACCGCGTTGGCCAGCTGGTCCACGCCGCGCTTGAGGCGCGAGCGCGCCTCAGTATTGAATTCGAGGTACTTGGCAGCCATCTATTCCTCCCCCGCTCAGCTGAGCTTGGCGATGACGTCGGATTCCTTGATCACGATGATCTCTTCCTCGTCGAGCTCGACCTGGGAGCCGGTGTATTTGCCATACACGACGCGGTCGCCGACCTTCAGCTCCATCGGGACCCGCTGGCCTTTTTCCATCCGGCCGGGCCCGACCGCGATGACCTCACCCTGGATCGGCTTCTCCTTGGCCGTGTCCGGGATGTAGAGGCCACCCTTCATCTCCTCGGTCTCTTCCATCGGGCGGATGGCCACCCGATCGGCGAGCGGGAAGATCTTCAGTCTGGTCTTCGTCGCAGTGGCCATGATGCTTCGCCTCCACGTGGGAAGGAGAACCGCGCAAGGGGCGCTTACCAGCGGATCTCAGTTAACTAGAGGAAGTTTCAGCTTTGTGAGCATATATTGGTGTACTTAACTTGTCAAGTGTACGAGGCAACTTGCCGAGTATGACCGAGTGATTAACATTATGTGGTTAACGCGTCAAGTCGGCCCCAGGAGGAATCCCGTGGACGTCCCATTTGTGATCCGGCACCGGCTGGAGGAATTGGGGTTGGAGCAGCACGATCTCGCCCGTGCCGCCCGCGTCACCGACTCCTACATATCCCAATTACTGACTCGGAAAAAGGCGCCCCCCGCGCCGAGCCGCACGGACATCTATGACCGCATGGACAAGTTCTTGAAGCTTCCGAGCGGGGAACTGGCCAAGCTGGCGGATCTCCAGCGCAAGGAAGAATTGAAGCGGGAATTGGGGGACGAGCCCGCCCCCTTGTTTCACGAAGTCCGCGAGCTGATCCTGCGCAAGTGCAATCCCGGGAGGCAAAAAGACGTCCGCGCGATCTTTGAACAGCAGCCCTTCGGCGAGCTCGAACGCCTCGTCACCCAGACGCTGCTGGACCTAGTCAAGCGCGTCGCGAAGGACGAACTCGAGAATGACTACTGGCTCCGTATGGTGGCTCGGCTCAGTCGCCGCAGCTATGAGGAGATGCGGGTCGTCGTGCTCGAGTTCCTCGATACGGACATCTTCCACGTGTCCGCTGAGAACTGCGTCTCGTTCTTGGATCCGCTGATTGAATCCTGGGACATCGACCTCGCGACGTTCGGTCTGGAGATTGTTCTAAACCACAGCGTCGTCCCAGGGCAGGCGAAGCGATTCGCGTTTGTCGAGCGGGAAGCCGAACAGCCTGTCAACGAAGAGCCCGGGCTCCAGGAATTCCTGCGAGATTCGTCTCTCAGCGGCACGGCGACCGCGAAGGAAGTCGAGTTTCTCAAGCGGCTGAGGTTCCAGGGCCAGCGGCCGACGCCCCTGTACTATTACCGGGAGTTGCAGAGCCTCCGGGACCCGCTCCATTTTCGCACCCCATAGGCCTCAGATCCATTCGACCTTGAACCCGCGCCCGAGGAACCAGGCCTCAACCTCCCGCTCGCTCTCACACTGGGGCATCTCCACGAGCTCACCAGCAAGGTGACGAGCCGCGAGCTCGTCCATCTCGTAGTCCTTCATCCCGTCGCGACTCGACCACACGATCTCGCCGGTGTTCGGATCGAAGAAGGCGCGATCGTTGGGGTTAGCTTCACGCGAGCGACGCCCGACGATCCACGGCGCGTAATCAGGATGCCAGAGGAAAAAGCCATCGGGATCTCGTTGCAGCCTCAGCGTTTTCATGCTCCCTACACCGGACAACGCGGCCTGGCCGCCGATTGACGACTAGGGCTTGTCGGACGGCACCGTCCACAGGAGTACGTTCGGCGCGTACCGGCGAAACAGCCGGGGCGCGGTGGCGGCCTGCTTGGTCACGACGATGACCGCGTCGTCCGCTTCTCGCACTCCCACGAGGGCGAGCCGTACCTGGCCGTCCCCGTGCGCCTGGAAGGTGAAGCTGTCATGCGACGGACGGTCCGCATGCGGTTTGGCCCACGCGGGCGGCTTGGCGCCCGAAAACGCGATGACCTGCAGGGGCTGCGCGAGGGTGACGTCAGAGAGAACCTGCCGCTCGTGCCAGGTGCCCGTGCCCGTGCCCGAGCTCGGGTCCGTGGTGGGCCGGTGGCCGGTCTTCGGGTACGTCGCGTGCTTGCCCGCCGGACCGCAGGCGACAATCACCCCGGTGGCAGTGCTGCTCACCGACGCGACCTGGTACGGCGTGCCGTGCCAGACTCCCACCACGTCAATGTCTCTCGGCATCCGAGAAAGGTAGCAGCGCGGCCGGCCAGGCGTGCGGCCCCGCTCAGGAACCAGCTCGAGGATCGGCCCGTAGAACACGTTTTGAGCGCTCCCGGCCGGGGGCTGTTCGTAAGCGACCTTCTCATCGTCTGAGAGACCCGATGGCGCGGACGCCCCTGAAAAGGCCGCCGCGTCAATGTCGGCGGGGCGGGTCATCCGCCCACGCCGAGGAGCTGTGCCAGGCGCGGAAGATCGCGCGGGGCTTTTATTACGCCGCCTCACCTCGTGGGTGAACGCTTGCGGATTGAAGGCCGTAGATCCAGCCCACCAGTCCGCCGTAGACCAGATGGCCCAGCAGGCTGCCGGCGATCATCTGGAGATCGCCGCGGGAGAATACCCCGCCCCCAACCAATGGCATGAACACCAGCTGCGCCAGCAGGAACACGAGGACGCCATAGATCGCGCCCCGCGCGAGGGCGCCACCCGGGAGGCGGCGCTCGAACACACCCGCATAGACCAAGGCGAACGCGACCCCCATCAGGAAATGGATACTCCAGCCAGCGGCCGGCCCGATCGTGAGGTATGCCGGGGCCAGCCCGAGCGCGGTGCTCAGGATCTGTCCGATGGCGATCTGGGGGAGGCCCACCGAAGGCTCGATGAGCAGCAAGGCGGTCATCGCGGCGGTCCCGATGAGCCCAGCGGCGACGGCACGAGTGCCATTCATGTTGCCCCCTTGAAACCCGGCACTACGGCGTCGCGCTCCCGTGGCTGACAGCCCAGACGTAGGTCGCGACCATGAACACCTGCGACTCGGTAATGCGGCCTGGATGTGGCATCATGACGGTTCCCGCCAGCCCGTTCTCGATGCGATCGATGATGGCATTGAAGCTCCCGTCAAGGTGGCGCCATGTCGGGCCCACGAGGGCCGGCGCGATCGGACCACCCTGCAGCTTGTCGCCGTGACAGGCGGAACAGGATCCCCGGCCGTGAAAGATCTTCCGGCCCGCATCGACGATGGTCGGCGTCAGTGACGCCGAATCGGGAGTCGCTCCCCGTTTCGTGATATCCACCGTCTGGGCCTCTGCCCGGCCGACCCCGATGACCAGCGATATCCCCGCGACGGCGACAGCCAGTCCCCAACTTCTTTTCATTCGTCCGTGGGCCTTGCACTGACGCATCAATACTAGGCGCAGGAACCGGGCGGCCACAATCCCGAGCGACCAGGCTGCGCGTCGGATGAGGGTTGGCCCTCTTCCTGGGCTAGGGCGAAGAAAAGGCCCCACCGTGGAAGGCGTGAGGCTTGATCTCACTCAGTCGGGACGGCGGGCTTTGACGCGTCCGGCGCGAAGCGCCGGTGACCGGCGCAGCCGGTCAAGCGGAGCGAGGCCGCGCAGCGGCCGCAGCTCAACCCGCGACCCCCTGAACCCCATGCGACTGGCTAGAGGGGCGAGTTACGACACCCAGTAGCAATCACGCGGTGTTCTGGGCATCGGTGTCGTAACACCAAGCCCGAAGATCAACCGAGCGTCGTGAGAAACTCACAGCAGAACTCACAGCACGGACGGCCCCCTGGTTGTCCAGGGGGCCGGTTGTCCTCGTCACATCACGAGCGCGGGTAGACCCTCCTAACCTAGGTGTCGTGGTTGCCATCGCGTCACCCGGCGGTTCCCGGGTGGTGGAGCGTCGAATCGGCCCCAGTCCAGCCCGTGAAATACGCCCTCGACCCGCTGCACTACCCGCCGGCGTTCCAGACGCTCGTCCGGTCCGGGTAGGCCCACGCACTTCGCGCTACCGCCATGCGCCTTTTTCGGGTTCGACCGCGGAAACGGAACTCGCAGTTAGGGCCTCCATACGGGGGAGTGGTCACTCCCTGTGCTGTGCGTGAGCCGAAAGACGCCGGATCCGTCGGTGTTCATCACGTAGATGCTCCAGGTTGTGCACGCAAAGCAACCAGTACTGACGAAGACTATTCTCGCTCCGTCCGGTGACCAGTTGGGCTCGATGTGCTGCCCTCCTATGTCGCGGGGGTCGATCACCTGGATGTGACCTGACCCGTCGAGGGAAAGAACCCAGATCTGGCCCGTGCCAAATGCAAGTCTACCGCCGTCCGGCGACCACGCGGGCCGACTGCCGCCGGCCACTACCGCATGATCGTCCGACCCGTCAGCGTTCATAATTTGCGTCGAGCCGCCGCAGCCATCAGGGGGCGGATCGCAGATCTCCTCGAAGTAGGCGATCCTTGTACCGTCTGGCGACCACGATGCGAGGCCGACCTCCCATGGAGGACCGTACTTAGTAAGCCGCGTCGGGCTCGAGCCATCCACGTTCATTACGTAGATGTCAGTGTTACCGTCGCGGTCGCTGGTGAAGGCGATCTTCGTGCCATCGGGCGACCAGGCAGGCTGGTCGTCCGTCGCCGGGTTGTTGGTGAGTCGAGTGGGGTTCGAGCCGTCCGCATCCATGACGTAGATCTCGAAGTCGCCGTCGCGGTTGCTGGCGAAGACGATCTTCTTGCCGTCGGGTGACCAGGCAGGGCGGCGGTTGTTCGCCGGGCCGTTGGTGAGCTGAGTGGGGTTCGAGCCGTCGGCATTCATCACGTAAATCTGTTCAGATCCATCCCGATCGCTCATGAACGCGATCTTGCCCGTCCGCGCAGCGCTCGCGCAGGTGATTGCGAAGGAGACATCGGTCGTACCGCCAGCAACGACGTCCACGGAGCGCGGATTGACTCCGCCCACCGCGCAGTTCGCGGCGATGCCGGCGAGGGCGAGGTTGTGGCTGCCGGCACTCAGACCGGTGAAGGTCATCGTGCCGTTCACCGGGATAGCGTGCCCTGCGCCGCTGTCGACGGCGACGCTGTAGCCGTTCGTAGGCAGCTCTACCCCGGTCGTCGTGACGCTCACCTGGACCGTGCCGGTCGTCGGCCCGAGTGAGGGCGCAGTTGAGTCCCTGCAGCCGGCCGCCAGCGCCCAAAGACCCACCAGCCCAGCGAATGTTCTCGTTGCGTTCATCGTGGCCTCCTTCCAATACGAGGCGATCCGTCGCCCCCGGTGCGTGAGTAGGACGCCCCTCCGATGGTCAAGCCGTCGCTCGGGCGACGACATCCCGCGCGATCTCCAGCAGCGAGGCGCTCTGCACGTCCGACAGGATGCCAGCATTACGGAACGCGTCCACTTCATTGATGAAAGCGCCCACTTGGTTCATCGCCGACTCGGTCTCCCCGGCGGCGAGTTTCGCCAGGGCACCTTGGAGCTTGGCCGCCAGCGCGTTGCCCTGACCGTGGTTCAGTACGCCGTTGGTCACCAGACGCGCGACGTGATGTTGGAGAAAGGCGAGTCTCTGCTCGGTCGGCGGCGGGGGGGGAATCGACACCCCGATTAGCTGGCTTCGCCCGATTGCAAGCTGAACCAACCCAGAGGTTTTGCCCCAATCGATGAACTCGTCGAGGTATCCAAGACCCTGATCGTGGCCGAGTGGCAGCCCCGCGGCGATATTGGCGATCAAGAAGTTATCCGGGAGCATCCGGCCGCTTGGAAAGCTGCTGGCGATGAACATCGCTTCGCCGGAGCGGCCCCCGGCGTAGGCGTTCACCTGACCGTTGGCGAGGAGCGCGAGGGCCTGGGGGACAGTCGCCGTGCGCACCAGCGTCGCATTCTTCAGGGTGGCACTGAGGTACACATCCGGAGAATTGCCTTGGGCGACGGAAATCAACACGCCTGGCGCATCGACATCGGCGACCGACTGGAAGGGAGAGGCACCCGGCACCAGGTAGGTGTTCTCCACGCTGAGGTGCGAAATCGCCACGTTGACGACGTTCGAGCCAGCGGACGCAAGTGTGAAGGCCACGTCCACATCTCCGCTTTTAAGCCCAGTGAGCATTGGCGGTATGCCCGAGTAGGCAACCACGGTGAGGGGTCGATGTGTGCCGCGGGCGAACGTGCAAGCGAGATCCACCGCGACGCCGGAGAGCTGGCCGGTAAGGGGGTTCCGGGTAGCGTTGTTCGAGTTGCCGTAGTTGATCCCGACCCGAACGGGCCCAGTCGGCGCGAGATCGTGCACGACGGCCGCGTCGGGGTCCCCTTCCCAAGTAGCTCCGTCGACGTCGCACACGGCATTTGTAGCAGCGGCGATGGCGAAGGCGCCCGCCAGTTCCGCGCTCGGGGCCGGGCCCGTGGGACGGTCAGCGCAGCCCGCTAGCGCCACGCCGCCGAGCAGAAGTACAGTCGAAGACTGCAGCACGATGTTCATGGGTCCTCCTCACGGTTTGCCGCCCTACGGGCGACGCGGTACCTTCTTCGTACGGACCCAGTTTGAGGCAGCGGCATCACGCGCCCGTCGCAAAGTCGTCACCTGAGCGGTGACGGCTCCTTGTAGCCTCCGAACTGTGCCCCCGCCGGCGAGGGGGATTCACATGGTCGAGTTCCGGGTGTTCGGAGCTCTGAGCCTTACCACGGACGATGGGCGTGATGCCCGCAGTCTCGTCGCCCAACCCCGGCGCCTCGCCCTCCTCGCCTACCTCGCCGCCGCTACCCCACGTGGGACTCACCGCCGCGACAGTCTGCTTGCCCTTTTCTGGCCAGAGTTCGACCAGCCGCGGGCGCGCGCTGCCCTGCGCCAGTCCCTCTATGTGCTACGGGAGGTCCTAGGACCCGCAGCACTGGTGAACCAGGGGAACGAGGAGGTCGGCCTCGACTTCGGCGCCGTCCGCTGCGATGTCGTGGACTTCAATCGCTCGATTGAGTCCGGGCACCTGAGCGAAGCGCTCGACCTCTATGGAGGGCACCTGCTGGAAGGGTTCTTCATCTCGGACGCCCCCGAGTTCGAGCACTGGCTGGAGACGGAGCGCGCGCGGCTTCAGGCAGCGGCGTCCGCTGCCGCGCGCACCCTGGTCGAGCAATGCGAGGGGGGAGGCGATCTCACCGCCGCCGCCCAGTGGGCCCGGCGAGCGGCCCGGCTGGCCCCGCTGGATGAAAGCCTGTTACGCCGGCTGATCGGGCTGCTCGACCGCCTCGGCGACCGCGCGGGCGCCGTGATGGCCTATGAAGACTTCGCGAAGCGGCTCGCCCAGGAATACGAGACGCGGCCCGCCGCCGAGACGCAAGCGCTGATGACCGCCGTGCGCGCGCGGGAAAGGGCGGCGGGGACAGTCCGGTTGCCGCGGGTCGAGCTCCTGCCGCGGCTGCAGGCCGCCCTCGCCGACCGCTACCGGGTCGAGCGCGAGCTCGCCCGCGGCAGGACGGCCACGGTCTGCCTCGCCCACGACCTCAAACACGACCGCCCGGTCGCCGTCAAGGTGCTGCACCCGGAGCTGGCGGCCGTCGTGGGCGCCGAGCGCTTTCTCCGCGAGATTCAGATTGCCGCCCGGCTCCGCCACCCACAGATCGTGCCGCTCCACGATTCCGGGGAGGCGGACGGCCTCCTCTACTTCGTCATGCCGTACGTCGATGGCGAATCTCTCCGTGACCGCCTGAAACGGGAGCCGCAGCTCCCGGTGGCCGATGCGGTGCGCATCGCGGTCGACGTGGCGGGCGCCCTCGACTATGCGCACGGCCTCGGCCTCGTGCACCGGGACATCAAACCAGAAAACATCCTGCTCGAAGGTGGCCACGCGATGGTCGCGGACCTCGGCATCGCCCGCGCGGTCAGTACGGCCGGCAGCGACAAGCTCACCGAGACCGGGATCGCCATCGGCACCCCGGCGTACATGAGCCCCGAGCAGGGAACGGAGGGCGGGCACGTCGACGGACGCAGCGACCTCTACGCCCTCGCCTGTGTGCTGTATGAGATGTTGACCGGCGCGCCGCCCTTCACGGGCCCCACGGCTCAGGCTGTCCTGGCCCGGCACGCCGTCGACCCGGTCGCCCCGATTCGCACGGTGCGGCACACGGTGCCCTGGGGCGTCGAGCGGGCAGTGCTCCAGGCCCTGGCCAAGGTGCCGACGGATCGCTACCGAGGCGTTGCCGAATTCGCCGACGCGCTAGCCACCCCGTCTGCGGAGCCCACGCCGGGCGGGAGCGGACTCGGCAGAAGAGCCGTCAAGATCGCGCTCGGTACCGCCGCTTCCATCGCTGCGACGCTCACGCTCTTGGTCGGGGTCAACGCCGGCGGCTGGCGCGATCGCCTGTGGGCGAAGCCCGACGCCGGCCGGATCCGATCCCTCGCCGTGCGGCCGCTCGCGGACCTGTCGCGCGACACGCTCCACTCCTGGTTCGCCGACGGCATGACCGAGGCCTTGATCACCGACCTCGGCCGTATCAGCGCATTACGAGTGACCTCGCGCGGCGCGGTGCTGCAGTTCAAAGACACGGCATCGTTCCGCAACATGGTCCGTGAGCTCCACGTCGATGCGGTCGTCGAGGGCGGAGTGCAGCGATCGGGTGACCGTGTGCGGGTGGACGTGCGCCTGATCGACGCCGCGTCGGGTTACCAGCTCTGGGCAGACCGGTTCGAGGAGAACGACCGCAACCGCTTCGCGCTCGAGGACCGCGTCAGGCGGGGCATCCTGGCGGCGCTGAAGGTTCCCGTCACGGCCTCGGAGGAGCGGAGCTTGGGCACTCCTCCCACCAGTAGCCCGGAGGCGTACGACCTGTACCTGCGCGGCAAGCTGGAGGCCAGGACCGTCACACCGGCGCACCTGGCGGTCGCGATCGCGTTGCTCGAGAGGGCAGTCGCGTTGGATCCCGGGTTCGCCACAGCGTACGCGGAGCTAGCGCATGCGTACGGGCACAAGGTCCTCGGCCTGACCCCTCGTGACACGATGGCTTGGGAGCGCGCGCTCGTCGCCGCAGAGAAGGCGCTGCGACTCCGTCCCGATCTCGCCGAGGCGCATTATGCCAGGGCGTACCTCCTGTGGAGCCCAGCGTACCGATTCCCTCATGTCCTCGCGATCCGAGAGTATCGCCGCGCGCTCGCGCTGAACCCGAACCTGGAGGACGCGCACCACCAGCTCGGGCTGGTCTACTTGCACATCGGGTTCTTCGACGGCGCGATCGACGAATTCCAGAAGGCCCTCGCCATCGACCCCACCGACAGGATCGTGGAGCAACGAATCGGCGTAGCCCTCGTCCATCAGGGGAAGTACGAAGAAGCGCTGCGCATCTTCCGACAGATCCCGTCCGACAAGAACCCGGCGCTCTGGCACTACCACGTCGCCTGGGCCCTGCTCCATCTCCACCAGGATAGCGAGGCTTCGGCGCTGATCGAGCAGTATTTGCACCAGCACCCCGAGGATCCCGGCGGCCTGCTCACGAGCGCGCGCGCGTTCCTACGCGCCAAGCTGGGCGACGTGCGTGGCGCAGAAGCGGACATCCGCGGAGCCGAAGAGATCGGTGCCGGCTACATCCATTTCCACCACACGGCGTCGCGAATCGCCTCGGCCTACGCCCTGCTCGGCCGACCGGGCCCGGCCGTAGAGTGGCTGCGCCGCGCGGCGGAAGATGGGCTGCCCTGCTACCCCTGCTTCGCGACCGATCCCGACCTGAACGGCATCCGACTTGACCCAGGGTTCATTGCATTCATGCAGGACTTGAAGGCGCAGTGGGAGCGGTATCGCGCGATGCTATGAGCGGCGCTTTGTTGACACGTCAGCGCGCGACCACAATGTTCCAGCAGCCTAGTTCGAGGGAACCCGGCAGACGCCGAGCTCCCGATCCGGGAACTCGTCTTGCCTTAGGGGAAGAACGTGCGGCTCGCTTCGCAGCTCCCATCGATCGCGCTCGCGACGCTTCTCGGCGCCGCAGGATCGTTGTCAGCCCAAGCGCTTGGCTCGCCCGCACCCGACTTTACGTTGAAAACGCTCGCCGGCGGAACGGCGAGCTTATCCGACTACACGCGTCGTCCCCTACTCCTCAATTTCTGGGCGACCTGGTGCGGCCCGTGCCGGGGCGAGATGAACGACATCGTCGCCGCGTACAACGCGCACAGGGATCAACGGCTGCAGGTGCTGGCGATCAACCTGACCGATCAAGAACACATGAAGGATGTGCGCGCATTCGCGCACGAGATTCCGATGCCGTTCCCGGTGCTGCTCGACGTCAAGGGCAAAGTGCGCAAGAGCTACGCGCTGCGCGGCGTGCCGACCTCGGTGTTCATCGACGCTCAGGGCGTGGTGCGCCTGGTCAATCCCGGTCCCATCACGAGTGAGACTATCCAGCGCGGGCTCGCCCAGATACTGCTGGCGCCCTAGCGAGTGAAGGACTGAACGGAGGACCATTCCATGTCCCTACCGCCATTCGCCGACTCAGCCCGCCGCCCGGCGGTCGTTCTCGCGATCGGCCTCGGCCTGCTCGCGCTGCCGCGGCAGTCGTTCGCCCAGGGCTGACCCCCGATCCGATTCACAACCCCCAGTTTGGGGGGACAAGGGGAATCGAAGCTGACGGATCTCGGGGCCCACGAATGGCGGGTAGCGGTCGGTTACCGCTATCTCCACGGTGATCAGTTTTTCGTGGCCGATCAGGTGAATAGCACGTTCGCCCCCTTCGGCCAGCCGATCATCTACCACATCCATTCGGCGGACGTCACCGTAACGTACGCTGCAGCCGATCGATTCAACCTGAGCTTGACGGTGCCCGTCTTGGACGGAATGCAGTCCGCGGTTCGGGCGGACACCGTTCGCCACGACGCCCACGCCTTTGGGCTCGGCGACATCAGTCTCGTCGGCAACGCATGGTTGTTGAACCCCCAGACACATACCAAAGGCAATGTCGCGCTCGGCGTAGGAGTGAAGGCGCCCACGGGAAACAACAAGTACGCCGACACCTTCTTCCGAGCCAATGGAAGCTCGATACAGTACGCCGTGGACCAGTCCATCCAGCCTGGCGACGGCGGTTGGGGTGTTATCCTGCAGATGCAGGCCTTCCGGAGATTGTTCGCCCGGGCCTTCGCCTACCTGGCGGGGGCGTATCTCGTCAGCCCGCGCGCGCTGAGCGACGTCTCGAGACCGCCGCCGAATACCTCCGTCTACTGGTCCGTGCCCGACGTGTATTCAGGTCGCGTGGGGCTGATGTACGTGCTGTTGCCCGAGCAGGGCTTGTCGGTCAGCCTCGGCGGACGCATCGATGGCATCCCGTACCACGATCTGATCGGCGGTGGCGACGAGGGCTTCCGGCGCCCCGGGCACGTCGTCTTCCTCGATCCCGGCGTGGCGCTCACCCGTGGCAGGAGCACGTTTACCTTGAGCACTCCCATCAGAGTGAGCGGGAGCTTGGCGGACAGCGCGACGGTGCGGCCCAACGGGCTTCCCAGCCCCACGCGCGCGGCTGGTGATCTCGCGCGGATGCTGATCTTCGTAGGCTATGCGCGGCGGTTTTGAGCAGACCTTGCAGGGCAATCCGGCAGTCGGGAGACGCCGTCAGATGCCGAGCTGCAGACCTGCTACTCGTCATCCCGCTCCGCGAAGTCTTCCTCTGCGGGCCGCGACCCCCTGATGCACGTTCATGGGGTCGCCCCTGTCGCCGTATCGGTGCCGGCGACCCAGAAGAAAAACGTCGGCTCAGCGGTGGTTCGCAGCGATAGCGCGATCGTACCATCCAGGTCAACAACCACCAGACGGGATCTGCAGGCGCGGCCTGTCCGGGAAGCGCGAGTTGAGGCTGCTACTCGAGGAGCCCGCGCTGCTGTGCGTGGGTCACCGCCTCAAGGCGGGTGTGTGTGCGGAGCTTGCGGTTGATGTGATGCAGGTGGTTGCGGAGCGTCTGCGCGGAAATGCTCAGCTTGCGGGCGATGGTCGTGGAGTTGCGGCCTTCGGCGAAGAGCTTCAGGATGCGGCGCTCCTGCTCGGAGAGCGGCTCGACAGGCGCGTGATGGGACTGGTCGCCGGCGAGCGAAACGAGTTGCCGGGCGACCTCGAGCATGCGGTAGAACCGCTCCTCATTGCGCCGACGCTGGTCGACGTCGCGCACCAGCCGCACGAAGAGCCGGCGGTCCGTGCGCGGGTTGTCGAAGACGATCGTTGAGACGTTCACCCAGATCCGGCCCCCAGACCGGGTGCCTACCTCCAAGTCGAAATTCGGGATCCCGCCGGACGTTCCGTCCCGGCGACGGGTAGCCGCTTCCGAACCCCCGGCGAGCGCGCTGGTGCCCAACGTGTCGCGCGCCTCAAGCACCTCGTCGATGTTGCGGTGGAGCACCTCGCTCGCCGGGTAGCCGAACAGCCGCTCGGCGGCCCCGCTCCAGGAGCAGATCTCGCCGCCCTCGGTTACTGTGTACGCGGCGTCCGCCGTCTGTTCGAGCAGCGCGAACAACTCCGTTTCGAGCATCGCTTTCCTCGCGACCTCCCCGCCGGAAATGCTAGTGCTTCAGCCCCATGTGGGCCAGACCGGCATCCGCGCGCAGGACGCGCGTATCTCCACACGGTACGAACGCTTCATTGCCGGCCTATGACCTAATCCATAACCATACCCTCGTAGCGCAACGGATTCAGAGAGACATGGCATACACAAGGAGATTCACCCATGAAACGTCTCGCACTTACTGCCCTCGCCAGCCTGCTCGGCGTCGGGATACTCGTCGCGTCGCCCGACACCGCGGCGGCCCAGAGGAAGGCGGAGCCCGCCAGCGCGTTAAGGATGCACCCCGACACCTCGGCGGCCCGGCTTCACGAGCCGCCGGGCGGCGCGTACAAGAAGGTCAGCACGCTCGTTCCGCTCCCCGACTTCGTCCCCGGACTCGGCACCCTGTATGTCGATCCCGCCACGCTGCCCGCGGGGCCGTTTCTCGCTTATGACCACCAGGGCAACCTGGTGAGCGCCATCTACATGATCCCGCTCAAGGACATGAACACCCAGAAGGCGTTCAGCGGTCTGAAGGTCGCCCAGGAGCGCGTCGATCACGTGGACATCGTCTTTAACGCGGGCCATCCGGGCGTGGCCGAGCCGCACTACCACGTGATCGTGTGGTACGTGTCGCCGCAGCGCGCGGCCCAGCTCGCCAAGTGACGAAGCAGTCACGTCGCGAGTTCCT
>Ga0193755_1000286_pt1 | contig 14380 bp, 10 predicted proteins | sample H1a2metaG_FD_144921 | JGI IMG/M metagenome (GOLD analysis project Ga0193755, IMG submission 144921) | Soil microbial communities from a riparian zone of the East river system, Colorado, United States - H1a2 | ecosystem: Environmental > Terrestrial > Soil > Riparian zone | place: USA: East River...
GCAATCCTGCATGCGCCCGGCCGGTGCGGACTTTGGACAAGTCGGTTCTCAGGGCATCGAGCGACTTATGCATTCTCTGCTCGGTGTTCTTCTTGACGTCGGCCAGGGTACTCATGACTCCCCCCTCTTCGCGGTCTCAAGCGCTCACGTAAACCAGCGTGCCTTCTTTTTCACCGGTGACGACCCGCTTCATCGCTCCGGCTTTCAGAATGCTGAACACGGTGATCGGGAGCTTCTGATCGCGGCATAGCGCGAAGGCCGTGGCATCCATCACTCTCAGATTCTTGATCATGGCCTCGTCAAAGCTCAGCTTGTCGTAACGCTTGGCGTCCGGACTCAGCTTGGGGTCGGCCGTGTAGATGCCGTCGACCTTGGTCGCCTTGAGGACCATCTCGGCGCCGATCTCCGTTCCCCGCAGCGCCGCTGCGGTATCGGTCGTGAAGAACGGGTTGCCTGTACCCGCGGCAAAAATGACGATCTTGCCTTCCTCGAGGTAGCGGATCGCCTTGTTGCGGATGTACGGTTCGACCACCTGTTCAATGTTGAGCGCAGACTGCACCCGCGCGTTCAAACCCGCCTGCCGCATGGCGTCCTGCAAAGCGAGCGCGTTCATGATGGTCGCGAGCATTCCGATGTAATCGGCGGTGGCGCGATCCATTCCCGCGGCGCCCGGGGCCACACCGCGAAAGATGTTGCCCCCGCCGATCACCACCGCGATCTCCAGGCCGAGCGCCGAAACCTGGGCGATCTCGCCGACGATGCGCTCGATCGTGGCGCGATTGATCCCGAAGGGGTCGTCTCCCATGAGGGCCTCGCCGCTCAGCTTGAGCAGGATGCGCTTGTATTTTGCGGATGCAGCCATCTCAGGCGGCTTTTTCGGACTTGTTTCCATCCTTCTTCGCTTTGCTCACCTGCTCCATGACTTCGGCGGCGAAATCGCCCGATCTCTTCTCGATGCCCTCGCCCACGACGTAGAGCACGAAACTCGATATCGAGGCGCCCTTTGCTTTCAGTGCCGCTTCGACGCTCTGTTTCTCATCCTTGACGAAACCCTGTCCGAGCAGCGTCACCTGCTTCAGGTACTTTTGCACCCCGCCTTCGATCATTTTTTCCATGATGTTCGGCGGCTTGCCCGATGCGGCTGCCTGGGCAGTCGCGATGTCACGCTCCTTCTTGATCGACTCGGCCGGCACGCCGTCCTTCGAAAGAGCGATGGGCTTGCCCCAGGAAATGTGTTGCGCGATTTCGCGTGCGAACTGATCGTCGCCGCCCGAAATATCGACAAGAACTCCGATCTTGGCGCCGTGAACGTAGTGGGCGATTCGCCCCTTCGCCTCGATCCTGGCGAAACGCCGGATCGACATGTTTTCGCCGATGCGTCCGACCAAGGCCTTGCGTGTCTCTTCCACCGTGGATCCGCCAAGCGGCGCCGACGAAAGGGCCGCCACGTCCGGCGGGTTCCTTTTCGCGACGAGGTCCGCCAGCGAACGGGCGAAATTAAGGAAATCGTTGTTCTTGGCTACGAAATCGGTCTCGCAGTTGACTTCCACGATTGCGCCGGTCTTCGCGTCCGGCGCGACGTGAACCGCGACCACGCCCTCCGCAGCCGTACGTGTCGAAGCCTTGGACGCCTTGTTGCCGAGCCTGACGCGCAGCAGCTCCTCGGCCTTGGCTGAATTGCCCTCCGCCTCGACCAGCGCTTTTTTGCACTCCATCATCGGTGCGTCGGTCTTGTCGCGCAGATCTCTGACCATGCTTGCGGTGATTTCCGCCATTACCGGAACCTCACTGCTCGGAAGGTTGCAAAAAAAGAGACAGCCGCGCTCCCTTTAGGACCGCAATCGCCGATCATCGTGCTTTCGCGCCGGACTCTTCGACTTCGACGAATTCATCGGAGGCTGCACCGATGATTTCCTGCACGACCTGGCTGCGGCCCTCCAGGACCGCATCGGCGATCCCGCGCGCATACAGGCGAATCGCCCGGCTGGAGTCGTCGTTGCCCGGAATCACGTAAGCAATCCCGTCCGGAGAATGATTGGTATCGACGACCCCGATAACGGGGATGCCGAGCTTTTTCGCCTCTGCGACCGCCCCTTTCTGGTAGCCGACGTCGATCACGAACAGGGCATCAGGCCGGTTGTCCAGCGACTTGATGCCGCCCAAGCTGCGCTGCAGCTTGGCGAGTTCGCGCTGAAAGTGCAAGGCTTCCTTTTTCGCCAGCTTCTCCATGCTGCCGTCCTCGATCATTATCTCCATTTCCTTGAGCCGCTTGATCGATTGGCGGACGGTCTTGAAGTTCGTGAGCATCCCGCCCAGCCAGCGGTGATCGACAAATGGGGAGGCGCAGCGCTCGGCTTCTTCACGGATGATCTCGCGCGCCTGTCGCTTGGTTCCGACGAACAGGAGAGTGCCTTTGTTGGAGGCAAGCTGCCGCACGAATTTCATCGCCTCCTGATACATCACCATCGTCTTCTCGAGATTGATGATGTGGATCTTGTTGCGATGACCGAAGATGAAAGGCGCCATCTTCGGGTTCCAGTAGCGGGTCTGGTGGCCGAAATGCACGCCCGCTTCGAGCATTTGGCGCATCGTGGTCGACATGGTGACTCCGGTTAGGGTTACATTTCAGGGCCGCCCCGGCCAAATGACCCGCCGAAAACTCTCGGGCACCCTAACAGCGGAGCGGCAAAAATTTAGCCGAGCCCAAGCCCGGCTAGAGACTTAAAATGGTAGCACGTGGGTCGAAACTGATGCAAGTTTTTCCTGTGCAAACAGAGTTTTACTCCGCTCCAGTCGCAAACAGCGTGGGGGATGGTTTGCCGTGGCAGGATCGATGACTTATCCTTCGCACTTTTTTGTCAAAGCATGGCGATACACCTGAAGACCGCCGAGGAAATCGCGCGCATGCGCGTTGCAGGTCAGCTCGCCGGGGAAGTGCTCGACTTCGTTGCCCCCCATGTCAGGCCCGGAATCACGACCGGCGAACTCGATCGCCTTTGCCATGACCTGATCGTCGAGGAACAAAAGGCAATCCCTGCCCCGCTGAATTACGCTCCGCCGGGGTATAAGCCCTTTCCAAAGTCGATCTGCACTTCGGTCAACCACCAGGTCTGCCACGGCATTCCGGGGGAGCGCGTGCTCAAGGCCGGCGATATCCTGAATATCGACGTCACCGTGATCAAAGATGGCTTTCACGGCGATTCCAGCCGCATGTACTACGTCGGCGACCCTTCCATCCAGGCGAAGCGCCTGTGCGAGACCACTTACGAGTGCATGTGGCTCGGAATCCGGGCGGTGCACCCCGGGGCCTTTCTCGGTGATCTCGGCGCGGCGATCCAGCAGCATGCCGAAAGCCACGGCTACAGCGTCGTCCGCGAATTCTGCGGCCATGGAATCGGGCGGAAATTCCATGAAGAGCCGCAGGTTCTGCACTACGGACGCTCTGGAACCGGCACGCGCCTCCAGCCTGGAATGACCTTCACGATCGAACCGATGATCAACGCCGGCAAGCCGGCGATCCGCGAACTCGCCGACGGCTGGACCATCGTCACCAAGGACCATAGCCTCTCGGCACAATGGGAGCACACCGTGCTGGTCACCGATACGGGCTTCGAGATCCTGACGCTTTCCGCCGGCACCCCACCGCCGCCGAAGCACTGATTCCATGTTGTCCCCTCCCGCACTTGCGGACGGCGGCGCGACACTCGCCCGCCTGAAGGCCGGCGTGCAAGCCGAGCGCCGCGCCCTGCAGTCGAAGTTTCACGAGACGGCCGACGGTCCCGTGGTGCTGCGCGAGCATTGCCGGCTGATCGACCGTGTGCTGAAGGACCTGTGGCTGCAGCTGCGGCTGCCCGTGCCCCTTGCGCTGCTCGCGGTCGGCGGATACGGACGCGGCGAGCTTTATCCTCACTCCGACATCGATGTCCTGGTGCTGCTGCAGGATCCGGCTTCCGCGGGCCCGGCGGCCAAGATCGAGGAGCTCGTCGGGCGACTCTGGGACACCGGACTTGAGCTCTCCCACAGCGTGCGCACGGTCGCCGAATGCGTCGAAGAAGCGACCAAGGACGTTACCGTGATGACGAGCCTCCTCGAAGCCAGGCTGCTCGCAGGAGACCGCGGGCTTTTTTCCCGCTTCGATCGCGTCCGCAGGGAAAGCCTCGATGCCCGGGTGTTTTTCAAGGCGAAGCGCCTCGAGCAGGAGCAACGCCATACCAAATTCCAGGACAGCCCCTACACCCTCGAGCCCAATCTCAAGGAAGCGCCCGGCGGCCTGCGCGACCTGCAGGTGATTCTTTGGATCAGCCGCGCCTGCGGTCTGGGGGATTCCTGGGCGGAATTGGCGCGGCGCGGCTTCATTACCCTGCAGGAGTCGCGCCAGGTGCAAAAGCATCACAGGCTGCTTCAAAACCTGCGGGTTCGCCTGCACTACGCTGCGGGCCGCCGCGAAGACCGCTTGCTGTTCGATTACCAGGACAGCCTGGCGCGCGATCTCGGGTATTCCGCCACCGCACACCGTCGCGCAGGCGAGCAGCTGATGCAGGCGTATTTTCGCACGGCGAAGGCCGTCACCCAGCTGAATACCATCCTGCTCCAGAACATGGGTGCCGAAATTTTTCCGGCTCGGGACTCCGATGTAGCCAGGATCAGCGAAAAATTCAGGCGGGTGGGCGAATTGCTCGAGGCGCATCCCCCCGATCTGTTCGAGCGCGAGCCCTCCGCGATCCTCGAGAGTTTTCTGGTGATGCAGCAGCACTCGGAGCTGAAAGGCATGACTGCGCAGACGCTGCGCGCACTGTGGCGCGCGCGCGCGCGCATTGGCGCGACCTTCCGGCGCGATCCGCGGAACCGCGCGACTTTTTTGTCCCTGCTGCAGCAGCCGCGCGGCATCGTGCACGAATTTCGGCGCATGAATCAATACGGCATCCTGGGAAGATATCTGCCCGCCTTCCGGCGCATCGTCGGCCAGATGCAGCACGATCTTTTCCACGTGTACACGGTGGACCAGCACATCCTCACCGTCGTGCGCAACGTGCGTCGCTTCACGATGCTCGAGTTTGCGCACGAGTATCCGCTGTGCAGTCGCCTCATCGCCGGTCTGGAGCGCCATTGGCTGCTGTATATCGCGGCGATCTTCCACGACATCGCCAAGGGCCGCGGAGGCGACCACTCCCAACTGGGCAAGATCGAGGCCCGGCGTTTCTGCCGTGAGCACGGTCTTTCGGCGGAAGACGCGCAGCTGGTCGAGTTTTTGGTCGAGCACCATCTCACCATGTCGGCGGTGGCGCAGAAGCAGGACATGTCCGATCCGGAGGTGGTCCGGCGTTTCGCCGAGCTCGTCGGCACGGAGAGGCGGCTGGTCGCGCTCTACCTGCTTACGGTCGCGGACATCCGCGGCACCAGTCCCAAGGTGTGGAACGCCTGGAAAGGCAAGCTCCTGGAGGACCTCTTTCGCGCGACGCAACATCTGCTGAAAGGCGGAAAATTCGAAGCGGACCAATACATCCAGAGCAAGCAGAACGAAGCCAGGCGTCTGCTGCGCCTCTATGGACTTTCCGATACGGTCCAGGATCCGCTGTGGCGCCATTTCGACGTTCCCTATTTCCTGCGTCACGACGCCCAGGAGATCGCCTTGCACACGCGTCTGCTGCATTACCGGGACAGCGCCGATCAGCCGGTGGTCAAAGCGCGCCTCTCGCCGGCAGGCGAAGGACTGCAGGTCATGATCTACGTGCGCGACCAGCGCGACCTGTTCGCGCGAATCTGCGGCTACTTCGGCTCGACCGGCTTCAGCATCGTCGACGCGAAGATCTATACGACCCGGCATGGCTATGCGCTCGACACCTTCCAGGTCATGGACGTCGGCACCGTGGCGCACCCCGGGGACATGATCTCCCGGATCGAGGGCGAATTGGCGAGCCGGCTGGCGAATCAGGCTCCCTTGACGCAGCCGATCCAGGGGCGGGTATCGCGACGCGTCAAGCACTTTCCGATCGCGCCTGAAGTGCGCATCGTCCCCGACGAAAAGGGGCAGTACCACTCCCTGTCGATCACCGCGGGCGACCGTCCCGGCCTGCTCTACGCTATCGCTCTCGTACTCAGCCGTTACGGGGTCAGCCTGCGCACCGCCAAGATCGTGACGCTCGGCGAGCGCGCCGAGGACGTGTTCGTCGTGTCCGGCCCCGCGCTCTCCAGTCCTAAAACGGTGCTGCAGCTCGAGACCGACCTGCTCAAGGCGCTGCAAGCCTAGGAATCAGCTCTCGATCCTACTCGTCGATCAGCTCCTGATCGGGGAACAAAACCTCGACGAAGCCGAATTTGGACATGTCGCGGATACGCATGGGATAAAGAATCCCGTCGAGGTGGTCGCACTCGTGCTGGACGACCCGCGCATGGAATCCCTCGACGCTCCGATCGATCGGATTGCCCGATTCGTCGAAACCCACGTAACGCAGCCGCTTGAAGCGCGGCACGACGCCACGCATGCCGGGCACCGACAGGCATCCTTCCCATGCTTCTTCCATCTCGTCGCCCAGTGGCGTGATGACCGGATTGATGAGCACCGTGTCCGGGACTTCCTCCGCATCGGGATAGCGGGGATTTCGCGTGACCCCGAAGATCACCACCCGCAGCGGCACGCCGATCTGGGGGGCGGCGAGCCCGGCGCCGTTCAGCTGCGCCATGGTGTCGCGCATATCGACGATCAGTTCGCGCAGGTGCGGCGTGCCGAACGCCTCCACCGGCCGCGATTTCTCGAGCAGCCTCGGATCACCCATTTTCAGGACTTCGCGAATCATGCGGTTGCCACCAGCGCTTCTATGATCTTCCGCACCCGGCCAACGGCATCCTTCAGCACTTCTTCGATCTTTTGCAGCGGAATGCCGCGGGCGCTCGCGCCCCGACCGGCGGCGTGATTCACGACCACGGCGATCGAGGCGTAGGAAAGCTCGATCTCGCGGGCCAGGGCCGCCTCGGGCATACCGGTCATGCCGACGATGTCGGCGCCCTCCCGCTGCAGCCGGTCGATTTCCGCGCTCGTCTCCAATCTCGGCCCCTGGGTTGCGGCATAGACCGCGCCGTCGACGGCGGCTTCGCCGCAGGCTTTCGCCGCAGCGAGAAGCTTGCTCCGCAACTCGTCGGTGTACGGCTCGGTGAAGTCGATGTGCTTGACCGGCGCCTCATCTTCGAAGAACGTGTGCATCCTGCCCCAGGTGCAGTCGATGATCTGGTGCGGGACGACGATCCGTCCCGGACCGAGGTCTGCGCGGATGCCGCCGACCGAGACGATCGAAACGATATCGCCTGCACCCTGTTCCCTGAGTGCCCAAAGGTTGGCGCGGTAATTCACCTGGTGGGGCGCAATGGTATGGCCGTCGCCGTGACGCGCGAGGAACACCACGGGTACGCCGCGGATCGCGCCGAAAGTGAGCGGCGCGGAAGGCTTCCCATAGGGGGTCCGCACCACTTGGCGACGAGAGACATCGAGATTGGCGAGTTGTGTCAGCCCGCTGCCGCCGATGATTGCGAGCATGTGCGCTCAGGAGTCTTTTACCGCGTAGATTTCCGGCAGGTTGCGCCAGGCCCCGGACACGTCCATTCCGCAGCCGAACACGTAGCGGTTGGGCAATTTCAAGCCGACGAAATCGGGAACGATGGGTTTGTCGCGGCCGATGTCCTTGTCGGTGAGCACGGCGCTGTAGAACGCGGCGGCACCGAGCGAGTTCACGCGGTCACGGATCGCCGCCAGCGTTTCGCCGCCGTCGAGGATGTCATCGAGCACGAGCACGGTGCGGCCCTTTACGTTCTCCCGCGGCGCCACCGTCCATACGATCTTGCCCCCCGAGGTGGCGTCACCGTAGCGCGAAGCGTGGATGTAGTCGAACTCGAGCGGGAAACGCAGCCGTGGCAGGAGATGGCCGGCAAAGAAAATCGAGCCCCCCATGACGGCAAGCACGAAGGGATAGCGGTCTTTCAGGCTCGCCGTGATTTCCGCGGCAAGGCGCGAGATCGTGGCGCGCACCGCCGCTTCGTCGCACAATCGATCCGCGCTTTCCAGAATTTTCCACGCCTCGTCGGGTGTCATTGGGCAGGAAGTATAGCGCCCGGGCGCGGAGCGGCATCAAAGTGTTTTCAGGTACTTCTCGAACTCTTTTCCGATCTCAGGGTGCTTGCGTCCGTACGCGACGGTCGCCTGCAGGTAGCCGAGCTTCGATCCGCAATCGTACCGGGTCCCTTTGAAGCTGTACGCGAGGACGCGATCTTCCGCGAGCAGCGCGGCGATCGCGTCGGTGAGCTGAATTTCGCTCCCCGCTCCGGGTCTGGCCTGCTCCAGGTGATGAAAAACCCGCGGCGTCAGAATGTACCGCCCGACCACGGCGAGATTCGACGGAGCCGCTTCCGGCTTGGGCTTCTCGACGATCGCCATGACGCGATCGAGGTCCGTGGTCACGGGCTCGGTCTTGACCATGCCGTACTGGAGGCTTTGCTCGCGCGGGATCTGCTGCACGGCAACCATCGGTGACTGGTGGCGCTCGAACGCCTCGGTCATCTGCTGCAAGACCGGGGGAGTGCCGTCGATCAGGTCATCGGCAAGGATCACGGCAAACACCTCGTCGTTGACCGCGGGCTGGGCGCACAAGACCGCGTGCCCCAGGCCGAGAGGTTCGGACTGCCTGATGTAGATGCAGTTCACCGATTTTGGAATGATTCCCTGAACGAGCTCGAGCAGTTCGCTCTTCCCGCGCGCAACGAGCTCCGCCTCCACTTCATAGGCCTTGTCGAAGTGATCCTCGATCGAGCGCTTGGTCCGGCCGGTGATGAAGACCATGTCGCGCATTCCCGCCGCAACGGCCTCCTCGACGGCGTATTGAATGAGCGGTTTGTCGACAATGGGCATCATCTCCTTCGGACTCGCCTTGGTAGCGGGCAGGAAACGGCTGCCCATGCCGGCTACGGGGAAAACGGCTTTCGTGACTTTTCTCAAGACTTGGACTCCTCGAGCATTTTTCGCAGACCCGTTTCGTCGAGCACGGCGACGCCGAGCTCATGCGCCTTTTCGAGCTTGCTTCCCGCTTCGGCGCCGGCGACGACGTAATCGGTCTGCCTCGACACCGAACCGATGACCTTGCCGCCGCGGCTTTCGATCAGTTCGGTCGCCTTGTCGCGGGTCATGTCCTGCAGTGTTCCGGTAAGGACGAAGGTCTTGCCGGACAATCCCTGGTTCGTCGCGGCATGGGACGGTCTCTCCGCTTGCACCTGGACCGCGTCGCGCCCGGAAGTCAATTGCGCGATGACTTCCCGATTATGCTCCTGCGAGAAAAACTTCTTCAAGCTCTCCATCAACTCCGGCCCGATGCCTTCGAGGACCGGGGGAAGCGGCGCTTCTCCTCGCCTCTTTCGCGCAGCGTTCTCTTTCTGGATGTGTTTTTTCTTTTCGGCGATTGCGGCCCAGTCGGCGCGAAGCAACGCGTCGAGCTCGACAAAGTGTTTCGCGAGAATCCTGGCGACTTCCTCTCCCACTCCCGGAATACCCAGCGCGTAAACGAAGCGGGCAAGAGTCGGGGTCTTCGATTTCGCGATTGCCGCGATGACGTTCTGCGCCGACTTCTCACCCATTCTTTCAAGTTCCGCGAGGTCGCCCGCCCGGAGCCGGTAAAGGTCCGCAGGCGTTCGTACGATCTCCAGGTCGACCAGCTGATCGACGAGCTTTTCGCCGAGACCTTCGATGTCCATCGCCCGGCGGGAGGCGAAATGCAGCAGGGCTTGCTTGCGCTGCGCCCGGCAGAACAGCCCCCCGGTGCAGCGCGCCGCAGCCTCGCCTTCCAGGCGCACGACCTCGGAGCCGCAGACCGGGCACCGCTTGGGCATCTCGAAGCGATCCGACGGCGCCCGGGGACCGGCTCTGGAGACGCTCACCACTTCCGGAATCACGTCCCCCGCCCGCCGCACTACGACGGTGTCCCCGCGCCAGACGTCCTTTCTGCGCACTTCGTCTTCGTTGTGGAGCGTGGCATTGGTAACCGTGACACCGCCGACGCCCACGGGCTTGAGGCGCGCTACCGGCGTGAGCACCCCGGTGCGGCCGACCTGGACTTCGATGTCGAGCACTTCGGTGATTGCTTCTTCCGGTGCGTATTTGTGGGCCAACGCGAACCGCGGCGCGCGCGACACGAAACCGAGCGACTGCTGATAGCCGAGACGGTTCACCTTGTAGACCACCCCATCGATCGCGTAAGGCAGCTTATCCCGCTTTTCGCCCATGCGCCGGTAAAAGGCGAATAGTCCGGACAGCCCTCGCACCGTGGCACGCTCCGCAGACACGGGCAAGCCGTGGTCTGCGACCCAATCCAGAACTTCGCTCTGGCGCCGGAACGACGTGCCGCCGGAGTCCCCCACACCGTAGGCGAAAAAACGCAGCGGGCGCTCGGCGGTCAGTTTCGGATCGAGCTGCCGGACGCTCCCTGCGGCGGCGTTGCGGGGGTTGGCGAACTCCTTCTCTCCCCGCTCGCGCTGGCGTGCGTTCATGCGCTCGAAATCCGCCTTGTACATGATGATCTCTCCTCGCACCTCGACCGAGGCGGGGGGCGTTGCGCCGCGCAGCTTGAGCGGGATCGAACGAACCGTTTTCAGGTTCGCCGTCACGTCTTCCCCGGTATAACCGTCGCCGCGGGTCGCGCCCTGTACAAAGCGACCGCGATCGTACAGGAGGCTGATCGCGAGGCCGTCGAACTTCGGCTCCGCCGCGTATTCGATCTCGTCTTCGCCCAGCCCCTCGCGAACCCGTCGATCGAACCCGATCACATCTTCGTCGGTAAAAGCGTTGTTCAGCGAAAGCATCGGCGTGCGATGGGTTACTTGTCGAAACTCCTCGAGCGGCGCGCCGCCGACCCGGAGAGTAGGTGAATCCGGGGTGAGAAGCTCGGGATGGGCCCTCTCAAGCTCGAGCAGCTCCCGGAACAACTTGTCGTACTCGGCGTCCGGTATGGTCGGCGAATCAAGCACGTAATAGCGGTAGTTGTGGGTCTCGATTTCGCGGCGAAGCGCCTCCGCGCGTTGGCGGGCCTTCTCCGCGACCGCCATCAGGAAAAAAGCCGCAGCGCGAGCGCCCCGCCGGGTGGGATGCCGCGCGCATCCATGCTCCTGTGTATCGCGCGAAGCTGCGCCCCGATGGCGTCGAAAGCCGCGGGGCCCAAGGGCTGGCGATTGTCGTCGACGATGCGCGCGTTGAGCTCCCGCGCAAAAAATTGCACGGAATCGCGGAATTGAACGAAAGCGCCCCGCGGAGTCCGCGGGACATCGAGCTCGAGGGTCACCCCATGCGTCGAGAGCGATCTCAGGCCGTCGATACTGAAGGGGCTCGGCTCGAGATTCGCAAGCGCGCAGATCACCCGCCCGGCTTCGTCGCGGTGCCGGAACTTTCCATCCGGTTCGTCGAGCTCGAACCCTGCCGCTTGCGCAAGTCCGCCCAGTCTCGTTCCGGAGAAGGCGCCCGTATCGCTTACGACATGGACGGCAAACCGGATATCGACTTCTCCACAAAAGCGATCGAGTTCCCTGGCCTTGGCCAAAGCGGGCGCCGGATCCGGCACGGCCGCAAGAGCCCCGACGGACGCGGCCGCACTCTCTATCGCGGCTCCGAACGCGGCCAGTTCCTCCGCATCCGCAGCGCCCCGGCGGTCCACGAGCTGCATGCCCGAGCGCAGCCGCGAGTAGCTGCGATCGGGATCGAGGGGTTCCCAGGAGGCCGCTGTCTCATCGAAGCCCTCCCAAGAAGTGAGTTTCGAGCAGCGCTCGAGCGCAGGGGCCGCCGCCCCGATCAAGGCTGCTCCGGAAACCTCCTCCGGAGTTTCAATCGGAACGATGAGGTCCAGGAACTCGGACAGTCCCGGCCTCGAAGCCCCGGCAGCTTCCGCTTCCGCCTCGAAAGATACGAGCACCGGCTCGACGCGCTCCAGCCCGGACGAGGTCGAAGAGGTCCCCGGGCCGGCGCCGCCCCCCGGGCGCATCAGCACGTCCTCGTGCCGCGAAGCAAAGCCCGCTTCGGCCTCGCGCCGGTACCGGCGTTCTTGCCATTTGTTGTAGAGAAAGACGACTGCGACGACCACGACGCCCACGACCAGGAGGCCGACTTGCAGTTCGCTCATGGTCACGCGGCGGCGGGTTCTTCCCGCAGCTTCAATGCTTCCTCGATGTCCACCGCCACGACCCGCGACACGCCTCGCTCCTGCATGGTGACGCCGATCAGCTGGTGTGCCATCTCCATGGTGATCTTATTGTGGCTGATGAACAGGAACTGGGTCTGCTGCGACATTTTCTCGACCAGCTCGCAGAAGCGCTCGGTGTTGGCGTCATCGAGCGGCGCGTCGACTTCGTCCAGCAGGCAGAACGGCGCAGGGTTGAGCTGGAAAAAGGAGAACACCAGTGCAATTGCGGTGAGCGCCTTCTCCCCGCCCGAGAGCAGATGGATGGTGGTGTTCTTTTTCCCCGGAGGACGCCCCATCACCTGCACGCCGCAATCGAGAATTTCCTCACCCGTCATGATGAGCTGGGCCTCGCCGCCACCGAATAGCGCCGGGAACATCTCGCCGAAGCCGCGATTCACCGTGTCGAACGTGGTTTGCAGCAACGCCCGCGTTTCGCGGTCTATGCGGCGGATGGCGTTCTCGAGGGTCTCAAGCGCAGCGCCGAGGTCGGCCGCCTGGGCGTCGAGAAACTGCTTGCGTTCCTGGTTAGCCGTCAGCTCCTCCAGCGCCGCCATGTTGATCGCACCGAGCTCGGAGATCGCGTTGGTGAGGCGCGTGATCTCGCCCTGCAGCGAAGGCGCTCTCTGGCCTTCCTTCAGCACGGCCGCCAAGGCGGTTTCGTCGGCGCCCGCCTCGCGAAGCTGCTGCGCGAACTGCTCGCCCGCGATCCGCGCCGCCTGCTCTTTCAGCCTCAGTTCCGCGATGCGGTCGCGCAGCGGCTGGAGCTTCTGCTCGCCGGCCAGCCGCGCCTCTTCGGACGAGCGCAACCCGCTGGCGATTTCTTCCTGGCGGCTTCGTGCTCCCGCCAGGGTTTGCTCTCGAGCGACGCGCGTCTCGAGCCCACGCTGCAGCTGGGTCCGCAGTACCTCGTCATCCACACCGGCCAGCTCGACCTGGAGTTGTTCGAGGCTTCGGTCGGCATTTTGCACGTGCTCTAGTAAAACTTTAGATGATCTTTCTATCTCACTGATTTTACTTATACAATCCTTTTCAACATAACCTGCTTCCTGGGCTTCGCGCTCCGCCTGCAACACCGCCTTGCGCTGCATTTCCAGATTGCTTTCCGCGCTGTCCTGGTCCTTCTGAGTCGACTCCAGCTTGCGGTAGAGCGCGTCGATCTCGCTCTGGTGCCGTTCCAAGCCGGCTTCCGCAGCTGCCTGGGTGGCTCGTTCCTGGGCTTGCTGGGCCTTGATTTCGCCGAGTTCTCCGTCGATCTGCCGGCTCCGCTCCTGATAGCGCTCCTCGCCCTGAGTCAGCTTCAGGTTTTCCAGCTGACGCTCGTGATGGCGCTGCTTGAGCGCGGTTCCCGCCACACGCAGCTTGGCGAGGCCTTCGTCGTGCTCAGCGAGCGAGCGCTCCAGCCCGGAGAGCTCAGCTCGCCTTTTCTCGATCGAATCCTCGCGCTCGCGCGCTTCCGTCTCCAAGGCTTCAATTTCGCGCTGTCGAGCAAGGATTCCAGTGTCCGCCGGATCGGGCGCGTGAAAGCTCACACCGAAGCGGCTGAACTGGTGGCCCTCGCGGTTGATCAGCACTGCCTGGGGTGACAGTCCCATGCGGGTCATCAGCCGCGGCACGCCTTCGACGACGTAGTAGGGCGCAAGCCACGCCGCGATGACACCGCTCACTGCAGGTTCAACGGCTTCGACGTAGTCGGCAAGCGGTTTCAGTCCCGGCTCGAGAGACAGCTTTGCATCGGTTCCAGGGAGAAATGCACTCACCCTTGCAGGAGGCGGGTCCTCGAGCAAGCGCTGCAGCAACTCGGGGTCGGACATCTCCATCGCATGCAAGCGCTCGCGCAAGGCCGATTCCACCGCCGTCTCCCAGCCGGACTCGACGCGAATTCTCTGCCACAGCCGCGGCTTTGACGCCAGCTGATGCCGGCCGATCCAATCCTGGATCGTACTGTTCTCTTCGACTTGGTTCTGGATTTTCTGCAGCGTGAGCAACCTGCCCTCCAGGGCCGAAAACTCGCGCTCGAGCATCTGCAAACTGTCGACGCACGCGTGGTGCTGCCGGTCCAAGGTTTCTCGCGCCGCTTCGAGCTGGGCCAGCAGCGCTTCCTGGCGGGAGACCTCGGCGCTGCTTTGCGCCAACTCCTGCTCCAGCTGCGCCAGCAATCGGGCGTCGGGTGCAACCAGCTC
>Ga0193755_1000287_pt1 | contig 14362 bp, 9 predicted proteins | sample H1a2metaG_FD_144921 | JGI IMG/M metagenome (GOLD analysis project Ga0193755, IMG submission 144921) | Soil microbial communities from a riparian zone of the East river system, Colorado, United States - H1a2 | ecosystem: Environmental > Terrestrial > Soil > Riparian zone | place: USA: East River...
TGGTGAAGGAGTCCCGTGCGTCGCCGGGAAATCCCCCGGGGAAGTCGCGGCGGTTGTCAGGGTCGCCTTCTCCAGCCATCGCCACCTCGTCGCCGTAATAAATCTGAGGCGTGCCTCGCGTCGTCATGATGAAAGTGTGAGCGAGATTCAATCCCGCGATTGTGGCTCCAGGCTCGCTCATGAAACGCCGCAAGTCGTGGTTACCCAACAGAGTCACCAGAATGTTCGGCCGTGTGTACAACTGATCCTGCGAGAGTATCTGCGCGAGTTCTTTCACCGGCTTTCCTTCTGCAAAGGCGCGCCGCTCTACGTAGAAGCTCGGAAAATCAAACAGCGTGTCCAGACCCGTATCGACGCCATCGAAACGCACCCGGCCTCCCTGAAAAAAAGAGACATGGGCCGGATCGCCGTCGAGCACTTCGCCGACCACGTTCAAATTCGGATACTCGCGCTTGATGGCCGCAATCCAGTCGCGCCAAAAACTGTTCGGTACGTATTGCCAGGTGTCCTGGCGGATCGCATCGATCCCGGTCACGCCGATCCACCAAAGCGTGTTTTGAACAAGGTAGCGCGCGGTTTCTTCATCCCGCTGATTGAGATCGGGCAGAATGTCGATGAACCAACCCTCGAGCGTTTCGCGCTTTGTCTGTTCGACCGGGTGAGGATCATGCAGCACCCAGGTCTGGAAGGTGTTGGCGAGGTGATGCGCTTCGGTTCCGTTGTACCACGTCGGGGTCGGCGAGTCCTTCGCCCACGGATGATAAGGCCCGGTGTGATTCGCTACCTGATCCTGGATGATCTTGATTCCGAGCTTGTGTGCCTCGTCGACGAGCTCGCGGAGCTTGGAGAGCGTGCCGAAATGCTCTTCGACTCCGTAGAAGTCCACCGCGCCATAGCCGTGATAATCAGTAATAGCGGTCGCTTGCGCGCCCGGAGTATCGGGATATCGCTCGCGCTCGTTCAGGTGGTTGACGTTGTCATACCAGGGAGTCAGCCAGATGGCGGTGACGCCCAGATCCTTGAGATACGGGAGGCGGTTGATGATTCCCTGAAAATCACCGCCGTGATAGTAGCGCTTCTTTGCCCGGTCATAGAGACCGCGCGATTGCGGCGGATCGTTGTTCGTTTGATCACCATCGCTGAACCGGTCCGGCATGATGAGATAGATAACGTCGTCGGTCGTGAACCCCTGAAAGCGTCCTCGGCGGTCGAGCGGCGCGGAAATCTCAAAAGTCGCTTCCGTTGTTCCCGCCGTGGTTGCTATTCGAAGAACCCTGCGCCCCGGCAAAGCCCGGCTATCAACTTGCACATCGACGAACAGGTAAGTTCCGGAGGCGTTCGAACGCACGCGTCCGAACTTCAAGTCCGCGCTGGTTGTCTCGATTCGAGCGCCGGTCAGGTTTCGACCTCGAATCAACAGGCGCACCGGGTTGATTGAATGACCGGTCCACCAGTTGGGCGGCTCTACTTTCAGGACCTCAGGCGTCTGCGCGGAGCATACCGTCGCAGAAAAGAGAAGAATGGTCGATAGCAGCGCCTGGGATAACCGCCGGATCTTCTTGCCACCAGGGCACGAAGACACCAGGGAGCACAAAGCTTCGTGCGGCTTTGTGTCTTCGGGCCTTCGTGGCGGAAATCTGAGTTTCAGTATTTCATTCGACTCATTCACAAGTCCTTAGCCTCTGGTCAGCGCCCATCGTGGACCTCGATTGTAAAACTCGGTCGCCGCTTTGAGCCGGTCGCTCAGCTTTTCAGTCAGCGCATCCTTTGTAAATCGCCAGCCCCAGTTGCCCTCCTGGCTGGCCGGAAGATTCATCCGCGCCCGCGAATCAAGACCCAGCACATCCTGCAGCGGAACGATCGCCGTGTCGGCGACCGAAGCGAGCGCCGCCTCAATGAAATCCCAGTGAACTTCTTTTCCATCGGTCTTCAGATATTTCAAACAATAAGCTCTCTCGCTCTCTATCTGCGCGGCATCGCGAGTCGAGCCGGGCCCTGCTTTGCTGTTGAACCAGCCAACCGTCGTATCGTTGTCGTGCGTACCGGTGTAGACGACACAGTTTCGAACGTAGTTGTGCGGCAAATCGATATTGGAGCTGTCACTCCTGAAAGCGAATTGCAAAACTCGCATGCCCGGGAACCCGAACTCGTCGCGCATAGCCTCGACATCAGGCGTGATGACTCCCAGGTCTTCGGCAATGATCGGCAGCCCTTTGAAGCGAGTCCGCAGAATGTCGAAGAGTTCTCGTCCGGGAACTTCGACCCATTGACCATGTTCGGCGGTCTTGTCGCCAAACGGCACTTCCCAACACGCGGCAAACCCCCGGAAATGATCGACACGCACTCTGTCCACAAGTTCAAACGCAGCGCGCATCCGTTCAACCCACCACTGAAAATCATCGCCGCGCATCCGGTCCCAATCGTAGAGCGGGTTGCCCCAGAGCTGCCCGGTCTCGCTGAAGTAGTCGGGCGGGACGCCCGCGACTGCCTTCGGCCGGCGCTCGCCATCAAGTTTGAACAACGACGGGTGCGTCCACACGTCAGCCGAATCATAAGCAACAAATATCGGCATATCACCGATGATGTTGATGGGCAGCTGCCGACAATAATCCTTGAGAGCCGACCACTGCTTGAAGAACAAATACTGAGAGAACTTTTCCGCTTCAACCTTATCGCGCAGCGCGTCGCGCACGGCGGCGAGGGCGTTCGCGTCGCGTTTCACAAGCGGAAGCTCCCACGAATTCCATGCGGCGCCGTTGTGCGCATCTTTCAGCGCGCGAAACAGTGCATAGTCTTCGAGCCACGGATCGGCTTTTTGAACAAAAGCAAGAAAGTCCGCGCGAAGCTCGGTATCAGTGGTGCGCCTGAAGTTGAGATACGCTTTCTCGAGCAGCGCCTTCTTGTAGTCGATCACACGGCCAAAGTTAACGTGATCCGCGCGAGACCCGGGCGCGCTTTCAACTTCATCTCTGGATAACAGCCCGTCTTCGAAAAGCCGTTGCGGGCTAATCAAAAGGGTGTTGCCGGCAAAAGCCGAGAGCCCCTGGTAAGGCGAATCCCCGTAACCGGTCGGCCCGAGCGGCAACACTTGCCAGAGTTGCTGGCTGCTCGCGCTGAGGAAATCCGCGAAAGCAAATGCTTCGTCGCCGAGGTCCCCGATGCCGAAGCGCCCGTTCAGCGATGTCGGGTGTAAGAGGATGCCGCTCGCTCTCGAAAGGCTCACATTGCCCTCAGTTTGTTCAGAATAGAAAGCCTGGCGTGGCGGACGAGAGATGGTTCGGAGCAGATGGCTGTTCAACTGCCCCGGACCACTCACTCTCAAGGAAGGTGCGGCTCTGTTAGAACGTCAGGCGCAAGCCAAACTGAATCTGTCGCTCTGAATTCAGCCGCGTCGTTGTTATTCGTCCGAAGTCTCCACCGCAGCAGAAGATGTTCGGAACGCCAAGCTGCGGGTGATTGAAAAGGTTGAAGGCTTCGGCGCGGAATTCGGCTCCAAATCGCTCGGTGACGCTGAACTTTCGGAAAAGCGACGCGTCCACGCCGGCGATGCCGGGTCCGCTGAGGAAGTTACGAGGCGATTGTTCTGCTGCGTTCGCGGACTCGGCAAATGCTTTGGTATTGAACCACTGATTTGCTGTGCGATCACTCACGTCCGGATCGCCTATCAGCTTGGCTCGGCCGGCCCCACCAAAGACGCTGAAAGGAGTTCCAGTCTGGAGTGTGATGATGGTGTTGGCTTGCCAGCCGTACAGCACGGCTCGTTTTATCCCGCTCGCTTCGCGGAAGAACGGCATCTCGTAGGTGCCCGCGAAAGTAAACCGGTGCCGCACGTCGTAGTCAGCCGGGCCGGGAGCCAGTCCGCCAGGATCGGCAGGCGTTTGCCTGAACGCGCCGCCCGTTCCAGGGAACGCGCCCGGCGAATCGTTTCGTGCTTTGCCGAAGGTGTAGGCGGCCAGGTAGCTCAAGCCTTGCAGAATACCGGAGTCGTATGCTCGCTGAGTTACTTTTATCTGAAGCGAGTTGTAAGTCGAATGACCTACGTTGGCGATGGTGGTGATCAGACCTGTGATGTCGCCTCCGAAGCCGCTCTGCGTAGTGACCGCCGTGACTTTATCCCCGTGTGTGCCCACGTACGCAATGTTCATGGCAATTCTACGGGTCAACTCGCGCTCAAACGTCACGTTGTACTGCTGGACCATCGTGTTCTTGGTATCGCGCGGTATGAACCTGACCTTCGAACCGGTTGGCAACGCCGAGACAGCCGGGTCAACCGGCGTTGGCGCGGGAATCGGATCCCCCAGACGGATCTGTCCGCCCGCCGCGATGCCCGCTGGAGTTACGTCGCCGAAAAAGAAGCGAAACTCTTCCGTGTTGAATGGCGGGTTCTGCGTTAACTGATTTGCAATTCCGGCGCGATCGAGCGAGTAGAAAATTCCGTAGCCGCCGCGAAGCACCGTTCTTCCGTTGCCGGTCAGGTCATAAGCCAGACCGACACGCGGACCAAAGTTATTCTTGTCGGTGTCAATCGTCGAGCGTGGTACTCCGCTGCCGGCCACTACCAGCTTGTTTGTCGTTGGATCGAAGTTAGCCAGATGGTCGTCCACCTCATGCGGCGGAGTAAATATGTCGTACCGCAGCCCAAGATTGAGAGTCAGACGGCGGCTCGCTCTCCAATCGTCCTGCACGAAGAATCCGTTTTCGAAGTTGATTGCCGTGGTGGGTGTGACAAACGCCGCGGTGGTGAACGCAGTGCGCCCGATCAGCATCTCGGCGACCTCGTATCCGGTGCGACCCTTCCCCGGTGTCACGCCCGGAGTGGCCTGGGAATCGTCAAAAAAGTAAAAGCCCTTCCCAAGGTCTGACTGCAGCGAACCTATGTGACGCTGAATGATCGTGGCGCCGAACTTCATTGTGTGATTACCAATGATGTAGCTCAGCGAATCCGAGAATTGGAGCGTTCTTTCGTTTAGCTTGTAGGGGCCGCCGTCGCCAAGGTACTCGATAAACCTTCCGTCCCCGCCGCCAATCAGCGTGATGCCCCCGACTTCACTGGGGGTAATCCCGGCTTGACCACTTATGCCAAGCTGCGAAGTCTGGTCGATTCCGAAATTGACGGGCAGGAATTCAATCTTGTGCCTTACATAACCGAAGCGCGCTTCGTTTATGAGTCGGGGGCTGATCGTTCGCGTGTAGTTCAGGGCAAGGCTGTGAGCCTTTACCTGATTAGTCCCCGATCCGAACCCGGCGTGAAACCCGGGAATGCGGCCTGGATCGTCTTGAACATCATCCGCGATGCTGAAGCGGCCGAAGACCAGATCCCTGTCCGAGAAATGGTAGTCCACGCGAGCGTCACCGTCGTTGAAGGTCTGCTGGCGCAAGCGGCGCACAAGATAATTGCCTTGAGCGCGGTCGGTGAAATCGGGAAGCGGAAAGACGTTCAGGTATTTTTGAGCGATTGGGTTGAGGGGGATGTTGATCTTGTTGTTCGGGAAGGGCAGCCCGGTGATCGGATTGTAGATGGTGACCGGGTTGCCAAGTCCCGTGAAGCTGGAATTGAGCAATTCGCTGAAGTCGCCCACGCGCATCTTGGCGGTTGGCACGGTTATGCGATTGCCGGCTTCAATCGGCAGTCGCTGGCGCAGACCCTGATAGTCCACAAAGAAGAAAGCCTTCTCGCGAATGATCGGCCCGCCCAGGGTGCCGCCAAACTGGTTGCGGATGAACAGTGGCTTGTTCTGCGAGAAAGTGGGCCGGGCGTCGAGCGCCGAGTTGCGCAGAAACTCGAACGCCGAGCCGTGAAAGGCGTTCGAGCCGGATTTGATTACCGCGTTGACGATTGCACCGCCGCCTCGTCCGAATTCGGCGGGAGCCACGCTGGTTATGACTCGGAACTCTTCGAGAGCTTCAATCGGCGGGAAGAAGACTATGGTGTTGACGATCGATTCGTTGTTGTCGATGCCGTCGAGTTGGAAATTGTTGTTCTGCTCGCGGAGACCGTTGGCTGAAAGCGCAGCCGAGCCGGTCTCGCCCTGCCGGAATGTCTCCGCGTTTCCGCCTGAGCCATCTGCGTTCCCGCCTGGAACGCCGCGGGTCACGCCCGGTACTAGCGTGGCAAGCTGCGTGAAGTTTCGACCATTGAGCGGCAGGTCGACAATCTTCTTGTCCTGGATTACGGTGCCCAGCGAGGAGGTGCTCGACTCTACAAGCGGCGCGCCACCGGTGACCGTAACGACCTCGCTCACGTTTCCCGCTTCTAGTTTTACGTCTATGCGCGCAACTTGATTTACGTTTAGCACGATTTCTTTCTGCTCGAACTTGCGAAAGCCTTGAGCGGAGACCTCAAGCGTGTATGTTCCCACACGCAAGGGCGTCAAGACATAGTGTCCCTCCTCGTTGGTTGCGGCCTCGCTCCGGATGTTGGTTTGAGTATTGACGGCGGTCACGGTCGCCCCGGCCATGACCGCGTTCGAAGCGTCCGTCACCGTCCCCTCGATGCGCCCCGTGTCGCTTTGCGCAAAGACCGATCCCGCCGAACCTGCAAGCAAAAGCAGCGACAGAACACACGAGGTGATTCGCTTGATGAGCGGCTTTGGACTCAGAATCTGTTTCATGGAACACCTCCTAAGAGTGGCGAGCAGTGAATGGTTTCTTAACGATCCGGAGCTGGAAAGCCGATACGCAAAGAAGGAACCGATGCGCCCGGATTCATGACCGGTCTAGACTGGGCTTTCCCGAATTCTCAGTGCGATGAACTTCCACTCTAGTCGTCTCGATTTTATTTAGGAAGTCACTCTGTGTATAATACCGTTACATCCTTATCATCCGTAGTTTGCGGCGCGTTCAGAACTACGTTACAGGGACTTCGTAACGCATTGGGGCTCAAATGGAGTTGGACTTAACGAGAACCGAAAAACTCGAAGAGCTCGAGAGGCTTCTACAGAGCCGGACTTTGCAGGGATCGGAGAGCTTGAAGGCGTTCTTGCGCTTCGTGGTCCTCAAGTCCGTTGAAAATCAGAACAGCCTCTTGAAGGAATACGTCATCGCCACCGAGGTCTTCGGTCGCAGCAGCGATTACGACTCTCGCAACGACTCCACGGTCCGTGTGCAAGCAGGCCGCCTGAGATCCAAGCTGCAGGAATATTATGCTGGGGAGGGTAAGCAGGATAAGGTAATTATCGATCTACCAAAGGGGCACTATACGCCGGTCTTCTCGCATGTAGAGCCCTCGAACGGATCTGGCGTGGCTGTTGCCGACCTGCCGGCAACTGCGAGCCTTGTTGATTCGCGCGGCGCGAGCTTTCCGTGGCTGAAGCTGACTTTAGCGGGCCTGGCCGCGCTCTGCCTGTTGCTGAGCGTTCTTGTTTTCAACTATCGATCCGAGGCGCGCCGGCTGCGAGAAAATCCCGCCTCAAGGACGCCGGAATCCGCGGACGTGCAGGCCGCCGCTCCGTTATGGGAAGAACTGTTGCGCTCGCCTCAGCCGGTTCTGATAGCTTTCAGCAATACCCTGTTTCAAGGGACCGCTGAAACCGGAATGAAGCTGTTGAAACCTTTGGATTCTCCCGGGCGCAGCTTCGGAACTGCGAATAATGCTCAAGGCTCGGGCGGCCTTGAAGAGCAAAACACCGTCGTCACTGATCATTACACCGGCATAGGCGAAGTGATGGGCGTCTATTCGCTCGCCGACTTTTTCTTGAAGACCGGCCATCCTTTCCGCGTCAAGCGCAGCCTGTTGCTGACCTGGGATGATGTCAAGACGGAGAACCTGGTCGTGCTGGGCTCTCCGGCCGAGAACCTTCTTTTGCGCGACTTGCCGCAGGATCAGGACTTTGTATTCCGGCTCTTGAAGAACGACAAGCAGGAGACCAGCTTCGGGGTCGCCAATACCAAACCCGGAGCGGGTGAGCTGGCCGCTTATTTCGCAAAGCAGGAAGGACTGTCGCGGAGTCAAATCTCCGAAGACTACGCCGTGATCAGCATGCTCAAAGGTCTGAATGAAAACTACCGATTGCTGATACTGGCTGGCATTACGACTTTCGGCACTCAGGCCGCGGCAGAATACGTAACAAAACCTGAATACATCAAAGACCTCATCGCTCATCTTGCCACGTCGTCCGCTGAGGGCCCTCCGAGGTTGCCATCCTATTTTCAGATACTCATCAAAGTGAAGGTCAACGGCGGCGTCCCGGTTCAAATTTCTTACGTCACGCATCACGAGTTGTAAGGTTCAAGCACGGAGATCCTTCGCCACAAAGGCTCTAAGACACAAAGGTTCACTAAGTCTCTTTGTGCAGCTTCGTGTCTTAGTGCCTTTGTGGCGAGACGACGTTAGACTGAACAGATGTCCCACGACTGAGCGCAGCTTGCGCGGCGAGAATCGAACGGCTACCTTCTAGATCAGAACGTTTGGAAACCGCAACAGGACTTCTATGAACAACAGAGAAATCACCCTGGGCCACAGCCCTGACCCCGACGACGCGTTCATGTTTTACGCTCTCGCCGCTGATAAGATCGAAACCGACGGCCTCAGCTTCAAGCACATCATCGAAGACATCGAGACGCTGAATCGGCGAGCAATAAACGCAGAGCTGGATGTGACCGCGGTTTCGATTCACGCGTACGCCTACGTGCTTGACCAGTACGCGCTGCTGACTTCGGGAGCTTCGATGGGCGACGGCTACGGACCGCTGCTGATCTCGCGCGAGCCGATGGGCGTGGAAGAGCTTAGACGCACAACGATCGCAGTGCCTGGCATGATGACCACTGCGTACCTTGCGCTGCGACTCTTCCTGGGAGAAGCAAACACCGTCGTAGTTCCCTTCGATAAGATTATGGACGCGGTCGAGGCCGGGGCTGTCGGCGCGGGGTTGCTGATACACGAAGGCCAGTTGACCTACGCCAAGCGCGGCTTCCACAAGATCGCCGACCTGGGCGAATGGTGGAAGTCGGAAACGGGATTGCCGCTTCCGCTGGGCGGCAACGCGATAAAGAAATCGCTTGGGCCTGAGCTGATCGCGAAAGTTTCGGACCTGTTGCGCGAGTCGATTCAGTTCGGGCTGGATCATCGTGAGCCGGCCGTGCGCCACTCGATGAAGTACGGGCGCGGTATGGAAGAGTCACTGACCGACGAGTTCGTGGGGATGTACGTCAACGACTACACGATCGACTACGGCGAGCGCGGCCGCCAGGCGGTGCGGCTGTTGTTGGACCGCGCTCATCAAGCGGGGGTCATTCCAAATCCAGTTGAACTCGAATTCGCGTGAAGGGGGACCGTCGCTCCGCTGCTGTTACGGCTTCTTCGCGCTTTGCGTCTTCTCCTTCGAAAGCAGGTCAAGGAAGTCTTTCTCCGTTCGATCCAGGTAATCTCGGTAGCTCTTGCCGTCGATAAACGGATTGGGCTTTTTACCGCGCGCTAACTGCTCCTCCTTTTTCTTGAGGCTGAAGAAGGAACCGTGCGGCCCAAGAAACACGTCGCAAGGCAACGATCGCAACAGCCGGAAAGTGTACTCATAATCGGAGACAATGTTCGGATACTTGGGATTATCTACCAGCTTGTAGCCGGGCGCCGTAGTGCTGCCAACAAAAACGACTTCATAGGTTCTGCCGTCCTCGGTAACTTTCATAAGCCATGTCGTGCATCCCTTCGTGTGTCCGGGTGTGAGCCGCGCGATCATAGTCACCCCGCCGAGCTCGACTCGATCTTTGTCCTGAAGAATGCGGTCAGCCTTGGCCGGCTCATAAGTCAGCGTGTCGCCCCACTGAAAATCACCCTTCCCGCCGTTGCCAACCAGACTGGCATCCGCCTCGCTCAGCATAAGCTGGGCGCCGGTTAGCCGCTTGAGCTCAGCTAAACCTCCCGCGTGATCGTAGTGCGCGTGACTATTGATCAGGATTTTCACGTCTTCAAGCTTGAATCCGAGTTGCTTAATTCCTTCGACGATCAAAGGGACCGTCTGGGCGAAGCCGCTGTCCAAAAGTATGTGGCCCTGTGGGGTGGTGATGAGAAACGAGCTGACCTCCGACGCTCCGACGTAGTAGATGTTCCCGATGATGCGAAAGGGTTTGACCGGCTGATTATCCTCGGGTGTCGCCTTGGTGTACTGACCCTGACTCGTCGAGTCGGTTCGCGATTGCGCCGAGAGCGATATGACGATCAGGGTGAGGGCGGACGTGATCATGGTTGATCTCTTCAAGCGATTCGCCTCCCGGAATCAGATTTCCCTCAAGTGCCTTAACTCTCTCCGGCTACTCTTTTGATACCGCTACGGTGACAGTCCGCGCAGCCGGCGGCGACGATGGCGCTGGCGTTGATGTCGCCGGCGCATCAGGGAAGCCAGCGGCCATCGCTCACGGCCATAAGCATCAAGCATTCGATGCGCGAGAACCCTGAACGCTTGTCCAAAGGCTTGTCGAGCGGGAACGCCGACGCCCAGGTGTCGAGTCCACACCGTAACTGATTCAAGCAAGATCCGCCGTTGAGTTTCTTCCGGATCCTTGCGCAAAGACATCAGGTACGAACCTTGTGGATGAGGGCTGTCTGGCGCGTAGCTCTTCCACCAGGCGGACGGAAATTTCAGCACGCTCAGCTGACGACAAAGCTCGATGCGCTTACCTTTGAGGTACACGCGCCGGAGATAGTCATTATCCACGTTGTCTCCGATCTTCAACGGATCCGCCCAATCTCCGCAGTCTTCGACTATCTCTCGACGGTGTAGCCAACTCGAAGGAGGCACGTAACAGTTTTGATAAGATCGACCGATGAGGGGTGGCCCAAGCGTCAAGTCTGCTCCGTTCGGTCCGATCACTGCGGATAAGGAATGAACGAGATCGGCGCGATTCTCTTCGATGAACTTCACCAGGCCTGACAGGTGCCAGGGGAACCACAGGTCGTCGTGCCCCAGGTATGCGATATACCGTCCGCGTGACCGGCGCAGTCCTTCGTTGTTAGGCGCGGCCTGGCTGCCGGAATTGCGAGGCAGGTCTGTCCAGTGCAACCGGGCGTCCTGAAACGAAGTGACAACTTCAGCGCTGTCGTCGGTGCAGGCATCGCCGACGACCCACGCTTCAAACTCCGAAAGGTCCTGATCGAGCAGACTCCCGAGCGCGAGCTTGAGTAACGCGCTGCTATTGAAAGTCGCAATAATAACCGTTACCAACGGCGTTGGCGGCCGGGCAGCCATACGAACTACCATCCGGGTGCGTCGTCGAAGCTGAAGGGGATCAGGTCGTTCTTAATCGGCAACCTGTATTTGTCGGGGTCTTCGTGATTGTAGGCGCGAGTCGGAAGATTGATAAACACTGCTTCGGCTTGACCGACGTTCTTGACCGCGTGAAAAACGCCTCTGGGAATCACGAAGATATGCCGGTTCCGGTCGCTGAAAGTAAGAACGTTGAGCAGCTTGTAGGTAGGCGAGTCGGGACGATTGTCAAAAAGCGCCCATCGCATCACACCACTACTCATGAAGACGCGGTCGTCCTGAAGCTTGTGCACTACCCAGCCTTTGACTGCGCCGGGCCGTATTGAAATCTGATACACGTACACTAGCGGATCCGGATGAAAGTTCCAGGCCGGTCGAAAGATTTCCACGATCTCGCCGCGCTTGTCTTCAATCGGAGGGAGCCTGCGCATTTCGACCCCCTCGATGCGTTTGGCGACTGACTCGCCTTTCGCATTGACCGTCTGCTTGTCCTTAACGGGCTGAATCTCTGCCATCCGAGAGAGTCTCCTTCCAACTATTGTCTGAGCTTCTTGAGCAACTCGCGCGCAATGATCATCCGCTGGATCTGATTCGTGCCTTCGACGATCTGACCGATCTTTGCTTCGCGCATCAGAGCTTGAACCGGATAGTCCTCGCTCGTGCCGTAGCCGCCGTAAATCTGAACCGCATCGGTAGTCACCTTCATCGAACAATCGGTCGCCAGCAGCTTGGCCATCGATGCCTCGATGTTGAACGGCAAACCGTGATCGCGCAGCCACGCGGCCTTGCGCATTACCAGCCGGGCGGCTTCGATCGACGCAGCCATATCGGCAAGCATGAACTGAATGCCTTGAAAGTCGCCGATCGCCTGGCCGAATGCCTTGCGCTCGGTCGAGTATCGCAGCGCATGATCGAAAGCCTGTTGCGCGGTCCCGATTGAAGTCGCGGCGACAGTGATGCGTCCCGAGTCGAGCGCGGTCATTGCAACCTTGAATCCTTCCCCTTCGCGCCCGATCAGATTTTCGCGCGGGATCTCGCAGTCTTCGAAGAACACTTCGCGGGTGTGATGCGGCAATCCCATCGGGCGCTCGCGCTTGCCGAACGCCAGACCGGCCGCGCCTTTCTCGACAATAAACGAGCTGACGCCTTTCGCGCCTTTGCCCTTCTCGGTCACCGCCATCACGATATACACATCGGCTTCGCCGCCGTGAGTGATCCATATCTTCTGACCGCGGATGATGTATTTATCACCTTTGAGCTCGGCGCGAGTGTTGATGTTCGCCGCGTCTGAACCCGCGTGAGGCTCGGTTAGCGCAAACGCGCCGAGCAATTCGGCTCGCGACATGGGCGGGAGATACTTGCGCTTCTGAGCTTCGGTTCCGAAATGATTGATGATCAACTGCGGAAGCCCGTGAACCGAAAGCACGCTGCCTAGATGGCTCCCCAGGTGCGAAAGTTCTTCGAGCACGAGCGCGTAGCTCGAGTAGTCGAGTCCGCCGCCGCCGTACTCAGACGAGAAAGGGATCGCGGCAAGCCCGATTTCACCCAGCTTGCGGAACAGCGGCCAAGGGAAATCTTCGTAGCCATGTTTCTCCCAATAAGGCTTGACCTCGCGAGCTACAAACTCCTCGACCAGTCGTCTGAGCTGCTCTTGTTCTTCGGTCAACGTGTAGTCCATTAGGCCCTCCAATGAAGAGTTGGTAGTTGAAGAGTTGGTAGTACCGCCTTCAGGCGGAAGTAGCATAGACTTTAGTCTGTGTCCGCGATCCCGATAGAAGAGATCTCCATCAGACACAGACTAAAGTCTATGCTACTTCGCCCTATTCGCGAATGACTATAACGCCGGCTTCCTTCAGCCGAATGAGTTCGTCGTTTGAAATCCCGATAGCCGCCAAAAGCTCATCCGTGTTCTCCCCTAACGCAGGGGCGGGCCGCGTCTCGCGTGGGGGAGTATCACTGAGCTTGTAGGAAAAGCCCAGTTGATCGGTGACGCTCGAGGTGTCGCGGCCAGTCTCGCGGATCAACTCGCGTGCGCGGGTCTGTGCGTGCGAGAAAGCTTCGGTCATCGACAGCACAGGTTCGCAGCAGCAATCCGCTTCGCGCATCAACTCGATCCATTCGCTCTGAGATCGCGACTCAAAAATCGTTCGCACTTGCTGGAACAAGTCGTCGCGGTGTTCGCTTTCATCGAACTGGCGCGCGATCAAGTCCTCGCGCCCAACCTTCAGGCAGAAGTTTGCCCAGAACTTGGGCTCGAGGGCGCCCAGCGTCATGTATTTGCCGTCGCTCGTCTCGTACACGTTGTAAAAAGGATAAGCACCCGATAGCACATACTTGCCGCCCACCGGAATCGTCTTGCCCGCGAAGTGATGCGCCGCCGGGACCGGCAACATCGAGACCATCACGTCGAACATCGAAACGTCTACGTACTGTCCGCGACCGGTTCGCTCGCGAGCCAGCAGCGCCGCGAGAATCGCAAACCCCGCGATCATTCCGCCCGCAAGATCGGCTAACTGAACGCCGGGGATAACCGGTTTGCCTCGCTGGTCAGTCGTAAGGCCGAGCACGCCTGAGAGCGCCAGATAGTTCAAGTCATGCCCGCTCCGATCACGATGCGGCCCGTCCTGTCCGAAGCCGGTCAACGAACAATACACGGCGCGCGGATTGATCTCAGAAACGGTTTTGTATCCAACTCCCAATCGATCTACAACGCCGGGGCGAAACTGCTCGAGTATGCAATCGGCCGTGGAAGCCAGTTTGAGAAACAGGTTCCGACCCTCAGGTTTCTTGAGATCAATCGCGATCGACTTCTTGTTGCGATTGACCTGGGCGAAAGCCGCGCTTTTTCCGTCGACGAGCGGGCGGGTGTGACGAGTCGGGTCGCCGATCTTCGGCTCTTCGATCTTGATGACTTCCGCGCCGAGGTCGCCCAGCATCATCGAGCAGTAAGGTCCGGGCAGCATTCGGGAGAGGTCTAATACGCGAATGCCGTCAAGCGCCTGTGGCATTGTTTAGCGTTGTCCTTTCGCCCTGAGTTCGGACGCAATCGTACACGCGGCGCACGTCGCTCGCAACGTCAGCGAAGTGAGGTCGTGATGCAATTGCGTGTTGAGAAGAGCTCGCCACTAAGACACCAAGACTCGAAGGTCCACAAAAGCCTGTCT
>Ga0193755_1000288_pt1 | contig 14342 bp, 11 predicted proteins | sample H1a2metaG_FD_144921 | JGI IMG/M metagenome (GOLD analysis project Ga0193755, IMG submission 144921) | Soil microbial communities from a riparian zone of the East river system, Colorado, United States - H1a2 | ecosystem: Environmental > Terrestrial > Soil > Riparian zone | place: USA: East River...
TAATGGCTGCGGCCCTTCGAAGACAAATTAACCCCGAGGAAGCGAGAATAGCTTGAGCCAGGACGTGACTAACTGTCCGCGTTGCGACCGGCGGACGCCTGCTGCTCGCGGCCAGTGTATCTACTGCGGCGAGACGTTACCCTTCAGCCGCATCCAGGCCGTGCCGCCACAGCGCAACATCGACAGCTTCGAGCCAGCCTTTAACACGGTGCTCGAACCTGGCCAGTCTCGCCCCAGTGAAAGCGTCACCGCAGCTCTTGGCGCCGCGCTCAAGATCGAGCCGCCCGAAGCTCAGGCGTTTATCGACGCGGGCAAACCGCTTCCGCTTGCACGCAGCCAGACTCGCCAGGAAGCCGATATGATCTCCGCCCTCGTTCGCACCTGCGGACTACGAGCTACGGTGATTCCTGACGAAGACCTGAGGCTCACAACAGAGCTGCTTCGAGCCCGCCGCATCACGTTGGAAGCCAATCAGGCACAAGTCCATCACCAGGGGGGTGATTTGATCATCCCGCTGCCCGAGATCAAATTGCTGGTGCTCGGGATGCTCAAGAACTCTCGTATCGATTACACCGAGCGAGTTGCGCGTGGAGAGTCTTCCATTGTTATGGATACTTCCGAGTTCGTTGCGGATGAAGCGCTGATGGACGTCTACACCGGCGAGTTAAATCGAAGCTTTCGAATCAAGTCCGATGCCTTCGACTATTCCGGTCTGGTATCGCCGATGTCGGTTCGAGCGGAGGCGAATTTCAAAGCCGCGGTGGGAGCGCTGTCCTCGGCCGCTTCTGATGCGAAGCTTGACAAAGACTTTGCGCGGCTGCGGAGCCTGCTTGCTCGCGCCTGGCCCGAGCGTACTCGCAACGAAGCTCGTGGCGTCAAGCGCTCGGGGATCGCGCTTCGCCACATTTCTCAGGCCAGCCTCCTCAGCGATAATCGCGATCAGTTCGATCGCTATTCCCGCTTGATGTTTCTCTGGTCGAAGTAACTAAACACAAAGGCACAAAGTTCACCAAGATGGAAGGCTCTTGCCGGCTCTTCCTTAGTGTCCTTTGTGACTTGGTGTTTTGAATCTGATCAGCTGATTCGGACGACGATGACCGAAGTATTGTCTTCGCCGCCGGCTGCGTTGGCTGCGACTACCAGCTCTTTGGCGGCGGTGTTGGGGTCGGGGTTGACCATCAGGATGTCGCATATCTGATCGTCGCTCAGCATTCCGTTGAGTCCGTCGCTGCACAACAAGAGCACATCGCCGCTCGTGAGCTTGCGGCGGAGCAGATCAATCTCAACCGCCTCGTCGGCGCCGATCGAACGGTAAATGACATTTCGGTAGGGATGATTCTTCGCTTCACTGCGTGAGAGGTTGCCGGTGTTCACCATTCTCTGAACCAGCGAGTGGTCTTCGGTGACTTGTTCGAAGCGCTCGCCCGACAACAGATAGCACCGGCTGTCGCCAACGTGAGCGATGGTCAGCACGTCTCCGACGACCATCGCAACCGTCGCGGTCGCGCCGAGTCCGCGCTCGTCCGGATTCGCCTTCGCATAAGCCATCACCTCGCGGTTCGCGCTGACCACCGCTTGCTTCAACATCTCTGTCGTAGCCATCTCGTTGCCGTCCGCAATTGCCAGCCGCAATCCCCCGGTCTGAGTAGGAGCGACGATCCTTTCTTCGTGTGTAGACTTCAACGAAGCGGAGATCAGCTTGTCGGTGACCCACTCGGCGACAGCGCGCACCGTTACTCTCGAAGCGACCTCTCCCGCAGCTTCGCCACCCATGCCATCCGAGACAATATAGACTCCAATCTGAGTCTGGACCGATTCGAAATATTGAGTCAGGTTCAGCGCGAGAATGCTGTCTTCGTTCAGCTCACGAACAAGACCGACATCAGTGAAGTGGCCCGCTTGCAATACGACCGGCAGCGGGAGCTGCTCCAACGCATCGCGAAGCTCGGCCACGTTCTGGAAGCGTTCCGCGGGATCGTCGGCTGCCGCGCGAGCTATCAGTCTCTCGAAATTCGGGAACACGGTGGCGAGTGGATAGAGACCCGTTCCTTCGCTGATGCTTTCACCGCTGAGCAGAAACTGCAGCAGCGATCCAATCGAGTAAACATCCGAGCGAACATCGTACACGGCGTTTTCAGAGAACAACTCGGGCGCGGTGTATTCGCGGCTTGGGTAGATTGGGCTCTCATCGACCGTCGAGAGCGACTGGCGCGCGCGATCGAAGCCCAGCAACCTTACGTGTCCTTCATGATCGAGCACAATTCCGTACGGTTCGAACCCGTTGTAGACCCATCCGTGCCGATGAAACTGTTCGGCAAGCCCGCACAGCTGTAATCCAATGGCTCGCGCTTCCTTCTCATCGGTCTGGTCCAGATGCGCCATCGCCTGTCCCTTGATGTGCTCAAATACGATGTAACGGTTCTCGCCATCGATCGCGTGCTCGACCGGTTTAAAAAGTCCAAACCGCTCAAAAGCCGCCGCGGCGTCCTCGAGGCTTCCCGAAACTCGGGCTCGCGCTTCGGAGCCATCCGGAGAGACGCCAACCGGTGAAAGGCCCGCAAGCGGATCGCTCGGGGTAAGCCGCTGCTCGATGATCGTATGAAAGGTTTCGGGCGAACCGAGAGTCACAGCCTCATATGCGTTGTAGGTGGGCGCGGTCCACAGCAGGGATCTGACGGTGAACCGCGACGCGATGGGCTTGCCGGGCTCGCAGGGTTCGGGAGGCGCCACCGGCTGAACCAAACTGGAGCCAAGCTTCCAGCCGCACGCCTCGCAGAACGTTGCGTCCGGGTCGTTGTCAACAGCCCCACAACTCGGGCATGGGCTCTCCAGTTGTCTAACCTTTTCATCCATAATGGAAGGGAGGACACTTAGGATAACACATGGCCCTCTGAGTTTGAATCTTCAATTTGCCGGGAACTTCTGAGTCTCAACCTGTGTCTAAGCAGAGTCTGGAGCCTAAGACTTTATTGATGGTCAGAGACCGTTTTTCTGCACTCTCGAGCGGCCCTTCGAGCGCTTATTCTTTGACACTGCTTTGGTGCGCTCGCTATCATTCCAAATCTGGCTCGGTGTTAATGAATAATCAACTTCATCGTTGTAGTCAGTGGTGAGCAGCTGGCCGACAACAGGTTCAATCCTGACGCGGGTTTGAGGGGTTTACACAGACCAGATTGTTGAAACCTGTGCAGAGACAAGGGCGTACTAAAGGCGGTTGCGAATCAGCAATAAAATCGGAGGAAGATTTACATGGCTGTAAAGATGAGTCGGAAGAAGAAGATTATCATTATATCGGCAGCAGTCGTCGGCCTCATTACGATTGTCATTCTCTCAAAAGCCGTCCAACGAAAAGAAGGTGAGCCTGTTCAGGTTGGTAAAGTCGAACGCAAGACTCGCCTCGAGTCGAAGGTAACGGCGTCGGGCGAGATCAGGCCGGTCAAGTTTTACAATCTCACCGCTGAAGTTCCCGGCCGTGTTGAACAGATTTTCATAAGCGAAGGCGACGCGGTTAAAAAGGGTCAGCCGCTCGTCAAGGTCGACCCGACTCAATCTTCGTTTTCCGTTTCTGCAAGCGAAGCCGGCGTACACGTGGCTCAGGCCGACGTCAGCAATATGCAGGTTGCAATCGATCAGGCGAAGAACCAGATCAACAGCGCCAGGGCCAATCTTGCGTCAGCAGAAGCAGAACTCGAGCGCACCCGGGCGGACATGCAGTACGCAGAGCAGGAGTTTAATCGCTACCAGGATCTCGTCGAGAAAGGCGTGGCCACCAGGTCTCAGTACGATCAAACCAAATCGCGATACGACCAGGCGAAGGCTGTCTTCAACTCTCAACAGTCGCGCATCACCCAGCTCAAGGTTCAGATCAGGGATGCCGAGCTTGGCGTTTCGCGCGCGGACGCGAATCTCAGCGAGGCTCAGGCGCGCGTAAAACAGGGCCAGGCACAGCTCGCCCAGCAAGCCGACCAGCTAAAGAAAACAACCCGCTATTCGCCGATCGATGGAGTCGTGTCGAGCCTCCCGGTCAAAGTGGGCGAGTACGCGCTTGCGAGTTTCTCGTCAACTCCGCTGTTGACCGTCGCCGATATGTCGCAGATCAATGCCGAGATAAAAGTCGATGAGACGGATATTGCCGATGTGCAGGTCGGGCAGAAAGCCAAGGTAAAAGTTGACGCGCTCGGCGAGACCGAGATCGAAGGCGAAGTGATCGAGAAGGGCGCTTCGGCGATCACGCGGTCCGGGCAGACAATCTCATCTTCAACTTCGAACTCGCAAGAGGCGAAAGACTTCCTGGTGAAGATCAAACTCAACCCTACTCCTGAAGTTCGCAACAAGCTGCGGCCGGGAATGTCCTCGACCGCGGTCATAACCACGGCGACCGTGGACAACGTGTTGACGGTTCCGCTTCAGGCGATAGTCCCGCGCGAGTTGCCGAAGGATAAGGACCAGGCCGAAGACAAATCGGCAAGCGGCGGCACGGCTAAGAAGAAAGAAGTCGAAGGCGTGTTTGTCTTCGGCAGCGACGGCCGAGCGAAGTTCACGCCTATAACGACCGGCATCAAAGGCGATCAGGAAATCGAGGTCAAGGACGGTCTGAGCGAGGGCCAGGAGATCACGATCGGGCCTTACAAGACTCTGCGAACTTTGAAGGATGGGGACCAGGTAAAGCGGGAAGCGAAACCAGCCCCTGTTGAGACAAAGAGCTAGCCGGCGGGTGGATGACAGACTCTTCGGGGAAAAACGAGGAAGATATGATGATCGAAGAAGCCGTGCTCGACAGGGAGTTGGAGTATCTGGACGTCGCTCCGACTGCCGACACCGTAATCCGAACTGACGAGCTGTGGAAGACTTACGTGATGGGCGCCGAAGAGGTGCACGCGTTGCGAGGAGTTTCATTCGACGTTCAGCGCGGCGAGTACCTTGCTATCATGGGACCCTCGGGGTCGGGCAAATCCACGATGATGAATCTCATCGGCTGTCTGGACACGCCTACTTCGGGGCAATACTGGCTGAATGGAAAGCTTGTTTCCGAGATGGACGATGACGAACTGGCCTACATCCGGAACAAGGAAATCGGTTTCGTCTTTCAGACTTTCAATCTGCTGCCGAGGGCGACGGCGCTGCACAACGTTGAGCTGCCGCTGATCTACAACGGCACGCCGCGAGCGAAGCGCATCGAGATGGCCAAGGTCGCGCTGGGACGGGTGGACCTCACCGATCGAATGAATCACAAGCCGAATGAGCTTTCGGGCGGCCAGCGACAGCGTGTGGCGATTGCTCGCGCTCTGGTTAACAATCCGTCCATCATTCTCGCCGACGAGCCTACCGGCAATCTCGACTCGGCTACCTCGTACGAGATCATGCGTTTCTTCGATGAGCTTCACGAGCAGGGGAACACGATCATTCTGGTGACTCACGAACACGACATTGCCGAGCACGCGCACCGTGTGCTTCACATTCTTGACGGCAAGGTAAATCGAGACGAGAGAAGATAACGCTCTAGCCCAGAAGACAACAGTAAGTTTGCAGCGAGCGGCGAGTTCAAACTCCCGCTCGCTGTTTTCGTTTTGATCTCTGCCGGCATTCGATCCGCATCATGTAGGGGCGGCCCTCCGTGGCCGCCCCAGATTGGTGATTCCTAAAAGCTCTGCGTTGTTGCAATCTGGGGCGGCCACGGAGGGCCGCCCCTACATGATGTCGAAGCCTTATTCCACACGTCCGATGTCCGTTCCCCCGTCTTAGGTTAGGACGCGCGGCGATGCTATAATTCGAGCCTCTTAGAACAGGCCGAAACGCGCTATGAACAAGTTCATTGAAGCCGCCACGATAGCCTTGTCGTCGATCCTGGCTCACAAGCTCAGATCGTTCCTCACTCTGCTTGGCGTGATTATCGGCGTCGCGGTGGTCACAGCGGTGGCTACGGTCATCGAAGGCGCGAACGTCTATATCAAAGACAAAATCGCAACGCTTGGGTCGGGCGTGTTTAGCTTGCAGAAGGCGAGCGTCACAAGCTTTGGCGATTTTCAGAAGTTCCTCGAAGCCTTTCGACGCAATCCTGATTTGACCGTCGACGACCTGGCCGCGCTGCGCCAGGGGATCACCTATGCCGAGCAAGTCGGCGCACAGGATGGCGGCTCGAAGCCCGTCAAATATGGCAACATCACGCTGGATGGCGTGGGAGTCCAGGGCGTCACTCCGAACACTATTCTGCTTTCAAACGTCGAAGTAGCTCAGGGGCGTTACATCAACGACTTCGACGACGAGAGCCACAGAGACGTTGCGTTCCTCGGATCGGAAGTCGCGGAAGGTCTGTTCTCACAGCTCGATCCGATCGGCAAGGAGATCAAGATCGGCGGCAGTGTCTACATCGTGATTGGAGTAGCCAAAAAACTCGGCTCGGTGCTGGGACAGTCTCAGGACAACTTTGTCCAGCTTCCGCTTATGACTTTCTTCAAGGCGTTCGGCAAGCGAAGCTCTCCCACTTTCCGAATCATCATTCGTTCGCGCCCGGATGTTTCCGCTGAGAAGGTTCAAGACCAGGTGCGAGTCGCGATGCGCACGCGACACAAACTGGACTACAACCAGCCGGATGATTTCTCCATCGCAACCGATGAAGCTACCGAGCAGTTGCTTGGTTCGATCGTGAACGTCGTGGCCGCCGTGGCTTTTCCGGTGGTTGGGATATCGCTGGTTATAGGCGGAATCGTGATAATGAACATCATGCTGGCCAGCGTGACCGAACGCACCCGCGAGATTGGAATCCGCAAGTCTCTTGGAGCGACTCGCCGCGACATACTTCTGCAGTTTCTGGTTGAGTCCGCAATGATGTCCGGGATTGGGGGGCTGATCGGGCTGCTGCTTGCGATAACCAGCATGGCAATCTTGAAGCAGTTTGTGCCGGTCCCGGTTGCAATCCCGTTGTGGGCGCCGGTCATTGCGATCTCCGTATCGACTCTGGTCGGCGTGTTCTTTGGGCTTTATCCGGCAAACCGCGCGGCGCGTCTCGATCCGATCACCGCGCTGCGCGCGGATTAGCGGGGCCAGTGGTCAGTGGCTAGTGGTGAGTGGCTGGAACAAGTGCTGCTGACTAGCGGTGCCAGTGGCCGGATAGGGGGAACAAACGGACCACGCTGGCTACTGACCACTGACCACTGACCACTAACCACCGACTATGCATATTCAGGAAATCGGCGAAAACGTTTTGATGGCGCTCGACACGCTGCGCACACACAAGGTGCGTTCGGCGCTCACTATGCTCGGTGTGATCGGGGGAACGATGACCGTCATAGCGATCTCGTCGTTTCTCACCGGACTCCGCGAGTTCGTGCTGGAACAAACAAAACGGTTCGGTCCTGACATCATTTTCGTCACCAAGTGGGACAATATCGGCATCCGCTTCAGCCGGCCTTCACAATCGGAGCGCTCTCGCAAGAACCTGACTATCGAGGACGCGCGAGCCATAGCCGATCTTCCTGCAGCCGAAAGCGTGAGCCCAACTCTGATCGTTGGTTCGTTCGGACCCGGCGGAAATCAGCCCGTAGTGAAGTCCAAAGGCGTCGAAGCCAACCGGCCGCTTATCTTCGGAGTCTGGTCCAACTACGACGCAGTGCGGAACGTCTACATCAGAACCGGCCGGTTCTTTACGCAATCCGAGCAAGACCACCGCTCGCAAGTTGCCATCATAGGCTCGGCAATCGGTGAGACGCTTTTCGGCGCGCTCGACCCGCTCGACCGCGAGATCGAAGTTGACGGCAAGGTCTACCACGTGATCGGGGTGATGCAGAAGGCGCCGGGTGGACTTTTCGGAGGCGACCCGGTTGAAGACCGGCAACTGATCGTTCCATTCGAAACGCTAAAGCGCGATCACCCCGAGATAGACGACATCACGGTGAACGTGAAATCAAAGCCGGATCAGTTCGGCAGGCTCATAGATGAAATAACGGAGTTGATGCGCCGCCGCCGCGGAGTGCCCAACAACAAGCCCAGTGACTTCGGGATAAGCACGCCCGGCAGCATCTTCGAAGTCATCGCGCAGTTCGCCGCGGTCGCGAGCTTTATCGTCTTTCCGCTATCCGCGGCCGGGCTGCTGGTAGGCGGCATTGGCGTGATGAACATCATGCTCGTGTCGGTAACCGAACGAACCAAGGAGATCGGCGTGCGCCGGGCGATCGGCGCCAAGAAGGCCGACATCATCTGGCAGTTCCTGACCGAGGCGATCACGCTTACGGCGGTCGGCGGTATGATCGGTATTCTAGTTGGATGGCTCGTGAGCCTGGCGCTCCATCAGCTGGCGCCCACGCTGCCTACAGTGATTCCGTTGTGGGCAGTGTTGCTTGGTTTCTTTGTGTCCTGTTTCGTTGGACTGGTGTTCGGCTTGTGGCCGGCGGTCAAAGCCGCGCGTCTCGACCCGATCGAGGCGCTTCGGTATGAATAACCCGAACCGACACCTGCATCAGCGACGAATCGATCAAAAAGGGTTATCTATCCTCCAAACCCCATCGCGGCAAAACCAACTCCGATTAGAACCCCGATCAGCCAGAGGCCCACGACGAGACTGCCTATTTTGCCTCTGGTAATTTTTCGAGAACCAGCGATAGCGGTAAGGCCGATGGTCAACAAAAACAAACGCCATATCGAAAACACATCGACTGCGCCCGCAATCGCCTTCACCACCGCCGAAGCGTCGGATGATAAGGCGGCAGCCAGGTTCGTAGCGGCGTATCGGCTGGCGTAGTACCACGGCACGTCTTTGAGAGACGCCGGGTCTTTTACAAAAACCGAGGCTGCAATAACCACCGCGCCAATAAGGCCCACCGAGCAGAACGTCCAACAAACGACGGAGAGAGTCTTCTTGAAGGTTGTTTTTGCCTGCAGGAACAGGAGTCCCAGCGCGAAAACTCCTGAGACAAAGAAGACGGTAACCACCGGACCGACGATCGCCGAAACCCAGTTAACAACCGAAGACACTTTTACAGCCGTCTGCACCGTGGCCTCGGGTGGCATCTCGGTACCGGTCTTTTCGGCGCGTGCCTTCATCTGCTGCCGTGTGATCTGCGCATAGTCGGGCTTTACCCTCCAGTCATAGAAGAGGCTTAGTGCAACCGCCGTAGCGATCGCAATCAGCAGCGGCGCGATCCAGGTCGGCTTGCGATTCATGTCCTCGAAAGTTTCGCCTGGTGAGAACAGCACGCCAACAAGCCGTTGCATCGGACCGAGCTTGGCGGGTTCCTGAACAACCGGTATGTCCTGCGGGTGGGGCGCTCCGTAGGCGGGAGCTGCGCCTGATGGCTGGGGATTGGGATCATCCATCGTCGGTATTCCTCCTGAGAACAGGCCTCTTCCAGAATCAAAATCGCCGTGAGCCTACTATCTTTTCTCGTCCGGCGCAACCAGCCTGCAAGCAACGAAGTGGTTGGCGCTGACTTCAACCAACTGAGGCTCCTCGTCGGCACACTCAGGCTCCACAATCGGGCAACGCGTACGAAAGCGGCAGCCCGAAGGCGGGCGAATCGCAGTCGGGATATCGCCGGTGAGCGGGAGCCGCTCCCGCTTTATGTCCGGATCAGGAATCGGAATCGCCGAAAGCAGCGCTCGCGTGTATGGGTGAAGCGGGTTGTGAAAGATCTCCTCGCTCGAAGCGACCTCCACCAGCTTGCCCAAATACATTATTCCGACTCGGGTCGAGATGTGCTCAACCACCGACAGCCCGTGCGAGATAAACAGGTAAGTCAGCCCGAGCCGCTCTTGCAGATCCTGGAGTAAGTTCACCACCTGTGCCTGCACTGACACGTCGAGCGCCGAGACCGGCTCGTCGCACACGATGAACTTCGGATTGAGAGCAAGCGCGCGAGCGATTCCGATCCGCTGGCGTTGCCCACCCGAGAACTCGTGCGGGTAGCGGCTGGCGTGCGAGGCGGAAAGCCCGACAAGGCTCAGCAGTTCAGCGACCCGCTCGCGCCTCTCGCGACGCGTACCGACCCGATGAATGATCAGCGGCTCCCCGACGATCTGATCAACGCTCATCCGCGGATTGAGCGATGAATACGGGTCTTGAAAGATGATCTGGATGTCGCGGCGCATGCTGCGCAACTCATTTGAGCCGACTGACAGCAAGTCGCGCCCGTCAAACCAAACCTCGCCCGACGTTGGCTCGATCAGTCTGAGTATGCAGCGGCCTGTTGTCGATTTTCCGCAACCCGACTCGCCCACGAGTCCGAATGTCTCACCACGCCTGATGGCAAAGCTGACGTCGTCGACTGCCTTGACCGAATCCCCGCCGGCGCCAAACAGTCCTTCGCCAACCGGAAAGTACTTCTTGAGATTTCTAACCTCGAGCAGGTTGTCGTTGCTGTTTGTCATTCAGAGACCTGGATATCGATCAAGTTACCTTCATCGATTGATTCGCAACTCACAGCTAATCGCAGAGGATCTGCGTGTGTCTCTTCGCAGGAAGTCTGAATATCTCTTGCGAAGATTATTGGGCCCACAAGGAATCCCGTAGGGATGCAATGTTTGTAGCCATCGACCGCACAACCTCGTCTAGCTCCGTAGGAGCGGGATGTTCCGATCTATTGAATGACACACTGCACGAGTCGTTTGGCGCTACAGGACGGACCGGAACATAGCACTCCTTCGGAGTTCGCGCCGGCAACTCGCTCGGTTACTACAAACATAGCACTCCTACGGAGTTCGGACCGTCGCGACGCCGGCTCAATAAACGCGGCGGTGGCCGTTCGGCGGCTCTGCTGTTTCGCCTCCAAGCCATCGCGGCCCCTAGTGCAACTGACGGAAAAACGCCGCGAGCTTCTCTTCATCGAGCTTGTCATTCGTCCTCACCCCGCTGCAAAGGTCCACGCCGAACGGGGCTACTTGCTTGACAGCTTCTCTTACGTTCTCGGCCTTGAGACCCCCGGCAAGAAACAGCGGAACATCAACTCGTTCGCGAATCATCGTGCTGATGCGCCAGTCGTGAGCACGCCCGGTGCCGCCCAGCTCTTTCACGGCAAGCGACTGGTTCCCTGAGTCCAACAAGATCGCGTCAACGTGACGAGAGACGAAGGTTGCCTCTTCGATCGACTCTTCTCCGCCGACGTGTACGACTTGAACCAGCGAGATGCCGGGCATCGACTCGCGCATCTCGTCGTAGCTACCTTCTTCGAGCCGATCGCAGATCTGAATCGTGTTCACGCCGCACCGCCGCTGCTGAGCGATGATCGATGTCGCATCCTGTTTGCTGGTCAGAAGAAACGTCGCCACAGCGGGCGGCACAACGGCAGCGATCTCAGCAATCAAGTCTTCGGAGATAACGCCGGGTCCACTGGGCATCTCGGAGACGAGGCCGAGGGCGGAGGCCCCGTACCGGATTGCCATCCACGCTTCTTCCACGCTCGATATGCAGCAGATTTTGACCCTCGGTCTTCTAGATGCTTTCATTTCTCAACCGATTCGCTAAAACGGTCGCCACAGATGAACACAGATAAACACAGATAGGAAACTCTAACCTTGCGCTTCCTTCTCCTTCCCATATCGGTGTTCATCTGTGTTCATCTGTGGCGTTTTTTCCGCCGCCACGCAGTCGAACCGTATGCACCGCGAGGAATGCTCCGCGGTGACCTCGAGCAACGCGGGTTCCCTCACCCGGCATTCGTCGATGACGTACGAGCAGCGAGGCGCGAACTTGCACCCGGCCGGCAGATCAAGCAGGCTCGGCACCGTTCCTTCGATAGTCGCGAGCCTGCGCAGCTTTAACCCTTCCTCAGTCAATCTCGGAACCGAATGCAGCAAGCCTTCGGTATAAGGATGTTTCGGGTTGTGAAAAATCGCGCGATCGGGCGCTTCTTCAACGATACGGCCGGCGTACATCACCGCAACTCGGTCGGCTGTTTCGGCGACAACGCCGAGGTCGTGCGTGATCAGCAGCATCGAAAGATCGAAATCATCTTTCAAGCCTCGAAGCAATTCGAGGATCTCGGCTTGAATCGTCACATCGAGTGCTGTGGTCGGCTCGTCGGCGATCAATAGTTTGGGATTGCAAGACAGCGCCATCGCAATCATCACTCGCTGACGCATCCCGCCTGAAAGCTGGTGAGGATAGTCGCTCGCGCGTCGCGAGGCGTCGGGGATCTTCACGCGCTCCATCATCTCGACGGCTTTCGCCCAGGCTCGCTTTCGCGGAAGGTTCTCGTGAAGCTGGATGGCTTCGGCTATCTGATCGCCGGCGGTATAGACAGGATTGAGCGAGCTCATCGGGTCTTGAAAGATCATCGCAATCTCGCGCCCTCGCAGGCGCCGCATCGCTTCACTGTCGAGCTTCATCAAGTCGCTGCCGTTGAAGTTGATCTCCCCGTCGACGATCTTTCCCGGCGGCGGGACCAGTCTCAAGATGGAAAGGCTGGTGACGGACTTGCCGCTGCCGGATTCACCGACAAGCGCGAGCGTCGAGCCCCGTGGAATGGCGAAGCTTACGTCGTCAACGGCTTTGACCACTCCCGCGCGCGTGAAGAAGTGGGTGCTGAGGTTTTTGATTTCGAGGATGTTGTCGGTCATCAACTAGTAGGCAGCGTGTACGGGGCGGCCCTCCCGGCCGCCCGTTGATGAGCTCTGCGGGTATGCCTTTTCGATGAGGGGCCGCCACGGAGGGCGACGCGTACAAGTCACTCTAACCCGCGCCGGTGTATTCGCCGAAGACCGCACGCAACCGGTCAGAAATCTCACCCAGCGTCGCCGAAGCCTCAACCGCGCCGATGATGTGCGGCATCAGGTTCTCTTCTCCGCGCGCAGCTTGCTCGACTCGGCTAAGCGCCTCACGGGTGGCGCTGCCGTCGCGGCGTCCCCGGACCCCGTTCAAGCGCTCGATTTGTTGCCGCTCGAGCTCGGGATCGATTCGCAGCACCGGCACCGACGTCTCCTCTTCGATCGTAAACCGATTCACACCGACTACGACTTGCTCTCCCGACTCGACCTGGCGCTGATACTCGTACGCCGCCTGCTCGATCTCGCGTTGAACGTAGCCGGTCTCGATCGCGCGCAGCATCCCGCCAACATCGTCAATCTTCCTGATGTAGTCGGTCGCGCGGCGTTCAATCTCATTGGTCAGATGCTCGATCGCGTAAGACCCCGCAAGCGCGTCCGCAGTGTCTGCGACTCCCGACTCGTAGCCGATCACCTGTTGTGTTCGCAGCGCAATTCGCGCGGCGTGCTCGGTCGGCAAGCCCAGCGCTTCGTCCATCGAGTTTGTGTGAAGCGATTGCGCTCCGCCAAGCACCGCCGCAAGAGCTTGAATTGTCGTGCGAACGATGTTGACTTCGGGCTGTTGCGCGGTCAGCGAAGAGCCGGCGGTCTGCGCGTGGAACCGAAGCATCTGGGAACGCGGATCGCGGGCCCCAAACCGGTCGCGCGTGATCTGGGCCCAAAGCCTCCTCGCGGCCCGAAACTTCGCGACCTCTTCCAGAAACTCATTGTGCGAGTTGAAAAAGAAAGCGATCCGCGGCGCGAACTCATCTACGTCCAAACCGCTGTCCACCGCGGCCTGAACATAAGCGATCGCGTCGGCGAGCGTGAACGCTACTTCCTGAGCGGCGGTCGAGCCGGCTTCGCGGATGTGATAGCCGGAAATCGAAATCGAGTTCCAGCGCGGCACCTCTCGCGCGCAATAAGCGAAGATGTCGGTCACGATCCGAAGGCTCTGTCTCGGCGGATAGATGTAGGTCCCGCGCGCGATGTACTCCTTGAGAATGTCGTTTTGGATCGTGCCTGAGATCCTGGCGGGCGATACACCTTGTTTCCTTGCGACAGCGATGTACATCGCGAGCAGTATTGCGGCCGTCGAGTTGATGGTCATCGACGTCGATACTTTGTCGAGCGGAATCTGATCGAACAGCCGCTCCATATCGTCGAGCGTGTCGATAGCAACGCCGACTTTGCCGACTTCACCTCGCGCGAGCGGGTGGTCCGAGTCGTAGCCCATCTGCGTCGGCAGATCGAACGCGACCGAAAGCCCCGTCTGTCCGTGCTCGAGCAGGTAACGATACCGCGCGTTGGATTCGGCCGCTGATGCGTACCCCGCATACTGGCGCATCGTCCAGAGCTTGCCGCGATACATCGAAGCGTAAGGCCCCCGAGTGAACGGGAACTCGCCGGGGTCGGCCAGGTCCTTCGCGTAGTCGATCTCCGCGTCGGAAGGCCGGAACACCTCCTTCATCTCGATGCCCGAGCTTGTTTCGGCTTTTCGATCGGTACGTTCTTTCGTGCTCATCGCTGATTCTCCGAGGCGGCCCTCGATGAGATTAACAAAACGGTGGAAGGCTTACCAGAAAGTGCATGGCGGGTCGTCGCGGAGTCTT
>Ga0193755_1000292_pt1 | contig 14201 bp, 10 predicted proteins | sample H1a2metaG_FD_144921 | JGI IMG/M metagenome (GOLD analysis project Ga0193755, IMG submission 144921) | Soil microbial communities from a riparian zone of the East river system, Colorado, United States - H1a2 | ecosystem: Environmental > Terrestrial > Soil > Riparian zone | place: USA: East River...
AAGTCCCAACTCAGTTACTCCGTTGGACGCGCGCGGGCGGTCAGGTCGTTCAAGGACTGGTCAACCGCCGGCAAAATGAAATCAATCTGTGGAATAGTTAGATCCAAGCTCAACAATTGAGAAGCAGAAGTTCGTTCCCCTTGTGCGGAAACGAAGACAGGCGAGTCCTGTTTTGTTAGGATTCGCTTTGAGCGATTTCTTCTCGGAGGTGCAACAATGGCGGATCACTATCACGGCGAAAACGATCTCAAGCTTCTGAAGGACATGAAGCAACTGGCGCCCGAGGATTTCGCCGCGTGGCTCAACCTCAACAGCATAGTCGGTCGAGACGGGGCGATCCCGGTCAAATACCGTGAGCTGATCGCAATTGCCGTCGCTTGCACGACTCAGTGTCCGTATTGCATTGAAGCGCACTCAAAGGCTGCAAAAGCCGCCGGCGCCTCACGCACGGAAATCGTCGAAGCGGCATTCGTTGCGGCGGCGCTTCGGGCCGGAGGCGCCGCGACCCACGGAGCGATGGCGCTCAAGTTCTTCGACGCCGATTAGCCTGGGAGCGCGGGCGTCTCGCCCGCGCCACTGCTTCCACCTTTGCGCCAACTGTTGCCTGGCAACGCGTCTCGGCGCATCCGCTCACCAGGATTTCAATACACTTTCCCCGAATGTCTGCGGGCGGGACGCCCGCGCTCCCAGGAACCCCGCGAAAAATTCCGACTTTTCTCCTCTCGCTTAAATCCAAAGGAAGACACGATTCAGAAAGTAGTTAGTGGATCTTTTCAAAGTGTCCTCCAGCGAGCGGCGGGTTTCATACGCCGATCGCTTAAGCTGAGCCGCGGCGATCGGTAAACCTACCATCCGCACTCGCGCCACCGAAAGCCGCGGCCCGGCTCTTTTTTCGAATTATCGCCTATCTCACTATTGCCGCGACCCCGCGCACTTCAAGCCCGCAGATTGGTGCCTGGTCACCTATGGCGACGGAAGCTTACTCGTGCGAGCAACACTCGGTTTGATAGACTTGATGGTGAGAAATACGCGGGAGGCACGACATCGATGACGCACTTGCACTCAAAGATCCCTCTTTTGCTCGCCTCGCTAGCTGCGGCCCTGGTCCTCTCTCAATCCACTTTGTCATTCGGTCCGGCGAAGAACCACTTGCCTGCGAGGCCAAACAGTCTGCCTGCCGGCGCTACTTACCGAATCGATGCGGGCCAGAGCCGGTTCATGGTTAAGGCTTTTGCAGGTGGGTTCCTGTCCGCGTTTGCGCACGATCACAATATTGCTATTCGCGAGTTCGGCGGCGAGGTGCAATTCACCTACGGAACGCTGGAGCCCGCATCGCTTCAACTCAAGATCAAATCCGCTTCACTCGCGGTGACCGACAAGGTGAGCGCCAGCGATCGTCAAAAGATCGAAGCCACCATGCGCGACGAAGTTCTCGAAACCGGCAAGTACCCCGATATCCTTTTCAGAAGCACCAGCGTGTCGGGCTCGAAGACCGGCGATGGAAAGTACCAGGCCAGGATCGCGGGCGAGGTGACTCTTCACGGCGTTACGCGGCCGGTGACGATCCCGGCCCAGCTCGAATTCGGAGCTTCATCTTTACGAGCGAGTGGCGGGTTTTCGCTTAAGCAAAGCAGCTTTGAGATCAAACCGGTTTCGGTTGCGGGTGGAACGGTAAAGGTGAAGGACGAACTGAAGTTTACTTTTGATATCGTTGCGAAACCCTAGAGACTGGCGATTGGATATTAAGATTGGAGATCGAGATTTGAGATTGGAGATTTAGGATTCGTGAGGCGCTATTCGCCTCGAGCCAGTCTTCCCAGCGCCCCGCCCGGATGCCATTGCGCGTACTGCTCGCGAGTCAAACCCTTGTGCGCTTCCAATGCCACTGACAGAGCACACAGCACATAAATCTTGGCCAGAATGCTCGCGCGCGGAACGATGTTCAGCTCGCCGCCTTCGTTATCAACTCCGGCGTAGAGCAGCACGTCGGCCTTCCCCGCAAGCTCCGACTCTCGATTGCCCGATACTCCGATGATCTTGATGCCGAGCCCAAACAGCGCATCGACGGCGCTCATCAATTCAGGAGTCGTTCCGCTGTTCGAGATCGCAATTGTCACATCGGGCGCGCACACCTGCCCGGCCGAACCGTGAACGCATTCAGTGGCGTGCAGAAAGTAAGCCGGAGTTCCGGTGCTTGAAAGCAGCGAAGCTATGTAGCGCGCGACGTGCTCGCTTTTTCCGATCCCGGTGACGTGAACTCGGCCGCCCTGCGCTTCGCACTCGAGTATCAGGTCCGCGGCTCGTTCGATCGCGTCCGCTTCGGCATGAGTCCGTAGCGCGGCCAGCTCTTCGAGCGCCAGTTCAAAGAAGTTCTCCACTGCCTGCACAGGGCTTGAATGGCCCGCAGCCGCGGCGAGCACGGTCTTAACAGGGCCGCCGTTGACGGAGTCTTCAACCGAGACTGCGTTGGCTGTTAGTGTGTTGATTGCTTCTAGATCCGGCCTGGTCGCCATAATAATCCATGAGCGGATGCTTAGAATATTGCGCGCGGAGCCCGTGAGTCAAGGCGCTATAGCCAGAACCGTAGCATAGACTTTAGTCTGTGTGCGGTGTCCACATGGGTTGCAGTTCGCGACCGACACACAGACTAAAGTCTATGCTACCTCGCGAAGCACGCGCAGACTGAAGTCTACGCCACCTCAGAGTATCTCGCGCTCGTTACCCACGCGGCGGGTTATTCGCTCGCGATCAAGGTACTCGAGCAGCGGAATCGCGTGCTTGCGAGAGAGTCCGCCAGTCATCTCCTTGAAAACCGCTACGTCCATCCTGGCGTTAATCGACTTCTGTGCGCGCACTCGCGACTTTAAGTCCTCGATTGCGTCGACATGAAAAACCATATCGCCCACTCGGAGAATCCGATGTTCAGCCGCCAGCAGGTTGTAAAGCTTTCGCGCCATCTCGACCGGCACTCGAATGCCGGCAGCGGCTTCCTCCAGCGTGACCGCTTGCAATCCGGCGGCTTTGAAGGCAGCTTCCAGGTTTTGTTTCGCAGCAAGGTTAGCGTCGGTAAGCGCGGGACGATGCGAAGCAAGCCGCAGCGAGTCGCGCTCTGCGGCGACCACGCCTTCTTCGACCAGACGCGCGATCACCGCGCGAAAGATCTCCGGCTTCACCTCGCCAAAAACCCGCTCGCGCACTTCTTCGCGGCCCGCGCCAAGGGCCAGCGACTCGCGTTTGTGGTGCTCGGCGAGCAGCTCGACTACCAGCCCACCAAGTGAGCGATAGCTTTCAATGGAGATGAGCAGAAGCGGCGAGGCGGTCACTTCGATGACGCGGCCGGCGGCCACAAGCTCCCTCACCTGCGCGGCGATGCGTTCATCGGTAGCTCCCGTGCGCGCCGCGATCTCGCTCGCCGACATCGCACGCGCGCCCGACATCTCGACGAACAACCCGATCTGCTCGGCCAGTCCGGCGTGTTCGAGTTGCTCGAGCCTCGCATGAGCCGCTCGGTCGCGTATGCGATGCTTGTCAGGAAGCGCGTCGATGATGACGCCGCCTCCGATCGTCACTTGCGGCGAGTAGCTGCGAATGATGAAACGGTCTCCTGGCAGCGCCGCTATCGGTTGTTCCAACCGAAGCTGGACGATTGCGCTCTCTCCCGGAAGCAAGGTTCCGGGTTCCGGGTTCGGAGTTCCGGGTTCCGGGTTCGCGGTCCCGAGTCCTGGCTTCGACTCTGAACCCGAAACCCCAAGCTCGGAACCCTGAACCCCAAACCCTGAACCCTGAACTCCAAACCTTGAACCCGTCAGGATCACGACCCGCGCCATCACTTCCGCTGTGCCGTGGTGTAGACGCACACGCGCCCGTTGCACAAGCGCCCGAGACGCCGTCTTGAGCAAGTCCAACCTCGTATCGATCATCGACGTAGCGCGCAAGCGACCAGCCGGCGCCAGGGAACTTCCGCGCTGGGCCTGCTCGACGTTGACGCCTTGGAGATTGATCGCGGTACGCTGGCCTGCCATCGCTCTTTCGGCGTCCTCGCCATGAACCTGGACGTTTCGCACTCGAGTCTTTACGCCGCCAGGCAACACCTCGACTTCATCCCCGCTCTTCAGCTCACCTGAGATCAGGGTCCCTGTGACTACCGTACCAAAGCCTTTGATCGAGAAGGCGCGGTCAATCGGAAGACGCGGCACCGCAACCGTTGCTTTCGGCTCGAGCGTTGCCGCAAGTTCGACAAGCGCCTTTTTAAGAGCATCGATTCCGTTGCCAGTTCGGGAGCTGACGGGAATGATCGGCGCGCCTTCGAGAAATGAGCCGCGCACGAAGTCCTCAACCTCGTCGCTTGCAAGCTCGAGCAGTTCTTCGTCAACGAGATCGGCTTTGGTCAGCGCCACGAGCCCGGCCTTCACACGAAGCAAGCGGCAGATGTCAAAGTGTTCGCGAGTCTGGGGCATCACGGACTCGTCGGCGGCAACTACAAGCATCACGAGGTCCAACCCGTGAGCACCGGCAAGCATGTTCTTGACGAAGCGCTCGTGACCGGGCACATCAACAAACCCGAACCGGTAATCGCCGATGGCCAGGTCTGCGAAACCGATATCGATGGTGATGCCGCGTTGTTTTTCTTCTTTGAGCCGGTCGGCGTCAACGCCGGTGAGCGCTTTGACGAGCGCGGTCTTTCCGTGATCGATATGGCCGGCGGTGCCGACAATGATGTGCTTCATTGGTTTTGACTCTGAGAGATTCAGATATACAGGAGCGCTTTGCGCAGCGTCAAAACGAATCCATCCGCCACCAAGACGCTAAGACACAAAGGAGCACGAAGCCGAACCTTGGTGAAGCTTGGTGCCTTTGTGTCTTGGTGGCGACGAACTCCCGCTTTCGGCGACGCGCTGAAATCGCTTGTAACGCTGTGAGCAATAATTGATATAATGCCTGTTCTCGCCGCTTCAGCCCAAGAGCATTGCCCGGAGGTAATCCAATGAAGTTTCGCCGGTTCCTGCTCGGAGCGACTCTCGTCTCGCTTGGTTTGATTGCGCCCTTTCTCTCTTCTGCGCGCGGGCAAAACTCTAACCAACAAACTTCGAACGAGCCGCCGCAGATCGTCCGCAAGTCCGGCGGCGCCTTGATGCAAGAGGCGGTTACGCGGGTCGAGCCGACGTATCCGCCACTGGCGAAGGCGGCTCGCGTGTCGGGCGTTGTCGTAGTCGAAGTGACCATCGATGAGCAAGGCGGTGTGATCTCGGCTCGCGCGATCTCAGGTCTTCCGCTGTTGAAGGAAGCCGCAACGACCGCGGCGCGCGGATGGAAGTTCAACCCGACGGAACTGAGCGGCGTAGCGGTGAAGGTTATTGGCACGCTGACCTTTAACTTCTCGCTTCCGCAGGCATCCCCACCAGATGATTCGGACGAGGACGAGATCGAGGCAGCAAAGAAAGCTGTTAAGGCCAGTCCGTCCTCTCCCGAGGTCCACTTCAAGTTAGCTGAGGCGTACGCGGACGAGGATAAGTACGACGACGCGGCAGCGTCCTACAAGCGAGCGATTGAGTTGAAGCCTTCCTACAAGCAAGCGTATAAGGGCCTGGCTTCCATCTACAGAAACCAGAACAAGCGAGACGATGAAGTAGAAGTATACAGACAGGCAATTGTGGCGTTACCGCAAAGCATCGAGCTTTTGGTGGAAGCTTCGAAAGCGCTAAACGACACGGAGCGATACGCCGAGGCGATAGACGTTCAAAAGCGAGTTGTGCAACTCCAGCCTGATGACCAGAATGCACGATTGAATCTGGGGCTCTACATGTACCGCGCGCGAAGGTATCAGGATGCGATAGCTGCTTTTCGAGAGATGATACGGATTCGGCCAAACAACGGCCTCGCGTATCACAGCATCGGATGGGTCTACCTGAACCAGGGTCGATATGAGGATGCGATAGACGCGTACACCCAGGCACTCAAGGCGGAGCCCGGTTACTCCCAAGCGTACAGGATCCACAAAGAGATGGGCAGCGCCTTGCTCAGGTCGAGGGGCGCCACCGAGGCGCTTGAAGAGCTCAAGCGTTCGCTTGAACTCAATGCCCGATACGCGCCCACACATTCGGAGATGGCAACGGCTTATCACAGTCTGGGGCGTTACGAGGAAGCCGCGGAATCGTTTCGCAAGGCATCCGAGCTGCAACCGGGCGTGAGCTCCTATCATGGCTTTCTCGGAGAAGCCTATCAACATTTGGGCCGGGTCGCGGATGCTGAGAAGGAGTTTCGGGCTTCACTCAAGTGGGGCCCCGACGTTCCCCAGGCGTACGTCGCGCTGGCGGCGTTGCTTTTTCTTCAGAACAAGATCGATGAGGCTGATGATCTCGTTCGCCGTGCGAACGAGCATCTCCCCAGAAATTTTACCGGCTACGCGCTTGTTTCCAACGTGCTTCAACATCACGGGCACAACGCGGAGGCAGAGGCAGCACTGAAGAAAGCCTTGCAAGCGGATCCGAACAATCCGCTTGCGCTCAACAACCTCGGCTACTCGATGGTGGAACGGAACGAGCGGCTCGAAGAAGCGCTAGCGATGATTCGGCGGGCGGTGAAGGCCGAGCCAAAGAACGCTGCGTACCTCGACAGTCTAGGCTGGGCGTATTTCAAGTTGGAGAAGTTCGAGGAAGCCGAGCGCTATCTCGCCGAAGCCGCACAGTTTGGCGCGGCGGCCGCGATCCTAGACCATCTGGGCGACGCGTTCCAGAAGCGCGGCAAGCTTCCACAGGCGCGTGATGTGTGGCAGAAAGCTCTAATGCTTCGAGCCGACCCGACTCTCCGGGCGAAAATCACGGCTAAGCTGAGCGCGATAACCGAAAAGTGAGCGGCCGTTGCCTCGACCGCTAGGGAATCTCTTTGATTCGCTGAATGATATCGCTCGTCGACGATCCTTCGATGTAGGGAAGTGATATGACCTTGCCGCCCGCGGCTTCCACTTCCTCGCGACCCACTATCTGATCCAGCGGCCAGTCGCCGCCCTTCACCAGCACGTCCGGCAGCAATCGGGCGATCAATTCTTGCGGCGTGTCTTCGTCAAAAACAACCACGTAGTCAACTGCTGCAAGCGCCGCGATGACTTCGGCTCGTTCGCTCTCGTCCAGGATCGGTCTGCCTTCGCCTTTTAACGCTCGCACCGAGCGGTCGCTGTTCAGCCCGACAATCAACGCATCACCGAGCGCGCGGGCTTCGGCCAGATAGCGGATGTGCCCCGGATGAAGCAGGTCGAAGCAGCCGTTGGTAAACACGACTCGTTTTCCCTCGCGCCGCAGACGTTCACGGTCGTCAACCAACGAGTCGATCTTTAGAAGTTTAGTCATCACTCTCGCCGCACCGGAATTTACAGCAAACCGGCAAAGCAGACCAGCGCTCAATCCAGGCCGGGTGCGCGTCACGTTTTCGCGCGAGTAACCAGCGCGGGTATGGTTCTCTCCAGCCGCGTTCACGCGGCTTTCCGCAGGCAAATAGGCCAGCCGTTTACGGCTGGTTCGCCGCGAGACGGGTCGTGTGAGCCCGTTTCAACGGGCTTCTCATTCGGGCTTTAGCACCAGGCGGTCAAGGCTAAAGCCGCACCCTGGACGCACGCTAAAGCGCGCTGGCGTGGTTGGTCGCGCCGCGTTCACCAGCCCTGAAGGGCTGGCCTATGTACCCTTCGGGCAAGCTCGATAAATCGGGCTCGTCGCTTCCGCGAAATCTTGACGCGCACCCATCCAGGCGTGCTCGCAACAAGAGGCAGTGAGCATTAGCCCACTGCCTCTTTCTCTGCCATCGCCGTGGTTGCACTGATCCGTCAGCCTACCAATGTTTTATTTCGATGTCGGGACCAGCCGAAGTTCCACACGCAACGTTTCCATTTACATGGTTGAAGTGTGCGCCATACCAGACCACGATGTCCGCATCGTTGGTCAATTCTCCACTGACGAATGGCGTGATGTTTATCGGCGTGCTGCATCCGCCCGGGCCCACGCAGCCAACTCCATCCTCGAACTCGCTGGGCGACTTGTTTACCAACACCCACACATCGCCTTTTCCATATTTGTCGTAGTTGCTGTCCCAGGGGCCCGGTCTCAAGACCACCGACTCCCCGCTGACTGTGTTAGAGATAGTCCAGGTCTGATTAAGACGGTCGATGCGCGGCCGCATAGACTCGGTTTTGACGAGCTGATCGCCCCCAGGCATGTTGTCCGTTACTACGTTGTGGGCCGCCGTATTGATGTCGAAGTCGAGCCGCCAATAGACATGATGAGTATGGATGTTGCAGACGCAACCGTTGCTTGCCGCGCCAAATCCGAAGCGAGGCTTGATGATCCCGCTATCGGTCAAAGTCCACCGGCTTATATAGCGGTACCATCCCGCTTCGAGCTCGCTGACCAGTGTGATTTCGTCTTTGTTGTCGTAGACAGCGACGCCTTTGAAGTTCCCGGTGTCAGTGCCCGATTCCAGAATCGTCTGGGGCGGAGCCGTGCACATTCGAATCCCCGGCGCTACATCAGTGCCGTTAGCCGTGAACATTCCTTCCTGGTATTGCCAATCTCGGTACGGACCACACGCATTACCGTTGTACACGACGTTGAGTATCGGGACATGAGCCCTCGTCAGGACCCGCTTCCCGCGATAATTCACGTTCAAGAGCTCGACTGCAGAGCCCTTCCCCGAATTCCCTGACGACGCCGACGGCCTGACGACGATGAAGTTCCATATCTCCACGCCGTTCCGCGTGACGATGACATTAAAACTTCCGGCCACGCCTCGAGCGGTCGTTGACTGGCCGGCGCCTGGCAGTCCGCACACCGCGGGGCTGGCGACTGCGCCAGCATGCGCGTTGCCGGGAAAGCGAAGTACTCTTTTCGCGATCATGTCTACGCCGACGATCTGGTTCTCGTACTTAATGCCTTTGGGCATAAGACCGACGGCGACCGTGCGATTCACCTTACCCACGGGAGAGTCACCGAAAACCAGCGGAGGCATCGGACGATAAGGCGAAAGGCCTCCGTTCCTTAGCCCCTGACCCAGCTCCGGATCTCGAGCCACGATAGCCACCGCGGCGTCGAACTCTTCGCTGTCAGAATCAGGCTGGTCGATCAACGTACTGATCTCCAAGTCGACGCCGTCCAGGCGGCCGCTACAAATAAATCCTCTATTGTGGGTGTAGTCGAATAAGGTCGCTCTGAAACTGTCCGCCGGTTGCGGGTCCCCAGTGTGTGGCGATTCAATCAACTGGAATGAAATTATTCTGTGCTCGGAGCCTTTGAGAAGCTCCTTGACCGCAGGGTACCTCAGCACGCGAGCCCTCGCGGCATCGACCATCTCCTGAGTAGGCCCCCAAGGAGTTATTGTGATGGCATGATCATCTTGCGGGCTGGCGGGCTCAAATACGAAAGGTGTGTAAGACCCGCTCGCTTTTGTTAAAACCGATGTGTGGGAAAAGCTCCCGCAAATCAAAGCGCACAATCCGCCGAGCACGAACAGCTTTCTTCGCATTGTCGATTCCCTCCGGGGAAAAGCTAATCTAGAGAATGGAACGGACTTGACTCAAGCGTGATAGGTACCATGTCTTGCCCGTCGGGGTCAAGATTTACGGCTCCCGGTGTCAGTAGCCCGAGCGTCAGCGAGGGATGTTTTTTTCCGTACGCGCGATTTTAGCCCTCGCTGACGCTCGGGCTACTGACACGTACCTCTCTTAATCACACAGGCCGTTGCGTTGACACTATTCCGAGCGCGTTCCTATAATCGATTTCCTTTCATGATATTGGAGAGCTGATGACCGAACCGACGCGCGACGAATCCGATCCCAACGACCAGCAACAAGAGCGACTGCGTTCGCTCGAACAAATCGCGCGTCTCGGCGTTCAGGTCTACCCTCACAAGTTCGATCGCTCCCACACCATAGGCGAGATCATCGAGCAGTTCGAGCCGAAGACCGCTCAGGAGCTGGAAGCGTCTCCGGTCGTCGTTCGCGCCGCGGGACGTATTCACGCGATCAACAAGATGGGCAAGGCTGCGTTTATTCGCTTCACTGACGGCGCGGAGGTTCTTCAGGTTTACATAAAGTCCAACGAGGTGGACGAGCCGACGTGGTCGCTCTTCAAGCTGTTGGATCTCGGCGACTTTATCGGAGTTGAAGGGCGGATGTTTCGCACGCGAACCGGCGAGCTCTCGATACATGCCCAGTCGCTCGCATTCCTGGCGAAGGCGCTGCTGCCGCCTCCCGACAAGTACTATGGGCTGCACGATATCGAGATTCGCTATCGCCAACGATACGCCGATCTGATCGCGAATCGGGAAGTTCGGCGGGTCTTCGAAAAGCGCGCCCAAATGATCCGGTTGATCCGTTCGTTCTTCGACGCGCGCGGCTACATCGAGGTTGAAACGCCGATGCTGACCCCGCTCCCCACGGGTGCAACCGCACGGCCGTTCGTCACTCATCACAACGCGCTCGACATCGATCTATATGGGCGCATCGCGCCCGAGCTCTACTTGAAGCGGCTGATCGTCGGCGGCTTCGAGAAGGTCTACGAGATAAATCGAAACTTCCGGAACGAAGGCATCGACCGCTCGCACAACCCCGAGTTCACGATGCTCGAATGGTACGAGGCGTATTCGGAATACGAGGACCTCGTCAAGCTGACCGAGGAATTGATTTCCGGCTTGGTCGAGCAAGTGTGCGGGAAACCAGTGCTCAGGTATAACGAAAGCACGATAGACTTTTCGCGCCCGTTTAGACGCCTGACGATGAGAGAGGCGGTGATTCACTATTGGCCTGACAAGGAGAATCGCCCAACACTTGAACACCTCACTGACTCCGAAGCTTTGAAGCGCTGGATGAAGACCGTCAATTGCCCGATCGTGGATAAGTTCGGCCCGGGACACCTATTGGGCGCCCTGTTCGAGTTCGTATCAGAAAATCAATTGGTCCAGCCGACCTTTATCACTGAGTTCCCGCTGGATCTGTCTCCTTTATCAAAGATGAGCGAGAAGGATTCTAGATTCGTCGATCGATTCGAACTGTTCATCGCGGGTATGGAAATCGCGAATGGATTCTGTGAGATCAATGACCCGCTCGACCAGCAGCGCAGGTTCGAGGCACAGTTGCACCAACGCGAGATGGGCGATGAAGAAGCGATGTTGATAGATCGTGACTACATCCGCGCGTTGTCTTACGGAATGCCGCCGACTGCCGGCGAAGGCATCGGCATCGACCGGCTGGTGATGGTTTTGACTGACTCGCGCTCGATCCGCGACGTGATTTTGTTTCCGCATATGCGACCGGAGAAGCCAGAAGGCAGCGGGCAGTAGGCAGTCGGTCGTTCGGTCGCTGCCTTCTGCTTCTGCCTTCTGCATACGGCCCTCATGCCTTACGAACTCTTCATCGCTCTCCGTTATCTGCGAGCCAAGCGAAAACAGGTGATGATCTCGGTCATCACAGTCATCGCAATTTCGGCGGTGGCTGCCGGAGTGGCCTCGCTCATCATCGTGCTCGGAATGATGACCGGCTTCCGCCAAGAGTTTCAGTCCAAGATCCTTTCCGGCACTGCCCATCTCAACCTGACTCACAAGAGCCGTCGCCCGATCGAAGACTATCGAACGCTGGTGGCGAAACTTCAAAGATTGCCGCACATCCGCGCGGCTTCGGCGACGCTTTATCAGCGCGTGCTGATTCAAGGTCAGAAAGACACTACCGGCGCGGTGTTGAAGGGCGTCGATGTGAGCGCGCCTCCGGAAGCAAACGAAGTCTTTCAGTTTACCGTCGAGGGCGACCCGCGTTCGCTCGCCGAACCCGAAACCGATCCGGACACTCAAGCCAAGGTCGATCAAATAATACTCGGTCGCGATCTGGCTCAGACGATCGGGCTCAAGGTGGGCGACATCGCGACGGTCATTTCACCCGAGGGTCACTTGACTCCGGTCGGGCTCGCGCCGCGCTATCGCGACTTCAAGGTCGCGGGTATCTTCGCATCCGGGTTGAGCGACTACGACGAGACCTGGGCGTATATTTCGCTGGACGCGGCTCAGCGGCTATCGAGCGCGGATGATGTAGCCGAAGTGATCCAGATGAAAGTGGACAACGTCGATGAGGTAAAGCAGATCGGCCGCGAAGTGCTGGCTGCTGTCGGCGATGACTTCGACGTGCAGGACTGGCAACAACTCAACGCTCCGATCTACAGCGCGCTTAGCTACGAGAAGTATTTGTCGGGCATCGCGTTGTTGATCGTCATCGGCATTGCCGCGCTCAACATCATTACCGTGTTGATCATGATCGTGATGGAGAAGCATCGCGACATTGCGATCCTGAAGTCGATGGGCGCGACCAATCGGAGCGTCATGTACCTGTTCATGATTCAAGGCCTGTTGATAGGCGTCGTGGGAATGGTAGTTGGCGTTCTAGCCGGCGAGAGTTTCTGCTACCTGGCGAACCTCCATAAGTGGATCAAGCTACCGGCGGGAGCTTACGCCCTCGAGTATCTACCGTTTCACTCGGGCGCGATGGACATGATTCTGGTGGCGGCGGTGACCATCGTGATCAGTTTTCTCTCGACGGTCTATCCTTCGTGGAGCGCCGCGCGTCTCGATCCGGTGGAGGCTTTGCGTTATGACTGAAATGCTCGGCGAAGCGGAGACCCGGAAACGCGGAGAAGCGGCAGCGATAGAATCAGTCTCTTCCTCGCCGGTTCGATCGGCCGCGGCGCCGCCGTTGGTGATCGCGCAACGCCTCGGAAAGTCTTATAACTCGGGCCACAATCGCGTCGTTGTGTTTGAGAATCTGAGTCTCGAGATACAGAAAGGCGAGATGGTTGCGGTGGTGGGACCGTCAGGCGCTGGAAAATCAACTCTGTTACATCTATTAGGAGGATTGGATCGACCCGGTGAAGGCAGTGTAAAAGTCGCCACGTTTGACATTTTCAAACTCGCTGATGTAGACTTGGCGCGGTTTCGGAACAGGGAGATTGGTTTCATCTTCCAATTTCATCACCTGCTGCCCGAGTTCACGGCCCTTGAAAACACGATGATGCCGCTGTTGATCGGCCGGTCGTCACATGAGCCGGCAAGGAAGCGCGCCGCAGAGGTGCTCCGAAGCGTCGGTCTCGAGGACCGCGCGACGCATCGCCCGGGCGAGTTGTCCGGAGGTGAACAAGCGCGAGTGGCTCTGGCCAGAGCGCTTGTCGGTCAGCCCCGACTGTTGCTGGCGGACGAGCCAACCGGTGACCTCGACAGCAAGACGAGTGAAAGCATCCATAGCCTTCTCAAGGAGGTCCACGCGTCACACAACCTGACATCGGTGATCGTAACTCACAACGAGCGTCTGGCTTCGATCTGTGACCGCGTGCTACACCTTGAGGATGGACGGCTGCGAAACGGATGAGTCCAATGTTGGATTTTAGATTTTGGATTCTGGATTAGCGGAAGTCGGCTTCAGTCGAACCGCACACAAGCGTAGTTCCGCAATCCTTAATCCAAAACCCAAAATCTAAAATGCAAGAGCGGAAGCTTATATGTTCGAACGTTACACCGAGAAGGCTCGCCGCGTTATTTTCTTCGCAAGGTATGAAGCAAGCCAGTTCGGCGCTCAGGCTATCGAGTCCGAACACATTCTCCTCGGCCTGCTTCGCGAAGACAAACAGCTCACCCAGAAATTCTTCCGCACCCCGCACTCGACGGTCGAATCAATCCGCAAGGAGATAGAAGGACGCACTCCCCTGCGCGACAAGGTGTCGGCGTCCGTAGATTTGCCGCTTTCGGCGAGCGCCAAGCGCGTCCTGAGTTATGCCGCCGACGAGAGCGAGCGGCTTCAGCATCGCCACATCGGAACTGAACATTTGTTGCTGGGCATTCTTCGCGAAGAAAAGTCACCAGCCTGCGAGATTCTTTACGAACGTGGGCTCCGCCTGAGCCAGATCCGCGACGACCTTACTCGCGGCCAACAAAACGATCGCTCTTCGTCCCAGAAAAAGGACGCGCCGCATCTAGCGGAGTTTAGCCGCGATCTGACAGAGGCGGCAGCCAACGACCAGCTCGACCCGCTGATCGGCCGCGAAGGCGAAATCGAGCGGCTCATCCAGATACTCTGCCGCAGAACGAAAAACAACCCGGTGCTGATCGGCGAGCCCGGCGTTGGCAAGACCGCAATAGTCGAAGGGCTCGCGCAGCGAATCGTCAGCGGCGACGTTCCTCCGTTCCTT
>Ga0193755_1000293_pt1 | contig 14121 bp, 10 predicted proteins | sample H1a2metaG_FD_144921 | JGI IMG/M metagenome (GOLD analysis project Ga0193755, IMG submission 144921) | Soil microbial communities from a riparian zone of the East river system, Colorado, United States - H1a2 | ecosystem: Environmental > Terrestrial > Soil > Riparian zone | place: USA: East River...
TTGCGCCACCTGGCGGAAGAGCAGCCAGGCAACGACTGCCGCAAGGAAAACATAGAGCAGAGTGAAGACCACGAAGGGGATGATCAGCCCCGGCATCGGAGTGACGGATTCCGAGGTGCGCATGACACCGTAAATGATCCACGGTTGCCGTCCGACCTCCGTCACAGTCCATCCGGATTCGATGGCAAGCATCCCTGCCGGCGCGGCGATCACTAAACTGCGCAGGAACCACTTGCCATCCGGGAGTTTGCGCTTTCGCCACCAGAGCAACGCTCCCCAAACGGAGATCGCCGCCATCAAAGTGCCCAGTCCGACCATCAGTTGAAAGGCTGAGTGAACTATCAGAGTGTTGGGCCACTCGTCGCGCGGGAAATCCCTAAGCCCTTTCACGGTCGAGTGGGGATCATGGAAGGCAAGCAGGCTCAACCCGTAAGGGATCTTGATGGCGTAAGTCGTCTCGCCTCTCTCGGCGTCGGGGATGCCTCCGATGCTTAAGGGCGCGCCGGCCTCGGTGTTGAAATGGCCTTCGAGCGCAGCCAGCTTAGCCGGTTGAAAGCGGGCGACGTAGCGCGCACTTAAGTCTCCGCTAACCGGCTGCATAATCGCCGCAGCGCCTCCTACCAGAAGCGCAATCGCCAGCGCGCGGCGGTGGAACAGGTTCGTGCGGTCTCGCAGCAAGAGATATGCATGAATCCCGGCGACGACAAACCCGGTTGCCGCGTACGCCGCGATCGTCATATGGATGGTTTCTGAAAGCGCCATCGGATTGAGCATCGCCGCTATCGGGTCTATGTTGACCGGTTTGCCGTCGACCAGCTCAAAACCGCTGGGGTTGTTCATCCACGAATTAGCGATGACAACGAAGATGCCGGAGAGCGTGCCGCTCAAGGCAACGACGACACCAGCTAGAAGGTGCGCTCGCGGTGGGACGCGATTCCACCCGTAGAGATAGATGCCGAGGAAGATCGCTTCGGTAAAGAACGCGAAGCCTTCCAGCGAAAAGGGCATGCCGATGATCGCGCCGGCGTAGCCCATGAAGCGCGGCCAGAGCAGGCCCAGTTCAAATGAAAGAACGGTGCCGGACACCGCCCCGACCGCGAACAGGATCGCCGTCCCCCTGGCCCAGCGCTTCGCCAGTTGCAGGTAAACCTCGTCGCCGGTTCTCAGCCAGAGCGCTTCGGCGATGGCCATCAGGAGCGGCATCGCAATCCCGATGGCCGCGAAGATGATGTGAAAGGCCAGCGACATCGCCATCTGCGAGCGGGCCGCCAAGAGATCGTTCATCGTCAACCTGTTGAATCTCTACGCCACCAATCTTCGAACAAGTATCGATGTACCGCAAGCACTCTTCAAAGCGCCCGACCCGTCTCTCGATGATCGTTTCGGCGCGCTCAACCTCGCCTTGCCGTTCCGGTATGTTCGAGGCAACAGGCAACGGCTTAAAGTGGAGTCGATTGCGTCAGGGGTAGCGTTCCCTCGCAACTTTGCAGGAGTCAACACCTCCCTTGAAAGAAACACGACCGTCGCGCAATCATGCTCGCCGATGACCAGGCAAAAAGTTCTCATCGTCGACGACGAAGAGATGATGCGGTTGACGCTCACAGAAGCGATGCGAGGATGGGGCTACTCGTCCGTTGAGGTGGGTTCAGTAGCCGCAGGGGTTGCGGCGTTCGAAGCTGAGCGGCCTGCCGCCGTTCTATTGGACATCAATCTCCCCGACGGCACCGGGCTTGAATTACTGCGAGAGATCAAACGGCATCAGCCCGACGCGGTAGTCATTATAATGACCGGCAATGTGACGGTGGCCGATACGATCGCGGCGCTTCGCGGCGGCGCGTATGACTTCATCAGCAAGCCGATCAATCTGGAAGAGCTTCAAGTTACTATTCGCAACGGCATCGAAGCTCAATCGTTGCGCAAACAGGTGCGCTCGATTCGACACGAGCGAGCCCGCGAGTTCAGTCTCGATCAAATCATCGGCCAATCACCCGGTATGGTCGAGATGTTCAACCTCTCTCGGAAGGTGGCCGAAAGCGAGGTCTCTTCCGTGCTCCTTCAAGGCGAGTCGGGGACGGGCAAGGATCTGGTCGCCAAGGCCATTCATTATGCATCCAGGCGGTCCGATGCTCCATTCGTCGCAATCAATTGTGCGGCGCTTCCGGCGACGCTTATAGAGAGTGAGCTATACGGCTACGAGAAGGGTGCCTTCACAGATGCGAAGGCGCGCAAGGAAGGGTTGTTCGAGCAAGCGGAAGGCGGCACTCTTTTTCTGGACGAAATTGGCGAGTTGGAGCTGAGCCTGCAAGCGAAACTCTTGCGCGTTCTCGAAGAGGGAGCGTTTCGCCGGCTTGGCGGGCTGAAAGACATAGCGCTCGACGCCAGAGTAATTGCCGCGTCGAATCGGGATCTGAAGGCCGAGAGCGAAACGGGCCATTTCCGACTCGATCTTTATTACCGGCTCTCGGTCATTCAAATCGATATCCCGGCCATCCGCGAGCGAGGCGACGACGTGATCCTGCTTGCCGAGCACTACATCGCGCACTTCAACGAGCGGCTGCGCAAGCGAGTGCGTGGGCTGAGCCCGGAAGTCGCGGAGATTTTTAAAAGCTATGCGTGGCCGGGCAACGTGCGTGAGCTTCGCAATGTGATCGAGCGCGTCATGATACTGGAAGACGGCGAGGTGATCACGCCGGCTTACCTGCCCCGAGGGCTCACGCCTGACGATAAGAATGCAAGCGTGTTTGGCTCGACCGCGCGGAAGATGAACGACGAGCCTTCCGGTGGGTTCGCGCTTCCCTCAACAGGCTTGGTGTTGGACGATTTGGAGATGTCTCTCGTGCGGCAGGCGCTTGAGCGGAGCGGCGGGAATCAAACGCGCGCCGCCGAGTTATTGGGTATCTCGCGTGACCAGCTCCGCTACCGGATGAAAAAACTCGAAGACCAGGATCAATCAGCGTAGGGCCGTCGCCCCACCTGCGAGGCAGGTCAGAATGCGCGTTTGTCGCCGACGCGGTCCGAACGAGGCCCGGCGTGGATTGAGCCTGGAGTAACGTTGGGAGGTGTAGTGATGAAAATACTGTTAGCGATAGATGGCTCAGAATTCAGCGACACAGCAGTTGAGGAAGTCGCGGGCAGGCCGTGGCCTGAGGCGACTGAGATAGATGTTCTCGCCGTTTATGAGCCCCCGGCAGTGCCCGCGACGGAAACCTGGGCGCTTCCGCCGAATTACCACGATGAGATCGAGAAGGCCAGCCAGGAACAGGCGCGCGCCGCAACAAACAAAGCTATCGAGCGGCTTCGCAGTGGGAAGACTGATCTAAAAATCAACAGTGAGATCACCCGTGGCTATCCCGCGGACGTCATACTGGACCGGGCCAATCGATGGGGAACAGATCTGATCGTAGTTGGATCGCACGGCTACAGCGGCCTGAAGCGTTTCCTGTTGGGCTCAGTCTCCCAGAACGTCTCGTCACACGCCAAGTGCTCGGTCGAAATCGTGCGCAAGAAGGAAACGATGGAGAGTTAGCCGGATCGGTTTGATTCTTCAGATTGTGGAATATCAGAACAGGTAGACGCGCATGTGAGTTCGAGCTTGCAGCGTTTGGAGGCGTCCCAAGATGGGCGCCAGCTCAACCCTCGATGTTCGCCCGGGTTTTACAGGACAGGCTGAGAAGTGGATCGAATGGAAGAAGACCTTGATCGTGACAGTAGCCTGGTTTCAGCCATCCTGGATTCGGCTGGAGCTTTGATCGTTGTCCTGGATCCCGAGGGCCGCATCGTTCGCTTCAGTCGCGCTTGCGAAGAAGCGACTGGTTACTCCTTCGATGAGGTGCGCGGACTATGTCTGTGGGACTTTTTGCCGGCGCCCGAGCAGATTGAGTCTGCCAAAGAGGCAGTCCGCGCGATTCACATCGATCGAATCCCGATCCGCTTCGAGCACTACTGGCTGACCCGGAGCGGAGAGAAGCGCCTGATTGTATGGACTGGCGCCTCATTGCCGTCGCCTGATCGAGCGGCTGATCTGGCGATCCTCATCGGCCTCGATTTTCCCGAGCACAGACGGGCTGAGGTGGCTTTGCGACAGGGGCAGGCGCAGTTAGCCAGTATCATCGAATCGGCCATGGATTCGATAATAACAATAGATCGAGATCAAAATATCGTTCTGTTCAATGCCGCGGCGGAGAGGATGTTCCGATGTCCAGCCGCGTCGGCAATCGGAAAGTCAATTGAACAATTCATCCCAGCGCGATTTCGCTCGGCACATCGAGACCACGTCAGTCTGTTCGGTCGGACCAAAGTCACCAAGCGTCGGATGGGCGAGCTGGGCGCAATCTGGGGGGTTCGGCAGGACGGCGCGGAGTTTCCGATAGAAGCCTCAATCTCTCAAGCCGACGTAGACGGCGAGAAGTTCTTCACCGTGATCATTCGCGACATCACCGAACGCAAACGCTCAGAGGAACAGCTACGCGAACAGGCGGAATTTCTTGACGGCGCATCCGACGCAATCATCGTCCGCGACTTGCAGGACCGGATAGTGTACTGGAACAGAGGCGCCGAGCGTCTCTACGGTTGGAGCGCCGCGGAATCCGTCGGAGTCAGCATCCGAGACCTCTACTATAAGGAGAGCGGGCCTCAGTTCGAGGAAGCGAATCAAGTCCTGTTGAAAGAAGGTAAGTGGGCCGGACACACAAGGCATTTGACGAAAGACGGAAAGCGCATAGACGTCGAAACGAGATTGACCCTGATGCGTGACGGTGAGGGCAATCCGAAATCAGTGCTGGTGATCAACACCGACGTCACCGAACAGAAGAGGCTCGAAGCCCAGTTCCTTCGCGCGCAGCGAATGGAGAGCATCGGCACGCTGGCGGGTGGTATCGCTCACGACATAAACAACATCCTGGCTCCGATACTTCTCGCGGTTCGAATGCTTCAGATGAAGTTCGAGGACGAAGACAGCCAACGCCTTCTCTCGGTGCTTCATAAGAGCGCCGAGCGTGGCGGCGTTATGGTGAAACAGGTGTTGCAATTTGCCAGGGGCGTAGAAGGCGAACGCATCGTCCTTCAACTTAGCCATCTCATCAAGGAAATCACAAAGACCCTGGCCGAAACGCTCCCCAAGTCAATCGAAGTCGAGCGCTTCGTGCCTGCCAGCATTTGGCCGGTAACCGGCGATCCAACGCAGATGCACCAGGTGCTGCTGAACCTCTGCGTGAACGCTCGCGACGCGATGCCGCGTGGCGGCGTTCTGTCGGTGAAGGCTGAAAACATTTCGATCGACGAGAGCTATGCCCGGATGATTCTCGATGCAAGGCCCGGACAGTTCGTTCTCATCAGCGTTACAGATACAGGAACAGGAATTCCAGTCGAGATCCTAAGCAGGGTCTTCGAACCTTTCTTTACGACCAAGGAGCACGGCAAGGGAACGGGTCTGGGACTTTCGACTGTGTTAGGTATCGTGAAAAGCCACGGTGGATTCGTCAATGTCTACAGCGAAGTGGGCAAGGGAACTCAGTTCAGGGCTTATTTTCCGGCGGCGGAATCAGCGCTGACAACGCAAGCTCTGGAAGAACGCGCGGAGGTTCCACGTGGCCGAGGCGAGCTGGTGCTTGTCGTCGATGATGAATTGGCTATTCGAGAAATCACAAAGAGGACTCTGGAAACCTTCGGCTACACAGCGCTGACCGCCAGCGATGGAACCGAGGCGATAGCTCTTTACGCGCAGAACAAAGACGCGATCGATGTCGTCCTGACCGACATGATGATGCCTTATTTGGACGGAACGGGGACGATTCGAGCGCTTCAGAAGATGGACCCAAACGTGAAGATCATCGCCAGCAGCGGATTGGCCGACGAGGGCAAGGCTGCCGAAGCCGCAATCGCCGGGGTGAAAGTATTCCTGGCAAAACCTTACACCGCGGACCAATTGTTGAACGCGCTGGCTGAGATCCTCGCCAAAGACTGACCATCCGACAGACGCCCATTCAGACTGCATCGGCCGGTTTCTAACCGCGGGACGGCTACTTCTTTAACAGCCCTACAAGGATTGCACCGACCAACACGCCGACGCCGAAGCAAACTCCAACCGACTGCAGCGGAGACTTCTTTACACGATACGCCGCGTCATCCATCAAATCCTCCGCACGGTTGTAGCTGCGTTTGACGGCGCGCCTCGCTGCGACTTTTCCGTCTTCGATGGCCTCAGAAACGGCGCCGGAAGCCACTGATTTCAAGCGAGCGGCTTGATGGCCGAACTCCGAAACCTGTGCACCCGCCTTAAAGACGCGCTCTACAACGCCCTCAGCCATCGTCGCTCCTTCTTTTTGGGCATCTTTGCTGTATCCTTCTTTGACTCCTGAGCTCATAGCACCTCCTTGTCGCCCTGACTTAAGGGCGTACGACATCCATTCACTCTCGCCTAAACGTGCAAATGCCAAGCCATAGATGCTGCCCTCTCTTAGCGTTTACTTGCAGCGGACGACGCTCGGCGATGTGTAAATTCTCGCTCCCCTTTGCATGGAGTGAACCATTCCCGGACGCTTAAGTTGGGCAGGTAAAACGTTCGCCCTAACTCCACCGCATTCAAAGATGTAATGTGGAACGGCCTCGTGATTCGCTAGACCGCGGCAGCCGGCTAGTCCCAGATGGCGGACGCACCGAGCTTGCGCATCTCGACCCCACCGAGGGCAAGGGCCGGGATGTTGCCATGGTCTAACAACATGGTTCTTTCTTTTGGGACAGCGTAGCGGAATCGGATCAAACAGCGGCGCCAGGGCAACCCCAACGGGGTTGCGTCCCACAGCCCAAGGTTGCCGTACTCGGCCACCTTGGGTACTCGGATGGTGTGGGGTCTCAACCCCAACGGGGTTGCGGCTTTCGCGCAGGATGACGAAAAAGGGCGGCGCTGCACAGCCGCTACCGTAGGCCGCAACCGCTTCACAAGCAAATTCCCACTGGTTACGCTCGCGAAGCGGCCACTGAGTCGGACGGCATGGCAGCTGGCACTTCTCTGCTCGGCTTCACGAAGTAGCCAAACTTCAAACCAAAAATGAACAGCACGAACGCGATCGCGCCAATCGCGAACAAGGTGTCCCCCGGCATTCGAAGCCATCGCAGCGTCGTCATCAACCCCGTTCCCATGAACTCCGGGCTTCGCGCATACCAGTAACCCTCTTTGACCGATGCCCAGGTCTGCAACAGCCCGACCGGGAGCAGGCTGAGCATCATCATCAGCATCAACCCGATGTTCATCGACCAGAACGAGAATTTCAGCAGGCCCTCCTTCCATTCCTGGTCAGCCATCAGCGCACGCAAACACATCAGCGTCAACCCGATCCCCAACATGCCGTATACCCCGAACAGCGCGCCGTGAGCATGCACAGCCGTGGTGTTGAGGCCTTGCATGTAATAGAGGGCGATCGGCGGGTTGACCATAAAGCCGAACAACCCCGCGCCAACCAGATTCCAAAACGCCACCGCGATGAAGAAATAGACGGGCCACTTGTACTTCGCGACCCAGACCGCCGAACGCGAGATGCGCAAGTCCTTCATCGCCTGATAGCCGATCATCAAGAGCGGCACTACCTCGAGCGCGCTGAACGTCGCGCCCCATGCCAACGCCGCCGTCGGAGTGCCGGAAAAGTAGAGGTGATGATTCGTTCCGATGATCCCGCCCGCCAGGTAAATCGCCGCGGCCGCCAACGAAGCTTCAGCAGCGAGCTTTGGACGGATCAGTCCCAGACGCGCGAATAGAAAGGCAATGACCGTCGTCGCGAACACTTCGAAAAAGCCTTCGACCCATAGATGCACAACCCACCATCGCCAGTACTCGACCATGCTTATGTGGGTGCTCCTGCCGTACATCAACCCCGCGCCATAGAACAACGCGATCGCTCCGGCCGACAGAGCAAAGACCAGAACGAGCCGCCTTTGCTCGCCTCGCTCCCGAAGCGCGGGGATGATAACCCGGAGCATCAGGAACAGCCACAACAGCAGCCCGATGAACAGCCCGGCTTGCCAGATTCGCCCCAGGTCGAGGTACTCCCAACCCTGATGACCCCAGTAGAAAGAGTTCGCTTCGGTCATTTGATTGTGGATGCTCAGGTATTCGCCGGCCAGCGAACCTGCAACCACGATCAGCAACGCGAGGAACAGCAGGTTAACGCCTAATCGTTGGCCGCGCGGCTCCTTGCCGCTGATTAGCGGCCCGATAAACAGACCCGCCGCAAGCCACGACGTCGCAATCCAGAACAGACCTGTCTGAAGGTGCCAGGTTCGCGTGATGCTGTATGGAAGCCATCGCGAGAGCGGTATCCCGTACAGACCATCGCCCTCCACGCCGTAGTGAGCTGTGATCGCGCCGGTCAGTATCTGCACAAGAAACAGCGCAGCCACCACAACGAAAAACTTGAGCGTAGCCGCCTGCGATGCGGTTGCTTTCCATCCGAGAATCGGATCGGTTGCGGGAGCCGGTTCCACGGGATCGCCCGGCGGCTGCGCGGCATAGTACCAGACGAAACCGCCGATGCTTGCAAGCAGCATCATCATGCTCACGCCGGTCCAGACGACCGCTTCGCCGGTTGCTACGTTTCCGACGAGCGGCTCGTGTGGCCAGTTGCTGGTGTAGCTGACCTCGCCGCCGGGACGATTGGCCGCCGACGCCCAGGCGGTCCAGAAAAAGAACGAGCCGAGCTGACGAAGTTTCTTCGGGTCGGTCTGTGCTGCTTTGGGAATCGCATAGCCGGCTCTTCCGTTGCTAAAAACGTCCGCGTAGTATTTCTGGTTAGCCTCGAACGCCTTTGCCCGCGCAGCGTCTATTGTCAGCGTACTTGTTCCCGCGTCGAAAATGTTCGAGCGGATCAACTGCTTCAACCGCTCTCGAAGCGCTGCTTGTTGTTCGGGCGGAGCTGAGTCGTAGGGCTGGCCGAACTGCGACGTCGACCAGTCATTGAGCATGAACTCGCATTCGCGATGGAGCCAATCCGCGGTCCAGTCCGGAGCTACGTAGCTTCCGTGTCCCCAGATCGAACCGACTTCCATGCCACCCATTGCCTGCCATACGCCCTGGCCTTTCGCGATGTCGCCGCTAGCTATGACGACCTCGCCATCGTTGGTCACAACACGATCCGGGATCGGCGGCATTTCCTGATAGATGCGAGTTCCGACCCAACCCAACACCACAAACCCGAAGATCATCACCGCGATTAGCACGACCCATAGGCGTTTCATGTAAAACACTCTCCTTCTGTTAAGGTGGCCACGGCAGAATCTCGTGAATCGGTTATGTTCGGCGACTTCGCCGGCTGATCTCGTGGCCTTTATCAACTGGGGCTCTGATTGACCGCGCGCTCGATGCACGGTCACAGCCGCAGAGATTTAGGCGAATACAACCATGTTTGCGTAGAATCAGCAAGAAGCGTCCACGGGGCTGAGAGCAGACGTCACACCGGACTGGGCGAACACAAAAAAAGAAAAGAAAACCGCGCAGTGAAGGAGGTAACCGCGCGGCTGAGTAAGGCGACTATGGTCTGGAGCACAGGGTTCGCCACGGAGTTCTATTTGATCTTTACTTCGATCTGCTTTGGTTTGGCTTCCTCACACACTGGGAGCAATCGCATAGAGTTCGGCGTTCATGGCTCGACATCCTTCCCAGGCCGAGTTTCAAGACACTCAGGCCTGGAGCGATTCCCGTTCTCGCTCGATCCGCGCGATGGTTCCGCGCAACCACTTTTTAAGGCCTTCCTCGAGGTGCTGCTGATCCGCCGTCCGCTCGACGCTTGAGATGGTTGCGCCCGTTTCAGTAAGCGGAATGTAGTGACAGGGCACGACCTCGCCCCGGTCGGCCGCTGGAACGAAATCGATCAATGCGCACTCGCTGCACGGGTGGGATCGCCTTTGTTCTCCAAAGTTCAAGCAGCTCAGTGAGTCTTGAAACATAGAAGTAGAAACCCACGGCTCGCCGGCAGGCTTTCCGTATCCGCCCTTCTCGATGAAGTTCAGCTCCGCTTTCAAGACTTCGAGCACATTGCGACTATCTTTGGACATGGTTGTTGCCTCCTGCTGTTCCGAGAAAGGCTACCGCCGCGATGTTACGCGGCGGTAGCGCCCGCGCTGCTTGCCGAGGCTGTCTGCCAGCCTCGCCGGAGAAGGGAGAGTTCCTAGTTGGTTGCTTGCGGAACCTTGTGACCCTCGGTGCTTCCAGCAAATCGATACTCCAGCACCTCCGGCAATCCGATTGCCGGGTTGGTGGCGGAGATGATCACCTTGAACTGTTCGGCTGGCACTTCGCGATCCACAGGAATGCAATGGAACGACACGACAAGTCTGTCAAACTTACCGGTCTCTCCGCGCGCGTAAATCGAGGTGCAAGGCTCGCCCTGCGCCATCCTGGCTTCATCGTGCAGGAACAGGTAGTCGCCTTTGAGGACGGCGCCCAATAGCTTGACCGGCTCAATGAACTGCACGACCGCCTTTTGGATTTCCGGCTGTGCCGGCTTGATCTGCTCGAGTATCGGCGGGATTTGGTGACCCTTGTGGACCGGCGTCTGTGCCATCACTAAGCCCGCGGCGAGGAGCACGCTCACTATCGTGAATAAGAACATTTGACGTTTCATGACTGGACCTCCTTCGATCTTCAAGAAATATGACTTACCAATAAGAGGGTACGCCTTTGGCTTTCGACCGGCTATGCCGCCGGTCACGACAGGTAGTGACGGCTGTCACAAGCAGGGAAGCGATGTGACGGATCAACTCAGCCTGGAGTTTGGACACCCAAGGCCAATCCCAACGGGATTGCATCTCGCGGTGTCACCCAGGGTAGCCGAGTACGGCAACCCCCGGGGCTGTGGGCCGCAACCACGTTGGAGTTGCACGTTGTTATGAATGGCTGGACGCCGCGCTCGCCGCCTTCTCGGACCCAGCAAGCCTCTGTTCGAGCAAACGGGCCGCAACATCGATGAAGTCACGCTCGGTCAGTATGCCAACCAGGCGCCCGTCTTTCACCACCGGCAGGCAGTCGACCTTCTCCCGTCGCATCAGCATGATCGCGTCGAGCGTCGGGGTCTCAGGCGGCACCGTCAGGGGCTCTCGAACCATTATTGCTCCAACCGGAACTGACTGATCGGTGCCTTCGCTGATACTCCTCTCAAGCTGTCGAAGCACCTCGAAGCACGAGACCAACCCCACAAGCGCGCCCTGCTCGTTTTCCACGGGAATATGTCTGATTCGTTTCCAATCCATCAGCGTTGCGACGAGGTCGACCGCTTCGTCCTCGTGTACGGTGAACAAATCGGTCGTCATGAATTCTTCGACACACAGATGGGTCTGTTTCGACATCGATGCCTCCGTAGCCCTGGCCAGAGGCCAATCGTGAACCGGCTTTCCTTCGATTTGCCTTGCGACGGTCGCGGCGGTCAGCGCGGTGAGCGCTTCGTCCTTTGTTGCTTCTTTCCTCATTTCTGAAAAGGAAGCCAGCATCCACTGCGATCCGGTTCTGCCCGACTTCACGCGGTCGTCGATTACGCCAAGATAGCGATCGACATCCGCTGACAGGACGCCTGCTTCGAGCAGTCCCTCGCGAGCAAGCGGAATCAGTCGGCGGCAGATCAGATCACGAGTCGGAAGGACCTCGCGACCCAGCCAGGTCAACTGAGAGTCCAGCCCAAACCTGGCAGCCGCGTGAAAGTTCTGCTTGGCGTCGTCAAATTGAATGCCGTCGGTGATGTCTCGGTGTTCGTTTGCGAGCCCGTTCATCAAACCGAAGAAGAAAGCCGCATTCGCAACTTCGTCAACGACGGTCGGTCCCGCCGGAAAAGCTCGCGCTTCTATCCTGAGGCCCGGGACGCCGTCCGTGATGCCGTAGCAGGGACGGTTCCAACGCCAGACGGTGCTGTTGTAGACCCGCAACGCTTGAAGCTGGGGAATGCGCCCTTCGCGCAGCATAGCCAGAGGGTCCTCGTCGACTGGAGCGCCAAGCAGGATCCTGAACCTTGCCAGGTCTTCCTCGAACAGCTCCATCACCGAGTTCTTCACCCACCGGTTGCCGAAGCTCACACGTGGGCTGCGTTGGCGCAGATGATTGCTTGCTTGCCGGGTGTCGATGGACTGCTCGAAAAGCGGTATTCGGGTTTCGCGCCAGAGTCGCTTGCCGAACAAAAGCGGCGCATTGGCGGCCGCGGCAAGCACCGGAGCGGTGGCTACCTGAGCCACGTTGTAAAGATTGGCGAACTCATCCGGGCCGGCCTGGAGGTGCACCTGAAAGCTCGTGCAGCAAGCCTCCAACATCCAGCTATCGTGCTTCATTATCAGTTCATCAGTGCCGTTGACCCTGAACTCGTACGGCCCCCCGCGCAACCGGGCAAGAGCGCTATTGAGCGCGAAGTAGCGGGGTTTCGGCGTCATGTTGGAGAGCTCGAGATCGGACTTTCGAATGGTCGGGAGAATGCCGGTTAGCACTACTTCGGCGCCAGACGCACGAGCGGCTGTGCGCGCGCGGGCAATCAACCTGTTCAACCTCTTCTCCAGCTGCGAAAGACAGTCGCCCCCGAACAGAATAGGGTCCAGATTGATCTCAAGGTTGAACTGCGCGATCTCAGTGGTGAAGTGGGGATCGGCCGCGCGCTGAAGGACCTCCAGGCTTACCGGCGCAACCCGCCAGGCCTGATCGACGAGGAACAACTCCTGCTCGGCCCCGATCCTTCGCACGCCGGATTCGATCATCCCCGCAGCCATCATCTTGTCGAGTGCGTGAATGTCGTTGAGGAGTCTTCGCATGAAAATGCGAAGCTCGCGTGCGTCACTTCCGGGGGCAACCTTTTGTTCTCCCATAGCCTGGGGGCCTCCATGAAACGATGAACGCGGAATGATGAATGATGAACAACGATTTAGAACCCTTGATTCATCGTTCATCATTCGGGATTCATAGTTTCCCGTATGATGCCAGCGTCTTCATATAGTTCGCTCTTTCGAAGGCGGCCGGCTCCCTCACGTGCTGCTGGCTCAAGCTGCCGATCATCTGCTCGACCGAGCTGTAGTCGTGTTCTTCCATCCAACTCGCCAGTTCGAGAAGTATTTGTCCGATTCTTTGAACGCCATTCTGCAGAAGCTCGCTCGCCATCATCGCTACCTTCGCTCCGCCCATCAGCGCCTTCAACACATCGGGGCAGCCGTGGATACCGCTGGTAATCGCAAGGTCCGCTTCGATCTGCCCGTAGAGGATCGCGACCCATCGAAGCGGAAGACGCAGCTCGTCAGAACCGCTTAGAACCAGATGCGGCGCCACCTCGAGATTCTCGAGATCGAAGTCGGGTTGATAGAAACGATTAAACAGAACCAGCGCATCCGCTCCCGCTTTCGACAGCCGGCTCGCCATATTGGCGGTCGAACTAAAGAACGGGCTCAGTTTCATGGCGACCGGAATCCGCACGACGCGCTTCACATCTCGGAGTATTTCGACGTAGATGTTTTCTACTTCTGAACCCGTCATATCGATGTTGGTAGGAATGTAGTAGATGTTCAGCTCGATCGCGTCGGCGCCCGCCTCCTCGATCAGACAGGCGTAGTCAATCCAGCCGCCGGTCGAGATCCCGTTCAAGCTGCCGATGATCGGAATGTCAACCGCTACCTTGGCCTTGCGGATCAGATCGACATAGTCGTCGGGCCCGATGTTGTACCTGGCCAGCTCCGGGAAGTAGCTGAGGGACTCGCCAAAGCTGTCGATGCCCTGGCCCAGATAGTAATCCAGATAATAGCTCTGGGAGTTGATCTGCTCCGCGAAGAGCGAATACATAACGACTGCCGCCGCTCCCGCGTCTTCGAGCCGCTTGATGCCGTCAACTTTGTGCGACAACGGAGAGGACGACGGCACGATCGGGTTCTTCAACGTCAGACCCATGTATCTGGTTTTTAGGTCTATCACATCAACCTCCATCTCTCGATTCGGCCATCTGCTTGTCGTGCTGCGCGGTACCTCCGATGAGGAGGAGGACTGCTGTCAGGCTAAACGGCGGCCTCACGACCTTACCAGCGATTGGAGCGCTCGTTTGTCGCGAACCAACAGCGTCGCGCCTTTGATCTGAATGATATCGTCGGTCTTGAAGTCGGACAGAAGCCGCGTCACAGTCTCCC
>Ga0193755_1000294_pt1 | contig 14115 bp, 14 predicted proteins | sample H1a2metaG_FD_144921 | JGI IMG/M metagenome (GOLD analysis project Ga0193755, IMG submission 144921) | Soil microbial communities from a riparian zone of the East river system, Colorado, United States - H1a2 | ecosystem: Environmental > Terrestrial > Soil > Riparian zone | place: USA: East River...
CGGATGATTGTGCCACATGGCCACGGACGTCGTGGGGCATGAGCTGAATGTCGCTTGCTCCGCATTCGAGACTTTGGGCTCGGGCATCAGGAAGCCGGTCGCGACTGTGGTCGGACCATCGCTCGACCCGGTGAGACACAGCACCACCTCGGTGCGCAACCCGGCGGCGAGCAGGCCCAGGCGGGCATACAAACTGGAATCGAGGACGAGCCGGACCGGAGGCCCGGGCAGGGTCGGACTCGATGTCGCGAGAACGAGAATGCTCAAGAGGTCGATCACGTCCCTCAAAGCTGTGCCAAGCCGCGTGGTGGACCGTGACGGACGTCACCTGCTGCCCTAGTATACGAGGCAGATGAGTCTTACGCCCCTGCCCCAGCAACGCCGCGCGATCGAAGCGCCCCTCGGCCCAGTGCTCGTCGTCGCGGGACCTGGCGCCGGCAAGACGTTCTGCCTGATCGCTCGCATCCAGCATCTCATCAGGACCGGCATCGATCCGCACCGCATCTGCGCCGTCACGTTCACCAACCGCGCCGCCGAAGAGATCGCCGGCAGGCTCAAACAGACGCTGGGAGATAAGGCCGAAGCGATCACGCGCGGGACAATTCATGCGCTGTGCCTCGCGCTGCTGCGCGAGCACACCGGTGCCGCTGGCCTCAAACGAGGATTCGGCGTCGCCGATGAGGTCTACCAGAGCGTCGTACTCGGACGGCTGCGGGTACCGGCAGAGCGGCGTGGCGGGGTGCTCAACCGCTTCGGCCGCCATCGGCTCAACGGTTACAAGCTGCAACCGGACGAGGCGCGGCTGTTTCGCGAGTACTGCGCCTGGCTCGCGCACCGCAACATGGTCGACTTCGACGAGCTGATCACGAAGGCCGAGCCGCTCGCGGGCTTGATCGCGGATCGCTGGGACTATCTGCTGGTCGACGAATTCCAGGACGTCAACGCGGTGCAGTACGACTTTCTCAAGAAGCTCGCCGAGCCGCATGGCAATTTCTTTGCGGTCGGCGATGACGAGCAATCGATCTTCGCCTGGACCGGCGCGGATCCGTACGTGCTGGTGCGGTTCAAGCGCGACTACGACGTCGAGCCGATCATCCTCGACAAGAACTGCCGCTGCTCCCGCCAGATCTTCGAGATGGCGCGACGCGTGCTGGCGCAGAATCCGCAGCTCTTCCAAAAACAGCTCACTGCCGACAAGGAGTCGGCGCACGAGGTCGCCGCGTACTCCTTCCACGACGAGGAGGAAGAAGCCTCGTGGCTCCTCGAGGATATCGTGACAGACGGCCAGGGTTGGGGCGATTACGCGATCCTGTATCGCAAGCACAAGCTGGGTGAGTATCTCGAGGGTCGGCTGCTGCGCGCGGGAATTCCCTGCCGGCTCGCCCGTGGCCGCTCCCTCATGGAAGACGCCGTCATCGGCTACGTCATGACGGCGCTGCGCGTGGTGCGCAGCCCCAACGATCCGGCGGCGCTACATGCGTTCGCGCAGAGCGTCCTGTCACAGCACTTCCTGCAGGAGGTGGAGGCCGCAATCGGATCGGGCGACTTCCTCGTGCAGGTGCGCGCGCTCGCGCAGCGCCGGCCGCGGCACGATCCCGACACCAAGAAGCTCTGGCGGTTGACTTTCCAGATAGAGAACCTGAGAAGTCTGGGTCGGTCTCAGCGTACCTTGAACGACGTGATCGAGGAGATCTTGTCGCAGAGCGTTGGCCCGTTCAAGAACGTCCTCGAGGAACGGCACGACGAGCTGACAGATCCCGCTGCGATGCCGGAGGCTCTCCGGGTGGCTGAGCAGATCGAGAAGGCTCAGGAGATCTCGTTCGCGCCCAGGGGTGGAGTGGAGATTGCCCTGCGAGGGATGCTGGCAGCGGCTGGATATCGGCGGCTGCCGATCACCCCCACCGGCACAGTCATCGACGCCGACGCGCTCACCGTCTTCAAAGCACTCCAGCTCCTGAGCTCCAAGGACATCGGCACGGCGCTCGAGCGCTACGTCGCCTTCGATTTCGAGACCACTGATGACGACGTCGCCACGTGCGGCGTCGTGGAGATCGGCGCGGCGCGCGTCGTGAATGGCGAGATCGTGGAGCGGTTTCACTCGATGGTGAACCCGTTCAAACCCATCTCCGCGCGCGCCACGCAAATTCATGGCTACACCGACGCGGATGTCGCGGGCGCCACGCCGTTCCACGAAGTATTCACGCAGTTCCACGCCTTCGTGGGATCAGACGTGCTCATCGCGCATAACGGCCAACACTTCGACATTCCGGTCTTGAAACGCTTGGCCGCTGGTGACCCTGCCGTCGCAAACCTGGCGTTCTACGACACGCTGCTCCTGGCGCGCTCCTTGTCGCGCGATCGCGCGACGCAGGAGGAGCTGGCGCACCGGTTCGGGATCGACAGCGGGCGAGCGCACCATGCGCTGGACGACGCTGTGACGTTGGCGCAGGTGTATCGGGAGCTCGAGAAGCAGCGAGCGGTGCGCGCGCGGAAGGCCGTGCTCGCGAACGTGCTCGACTACCTCGGATTGGCATTGGCGTTGGAAGACGGGCCCAAGACTGGAGAGCGGGCCAATCTCTTTAACACCGCGCGCTACCAAACGCTGGGTCGCTACAGCGACGCGCTCGAGTTCTACGCGATGGACCGCGAGCGCAGGGGCGCGACCGCGCCGACCGTGGAAGAAGTCATTCAGCGACTCGGTGGGCGTGCACTCATGATGAAGCTGCGTGCGGAGCCGGATCCGGCGCAGCGGTATCCGGCAGCGGTGGCGCGGTTGCGGGCGCTGATGGATGATGGCGGGGCGAATCTCGAAGACAGCATCGACCGTCTGCTCGAGCGCGTCGCGCTGTCAAAGTCTGAAGGCGAAGAAGCCGCGCCCAATCGCGTCAATCTCCTGACGCTCCACTCGACCAAGGGGCTCGAGTTCTCGCGCGTCTACATCGTCGGCGTCGAGGATAACGAGCTCCTCGGATATCAACCCACGAAGGATGAAATCGAGGAAGCCCGCCGGCTGCTCTACGTCGGGATGACGCGCGCACGCGACCGGCTGGTGCTGACGCGCTGCGAACGGCGATCCGGGCGGGATGCCGGCAGAACGATGTTTCTGGAGGAGATGGGCCTCACTGCACCATCCCAAAGCGCTTATTCTGCTTCGTCATCTTGAGGAAATAGCCGAGCCGCTGCTTGCCACTCACCTTCTTATAGTAGAGGGTCTTGTTAGTAAAGGGTTTTGCCGACCTTCACTGCGTAACCTTGATCTTCATCGGCACCACCACCGTTCCCCACTGCAACCTGAGCACCGCCGAGTCCGCGTCGACGACCGGGAAGTAGTAGGTGAGCGTCTCCATGTGCGGCCCGGTCTCGGCCGTAACACTCAGCCGCAGCGCATCCTGCGTTTCGCCCGGATAGTTCGTGTGCCAGCCGCCGAGGCCGCGGTTGAAGATCACCGTCCACGGCTTGGGCGGCGCGTCCGGGATGGTCCAGAGCGAGTAGCGCCCGGCGGCGAGCGCATGTCCGTCGATCAGTACATCCTTACTGAACGAGATGGTGGAGACCGAGTCCGCGCCGGGGTGCCACATGCGGCCCCAGCGGACCAGCGTGCCGAACAGCTCGCGGCCTCTGGCGACCGGACGATTGTAGGAGATGGCGATATCCGTGGTGCCGACGCGCTGCGTCACGGAACCGTGCTGGCTGCGCGGGACTTGTAGTAGGATCAGCAGGAACCAGAACATAATCCTCCCGGAGAAATCTATGTCCCAGACGGTTTTGGTCACGGGCGCATCGTCAGGCATCGGTCAGACGACCGCGCGGCTGCTCGCCGAGCAGGGGTTCAATGTATTCGGCACCGCTCGGAAACCTGAGTCCACGCGCTCGGGCAGCGTCACGATGGTGCCGCTGGACGTGCGCTCGGACGACTCGGTCCATGCTTGCGTGCAACAGGTACTGTCGCAGGCCGGACGGATCGATGTGCTGATCAATAATGCCGGATATTCGCTAATGGGAGCCGCCGAAGAAACGAGTCTCGATGAAGCGAAGGCGCAGCTCGAGACCAACTTCTGGGGCGTGGTGCGGATGGTGAACGCGGTACTGCCCGCCATGCGAAAAGCTGGCGCGGGCAAGATCATCACCATCGGTTCGCTCGCCGGCATCACCGCGATTCCGTTCGGGGCGTTCTACACCGCCAGCAAGTTCGCGCTCGAGGGCTACATGGAGGCGCTGTGGCACGAGGTGCGGCCGTTCGGGATTCGCGTCTCGCTGATCGAGCCGGGCTTCGTACGCACGCCGATCGGCGACAGCACACAGATCGCGGCCGCCCCGCTGGCTCCTTATGACGGCGTCCGCCAACGCGCCACGGGCGCACTCGGCCGCCACGTGCAGCACGGCATTGCGCCCGACGCGGTCGCCAGGACGGTGCTACGTGCCGCACAAAGCCGCTCGCCGTCACTCCGTTACCGTGTCGGGACCGATGCTACCTGGTTCCCGCGCTTGAAGAGCGTGATGCCGTGGCCGCTATTTGCCGTCGGGGTCCGGCGCACCTTCGCGGTGTAGCTTCCTGACGGTCTCGATCGTGTCGGCGTCTTCGGGTCTCTTGTCGTCCCGATAGCGGATCACGCGCGCGAATCGGAGCGCCAGGCCTCCGGGGTAGTGGGGGCTGTCTTGCAGTCCATTGAAGGCAATTTCGACAACAAGCTCAGGTCGTACCTCGACAACCTGGCCAACCTCGCGAACCTTCAGCTCCTGCAGTTTTGTTGTCTGCCACTCGAGTAACTCGTCCGTCATTCCCTTGAATGTCTTGCCAAGCATTACGAATCCGCCGCTCGGATCGCGCGCGCCCAGGTGGAGGTTCGAGAGTTTGCCGTGGCGACGGCCGTGGCCCCACTCCGCGGCCAGCACGACGAGATCGAGCGTGTTGGCTTTCTTGATCTTGAACCAGGCACCGCCGCGCCGGCCGGCTTCATACTTCGACTCGAGGCTTTTCGCCATCAGGCCTTCCTGGCCCGCGGCGATTGCGGCGTCGAAGAAGCTCTGCGCCGCTTGCGCGTCTCCGGTGATGATGCGCGGCGGGCGGGATGTCTCAGGCAGCAATTTGCTACGCGCGGAGTACGGTTGATCGAGCAAGGACGTGCCGTCGAGGTAGAGGATATCAAAGAAGACGGGGACGGCGCCGCTAAGACCCTTCATGGTGTCCTGAAAGCGCACCGGTCGCTTGTCGGCCGTCAGCACGACGGCTTCGCCATCCAGTATGACCTCCGACATATCAATAATTCTTGATATGTCGACAACGGTAGGGAGGTCAGCGGTGATGTCATTCAGCGTGCGCGAGTAAACGCGCACCTTGTCTGCGCTTTTATGCACCTGAATCCGAATGCCGTCGAGCTTGTACTCGAACGACGCCGGACCGAGCTCCGCAAGCGCCTCTTCCACATCCGTGGCCGTCTTCGCGAGCATTGGCTTGATCGGGCGAAACAGCTCGATCGCGAAGCTCTTCAAGTCACCCTTGGCCACGGCGCCGAGGTTGCCGGCGAGCATCATGGCGCGCCGCACGTCGCTCGCGGGCAGTTCACGCGCCTTGGCGACGGCTTCCACCATGATTCCCTCGAGCGCGCCCTGGCGCAGCTCTCCCGTCAACAATCGAAACAAGAAGTCCTGTTCTTCTTTGGTGGCTTGCGAGAACAGCGCACCGAGCAAGCGCTGCTTTTCTCCCGCCGAGCCCTTCCCCACCGTGGTAGAAATCTTCTCGAGCGTCTCATCGACATCGCGTAATTGCAGTCGTGCCGACGTGCCGACGTGAGACTTGGCCTTTTGCAGCGTTGCCCACCCGACACCGATCTTCGATTGCCTCACGGTGCCCGACAGATACGCGATGGCAAGCTCGATCTCGTCGGGTCCTGCCTGTTTCAGGAGATCAGCGAGGAGCTGGATCTTCGCGAGGCGGCCGGAGGTGGCCGCGACTTGGTTCGAAGTAGAGACAAGCGCCGAGATAAGCACGCTTGAAAGTTACGCGCGAAAGTGCAGCGGGTCCCGGAGGTTTTGAAGCTCCCGATAATAGTAGAGGGCCGTCGGCCGGCGGTCCTTGAATCGCAACGACTTCAAGAACGCGAGCTCCTCGTCCGTCGCCGTACCGCTCAGCGACCGATCGCGCAGAAACTCGACCAGTCCCTTCTCCTGACCGCCATTCAACCGTTCGTCGTACTCGAAACGCTTCTGCTCACCCGTTGCGAGAGCAATGGTGAGCGCAAACGTCACCGGATCCCACTCCCACGCGTCGATCACCGCGTCGAGGCGCGCGCGCTGCTTCGGCGTAACGTGCATCACGTCGCTGCCCAGGTGCACGACGTTGAGCAGCGTCTGCGCGACGAGGCGCTCCAATTCCCCAAACGACTGTCGCTCGATGATCGCGCGCACCGGCTCGATTTCGTCGGGTGCGCATTTGCGCATGATCATCGCGCGCAATTCCGGAAACAGCGGCGCGACGTCGCCGAACCGGCGCTTGCGCTCTTCCTTGAGGTGCGCATCCGCGACGCGCGCGAGCTCGCCGTGCGGCAGCTTGAGGAACCGGTCCATGCGGTCGTAGATGTCGGTGCGGTCGGGCGCCGGCGGTGATTTCTTGTGCGTGAGCAGCTGCGAGACGTACGACTCTGTGACGCCGGCGGCGTCGGCCAGATCGCGCTGATCGAGGTCCAGCTCATCGAGACGCTGCCGGATCACCAAGGCTACATCCATCTTAACCAGTCCTCGTTAATATGTTGATACGCTATATGCATAACTTGACAAACTTAGTACAGTCCCGTAAGTTGTGCCAGTTGGGGAGTGTCAGTGAAGCGATATTCATGCTGCACGCTGTGAAGGAGCTTCCATGTACGCACGCAACGTCACGCTGCATCTCAAGGCCGACAAAGGCCCCGACTTCACCCGCACGCTCGAGAACGAAGTCCTGCCGATGCTGCGCAAGCAGTCCGGCTTCAAGGACGAGATTACCTTTCTCAACGCTGATGGCAACGAAGCCCTCGCGATCAGCCTGTGGGACAAGAAAGAGAATGCGGAGGCCTACGGCCGTGATACCTATCCCGCCGTGTTGCAGTCGCTGGAGCGGCTGGTCGATGGAACGCCTGAGGTAGACAGCTACGAGGTGTCGAACTCCACGTTCCACAAGATCGCGTCGCAGAATTCGAATCAGGCTCAGCCGGTCACCCGCTAAGCGAAGCGAAGGAGTGTTCATGCTGGAGATTCACTGTCATGGTTGTGGCGGGTTTATCGGCAATCCAGCAGGGACGACGTACCGGGAGGCGCCGATGGCGACGCCCCCGGTAGCTCCGCACAGCGGTTTGTGCGTCTGCCGTGAGTCAACAGTGTATGGCCCGGCGCCGGAGAATGCGGCGAGCGGGCTTCGCGGGATCCATCGCATTCGATCGGCATCCCGCAATTAGCAGCAATCGTTCGGCGGCGCGCAGCCCGCTCGTTCCGGACCGTGGGCCCGCGCGCTGTCCCACCTGCGGCGAGTATCTCGAGTTCCGCACCGACCGCAACGGCCGTATGATGGAACATTGCGCCTGCGGCCATACCGCCTTCGTCGAGCGCCGCACCGGTAAACGCGAGGAGCCTACGCAATGACGAAGGAAGTCGCTTTAGAAATCGAAGGGACAGTCTCGGAGCTGCTCCGCAACTCGACGTTCCGGGTCACGCTGGTCAACGGGCATTCCGTGCTGGCGACGATTGCGGGCAAGATGCGCAAGTTTCGGATTCGGGTTCTGGCGGGAGATCGGGTGACGCTCGCCTTGTCACCCTACGATCTCACCAGAGGCCGGATCGTCTACCGACACAAATAAAAACCAGCGCTGGCCTTCTACTCTACCGCGAAAACCTCGGGATCCTCGAGGTTTTTTTGGTGCATCCCGGTGGACCGTTCTGGGCCAAGAAGGACGAGGGCGCTTGGTCGATTCCCAAGGGTGAATTCGTGGAGGGCGAAGATCCGCTGGATGCGGCCAAGCGCGAATTCACGGAAGAAACGAGCCTCACAGCGTCGGGAGATTTCGTCCCGCTGAAGCCGCTCAAGCAGCCGGGCGGCAAAGTCGTGCATGCGTGGGCCGTGAAGGGCGACGCCGACCCGGCGCGCGTGCGCAGCAACAGCTTCGTGCTGAAAGGGCGCGAGTATCCGGAGGTCGATCGCGCGGCGTGGTTTGGATTGGCTGAGGCTCGGAAGAAAATCCTGCGCGGGCAGGTGGGCTTCCTGGACGAGCTGGAGGCCCTAAACCCCTAGCTCCATCAGCGCCCCTTCATGCTCCAGCAGCCAGCGTTTCGTATCCAATCCCCCACCGAAGCCCGTCAGCTCACCCTTTGATCCCAACACCCGATGACACGGGACGATGATCGGAATCGGGTTCTTGCCGTTCGCCAGACCGACGGCGCGCGTCGCGTGCTTATCGCCGAGGAGTTTGGCGAGCGCGCCGTAGCTCGTGGTCGTGCCGTAGGGAATCTGCCGCAGGGCGTTCCACACGCGGTGCTCGAAGGCCGACCCGAGGGCTTCGAGCGGCAGCTCGAAGTTCGTGCGCGCGCGGGCGAAATATTCCTCGAGCTGCTGGCGCGCGCGCGCGAGCACGTCGGCGGCCGGCCCTTCCTTGGCTTCCACCCAATGCGCCTGGTGCGTAGGCGCCGGCCCGCGCCGCGAGGTCGGGAAGAAGACGCCGGTCAGCGCGGTGTCGGAGGCGGTGAGAACGAGCTCGCCGACGGGGGTGCGGACGCGGGTGAAGGTCTGAGGCATGATGGATAATAGTCAGGTTTTGCGCTCGCGCATGGGGTAAATTCGCCCTGTGAGCGTTCTCGTCGAGGCCGCCGTCGAGTCGCTGGACGCCGCGCTCGCGGCCGCCGACGGTGGGGCGCACCGCATCGAGCTGTGCGCGGACCTCGCGCAGGGTGGCACGACGCCGAGCGAGCAGCTGCTCCGAGATGCTACATCCCGCCTGAGCATCCCCATCTTCGTCCTCGTGCGCCCGCGGCCCGGCGATTTCGTCTACACGAATGCCGAGCACCACGTTATGCTCGGCCAGATCGGACAAGCGAAGCGCGCGGGCGCAGCCGGGATCGTCACAGGGGCACTAACCGCGCGGGAAGAAATCGACCAGCTCCGAACCGCTGAGCTGATCGTAGCCGCTCGGCCGCTGCCGGTGACGTTCCATCGCGCATTCGATGCGTGTCGCGACCTCTCGGCCTCGCTCGAGCAACTGATCGCGCTGGGAGTGGACCGCCTGCTTACGTCGGGTGGCGCAGCGACGGCGGCGGAGGGCGCGGAGCAGATTCGGGCGGTGGTCGCGCAGGCGAAAGGACGGATCGGGATCCTTCCCGGCGGGGGCATCACTCCCGAGACTGCCGCTCGGCTCGTCCGAGAAACGGGCGTGCGCGAAGTGCATTTCAGCGTCAAGAATGCGGAGAAGGTGAGGGCGGTGACGAAGGCACTCACCGCACTCTAGCTTATCCGGTGTGCTTCCCCTCATGACCGCCGCGCTGTGGCCCGCGAGCGCCTACGACCGAGACCAGTTGCCCGAGCGCGTGCTCCAGTTCGGCAGCGGGATGCTGCTGCGCGCGCTATGCGCGGCCGCGGTGGACACAGCAAACCGCGCGGGCGCACGGGCCGGGCGCACCGTCGTCGTGCAGAGCACGGCGGAGGGAGCGCACCGCACCCACGCGCTGAACGCGCAGGACGGCTTGTACACGTTGGTCGAGCGCGGCCTGTCCGGCGGCGCGCCACTCGAGCGGGTCGGCCTCATCGGCGCGATCTCGCGCGCGCTCGCCGCGGACAGTCAATGGAACGTCGTGCGCGACGTCGCAGCCCGGCCCGAGATTCAGGTGATCGTCAGCAATGTCTCGGAGGCGGGGTTCCGGATCGACGCGCCGTTCCCGGGCCGGCTGACCGACGCGCTCAACGCTCGATTCGCGCGCACACCGGATGCGCCACCTGTGTTCGTCGTCCCGACGGAGCTCGTCCCTGACAATGGACCCCGCCTGGCAGCCATGGTCGATGAGCTGGCGGGGCGTCACGATCGGCCTCGAGACTTTCGCGCCTGGCTCAAGGCACGCGTGCGATTCTGCTCTTCGCTCGTGGACCGGATCGTGACCGCGCCGCCGCCCGACCAACACTCGGCCCTAGAGGCGCAGCTCGGCTACCGCGACGCGCTGCTCACCGTGGCCGAGCCGTACTCCCTGTGGGCCATCGAGGCGGACCCCGCCGAGCTACGCGCAGTCTTTCCTATTGAGAGCGCGAGCGTGCTGTTCGCACCCGACATCACCTTCTACCGCGAGCGCAAGCTGCGCCTGCTCAACGCAGTCCATACCGCGACCGCGCCGCTCGCGCTCCTCGCCGGCGTCCGCACTGTTCGTGAGGCGACCGTGCATCCGATGCTCGCGGGCTTCATCAAACAACTGTTCAAGGAGATTATCCCCGCGACCGATCTTCCCGCAGACGACGCGCGCGCTTTTGCGGATCAAGTGCTCGAGCGGTTCGCCAATCCATGGCTCGACCACGAGTGGCGCATCATCGCGACGAATCAAGAAGAAAAGTTCCGGATCCGCGTCGTGCCGCTCATCTCCGGACGTGGTCAGCCGGATCTCGCGCTCGCCGCGGCCGCGCACCTGTTGTTCACCCGCGCGCCGCTCGAGTCGCTGGGCGAGGCAGCGCGCATCCCGGAGTTCACCGAAGCGACGACGCGCTGGATGGCCGTCCTGGCGGGCGACGGCGTCGAGGGGGCGCTCGCCCGTGACTGACGCGCTGCTCGCGAGCGGCGTGATCGCCGTCGTTCGCCTGCCGGATACCACGAACCTGCGCGCCGCGACGGCCGCTGTCGCTGCAGGGGGCGTGGGCGCCGTCGAGATCACGCTGACGACGCCCGGCGCGCTCGAGGCGATCTCCGACCTCGCGTCGGACGAGGGGGTCAAGGGATGCATGGTCGGAGCGGGGACGGTGCTCGACGTGAAGGCCGCCCGCGACGTCATCGCTCGCGGAGCGCGCTTCGTGGTAAGCCCTACGTTCGACCGTTTCGTCGTTCGCTACTGTAACGACCACCACGTCCCCTGCCTGCCCGGGGCGTTGACGCCCACGGAGCTGCTCGCGGCGTCACGCGCCGGCGCCTCGGCGGTGAAGCTGTTCCCCGCGTCCGCAGTCGGTCCGCGCTATCTGCGCGAGGTGCTCGCGCCCCTGCCCTTCCTGCGCGTGGTGCCGTCGGGAGGCGTGTCGCTTGAGAACGCCGGCGAGTGGATCCGGGCGGGTGCGGCCGCGGTGAGCGTGGGCAGCGCGTTGGTCAGCCCGGAACTCATCCGTGACTCGGCGTGGGCCGAGCTGACGCGCCGCGCCCGCGCGCTCGTAGACGCCGTGGCCGCGGCTCGCCCAGCATGACCGTCCTCACGTTCGGCGAGCTGCTCCTGCGGCTCAGCCCACCGGGCGAGGAGCGGCTACGGCGGCGCCGAGGCCAACGTCGCTGTTGCGGTGCGCCACCTCGGCGTCCCTTCTTCTTATATCACGCGTCTCCCCGAGGGCCCCCTGGGCGACGCGGGGCTCGACGCGTTGCGGCGCGAAGGCGTGGCCGTAGACCGCGTGCTGCGCGGCGGCTCCAGGCTCGGTCTTTACTTCGTCGAACCGGGCGCAGACCTCCGCGCCATGCGCGTCGTGTACGACCGCGCGGGCTCGGCATTCTCACAGATCACACCCGCCGACGTGGACTGGGCCGCCGCGCTGGCGGGTGCGCGCTGGCTGCACGGCACCGGGATCACGCCCGCCCTGGGCGACGGGCCGGTGACGGCGCTGAGCGAAGGATTCGGCGCCGCGCGCGAACGCGGCGTGACGGTCAGCCTCGATCTCAACTACCGCGAAGCCTTGTGGCGCGGTCGCGACCCGCGCCCCGTGCTGGAGCCGTTGGCGCGCCGGGCCAACGTGCTGATCGGCAACCGCGAGGCGGTGCGCGCGATGCTCGGCATCGAGGCAAGTGGCGACGCGCTCGCGCCTGCGCTCGCGGACCGGTTCGGCTGCCGCGCGGTCGCCATCACCGAGCGCGAAGTCCTCGGCCCCCGCGAACACGCCTGGAGCGCCGTGCTGTACGACAGCGCGACGCGCGCAGTCGTCAGATCGCACAGGCATGTGGTGCAAGTCGTGGATCGCGTGGGCGGCGGCGACAGCTTCACTGCCGGCCTGATCGCGGCGGTGCTCGCAGAGCGGCCACCGCAAGACGCCGTGGAGTTCGCGGCCGCGGCCGGCGCGCTGAAGCTCGGCCAGGCTGGCGACTTCGGCCGGTCGACGGCGGTGGACGTGAGCCGCCTGGTGGAGACCGTGCGATGTACATGACGTTCCGCTGGTTCGGGCCAACCGACCCGATCCCGCTCGCGCACATCCGCCAGATTCCCGGCGTCCAGGCTGTCGTGAGCGCGCTGTACGACGTGCCGGTCGGCGACGCGTGGCCGAAGGGCCGGCTCGCGCACCTGCAGGACGACATCGCGGACGCAGGGCTCAAGCTTGCGGTCGTCGAGAGCATTCCGGTCCACGAAGACATCAAGCTCGGCCGGCCGACGCGGGACCGCCTGATCGCGAACTACTGCGAGAGCGTGCGCACCATGGGCGAGCTGGGCGTGCGGGTGCTGTGTTACAACTTCATGCCCGTCTTCGACTGGATGCGGACCGATCTCGCGATGCGGCTGCCCGATGGATCGACCGCGCTCGCATACGACGACGCGGCGCTCGCCCGCATGGACGTTGATCTCCCTGGGTGGGCCACGTCCTATACCGCTGAGGAACTGCGCGGGCTGCTTGCGGCGTACCGAGAGGTGGACGCGGAACAGCTGTGGGAGAGTCTCGCCTACTTCCTCGAGCGCGTCGTCCCCGTCGCCGAACAAGCGGGCGTGCGGATGGGGATCCACCCCGACGATCCACCCTGGCCCATCTTCGGGCTGCCGCGAATCATCTGCCGCGGCGCCGACCTCGAGCGGCTCCTGAAGCTCGTCGACCGCCCCGCCAACGGCGTGACGTTCTGCACCGGCTCGCTCGGCGTCATCCCCGAGAATGATCTGCCGGCGATGGTGCGGCGCCTCGGCCCCCGGATCCACTTTGCGCACTGCCGCAACGTCCGCATCACCGGCGAGCGGAAGTTTCACGAGACGCCGCACCCCTCGGGAGACGTGAGTCTTGCCGAGGTGCTCCGAGCATTGCGCGACACGGGCTTCGCCGGACCGATGCGACCCGACCACGGGCGGATGATCTGGGGCGAGCGCGGGCGGCCGGGCTACGGCTTGTATGATCGCGCGCTGGGGGCGACCTACCTCTACGGTTTGTGGGAAGGACTGCTAAAGAATGATCAATGATCAATGATCAATGATCATTCGCCTCGCGCATCGCGCAGATACTGACTAGCAACGATGGCGTAATGCGCGATGGCGCGCTCCGGCTCTTCAATCTCCGGGTGCCACCGCTTCTCCCATTCAAAGCTGAAGAACCCGCGGTAACCGATCTTCACTAGCGCCGCGATCTGCCGTTTCACGGGCACGTCACCGGTGCCGGTGAGGACGTAGCGGCGGTCGTTGCCGGCGGCGACGGAATCCTTGAGATGCGTGTGCCGGATGTAGCGTCCCAGCTGCCGCACCGTGTCCTCCGGCTCCTCCTTGCCCGACACGAACGTGTGATGGGCGTCCCACAGCAGCGCCACGTTCGGTGAGTCCGCTTTCTGGAGGATTTCGAGCAACGCGGGCGAGTCGGTGAAGGCGCCGTGGGACTCGATGATCACCGTGACGTCTTTGCCGCGTGCATAATCGCCCAAATCGTGCAGCGCGCCGCCGATGTGCGCGAGCATCTCGTCGCGCGGCACGCCGGGCACGTACTCGTTCCCGAACACGCGCACGTACGGAGCGCCGAGCGCGTGCGCGAGATCGATGAAGCGGCGCGCCTCGTCGAGCTGCGCGGCGTGCTTCGCCGGGTCCATATCGTGCATCTGCGCCGACGCGCCGAGGCAGGAAACGGAGAGCCCGTGCGCCGCAAGCTGCCGCTTCGCGTCGCCGATACGCTCGGGCGCAAGCTCAGGCACCTTGGTGAGATCCATGTTCGTCAGGATCCCGCGCAGCTCGACCGCGGCGAACTCGTGCTCGGCC
>Ga0193755_1000295_pt1 | contig 14060 bp, 10 predicted proteins | sample H1a2metaG_FD_144921 | JGI IMG/M metagenome (GOLD analysis project Ga0193755, IMG submission 144921) | Soil microbial communities from a riparian zone of the East river system, Colorado, United States - H1a2 | ecosystem: Environmental > Terrestrial > Soil > Riparian zone | place: USA: East River...
GGACAGTCGAAAACACTCGCGTGGATGCGCCGCCTCGCTCCCGGTTTCATCAACAGGCAGCTTTGGAAGGCGTCTAAGAAGCTGGTACCGGTCGCGGTGGGCTAGCCCGGTTGGAGCTGACGTTCGTCATCGGGAGAAAGGAGAAATTCGTGGCGCAATTGGCTGAACACCCAACCGTGAAGCATTTTTACGAGGAGAGGATGAACCGGGGTGAAGCCCCCACGGATCAGGTCCTTGATGCAGCTTGGCTCCGGCAGTTGTGCCTGGATGCGGGTGCAGACGATGTGGGTTTTGTTGAGCGCGACCGGCCAGAAATTGCCGATCAGAAAGCCGATATTGAGAACGTCTTTCCCAGAACGAGAACGCTCATTAGTGTTGTCTGCCGCATGAACCGGGAGAACATCCGGACCCCAGCCCGCTCAATCTCCAATCTCGAATTCCATCACACGACAGACGAAACCAACGAAGTGGCCCGCCGAATCGTAACGGCACTGCAAGAGGTTGGGATTAGCGCGATCAATGGCGGAGCCGTTGGGTTCCCTATGGAGGCTGATCGTTGGGGATCAAAAATGTGGGTGATCTCTCACAAGCCTGTAGCGGTAGCGGCCGGCCTCGGACAGATGGGGATTCATCGGAACGTGATTCATCCCAAGTTCGGGAATTTCATTCTCCTGGGAACGGTACTGGTGGATGCAGAAGTCTCCGAATATTCACATCCGGTCGTCTATAACCCCTGCCTAGAATGCAAGCTATGCGTCGCGGCGTGCCCGACGGGAGCCATCGGCAGAGATGGCAGCTTCGATTTTTCCGCGTGCTACACGCACAACTACCGCGAGTTCATGGGCGGGTTCAACGACTGGGTGGAAAAAATCGCGGATAGCAAGAGCGCGCTCGATTACCGGGAGAAAGTCTCGGGTGCCGAATCGGTGTCCATGTGGCAGAGCCTTTCGTTTGGGGCGAACTACAAGGCCGCCTACTGCTTGTCGGTTTGTCCTGCCGGAGAGGACGTGATTGCGCCGTTCTTGACCGACCGCAAGGAGTTTCTCAAGGATGTGGTGAAACCGCTGCAAGACAAAACTGAAACGATCTACGTAGTTCCCGGCTCCGACGCCGAGGACTACGTGGCGCGGCGCTTTCCGCACAAAAAGACCAAGCGTGTGTCGAACGGCCTCGCCGGCCAAGGAACCATTCGCGCCTTCCTGCGAGGCTTGAACTTCGTTTTTCAGAAAGGTCAGTCAAAAGGTCTTAACGCTGTCTATCACTTCACGTTCACCGGCCACGACGAAGTGAAAGCAACAGTCACAATTCGAGACGAAAAGTTGCAGGTTTCTGAAGGCCACAATGGGCAAGCCGATCTGCGACTTACTGCCGACAGCCAGACTTGGCTGCGCTTTCTGCGCAAGGAAGCCAATCTCGTATGGGCGCTGCTCCGGCGGAAGATTCGCATTCAAGGATCGCCCAAGTTGCTGCTTGCATTCGGACGCTGCTTTCCATCGTGAATAACTACACAGATGTTCGTTGCGCGTAGTGCATGGCGACTGGCATCGTAATAGTCGGCCGTTAATGTCACCCAACTTCTAGGGTGCTAATCGTTCGAAAGGACGTGCAAAAGGCAAGGTCGTCAAGTTGAGATAAAAAATCGCCTCGCCTTGGAGTAGTGGGGAAGCAAAAGTGAACTCAGCGAAAGCAATCTCGGCATGTTCCGTTGGTTGCTCCCGAGTCACGGGCAAACAGGAAGAAATCCCAAGGTAAGAGTTGCCGACAATCCACCCAGAACCCCTTCTTTCACTTCCCACAACCCCGTTTCTGGACCACGAGTGTCGGGCAGCCTTCCTGTTGACACTCTATATGTGTATCGATACTATTCCTATAGAAAGACGATAGGAGATATAGCTTGCACTCTGGACCGATGACCCTTCTGCAAGGAACTTTGGACTTATTGATATTGAAATCACTGATTGCTGGCGAGATGCACGGATTGGGAATCTCACGCAGAGTCCAGCAGATCACAGGGGGCACGTTTGCCGTAAAGCCGGGCTCGCTCTTTCCCGCTCTACACCGAATGGAAGAAGAGGGTTGGATTTCCTCTTTTTGGGGAGATTCAGAAAACAATCGCCGCGCAAAATACTACCGTTTGACCAGGGCTGGACGGAAGCAACTCGAAGCCGAAACCAAGCGATGGGGCCGCATTTCTTGGGCGATTGCTCAAGCTCTCGAAACATCTTGAGGAGGAAGTAGCCGTGCCACGCCTTGCAAGGTTCCAGAGTTTTCTTCGCAATCTTTTTTTCCCTCGAAGCGTAGAAGTAGACCTCGACCGTGAAGTCCATTCCCACCTCGAGATGCTGACCGAAGAAAACATACGCGCGGGCATGCAACCGAAGGAGGCGCAACGCGCCGCACGCTTGGAACTTGGCGGCGTTGAACAAGTGAAAGAACAGGTTCGCGAGGAACGGGTCGGCAATTGGCTCCGCTCCGTGATCTCTGATTGCCGCTGCGGCGTTCGCCAACTGCAGAAAAATCCCGGCTTCACTACTGTCACCGTTCTGACCCTGGCCCTTGGCGTCGGTGCCAACACGGCCATGTTCAGCATGGTCTACGGCGTCGTCCTGCGACCTCTGCCGTTCAAAGATGCGGGGCATCTTTACACGCTCTGGGAGCGCAACACAAAAATGGGTTACGAACAAAACCCTCCTGCCGCGGGTAATTTTCGCGATTGGCGAGACCGTAACCGCGTGTTTGAAGGAATGGCGGCATTTGACGCCTCCCGAACCTTCAATCTGGCAGGCAACAGCAGCCCAGAGCGCGTGGACGGTGCCGCTATCTCTCCGGAGCTCTTTGAACTGCTCGGTGTATCACCCGTCATCGGCCGGGGATTTTCGCCTCAGGACGACCAGTTGGGTCAAAACCGGGTGGTGGTCTTAAGTTACAGACTCTGGCAGCGTCGCTTCAATTCCAATCCTTCGATAGTAGGCACCTCCATCACTCTCGATGGCAGCAATTCAACCGTGATCGGTGTGATGCCTCCGGGGTTCCATTTTCCAGGGGACACCGGAACGGTTCTGAACATTTTCACAGCGCCGCCTGCCCAATTGTGGGTGCCATTGGCGCTGACTCCCAAGGCCTGGAGCGCGCGCTCCTCGCACTACCTCGAAGTCATTGGGCGGCTGAGAAGCGGAGTGACGGTGGATCAGGCCCAGACGGAAATGAATTCCATCGAGGACCAGCTGGTCAAAGAATACCCCCGCGATTACATCGGATCGGACGTCAATCTTGTTCCGTTGCACACGCAGATCGTCGGTACGTTTCGCTCTGCTCTGCTCGTCCTTTTCGGAGCCGTCGCGTTTGTGCTCCTTATTGTTTGTGCCAACGTGGCCAATCTACTTTTGGCCCGCGCCACTTCCCGGCGACGTGAAATTGCTATCCGTACTGCTCTGGGAGCCAGTCGCTCTCGTCTTGTGCGGCAGTTAGCCACTGAGAGTCTGACCCTGGCAATCGTCGGAGGAGCGCTCGGTGTACTGATAGCCGCTTGGGGTGTCACCATGCTTAAGCTGATTGTCCCCGATAATTTTCCCAGGACCGCAGACATTCACTTGGACGGACCGGCCTTAATCTTCACCGCCATCGCTTCGGTGTCCACAGGCTTGATCTTTGGACTGGCGCCAGCGTTCCAAACGTCTAGGACAGACGTCACCGAATCGTTAAAGGAGGGCGGACGCGGGGGCGAAGGCATCGGCCGCGATCGCCTGCGCAGCGCCCTGGTGATTTCGGAAGTGGCCTTGGCGCTAATCCTTCTGGTTGGCACTGGCCTGATGCTTCGGAGTTTCCTCCGCTTACAGCAGGTGGACCCGGGCTTTAAACCGGACCATCTCTTGACCATGGAGATTTCCCTTCCCCGCTATTCGGCGGCTCAGAAAACTTCCTTCTACAGCCAACTTCTCGAGCGGGTTCGGGCGCTTCTCGAGGTCCAATCCGCTGGCGCCATCGGGCACCTCCCGTTGGGAGGAAATATCGACAGCTACAACTTGGAGGTGCTGGGACGGGCTCCACTGCGAAATGAATACGCCAATCCGTCTTGTCATGTGATCATGTCCGGGTATTTCGAGTCGATGAAGATTCCCCTCCGGGAAGGGCGCTACTTCGACGCGCGCGACAACGCCGATTCCCCACACGTCCTCATCATCAATGACGTTGTAGCGCGCAACGTATTCCCAACCGTAACCCCCATCGGCCAGCGCCTGCAATTGGGTCTGAACGGATTTACCGGCGAGATCGTTGGCGTTGTCGGGCATACAAGTCACCTCGCTCTGGATTACGCGCCTGTTGAGGAAGTCTACATGCCGTATCCCCAGGTTCCCTTTTCGGACACTATGGCCCTCACTATTCGAACCGCGTCCGCTCCGCTCGCACTCTCTCGTCCCGTACAAGATCTGATTCGGGCACTGGACAAGGACCGACCAGTGTCAAAGATACGAACCATGGATGACGTAATGGGGACCTCGGCCGCTGCACCGAGATTTCGTACTGTCCTGCTGGGACTGTTCGGATTAGCGGCCCTTTTGCTCGGCGGACTCGGAATCTACGGAGTGATTTCCTACTCCGTGAGCCAGCGCACCCGCGAATTCGGCATCCGCGTCGCACTTGGTGCTGATCTTGGTCAGATACTTCGATCAGTGATCGCTCACGGACTAAAACTCACACTTGCCGGGGTATTGATTGGCGTTGCCGGCGGGCTTGTCCTGACGCGCTTTCTCCGCAGTCTCTTGTTCGGCATCAGCGCTGCAGATCCACTGACATTTGCGAGCGTTGCCCTCTTGCTCACAGTGGTCGCTGTTCTCGCCTGCTACATTCCCGCGCGTCGCGCTATCAAGGTCGATCCCGTGATTGCCCTTCGTTACGAATAGAATCCGTGTTGATTGGCTGCCTAGCGAAAGTTAAGCAACCCGTAGACCACCTTGTCTGTAAATGCGCTATTCGTAAGTGCGAATCCAATGAAACGAGACAGAAGACCGCTTGGAGGAAATGCGAGCGATACGGATTGCTGTTCGCACGTCGATCTCCTCGAACCCCGTCTCTGGATAGTTTCCGGATTGCCGACAATCCGGGAGTCCACGAGTTTCTGCGTCAACACCAGCCGATACTCAACCGCTATGTTGAAGGTGAGGATGTTCCGCTTACGGGCTGACCGAAAACTGACCTACTACCAAACTGTGGTAGTGGGCTAATTCCGCATTGCTTCCCCGCGCGCGGGCGCAAAGGTGCGATCTCAATTGCTAGCTATTTCAGTTGCTATTCAGGCGGCGCGCCGCGTAATTCCTATCGCCGAAACGGATCGTGAAACCTGTTACTTTGCCTTGCGCATCTTTCGTGATCGTGACGGGCGCAAAAAAGTAGCGCTCCAGGAAATCCGTGTCAGAAAGTGGAACCAGCGGCCTGTTCCGATCTCCCATCTGCATCCGCAAGAACCCGGGTTCTGCGGTCAAAGTGACTTTCTCATTGGAAAAATCTGACCCGAACTGGTACTGGCCTGCGTACGACGCCAAGGCCGACTCTGGGAGTGTGACGGCTCGCAGAGGCGGGGGTGCGGGCTTCTCGCCGAAGACAATGGCCGCAAGAGCCTTCGCAACCGGATCCTGAGAAACGGTCCCTCTACTATTGCTGAGGACAATGATGGTCACGTCGTCATCGGGAAACCGATCCAGTTCGGCGGCGAAACCAAGACTACGTCCCTTTGCCGCCATGAGGAGGTGCCCAAGGCGTTTCCAGATGTACCAGCCATACCAATTGTCCGCGCCCTCCACCTCAACGAAGTATTTTTGGCGCGTAGCGCTCTTCAACAGAGTATCCGTATTAAGCGCGCGATCGAAGCGGTAAAGGTCGTCAACGGTCGAATACAAAGAACCGTTCCCCGTTTTGTTGGACCAGTCCAGATAAGGCGCCTTTTCGAAGCTGGAGATTCCGGCTGGGGTGTAGCCGGAAGCCGCGGATGGGATGAGACGCGAAGCGTCTCCGTCGTGCCCCGAATCATGCATTCCTAACGGTTTAAAGATGTGGTCGCGCAGATAATCTTCGTATTTCTCGCCGGTGACCTTTTCCAATACAAGCACGAGCAGGTTGTAGTTGGAATTGCTATAGCTCGCTTTGGAGCCGGGCTCGAACTCCAAGGGCAAACCAGCGATCTTGGCGACGAGTTGCTCGACCGTATGAGGACTGAGGGCGAAAGTGTCGAAGTCCTCAAGCCCATTGATATCCGGAATCCCTGACATATGCGTCAGCAAATGGTCCAAGGTGATCCGATCCCCGTTGGGAAAGTTGGGGACATAGCGAGAAACACGATCGGACACGCTGAGGCGTCTTTGTTCCTGAAGTTGGAGAATCGCTGCGGCCGTGAACGGCTTGGAGACAGAAGCGATATGGTAACGGGTCTGGTTCGTGTTCGGGACACGTAGCTCATAGTTCGCCATTCCATAACTTTGACGGAACAAAATGCGGCCCTTACGTGCAACGAGCACGGTGCCAATGAAGTTGCCAGTTTCGTTGAATGGTGCAAGATACGCTTGAATGCGACTGGCTATTTCTTTGTCTGGAAGAGCCTGACCGTGCGCAGGCACACTCGGCAGAATCATGCTTGCGATTAGTAATGCGATTGGAATAGCGAATCGTCTCATGGAAAGCTCCTTAGTGGTAAAGGAGCCATCTAAGACTAATATCGCGCGACCGGTCTAGTACGATTGTAGCTATTTGGAATTGATGTTGGGCTCGACTTTCGAAATGCGCCGGGAGTGCAGTGGAAGTAGGATTCGAAAAGGCGGGTGAAATGGCTCTGGTCACAGAAACCCAAGTCAGCAGCTATTTCTGCAAGACTCACACTTGTGGTGGACAACAATTCCGCAGCTCTTTCAACGCGCCGCTGGCGAACATACGCGCCAGGTGGCAGTCCGAAATGATGAGAGAAGCGAACGGAGAGATGGGAGCGGTCAACGCCCAACGTGGCGGAAAGCTGGGAAATTGAAGGCGGAGACTGAATGCTGACGTCCAGCATTTCGCGGCATCTGGCGAGCCAGGCAGGAACGTGTGAAGAATCTGAAGAGTCACGAATTTGCATGCCGAGGAGTTCAAGGACCAAACCTTCGACAATTAATGGGGACACCGTATCCCAGGAGTGGAACTCGTGCCAAATTCGGCGCGCGAGGATACGGCTCCCCATATTGTTTGCAAACCTAGTCTCTTGTAGGGTCCACTTCGGAATGTGACTATGGAATGAGGGCAAGAAATCAACCATCAGGCAGCTGGATTCACAGCCGCCATAGCGGTCGGAATGCCTGGCCCCTCCGGGCTTCAACACCGAACTAAAGGGCGAATAGGTAAAAGCAGTTTGTTCGACTCTCTCTTCGAGCTCTCCGTGAATTAGGATGTTGATTCTGGCGGGTTCGTGACAGTGTGGGGTCGTGCGAAAGCCGGGCCGATAATACGTCTCCCTCAGAACAAGATCGCCGAGATTTCTAACTTTCCTCACGAGACCGTGCGTTATGCGACCCATCTCCGTTGCCCCCGTTCTTATGCGTAAGTTACGGCGTTAATCAGGCACTTGGTCCGCTAACTGGTGGGAAATCTCCATTAACGCCGGTTGCTCGTCAAAATGCTAATCGTCGAGATCATGCAAGGAGCCGACGAGTTCGCGGCGATAAGGCCCGTAACGCTTGCTACACAACCTGAAGAGCCAACCTCTGTACAATCTCGAGGTCTTGTTTTGATATTCCAGGCTCGTCGCGATTCTCAGCGAAATCGGTTTTTCAGACCCAGAGCATAGCGACGGCTCATCGACAGCGGTACCACCATATCGCGCAGAAAGATCTGATAGGTTTCATTGCCGAGGCTTTCCACCCGTTCCACAAAATCCAGATTCACGATGCACGACCGGTGCATTCGCACGAATCGATCTCGAGGTAGCCGCTCCTCCCAACTCTTGATTGGCTGCAGCAGCATGAATTTGCGGCCGTCTGCGGTGAAGATTTTGGTGTACGATCCAGCCGCCACAATATACTTAATTGTACGCACCGGGACGAAACGCTTGCCGCCCCACCCTTCACTTACGAACAGGTAGTCCGAATACTCCAGCGACGCAAGCGCCCGGCAGCGCGGCAGCGCGGGAGCGTTAAGCCGCTCAATCGCAGCAGCGAGCCGTTCAAAACGCACCGGTTTCATCAGATAGTCAAGTGCGTTTACTTCGAAGGCCCGCAGCGCGAATTGATTGTAGGCAGTCACAAATATCACGCGGAAATCGCCACCAGCCAGTTTCAGAAAATCAAACCCACCGCGCCCGGGCATCTGAATGTCGAGAAACACCACGTCCGGCTGAAGTTTTTTAGTAGCTTCCAGCGCCTGCGGTACGCCATCCGCTTCACCGACCACCTGCACCTCGGAAAAACGCGAAAGCTGCGCGCGCAATTGACTCCGCGCAAGCCGTTCGTCGTCCACGAGCAGTGCCTTCTGCATAATCACGCACCTCCCGCTTGTTCGAGCTGAATCTCGATCACATTCTCCACCCAACCATCGCGCTCCTGGCATTGGAACCGATGCCGCCCTGGGAAGGCCTGTTCCAGTCTTTGGGCAACAATCCGCATGCCGAGCCCAATTCTTGATCCGCCGGCGAGTCCGTTCTGTGGAATTACCCAACGGCCCGTGTTCGCAATCGCCACACGCAAGGAAGAAGCGGTTCGTTTAGCGGTTAGGCAAACGTGAAGTGGCAGCGTGCTTGTTTGCATCCCAAACTTTATTGCGTTCTCGATAAGTGGATGTAGTAAGAAGCCCGGCACGCGAATGTCGCGCACTTCCGGTGGAACTTCGACACGCACGCACAACTTCTCCTCGAAGCGGACACTCTCAATGGCGAGATAGCGCTCCAGGATTTCGACCTCCTCCGAAAGCGGCACATCGAGTCCTTTGCTCCGTACCAGCGAATAGCGGAGGAACTCGGAAAGCTCCTCGACGGCGAATTGCGCCTTAGGCGGATTCTCGCGCACGAGCGCGTGGATCGAGTTCAGCGCGTTGAACAAGAAATGAGGGTTCACCTGACTGCGGAGCGCTTCGAGTTGAGCCTGCTGCGCCAGCGCGTTTGCGCGCAAGGCGCCACGCTTTTCCTTCTCCAGCTCCCGATAGCTCCGGATAGCGAAATAGCAGGCGCTCCAGGCCAAAAATACCGCGGATGCGTTTATCGCTCCCCCGAAGAACTCCGACCATCTGGTCGTGAAAGGCTTTCCACTGACAATCAAGCGGGCACCGTTCGACGCAATCATGGCAACCACCCCGGCCGAATAAGAGAACAGAATCGCGACGGGCACAACTCGAATCCAAGTGAAGCTGCGCAGGCTTTCACGCCGGTAGAAAATTCCCATCACGCCGCTGCACACGATTCCGGCAATTGCGAATACGGCTTTGCTCAGAAAAGCTGACTTCACGGAATCGAGGTGAGGCGCGAGTCCGACGTACGGCAGCACGCCAACGAATGAAATCAATCCGTATGCCGCCCAGCCAACTACTTGCAAGACCCAAAACGGCGCGATCTTTGGCAGGCGAATCACGTCTGTTTCCCTATTAGACGCAGGGTTTAGGGCTTCGGCTCATAACTAGTCACGGACGCCTTCTCCCAAGTCTTTCCGCGGTTCTTCGACAGCTCGGCTGTTTGCGTGAATCCTTTGGCCCCTGGTGCATATCTAACGCGAAGCAGCCAGACCTCCCCAGAATCGCTTGTCCGTTCTCGACAAAACGCCCACCCGCCGTTCTCCCAGATCCCGTCATAAACTTGAGCGTGACCGTTGTCAACGACAAAAAGGCGCATTTGGCTCCGTGCAGCGTCAAACGCGAATATGCAATACGCATCGAACAGCCGTTTCCCGTTGCGCTCTTCTTGCCTGCGTTGCAACAAAACGCAACCGCCCAGCACCTTCTCGATGTGATTGACGCCTGTACCGTGTGAGCCGACATCTGTCATTAGCTCTGAGGTCGAGCTGATCCAATCGCCGACCATGAAATCGAATGCGCGAACCTCGGAGCCTTCACAAGAATTCTGCTCGGGAGTCTGCGCATTGTTCACCGTTGCCGCGCTGCTCGTTTGCTTACCGCGGTCAACATCAAACGTCTTACTCACTACTTTCCATCCGGCGCTACTGTGTACGAGAGAGAAATAATCGGTGACCTTGGCAGCATCAGAAGTTTCCGTTAGTCGTACCCCGGCTGCGTTGCCGATCCGATCGATAAAGTCGATGCTTGATTTCGGCCGAGGCGCGCCCGACGCTGCTCCCTTGGCGACATTCGCAAGGAATTGCTCCAAGGAAATGATTTGCAGATCTGTTTCAGCCCGGGCGGTATACAAATTTGCAGCCGGGTAAAATGCAGACCGAATTTTCCCCGGATCTCCGGACATGTAAAGTTCTACGGCGCGACGGATCGAAGCCGTCTCCGAATCGCCTGCGTCGAGTCCCTGCGCTGCAGTGGAAAGCGGGTATTGCGCTAGCAACGTAGCTACAAGCAGAACCAGTGGTGCATGCCTAAGATTTCGCATAATGCCCCCTGCTGCGAACTTGCCCCATGCAATATGGAAAGGGAAGAGAATTTTGACAAGCGGCAATTAGACATGACGAGCGGCAGCAACTGCGTGCACTACACCGTGATAGCATGGGCCACGTGCGGCTGTTCCGCTCGGTCAAAGAAGCCCTCAGCGGGCAGCTGGTCGGCTGGCGTGGCGTCGAGAACGAAGCCCCGCCTGAACGGCTCGCTTTGCTAACGCCCCGGAAAGCGGAGCGTCCGAACTTTCGGAGGCCTTGGCTTTGTCTTCAAGCTTCACACGCCGCGCATTTCTAAAACTTCCGCCGCTACAGGCGCCAGTCTCGTGCTTCCAATCTATTTGCCCTGGCACGCGGATACTTCTGCATCCATGGCTGGGTATAAAACTCTCACTTCTCCTGGACTAACAAATCGGGCACCTCAGAAGAGGAGTGCACTCATGCACCGTGCCATACTCTGGCTAATTTGTTTATTTTGCCTGACGCCTACCGTTCGCGCACAGTGGCCGAAAGACAAAAATGCATGCTATTACGAGCGCAAAGAGAATGCACCGTACAAGAAGAAACTTTGGCACGGGTATGAAGTCTCACTAGGGCCAGTACCAAATCCAGAAGGAGTGGAATACCGGTGCACGGTAGCCATTTACAACAGCACAGGCCGCGTGGTATTTCGCACAAGCGGATTCAACGTGGTGTTCGACGAAGAGCAGACAGGAAAAGACTTTGACGGAGATGGAAAACCGGAAGTGGTGTTTCGGACGGACACGGGCGGAGGAAATTACTGCTGCTGGAGCTATATCATTTATTCCCTTTCCCCGAAACCGCACAAGCTCTTTGAGATTAACGTGGAAGGCCGTGTGGTGTTCGAGACCGACGAAAACCGGAACATGGTGATCTGGAAAAGAACGGCTGGGCTAGCCGGGTACACATCAATGGCGGCACAGCCGTTTGCGGAGAAAATCTTGCGTGTTCGCGAAGGAAAGCTAGTGGACGCCACGTCGGAATTCTGCCCAAGGATTTTCAGTAATGAGAACGAAGACTACCGGATCGCAACAGCACTGCTGACACCGGAAAAACTCGAGCAATTTCAGAGAGGCGCAATTCCAGAGGGAGACAAGGAAGAGATCGTCAGCGTTCTGTTGTCCCGGGCGCTGCAACACGTGTTCTGCCGTCAGTTTGAGGAAGCCATGAGCGACTTGAATCTGTGGCCGGATGCGAGCAGGTCGGATATGAAGGCGAACTTTGCTTCTTCCGTTCAAGAGGAGTATCCGGAATTTGCCGCGAAGCTCCGAGAATCCGCTGTGAAGAAGTAGCGGAATGGTTAGATGAGACATACTGCCGCCCGCTACGGCAAATCGTACTTAGACAGAGTTAGCAGGTGTTGACCGCATGGACGTTGTGGCTGGCGAAGGTGGCCACGGGGACTCTGTATATCGAGCCTGGAAGTCCTTGGGAGAACGGCTACTGTGAGAGCTTCAACAGGAAGCTGCGGGATGAATGCTTGAACGGAGAGATTTTTTTGCTCACCGAAGGAGGCCCAAATCGTGATCGAGAACTGGCACGTGGAATACAACACGAAGCGGCCGCACCCTGCACTCGGCTACAGGCCGTCTGCAACCGCGGCCTGTAGCCCCTGATGAACCAAGCCTGCACGTGGTTGCCGCCGTGCGACCACTCGCTCCAGTGCTGTGATCGCCGGCCGGTTCCAGTGTCGTACGTCAGACAGACTCATTCTTCGTAGTATTCCTCTGAGAACGTTTTACCGCGATTTTCGTTGGATGAAACAGTCTGCTCCACAACTGCGTCCGCAGAGAACGGTGCAAGGTTTCACAAAAAGAAATCACAAAACTAGCGAAGGGCTATCTTCTGAGACACGTCGTTGGTTGGAGTCCTTCCGGCATAAACTACTTTGCGCAACGGAAGCCGACAAACTCACGCGAGCCGTTCGGGGGATGGCTGTCACGATAATCGACCCAAAGATTCACGGGCGCTCCGTCAAAACTGCCGCCTCGAATTACCCGCCTGGTCTTCACCTGGAGGAATTCCGTTGCGTCGAGGAATCGTTTTCCACCTGCATCTGGGCTATTCGGAGAGGTTGAAGGATACGGATTCCATTCGTCTTGGAGGAATTGCCAAACATTGCCGGACATATCGAAAAGCCCATACTGGTTGGCAGGATAAGTGCCAACTGGAGAGGTGGTACCCAGGCCGCTGCCACCATAGTTTGCGCGAGTTTTGTCCACTGGCTCATTTCCCCAAGGAAAAAGCGCATTAAGGCCGCCACGAGCAGCGTATTCCCACTCCGCTTCCGATGGCAGGCGCTTCCCGGCCCACCTGCAATAGGCCACGGCGGCATACCAGTTCACGTTCACTGCTGGATGATCCGCTTTCGCGGCGATTTCGGTCGGCGTTGTCCAATGCTTGAGGTAATTGCCGTTGTCAAACTGAGCAGGAACGCGGCCTCGCTGCCACTCGGGATTAGCATCGGTAAAACTCTTGAACTGCCTGTTTGTCACCAAGTTCTTGTCTATATAGAAGTGGTCGACAGTGATCCAATGTTTCGGGATCTCATCCTGAAAAAGCTGTGGATCGGGGATACCGAATATTTTCACGAACTGCGGGATTTCACTAGCATCGATCCCCACTTGAATGGTGCCGCCGTGCACTAACACCATTGAGTTGTCTGAAGTGTTTGAGCTCTTGGCGAGGTGTGCCTTGTCTGCCCCGGCCCCGGTTTCTACTTGCGCAAAACAACTTGTGGGAACCCAGAAGAAGAGCAGGGCGACAAGAACCTTGTGTAAAAGCATTGTATCCATGAAATTAGTGCCACTACCCCAGGCTGTATAGACGAAGACAGCGGATAAAGGATAGGTGGCGACTTCCAATCTCAAAGGTTGTTGGCAAATCTCTTTCCTTCCTCAACGGGCCACTCGGTCACTCGCCCAACTCCTGATAAATCGGATTACCGGACATGCGGAATTGCTGATCGGCACTTGCCGCCAATGTGGCGTACAGTGAGAATTGGCTTGACCCTGGAACTAGTTCCAAGCTTTAGGCTAATCCTGTGAGTTCCAAAGTTTCCACAACTCGGCCCCTGTATTGCGGTGAACTGGCCCGTCTTTCCGGCGTAAGTGCGGACACTGTTCGCTTCTATGAGCGGCGGAATCTCTTGCTTCCAGCTGCTCGTACTTCCGCAGGCTACCGGGTGTTTTCGCCAGACAGTCTCGCTCGAATGCGATTGATTCGAGCCGGACTGTCTATCTGATTCTCTGTGACTGAATTGGCGGACATCCTTTGCGAACGGAACAGTGGTGGCGCACCTTGTCACCGCGTTCGGAAGCTGGCCGCTGAAAAGCTCGCGATGCTCGAAAAAAGACTTCGAGAGTTGCAATCGTGGCGACGCGAACTACGTTCCACGCTTCTCGCGTGGGACCGGATGCTAGCCGACACACCTCGCGGCAAACAGGCTCGACTGCTGGAAAAGCTCGCAACTCACCCGAA
>Ga0193755_1000296_pt1 | contig 14003 bp, 11 predicted proteins | sample H1a2metaG_FD_144921 | JGI IMG/M metagenome (GOLD analysis project Ga0193755, IMG submission 144921) | Soil microbial communities from a riparian zone of the East river system, Colorado, United States - H1a2 | ecosystem: Environmental > Terrestrial > Soil > Riparian zone | place: USA: East River...
CGGATCAACAGGCGCGGCTTCGGGAGCCTCGCCGCCCGCTGTTCGCCTGACGATGCGGGCGCCAAAGACCAGCCCTTCCAACAACGAATTGCTCGCCAGCCTGTTCGCTCCGTGAACGCCCGTGCAGGCAACTTCTCCACACGCATAGAGCCCGGGCACACTGGTTTCACCCCACAGATTTGTTCGCACGCCTCCCATCAGATAATGGGCGGCCGGGGCGACCGGAATCGGATCCTTTGCCAGATCGAGGCCGGCTTTGCGACAGTACGCATCGATTGTCGGGAAACGCCTCCTCATCGCATCGTGAGGCAGATGACTGAGATCGAGAAACACTTGGTTGTCGCCGCTCCGCTGGATCTCGGCCGAGATTGCCCGGGCCACGACATCGCGCGACGCGAGCTCGGCTCGCGAATCGACCCCGAGCATGAACCGTTCCCCGCGGGCGTTGCGCAAGTACGCTCCCTCGCCGCGCACTGCTTCCGAGATCAGGAATGCCGGAAGACCCGGGATTCTCAGCGCAGTGGGATGAAACTGGTAAAACTCCAGATCGGCAAGCTCCGCGCCGGCGCGGTACGCCAGGGCCAGGCCGTCGCCTGTCGCCACTGAAGGATTCGTCGTATGCGAAAACAACTGTCCGGCCCCGCCGCTTGCGAGCACAATGTGCCGGCCACGGTGCAGCCTGAGCCCCGACGTCGCAGCGCCGGCGCGGTTATCCGAAAGGGCTTGCACGCCGATCGCGCGGCCCCGTTCGACTACTATCTCGGTGGCAAAGCATCGCTCGATGACCTCAACCCCAGCCTCTCGAAGCGCATTACAAAGCGCCCGCTCGATGTGAAAGCCGGTGGCGTCTCCACCCGCGTGCAAGACACGCCGAGCCCTATGCGCGCCTTCGAGCCCGAGCGCCAGCTCGCCGCCCTGTCGATCGAAAGGAACATTGATGTTAAGCAAATCCCGGATTCGCGCGGGCGCCTCGTTTGTCAGTACCTCTACGGCGCGTCGGTCGCACAACCCGCTCCCGGCTGCGATCGTATCCTCGAAATGAAGGGCCGGGCTATCAACCGGTGACATCGCCGCGGCAATGCCACCCTGAGCATAGCGAGTATTGCTCTCTTCAAGCGCTGCCTTGGTCAGCACCAGAACAGTCCCGAGCTTCGACGCCAACAGCGCAGTGAACAACCCGGCAATTCCGCTTCCGACGATTATGTAGTCGTGCATCATTCCTACTCTCTTCGACTGAGGATCTCAGTCATCCCAGTTCAGAGCTCAAATCTGAAGTCAGAACTATCCACGAATAATGCGAATCATCGCGAAGGGTCGAACGCCCTTCGCGATGATTCGCGTTATTCGTGGATGGTCTGACTTCTCCTCTCTATCCCGCGCCTAAGCCAGCGCCAACATGCGCTCGAGCGCAACCTTCGCCCATCGTTTAGTCTCCGCGTCCACCTGAATCCGATTCACAACACGCCCATCAGCCAGATTGTCGAGTACCCAGGCGAGATAGGCCGGATGAATCCTGTACATTGTCGAGCACGGGCAGACGATCGGATCCAGACAAAAGATCAGCTTGTCGCGATTCTCTGAAGCAAGGCGATGCACCATGCTGATCTCCGTGCCGACCGCCCACTGTGAACCGGCTTCGGCTGCGGCAATCTGAGACAGAATGAATTCGGTCGAACCGGAGAGGTCGGCAGCCTGAACAACCGCGAGTTCGCATTCCGGATGGACGATGACGTTTATACCCGGGTAGTCGCGTCGTGCCTTCTCGATCTGCGAGACGGTGAATCGCTTGTGAACCGAGCAGTGCCCCTTCCAAAGAATGATCCGCGCGTCCCTCAATTGTTGGGCGGTGTTTCCGCCGAGTGGCTCAGACGGATCCCACACCAGCATCCGATCCAGGGGCACTCCCATCCCGTAGCCGGTGTTGCGGCCGAGATGTTGATCCGGAAAGAACAAAACGCGCTCGCCTCGCTCGAATGCCCAGCGCAGGACCCGTTCGGCATTGGACGATGTGCACACTATTCCGCCGTTCTCACCGCAAAACGCCTTGAGCGCGGCTGCGGAGTTCATATAGGTGACCGGCAGGATCGGAACCAGAGTCCCATCGCCGGGCGTAAGCACTTCGACCAGCGCCTCCCAGGCGTCCAGCACATCGTCAGTGTCTGCCATATCCGCCATCGAACATCCGGCAGCCATATTTGGAAGAATCACTTTTTGATAAGGCTGAGCAAGAATATCGGCGCTCTCCGCCATAAAGTGGACACCGCAAAAAACGATGAATTCCGCGCTGGTTCGCAACGCGGCTTGCTGAGAGAGCCTGAATGAATCGCCCCGAAGGTCTGCATGATTGATGACCTCATCACGCTGGTAGTGGTGCCCCAGCACCACGAGCCTCTCGCCAAGCTTCTCTTTCGCCGAGCCTATTCGGCTGACCAATTGTTCACCGGACAGCGTGCGGTAGAAAGACGGCAGCGCATTTTGGACAGGCGCGCCGGGAGGAATCACGTCGTCCTGGCTCGATCCGGGCCCATAGTGTGGCGGAATCGGCGCATCGAAATTCCAAGGCTCCTCCTTGAGTTTCGAGTTGCATAGTTTTATCGGAGCCGGGTGTAAGTTCAAACTCGTCATTGTGTGCCTTTCTCTTTCAGTTAAGGTGCTGTCCACCTTAACAGTAGATGCAACCTTGTCTCACATCGTTGGAGTGAATCCATCTTATTAATCCGCTGGAACGGCGGCGCGAATACTACGCTGGTGCGCGCAGCGATAGAGACGTGGAGGCCGGTGGGCCCCGCCCTGGACTCGACTGGTGGTTGCCAGGATGCTCCCGCTGGCTTCGACTTTCCGTCGAAAGTTGGTTGGATCGAGCTTGCGGTCGAGGATCACTTCGTAGACCTCGCGTAGCTCAGAGAGCGTGAAGTTTCGCGGCAAGAGCTGAAAAGCCACGTCGGCGTAACTCACTTTGTTGCGGAGTCTCCAGAGAGCGTATCGAAGGATTTGGTCGTTATCGAAGGCGAGCTTTCTCGGCAAGCCGGCAACCGAAAACCACCGCGCCTCCCGCTGACCGGTCGACGGTTCAATCGGATCGCCGGGGACAAGCGCGTAATAGGCAACCGCAATCCGGTGTTCGCGGGGATCGCGGTCCGGTCTCCCGAACGTGTAGAGCTGCTCCAGATACGCCGCCCGGAGACCGGTCTTTGTCAGGAGGTGTCGTCGTGCGGACTCTTCGAGTCCCTCGCCCGTGTGCACCCAACCCCCGGGGAGCGCCCACATCCCCGCAAATGGAGCCGCAGGCCTGCGCACCAGCAGAACAACAAGGTCCTGCGAAGCGCCGCGATTGCGCAGGGCGAAAATCACAACGCTTACTCCAATCGTCGGCCACCCGCCACCACGAAGGATCTCGCGTTTATCTTTCGATGTTGGCCTGGTCATGATCGCCTTGCGACTCCCAGTAATGGTCATTCGCACCTTTACTCAGAAGTCAGTCTACCACGGGGTTTCCTGCCAGCGCAAATCGAAGCGGCGTCCGGTGGGGTAAAGCGTGTTGATGTGTTGAGAAGAATCTCGCCACTAAGGCACCGAGACCCGAAGGTCCACAAAGCCTTTCTTTGTGCAGCTTCGTGGCTTAGTGGCTTTGTGCAAAAGAGGCTCGTTCACTCCGATCTGGGCGCCAAACACAAAATGAAACTATGAGTTCATGGCAAAGGCACGTTTGTGAGTTTGAAGGGCACTTTGATCGTGGCTTTAGAAGTCAGAATGTGAATCCTGATCCGCGCGGCGTCAGGCAGTTTCTCTCTGAATTCATAGATGGTGGTTTTCTCTTTGCCACCTCCCATGGTCATTCTGCCATTGTTGCCGATCGGTTTTCCTCGATCGTCTTCAAACTCGATGCTTACCAACCTGGATTGCGGGTCGGTGATTTGAAACGCGAGGCTGTTCTCTTCCATTCTCGTGAAGCTGCTAAAAAGACTCCCGAACATCTTCTGTAAGCCGTCGGCTAAGGACTCGCCGATGTCTTCCTGGCTGGCGCCTTCTCCATCCTTCTTTCGTTTAGCCGCCAGCTCTTTCTTGAGTTTCTCCTCTTCAGCCTTCTTGCGCGCTTCAAACTGGTTCTTGTTCCAGATCATCAACTCGATGCCCGCCGCCTTCAACGCGGGAGCGGATATCGGAACGCCCAGATTCTTGCTCAGGTTAGTGACTGTTGCGACCGAATTCACATCCCGTTGAGGTATAAAGAGCTCGACTGACCCGGACAGCTCCTGAATAGCCGTGGCTTGTCTGACGGGATTCTTCAACTCGACTTTCGCGGATGCGGCGGTCTTACCGGACAAATCGACCTCTTTGAATTCGGGCGACTCGGTCTTCTCGCCGACGAGGTTTCTGCCGGTGTCATCAACCGCCGCATCGACCGATAGCCGCATTCCCTTAGCGTCCACGAGAACGTCACCGACAATCTTCAACTCCACTTCCATCCCGGCGAAAAAACTGCCGGTTGTTCTCGAGTCTTTTATCTCACCCACCAGCACGCCGATCTTGTCCCCGCCCGCTGGCTTCTTCGGCTCCTTTGCTGGCGGAGCTTGAGGGTTTGATGGTCGTTTTGTCTGGGCCCCAGCCGTTTGCTGATTCGGGAAGGTCGTCATCGCAAGAACCAGCAATGCTGCAACAGCGATTGACCTGCCAACCGGGCGAACCAGCAATCTTTCACGTGTTTTCATCATGCTCACGCCTTTCATTGGAGTTTCACTTCGTGCGGCGACTTCGAGAACAGGACGCAGGATCCGAACTCACAGGTCAAGGTAGGACGATAGTAAGAAGGCTGTAAGTCGCCCCGGCTTTCGCTTTGATTATGGAGGTATTGATTCAGGCCTGCGGCGTGCACTCCCTACAAACTCGAGAACGCACCGTCAAGCGCCGCGATCAGTTGATCAATATCTGACTTTGTCGCAACCAGCGGCGGTCCGATGCGAATCACGTTGCCGTAGAGACCGCCTTTGCCGATCAATACGCCGCGGCGGCGGGTTTCTTCAAAAACGCGCACCACCGATTGCGGATCCGGTTCCTTCGTCGTGCGGTCCTTCACGCACTCGATCGCCTGCATCAAGCCCATCCCGCGCACGTCGCCGATCACCTGGTGCTTGTCTTTCAACTCTTCAAGCTTAGAGCGCAAATAGTCGCCCACCACGCGCGCGTTTCTCGGCAGGTCGTTTTCTTCGATGACTCGAATCGTCGCAAGCGCCGCCGCGCACGTCACCGGATTTCCGCCGAAGGTTGAAAAGGTCAGTCCGGGATACCTGTCGGCAATTTCAGGCGTAGCCGTCGTGCAACCGATTGGCGCGCCGTTGGCCATCCCCTTTGCGAAGGTCATCACTTCAGGCTCGATGTCCCAGTGCTCGATGCCGCACCAGCGATCGCCGGTTCTTCCCCACCCGGTTTGCACCTCGTCGCAGATGAAGATCCCACCGTAGCGGCGAACGATCTCGGTCACGACTTTGAAGTAGTCCTTTGGCGGAGTGATGAACCCGCCCACTCCCATAATCGGTTCCGCGATGAACGCGGCGATCTGTCCGGTCGTCGAAGTCTGAATCAGCTCTTCAACATCGCGAGCGCATTCCATCGCGCAAGTCTCGGGCTTTAAGTTGAAGGGACAGCGATAGCAGTAAGGCGCGTGCGCGTGAACGATTCCGGGCACCAGCGAGGGCCCGTGCTTCCAGGGCGCGTGCCCGCTGGCCGTCATATTTGTGACCGAGCGCCCGTGATATGCGTGGCGCAACGCAACGATCTCGGTGCGGCCCGTGTAGATTCGCGCAAGCACCATCGCGGTTTCGTCGGCTTCGGTTCCGCTGTTTGTAAAGTAGCTCTTCTTCAATTTGCCCGGCGTGATCTGGTGGAGCTTTTCGGCGAGATCGGCCTGAGGCTGGTTGATGTACAAGGTGGAAGTGTGCGCGATCTTCCCGACTTGTTCGCTAATCGCGCGGACGACTTCGGGTCTCGCGTGACCGATTGACGTCGTAAGCACACCGCCAAAGCAGTCGAGATACTGATTGCCCTCCGTGTCCCAGACATGCATGCCTTCGCCGCGTTCAAGGGCGATGGGGTCGGAGTAATATGTGGCTGCACACGGCCAGATGTACTCCTTCTGTTTTTCGATCAAGCTTTGAGTCGAAGTCGCTTCGGTCACGTTGGCAGTCATTGCATCCCTCCGGTCGGACGTTGTTGGTTAGATAGCGCCACAATTAAACCAATGAACCCCAGCCGCGTCAACGCAAGCCCCCGCGCCGGCTGCCTGGCAGGCTACTGAAAAAATGGGAGTTTGCCACCAAGACACAAAGGCACGAAGCTGCACCAGGTAACTTGAATGTATAGGTTTGGTCTTTGTCGTCCTCGAGTCCTCGTGGCTTAGTCGAGTGGCCGCAATAAGTTTCGAGGCTTTGTTATCTGACTATAATGACCGTGAGGCAATGCGCAATGAGCAAGCATGAGATCAATCTCGAGCCAGACCCGGTGAGAGGCTTACAAGAAGGACGTAGATCGCACTTTGATACGCGAGAATCTCAAGCTGACAGTGGAACAACGGCGCTTGAGAACTTGATGCGTTTCCAGGAGTTCGCTGAAGAGTTACGGCGGGCCGGCCAGCGAGCTGGCCCCGATCATGATTAATCTCCAAGAAGTACTGAGGCTGTTGGAGCGGGGCGGTGTCGAATTCATTGTCGTGGGCGGCGTGGCGGCCGCTGCGCGTTGAATGTCTATGTTTAGCACTGGAGCGACTGATCCACGTCAAGCGCGCCGCCGGCAGACCGAAAGACTTCGAGGCCATCGCTGAACTCGAGGCGATTCTGGAAGAGCGCCAACGTAGCTGATCTCTCGCATCCATCGAAACGCCGTCAGCAGCTTCGAAGATTTAGCATAGCTCAACAACGCCGCCTCACCGCAGGTGATCACGCGTATCTTTGCGGTCACCACCTTAACGGAACGCCCGGGGCAAAGGATTGCTCCAAAGCCCCAGCGCTCCTGACTCGGTTAAGGCTTCACAAGCGGCGACTCCTTATCATCGACAAACACATCCAGCACTACGAAGTGGTCGGGTATCATTGTGGCAAAAGCGTGATTGGTGATGACAATCGAGCCATGTTTGCTGAACGCGATGTTGGCCGGCGAATCGTACGGGAAGATCGGATTCTGATCGTTGTGCAACCGCGTTGCTTCCGTTCCATCAGGATTGAGAATTGAAACACCGGAGTTGAACGGGGCTGCGAGCGCGACATAGAGCTTGTCCGATCTGCCGAATGCAATTCCATCGGGTGCTTCGCCATCGTATTCGTGGAACACCTGCAGTTGAGCAGCGGTCGGGTGCGCAACCAGCGGCAGCGTATAGATCTTCCCTCCCAGAAAGTTCCCGAACTGCCCAACCCCGTCTGCAGTGACGGTGAAGTAGATCTGGGTTCGGTCGGGACTCAGTCGCAATCCGTTGGCTCCGAACGGCACGTCGAGCCGGCTATCCTGGAACCAAATCTGAGGCTGACCCCCACCCGCTGGAATTCTCCAGATCGTAGCTTGAAACGAATCGGTTTCGTAGAGATTGCCTTCTTCATCGAAAGCTATGTCGTTCCCCAAAGGAGGCGCGTCAACAAAAGTCGGCGAGCACGGTGTGCCTGGCGCGACCGACGGGCAGGGCTGAAGATTTGGCAACGGCGCGGCGTAAACTTCCTGATGTCCGGTAGCTAAATCCAATCGAACGATCCCGAGTTGAAAATTGACAACGTAAAGCCTGCCGTCATCGTCAAACGCTACGCAAGAGTTCGCGTGGTCTTGATTCAAGTCCTCACCCTGTATGTCATACGTTGTCAGCAATGCTCCGCTGTCGATGTCGAATGCGAAGACTCTCGACGGCGTTCCATCTCCTGCGGTGCCAAACCGAGCCGGCCCGGAGACGTAAAGCTTGTTGCCTCTCACGGCAATGCCTTCGGGGAATCCTGTAGAAGCGGGTACGGTTCCAAGTACCTGCACGTCTCCAAACGGACGGGTTGATAGAATGGGTTGAGCGTTCATCTGCGCCGCAATCAAGACGGCAAATAATGTGGCCAGGCCAGCGCAGATCATTCTTGTGGAAAAGGTTTTGCGGGTATTCACAGTTTCTCCTTTTGGGTCTTTCGATTTGAATTTGAGGCACAACTCTCGTGCGGCAAGCGCCGGAATCGAAATCAGCCTTTTAGCAGGTTCGCGCGAATTTGCTCGAGCTGCTGATCGGTAATTCCCAGAGCCTGGTGGGCGTAGTTCTCGAACGTGCCGTAAAGCTGGTGCATTTGGTCGATGGCCGCCTGAAGGAATTCGGGGCGCTCGAAGAGTTGCGGCTCGAGGTATACGCTCTTGCCGAGACGTCCCGATCCGACCAGCGCATTAAGCTGGGCGTTGTTGATCGGGCCTCGGAACTGGTTGGTGAGCAGATAATCCTGCATCACTTCTTCCTCGGTCACTCCGAGGGCCATAAGGACTACGGCGGTCGCCCAACCGGTCCGCGCGGCGCCGCCTGAATCTGCCCAGACCAGCGGCAGGTTGTTGGAGTCAGTAAGCGCAATTAGAGTGGTGCGAAGTGCCGCGTTGACAGTTGGGCCGAAGTTGGCGCCAGGCGGTCCGACGCCGGAGGCGAAGCCGCGGAAAGCATCCGTCTTGAATTGCGTGAAGAACTCACCGTTCGGGCCGTAGAACAAATCCTGATCCGCAAAGCACACAGGGTCGAAGGCAAAGTAATGATGCGTCGGATCGGAGGACGAAACGTTCTGCGGCAGACATAGGCGGGGCGTGACCGGATCCGGAATCCCACCGACAGTCTGGTCGAAGATCGGCGAGGCGATGACGTTTACACCCGCGACGTTCCAATGGGGAGCTGCAGCCGTGATCTCGCTCGGTGCACGAGCATCAATTATGGTCCTTACTCCGAGCGTCGTCAGAAAGCCCTGGTTCGACTGCGCGGTTGGGCCTCCGCTGCGAAAGAACATGCCCCAGCGGACATTCTTTACATGGCCGCCGGCATTGGGAACAGTCGAGTAACCCCCGGCGTCCCGGAAATTGAGCACTCCGAGTTGCGGCACTCCGCGTTCGGCTGCAATAACCCCGTCACCGGTCCCGCCCTTCACACGGAAATAATGACGCTGATTCAGATCCAATCCGGTCACGGTTGTTGATGTTATGCCGCTGACTTCGGAGACCTGGTTATCGATCTGGTCAGGGCTTGTGCCCTCGCTGATCCTGACAGTGGTCAACTCTCCCGTGGTCGCCCACGAGATTTGAAAGTTGCTGCCCACCCTGATCACCGAGGCGGAGACAACGGAGCCCGAAGAATTCGCCGCGGATGCGAGGAAACCAACTCCGTAGCTCTTGCGCGGGAGTTTCACCCTCGTAACTATCAAAGGTTTGTCTCGCATCTGCGGGTTGTCTGGCTCTTGTAACTGATCGAGTATGCGCGGGACAACAGCCGAGATTTCTAAACCGCCTTTGTCGGCAGAGTTAGGCGCGACACTCACCCCGCTGCTGCCGTCGGCGCGCAAGCGGCCAGCAGCATAGCTGAGGGTGAAGGCCACGCCCAGGAACAAAGCGCCAAGTTTGATACGACGATTGATTTGCATTACCTCTCCTTGTTGAGTGATCTGAGTAAAAGTGCGACTGGTGCGACCAAGAAAAACGGCTTGGCCGCACCGTCGTGTTAACCTTGCAATTGCTCCAGGAAAGCCGCCAAATCCCAGAACTCCCGGACTGACTGAAGCTTCCCGTCCTGGTTGAAGTTGAAGACGCCCATGCCGTCGATGGTGATTTTCTTTCCGGTCGTGGTCGTCAAATGGAGTTTCCAATTGACCGCCGCCTCGTGTCCGCACACTGTGATCTCCTGGATCCTGTGCTTGATCTCACTGAAGGGGGCGATAATGTTGGTGATAAAGCCAGTGATGGCAAGTGTTCCCTGGAGGGGTGGGGTGCCGACCGGATCCTCGAGGACGCCATCAGGAGCGAAGGTGTTCACATAACGCTGCACATCGAAAGCGCCGACAGATTCGAAATACTCCTCGACTGCCGCCTCAATCTGTTCCGGAGTTAGTGGAGCCATCGGGCTGACTGCGGCCCGCGCCGAAGGTGCAAATCCAACATTGACGACCGCGGCTAACGCGACCGCGAGTACTATAGAAGTCAGTGCACGGCTGCAAGTTGCATATGATCGCTTCAAGGTAAGCATGGTTCATTCTCCTTCTCGGTTTAATGGTGATTGACGTCAGCGAGCGAACAACTTGTCGTCTCGCCAGAAAAAGTGCAGAACGTTCGGAGCGACATCGCCCGCGCAGCTGGGCTTAGGCGGTTGCCATCGCGTGATGCCAGGGCCTCTGGTCGTACTCAAAAACACTTTGCTGTTCACACTACCTTCTCGCGCCCAGGAGTCTTTGTTTTCGGCCGCGCCTTTGCGCTACACTAGGCCGCGCGGGAGCACCTACTTCGCCTTGTCTCGAGCCCTCGCCCCTAACCGAGCGGCACGATAACGGGTATCGGCACCAAGAGTCTTGTAAGCGGCCTTGAATTGTTTTGGGATTTTATGGGAGCTTGTGGATGACGCCCATAACACACAAAGAAGAAGGCGCTTATTGGTTTGACGCCTTCCACCTTGACCCAACTCGACGCTTGCTGTTGAAGGAGGGCCAGGTCGTCCAACTCACGCCCAAGGCCTTTGAGACCCTGCTCGCGCTGGTGCGCAACCGCGGGCGAGTCATGGAAAAAGACGAGCTCATGCAGGCTGTATGGCCTGACACCATCGTCGAGGAAACCAACCTTGCGCACAATGTCTCGACGCTGCGCAAACTCCTCGGGCAGAAGGGGGCCGACAATCGGTTTATCGTCACCGTTCCTGGGCGCGGCTACAGTTTTGTCGGCGAAGTGTCTAAGGAGTCGCCCGCGTCGACTTCATTGGGCGCGTTTGTAGAGGAACAAGAGGGCGGGACAGGGTTGGCCGTTGAACACGTTCAGCAAGCACTCGAGGTTTCAGTACTCGCGCCGATAGACCCGCCGGTTGAGCTGATCGCCAAACCGCGGCTTCGGCTCCGCTTCAGCGCGGTGCTTGCGGCCACGGTGTTGATCGGGGTAATCGGCGCTGCATACCTGATCTGGGTTTTGCGCGCCGCGCCATCGACGCCAATCCAATCGGTGGCGGTGCTTCCGTTCAAACCGTTGGTAGCCAACCAACGCGACGAGGTGCTCGAGATGGGCATAGCCGACACCCTGATCACCCGGCTTAGCAGTCTGAAACAAATCACGGTGCTTCCCATCAGCGCCGTCCGCGGCTATACCGCACTCGACCAGGATCCGGTTGGAGCAGGCCGCGAGTTGGCGGTGCAGGCCCTCCTCGAAGGCAGCATCCAGCGTGCGGGCGACAAGATCCGAATCACCGCGCGACTGGTTAATATCGCCGACGGCAAGCCGCTCTGGACGCGCCAATTTGATGAACGTTGGACGGACATCTTTGCCGTGCAGGACGCCATCTCGCGTCGAGTCGCAGGCGACCTGATGGTGACGTTGACCGGCGAGGAACGGACCGAGCTGGGCCGTAACTATACTACTGACCCGGATGCCTATCAGCTTTACCTGATCGGCCGTTACCATTGGAACAAGCGCAGCGGTGAAGGCATGCGCAAAAGTGTCGAGTTCTTTCAACAAGCCATCGAAAAGGACCGTAATTATGCGCTGGCTTATGTTGGGCTGGCTGACGCATATGCGACACTGAGCAGTTATCACATGTCACCGCCCGGCGAGGTGGTGCCGCGGGCTCGCGAGGCCGCAGAGCGGGCGCTGAACATAGATCCAAACCTGGCCGAAGCGCATGCCACCCTTGGCAGGCTCTTCACCGATTACTACTGGGAATTTGAGCGGGCCGAAAGAGAGTTTCAGCAGGCTATCGAGTTGAAGCCTAACTATTCGAACGCTCACCAATGGTATTCCAGCTTGCTGATAGCGCGGATGGGTCGGTTTGATGAAGCCGTGCGCGAAGCCACCCGCGCCCTGGAACTAGACCAGTACTCGCCCGCTCTCGGCACTCAGCTCGGCCTTGTCCTCTACCGGGCGCGCCGTTACGACCAGGGAATAGCGGTTTTGCAGAAGACGCTCGAGATCGAGCCCAATCACGTTCCCGCCCACTATTATCTTGGCCTTTGTTATCTCATGCTGGAGAGGCGCGACGAGGCGTTGGCGGAGTTTCAAAAGGGACATGCAATCGCCCCCAACGCATCGGATATAGTCGCCCTGATCGGCTATACCTACGCGCAGGCAGGCAACCGCGACGAAGCTCGACGGTACCAAAGAGAGCTGAACGAACTTGCTGCGCGCGGCTATGTATCGCCGTTCAGCCAGGTAGTGATTCACACCGGACTGGGCGAGATCGACGAGGTATTCAAGTGGCTGGAGAAAGCTCTGGAAGTACGCGACTCCTACCTACGCTCGCTGAATACAGACCCGTTGTTTGACCGCGTGCGACTCGATCCCAGGTTCGCACTGCTAATGCGCCGCGTGGGACTCGAGCAGTAGTCGGACTGCGCAAAACTCAGCCGAGGTGAGACTGGCTCTGCCGCGTATCAGGTAAGCTGTCCACAATTCCGCTTCACGGTATTTGCTTATGAAGATAGAGGAGGTTCGCCGAATCACTGGATTCCTTCTACTAGTGGTTTTGCTTTTGCTGAACGGGTGCAACGCAGCGCATGATCGTGCCGACGCTCAAGCGCTGGCAAAGAATATTCACGAGCAGATGCGAGCAGGCGATTACAAGTCGGTCTACGAAGGTTCTGACCCAACTTTTCAGAAAGTGGGTACCGAATCTGAGTTCGTCAAAACGATGAAAGCGCTCAGTGAAGAATACGGGAACCTCAAGGTGGTGACTGAGGTTGCATATGAAATGCGCGTCGAGTCGGGCTCAGGAAGAACGCATGTACTCGTATTCGATCTTGAGTTCGATAACACAAAGGCCAGAGAAGAGATGGGTTTCACGCGGTCGAATGATGGTCGGTTACAACTTTCGGAATTGACCTTCGAGCCCGCCAACTAATTCGTTTTATTGGTGCAACGAGCATCTTAGCATTCACACAATCGTGCTAGGTCCGTGGCGGAAGTACATGCTGCCAGTCAATACCAAGTTCTATCATCCCATACATAACTAATCGAATACTTACACTTTCTGTTCAGTTCAGAAAACAGCAGTTTCACTCGCAATTATAAACTCTCACTTTTCGAAGACTACCTTCTGGCCACCATAGTTTCTCAACCAGCGCTTAACCCTCTCTTCCTTTGGGATAGTCCAGCCTCTGGAAGTAAACATTGGACTTCCGCCGAGATCGAGCGGTGGACTTGCTGGCGGCCGGCATCGTCTCATTCCGCGTGCCGACCGTTACTAGCAGGCGCTCCCGAGCGAGCCGGCGGTTCTCAACCCGAATCGGCTCAGGAGATCGGCTGTCCGAGAACCCACCTGTCACCGATCACTTGTAATTAACATAGACCACCTTCGTCTCGGTATAGAAACTCATAACCTCGTCGCCGACTTCGCGCCCGCCGTAGCCGCTGTCTTTGATCCCCCCAAAGGGCACGTGCGAGAAGCCGCCTACTCCCGGGCGATTCACGTGAATGATTCCCGCTTGCGCGCGCTCGGCGAAGCGAAACACTTTGCCGACATCGCGAGTGAAGATCGTCGAGGTCAGGCCATACCGGACCGAGTTCGCGATCTTGATCGCTTCATCCAAATCTCGAACGCGAATCACAGCGACTACCGGACCGAAGATCTCTTCCTGAGCTATCTCCATGCTCTGGTTTGCTTCGATCACCGTCGGCGAGAAGAAGTGACCTCGTTCGAGTCCGCTTACCGGCGCGCCGCCGGCGCACAGCTTCCCGCCTTCATTCACACCCACCCCGACGAAGTGAGCTACTCCTTTCATCGCGCGAGAGTCGACCAGCGGTCCCATCTCGACGCCGGCTTGAATCCCCGGGCCTATGCGCATCGA
>Ga0193755_1000297_pt1 | contig 14001 bp, 8 predicted proteins | sample H1a2metaG_FD_144921 | JGI IMG/M metagenome (GOLD analysis project Ga0193755, IMG submission 144921) | Soil microbial communities from a riparian zone of the East river system, Colorado, United States - H1a2 | ecosystem: Environmental > Terrestrial > Soil > Riparian zone | place: USA: East River...
GCGCGCTTCTTCCGCGGTCGATCAATCTTCAATTGAAAAGCTAGCGCGAATCCTGCTACGACGCTACGGAGTGGTGTTCAAACGCGTGCTCGAGCGTGAAGGGTTTCAGCTTACGTGGCGCGAACTGTTGAAGGTCTTTCATCGCCTCGAAGCGCGGGGCGAGATTCGGGGCGGCAGGTTTGTGACCGGTTTTTCAGGCGAGCAATTCGCGTTGACCGAGGCGGTAGGCATGCTGCGAGCGATGCGCCGCGCGCCCACGGAGAACAGCTTGGTCTCGGTGAGCGCCGCTGATCCTTTGAATCTGGTCGGCATCATCACTCCGGGCGACAAGGTAGCGGCCTACGCGGGCAATCGCGTTCTGTACCGCGATGGTGTTCCGATTGCGACCCTCGAATCGGGCGAAGTGCGCTTCCTTGTTGAGCTCGATCCCGCCTCGCAATGGGCGGCGAAGAATGCGCTCGTGAGACGCAGCGTAGCTTCTTCAGCGTTGCGATCGTATCTGACGAGACCCGCATAGACCGCCACAGGCGTCCGGGGCAAAAAAAGGGCTGGCGAGTGCGACCTCGCCAGCCTTTGAAGTTTGCCATGTGTGAACCTGTTACGCTGCGATACGTGGGCGGCTGCGCGAATTCTGCATCGTTCGAGCAGCGTCGGCAGCGGCGGCGGCCTGAACCTCCTCGGCGTCGTCCCGGAAGAAGTCGAGCTTCTGGGTCTCGGGGTTGAGGTCGATCACCACAACATCTCCGAGCCGTGCTTGTCTTGTAGCCGACAGGTTCGCGAGCGGGTTCACAACGAATCGCTCGATCGCGCGCTTCAAATGACGCGCGCCGTAGCGGTACTCGATTCCCTCGCTCAACAAAAACTCTTTCGCCTCCGCTGTGACCGTGAACGTGAACCGCTCGCCCGCGCCTTCCTCGATACGCTCCTGCACGGCCGCCAATTCCAGGTCAAGAATCCGACTGAGCTGCTCGTGCCTCAGGCTGCGGAACACCACCACTTTGTCTATCCGATTCATGAACTCGGGTGAAAACTTTCGCTTCGCCGCATCCGAAGCCGTGCGATAGATCTTCTGGTCCAGATCGTCCGCGCCGAGCTTTCCGCCCTTGGCCGGCGCAAAACCGATCGAGCCTGTGATCAACTCGCTCATCTCTTTCGCGCCCAGATTCGACGTCATGAAGATCATCGCTTGCGAAAAGTCGACCCGGCGATTGTCGCCAAGCGTCAATGTCGCTTTGTCGAGCACGCCGAGCAGCAACTGCCACAACGCGTCCGACGCCTTCTCAATCTCGTCAAACAGAACGAAGGTAAACGGGTCGCGATCGGTGCGGTACTTCTCAAGGTTCTCCTGAGTCAGCAGCGGCGTAGTCTCGCGATGCCCCAGGTAACCGGGCGGCGATCCGATGAGCTTTGCTATCTCGTGCGAGTGCTGAAACTCGGCGCAGTCAATCTTGATGACAGCGTTCCGATCGCCAAACAGGATTTCGGCCGCCGCTTCGACTACGTGGGTCTTGCCCGAGCCGGTTGGACCCAGGAACAACATCGTTCCAAGCGGGCGTGACGGCGAGGTCATACCCGCCTGAAAGACTTGATAAAGCGAGGTGATGCTGCGAATCGCGCGGTCCTGCCCAATCACCCGCGCCCGAAGCCCAGCTTCAAACTCCTCGGCCAGGGGACTTCTAGACTCGATGTTGAGCGGTACCAGCTTTCTTGCTTTTGCGTTGCTAGCCATTTTCAAGCCTTCTTTCTGCGCCCTTTCCTCTTCCTGCTCCGTTTGTCTCCAGGTTGACTTCATCGGGACCGCCAACTCGAATTCCTTTTCAACGTCCGTCTTCAACCACCGCCTGATACCCGATCAGGGATTCCAATGCCTCTTTCAGCAACTTTGATGCCTGTTGCCACGCTACCGTTGCAGTGCTCGCAAAGGCGGTCTAGACGAATGAACGCCATGCAGAAACCTCCCTTGCAGCAATGCTTAATCTTCGATGCTTCAACCATCGCTCTCGCTCGCAGTCCACGCGGCGTGTAACACAATCTGACAACGCTGGCTGCGAGCCTTAACAAATCGTGTCAGGCGAACTGTCTCGAATACAAACAGACCGGCGACCTCAAACATCCTGCCGCTCGGCGCGTCCAGCTCTTCAACCAAATAAACCCGATAAGTCCGAGTTTTATTCCAGCATAGACAAGTACGAGAGCGTTGAGCCGCCGTTTTGATACGTCCACCGGTTTTGAGTCTCCCGCTGCACCATTCGCGTCGTGTCCTGAAAACCCAACTCACATTCAATGGGCGGCTCATCTACACTATCGATCTGTGATGCGCTATCATTGCGCCGTTCTTGATATCTGAATTGGCGTCGGGAGGACTGAATGAAGCTCGAGGGAAAGGTATCTATCGTGACAGGAGGCGGCCGAGGCATCGGGCTGGCCATAGCGCTGAGTTTTGCCGCCGAAGGCTCGGCGGTTGTGGTTTCCGGTACAAGCAAGGACGCTTTGAAAGACGCCGCCGAGAGGATTCGCAGTCAAGGAGGCCGAGCTTTGTCAAAGGTCGCCGACGTAGCCGACGAGAGTCACGTGCGAGAGATGGTTGAGGCTACGATCAGCGAGTTTGGCCAGATCGACATTCTCGTAAACAACGCGGGCATCGCCGGGCCGACTGCGCTCGTCACCGAGGTCAAGCTCGAAGACTGGGAGCGCACGCTGGGAGTGAACCTTACAGGCGCATTCCTGTGCGCCAAGCACGCGCTTCCGCATATGATCCAAAAGGGCGGCGGCCGAATCATTAATATCACTTCAGTCGCGGGGCTTAAGGGTTATGCATGGCGCAGCCCGTACTGCGCCTCGAAATGGGGAATGATCGGCCTGACTCGGACGTTGGCGGAAGAAGCGGGGCGCTACGACATCACTTGCAACGCTATCGCGCCCGGCCCGGTGCGCGGCCCGCGAATCGAACAAGTCATTAGCAGCCGCGCCAAACAGATGAACCGGTCCTACGAGGAAGTCGAGTCCGACTACGTCGGGCCAACAGCGCTGAAACGAATGGCAGAGGAATCCGATATCGCGGCGATGGCGTTGTTTCTCGCTTCAGATGAAGGCCGCAACATCACTGGCGAGACGCTCAACGTTTCGGCCGGCTACAAGCTTTCTTGAGGTCGGACCCAACTATGTTGAACAAGATATGCGCCAAGGTGTCTGGATGAAGCGCAGGGCTAGGAGGCGAGGCGCGTCTCTGTTCGATCGCGCACGATCTCGACCAGTTTGCCGGTGCTCTTTCGCTGACGCGTGGCGGCCACCGCCGAGTGAAGCAGGTCGTCGATTGTTTCCCCATCGACCAGATACTCGGCGACCGCGAACCCCAACTTCACACGCGCGTATTGTCCCGGCCTCGCTTCAAGCCCGAAGGTCTCAACGGCAGCCTGCGCACGCTCGCCGAGATTGATTGCGAGACCGCGATCATAGTTCCTTAACATGCAAATGAACTCGTCGCCCGCGATTCGACACAGCAAACCCGGCTCGTCCATCACACGTTGCAGACGCCGTGCGACTTCGGCGAGCACGCGATCGCCGACCTTATAGCCGAAAGCGTCGTTTACACCGCGCAGGCCGCTAAGACTCAACAGGAGCAATGTCAGCGAACCGCCTTGCTCCTTCACTTCCGCAAGCTCTTCATCGAATCGCGAGTAGAGGGCGCGGCCGTTTGACAATCCAGTCAGAGCATCCGTCTGCGCGCTTGCCTTGGTCTGTTCGTACAGGATCGCGTGTTGAAGCGCCGTGGACGCAAGGCGAGATACCGACTCGAGCAAGCGCAAATGATCGCTGCTGTAAGAATCCATCTCGCCCGTGTAAAGCCCAAGCGCGCCGATTGTTTCGTCGCATTTCGTCAGCGGATAAACGCACGCCGTGCGGCAGCTTGTTTCGCATGCGCCGATTAGTTCGGTTAGATCAAGCTTGGCGTCCGTGTTGCTCATCGGCTTGCCATTGAGGAGCACCCATCCGGCTATGCCATGCCCAAGTGAAAGGCTCTGGCCGCGAATCCGGTCCGCGTTCTCGCCGAAAGCATAAGCCGCAAGAGCTGAATCGTCTGCCTGACGCAAGTAGACCACGCAAGTCGTGAACGGGATCATCCGCTCGATGCGGTTGACGGTAAGAGTGGCGACGTCTCGCACATCGAGGCTCGCGCTGAAGGTCTGGGCCATCTCGTAAAGCGCCGTCACCTCCGCTCGCGCTGAGTGAATGTGCTTTACGTAATCCGGCGTTTCCGTCGCCGCCTGCGCGAGTCCCGCCGCCGGAACTGCATTGCGCGCCGTTTCAGAAATACCGGCCTGGGTAGTCGGAGTGAGCAAAGGCTGCTGCGAGGCTTTGTACTCCGCAATCTCCGCTTCGTAAACAGGCAGTTTTAACAAGAAGGCTTCAACTACGCGCGGGTCAAACTGCGAGCCGGCGTTCGAACTGAGGAACTGGCAAGCCTCGTCGCGGTTCATTCCCTTGCGATACTGCCGGTCTTCCCGAATCGCATCGAAGACATCGACGACCGTAAGAATGCGCGCGGTCAGGGGAATCTGCTCGCCTTTGAGGCCGTCTGGATAGCCGCGGCCGTCCCATCGTTCGTGGTGGTGCCGCACGATTGGAACTACCGGATACGGGAAGTTGACGCGTTCCATGATTTGGGCGCCTACGACCGTATGTATCTTCATCTTCTCGAACTCGGCAGCAGTCAGCTTGCCGGGTTTATTAAGGATGTAGTCAGGCACTGCGATCTTTCCGACGTCGTGCAACAACGCGCCGGCGTTGAGGGCTTCTATCTCGCAGTCGGCCAATCCGAAATGCCTCGCAAGCCCCCTGGCATAAACCTGTACTCGATAGACGTGATCGTGGGTGATTTCGTCCTTCGCATCGATTGCAGTGGCGAGCGCTTCGACCGTCGCCAGATGAACGCGGCTGATTCGTTCGATCGCGCTCGAGCGCTCGTCGGCTTGTTTGAAATAAAAGTGGCACGTTGCAAAAACGATGGCAACCAGCGGTCCCGCCGCAAGCAGCATCGTCATTCCGTATTGAATGATCGAGAGATAGATTAGTCCGGCGGCTGAGGCGCTGGCGAGACTCGTAAGGCTGGTCCAGGAATAGTTAGACCACCAAAGAGAGAAAAGATGAACACGCTGTTTGAGCGCATAGAGCGCGGCCGTCAGGATGGAGTTGAGAACAAAATGAAGCAGCGAAAACAGGAACAGTGCGGAAAGAAGTGCCCCGCTGTTGAGCAATTGATTGTGACGCAACCAGGCAAGGACCCACTGAAACAAGCTGGCTGAAAGCATCACCGAAATCGACATCAACGCCGGGCTGCAAAGACGGCTTGTCCATCTCCGCGAGGTCCGATACGACGCCGCCAGCGCGTCTGTAGCGGCAACCATCGTAGCCGCCCCGGCTCCCCAGAAAAGCACCGACAGAAAAATGAAGATGTCTCCGGGAGTGATTGATGTAATGGTGCCCGGAATGCGGATCGGGCGCAGCCCGGCGAGGAAGACTACGGCCATCAGCGCAGCCACTCCGAGGATCGCGTTTCGATCCAGCCGCGCCACGTCCGAAAGCCCATAAGCAAAGGCCAGCGCGCCTACCAGTGTTGTCGACCACCAGTAGACGCGCGGCGCTCGGCCGTAGTCCGACATGTCGATAAATCGCATTTGATTTCCGGAAGCGTTTACGGCTCGCCGAGGTTGAACGACTCGCTGAGAACTATACCTTCACTCAGCACGATCCCTTCGCTTAGGACTATGCCCTCGCTCAGAACGATTCCTTCGCTCAGGACTATCCCTTCGCTCAGGACGATTCCTTCGCTGAGGACTATGCCTTCGCTCAGAACGATTCCCTCACTCAGCACGATGCCCTGACTGAGCGTCAGTCCCTGACCCGACGCGATGCCGGCACTCATCGCGCCGCCACGAACAAACACGCTTGATGAGCCAGCGATAATATTGGCACTAACGACCCCTGTTGTTACCAGCTGGCCGTTGGGTGAGGGGGTTTCATTGACTGTGACTCGGTCACGAACCCAGACCAACGCGGGGTTGTAGATCGCCTGGTAGCGCCGAAAGAGTTCGGGTCCTGCCAGGATCTGCGACCCTCCCGCAAAGATATAACAGCCCCAGGCACTGAATTGACCGGCAACAATGGAATAAGGATGAGGCATGCTCGCGCCCGCGCGCAGAAGGCCATCGCCTACCCGTATCGTCCCGCCAGCTATTGCCGTAGAAATGTCCGTGCGCAACACGCTAGCCAATTGGACAGCGCCATCGATGTTCAAGAGACCGCAGCCTTGCTGGGTGATAGATCCGGCGCGTGTCTGGCCGGCGGTGTACTGGAGGATTGCTTTGATAAGCGGCGGGGTGAGACTCGGGTTCTTCTGTAACAGCAGCGCTGCGGCACCCGCGACGGTCGGAGCCGCGATCGAGGTCCCGCTCAACTGCATGAATGAAGTATTCCCAAAGCCGCTGTAATGCAACTGCGAGTACTCTTGTGGAATCCATGAACCTGGCGATTCGGCCGCGACGATCCGGTTGCCCGGCGCTGCAAGATCAGGCTTGAGCAGGTTATCTTCGTGGGCCACATTGGATGAATCAACCCAGTTGCTGCGAGTCGGCCCTCGCGAGCTGAAGTAAGCTATTGTGTCGTCGGAGCGCGGGTCTGTTTGATGCGTGTTAACGGCCGCGACCGTGATCACCGACGGGTCGTTACCCGGTGCAGTAATGCTGCCATATTGTTCTAATCCTTCAATAGTTTGGCCATAGTTACCTGCCGCCGCTATCACCGTGATACCTGCCGCGACCGCCCGTCGCACTGCGCGACATAACGGATCGGTCAAGTAAGTTTCGCTCGAAGGGGCGCCCAGGCTAAGGTTCATCACCTTGATGTTGCGAGCGTTCTTGTTGGCGATGACCCAATCGATGCCTGCGATTACATCGCTAGTTTGGCCCAATCCCCGACTGTTGAGCACTCGAACGTCTATGAGGTTTGCGTTCGGCGCTATGCCATTGAATCCGCGTGATGCGCCACTTCCGTTCGAGCGGCCGGCAGCCGTGCCGGCAACGTGCGACCCGTGGCCGTATTTGTCGCCGTTGCCGAGCCCCAGCAGGTCGAGCAACGTAGAAACGATGCCGAGCTGGAGTAGATATTGAGCGAGGTTGACGTTACCGGCTGCGATGTCTACTTTCGCAGTGACCCGTGAGAGCCCGAGCAGCCCGCCAAGGCTCCCGAACTCGCTATGGCCGGCCATGATCCCTGAATCAAGTATCGCTATGCCGATGCCGCTTCCATCCAGCCCGCCGTAAGTTCGCGCCCGATCCGCGCCTGTTGCGACTTCCAGATGACTGGAACTCTGCTGCGCCACGTGGTCCGCCGACATACGGTCCACATCAGAGCGAGCGGCTATCGCCAGCACATGGCTTATTGGCAGGTCAGCAAGAAGGCCGTTGATCGAAGTAAACTGGCGCACGACCGACCCGCCCGCCGCTCCGATCGCCTGGGTCAGCGAAGACGTCACCGCGCCGTTGCTCTGAATCAAAGCGCGAACCGTATGCCTTGAGGGGTCCAGCCACACAAACGAGTCGTTGCTGTTGAGAGCTTGCCGCAGGGCGAACGATAATTTCGTTATCGGGTCGGGACCGCTGGCAAGAACACGCGAACGGGCAAACGGCATCGCTGTGCCAAGCAACATTAGTGTCAGTGTGAGAGCGAGGAACCGCCGCGCCCGCGATTGCCGGAGCGGTGTAGGTTGGGGCCTCTTTTTCATGTTTTTCCCAGTCCTGAACATTGTTCTTGCCGTTGACTGCTGTTCTGCAGAGTCGGCTGTCATCGCGGACCATGTGGCAAGACCGATGCCAGCAGCTCTACTCGACTCGAAAGTGATTGGCTGGAGGACGCGCGCCTCGCATAACCAACCACTTACGAAAAGAAATTGACTGAGCGTCTCATCAGATTGATTATGAGTTGGGCGAGTCCCGGATTGGGTAAGAAGGTCAGAACGAACTCATATGCGTCAGTCAGGATGACCGCGTGCCGTGATCTTTCGTGACGTGATCTTTGATGTGCAGTCCTGTAGTCTTGGCCCGGCGGTTTACGCGCTTGCTATGAAGCCGATTGCAACTGCGATCCGGTTTGACTATGCCCAGTTCAGAAAAACTCGATCTCAAAGAACACATCTCGTCGAAGGAAAAGAAACAGCGGTACGTCAACCGCCTCTTCGAGACCATTGCGCCGCGTTATGACTTCTTCACGAAGTTTATGTCCTTCGGCATGGATCAAGGCTGGAAGCGCACGCTTGTCGAGATGGCAAGGCTTAAGGGCGATGAGACGGCTCTCGACCTTGCCTGTGGGACCGGCGACATCACCTTCGCTGTCGCGAGTCATTTACCTAGCGGGGGAGCAGTCGGGTTGGATATAACGCAAGCCATGCTCGACATCGCCGAGTGCAAACGCCGCGACACCCGCGTCGCCAACGCAAGCTTTCATCGAGGCGACATAATGAGCTTGCCGTTTGCCGACGCTACGTTCGAGTGCGTTACTGGCGGCTACGCGCTCCGCAACGTTCCGGATATCGCAGCCGCCCTGACGGAGATTATTCGCGTGCTCAAGCCCGGAGGCCGCTTCCTCTCACTCGACTTCGGCCATCCAAACAATAAGACTTATCACTGGCTCTATCTGAACTATCTGATTGTTGCCGGCTCGGCCGTGGGACTCGCGATGCACGGAGACGCGGACACATATCGCTACATCCCTGAGTCGTTGAAGCGCTATCCGGGTCAGCGCGGCGTGCGAGAAATGATGCAATGCGCGGGATTTGCCGAGACGGGCTTTCACGAATTCGGTGGCGGAATAATGGCGATCAATTACGGAATCAAGCCCAACCTACATAGACTTTAGTCTGTGTCCTGCCGAGGCGCATTCTCAGCCAGACACCGGCGAAAGTCTTTGCTACTTACCAGTGCAGCACGATCTTACCGACGGCATTGCGCGATGCCAGGTGCTTCATCGCATCCGCGGCCCGCTCCATAGGGTAGCGCGCTCCGATGATGGGTTTGAGCTTGCCGGCTTCGTAAAGCGCGAACAGCTCATTCCATACTTGTTCGATCTTTTGCGGATCGTGCTGCCGGTAAGCGCCCCAGTGCAAGCCAACCACGCTGTAGTTCTTGATCAGGATGTGATTCGAAGCGAACACCGGAAACTTGCCGCTGGTGAAGCCGACCACCAGCAACCGGCCTTCGAACGCGATGCACTTCGTGCTGCGCTCGCCGACTCCGCCGCCCACCGGATCGTAGATGATGTCCGCGCCCCGCCCGCCGGTCTCGCGCTTGACTACTTCGACGAAGTCCTCGGTTTGATAGTTGAGCGCGATGTCAGCGCCACTCTCCCGAATAACCTGGAGCTTATCGTCCGAGCCGGCGGTTCCGATGATCTTGCCCGCGCCGAGCGCTCGCGCGATTTGCACCGCCGAAAGCCCCACGCCTCCCGCGGCTGAATGAACCAGCACCGTCTCACCCTTCTGCAACCCGGCGCGATACGCGAGCCCAAAATACGAAGTCTGATACACGAGCGCAAAGCTCGCCGCTTCATCGTCGGTCATCGAATCAGGAATGGCCTTGACCGTTCCGGCTTCGGCCACGGCGTACTCGGCGAACCCTCCAAACGACATCTGAGCCAGCACTCGTTGTCCCAGTTTGAGCCCCGCGACCGCGCTGCCGAGCTTCTCAATCGGGCCGGCGACTTCAAGCCCCGGCGTGAACGGCAGCGGCGGCTTGAATTGATATTTGCCGGCGATCAGTAGAATGTCCGGAAAGTTGAGCGCCGCCGCCTGAACCTTTACGAGCACCTGGTGCTCGCTCGGTTCAGGAACAGGAACTTCGTCGATCACCAAACCATCTGGCTCACACCACTCGTGAGCGCGTATCGCTTTCATCGATTCACCTCGATTCCAAATGTCGCGCCATCGTATAGAACAAAGCGGCGTGAGTACAAGCCGCTAACCTGTAGGGCTGTCCTCGTGACCGCCCCTCGGTTTTGATCAACACCTCCATCCGCGAGGAGGGTCGCCCACGGAGGGGGCACCCGTACGGACGCCGGAGATTTGTTTCTACTGCCGCGCGCGCCGCCTTGACGAAACGCTCTCCTGATAGAACCGGCAATCAAGCTGGAGCGGGCACTCGACACAGAGCGGCTCTGATCTCTTGCAGAGTTCTTGTCCGTGACGGCGCAGCAACTGGTGAGCTTCAATCAGCCAGTCAAAATCCTTCTTCAATTCCGGTTCGACCGCTTCCTGAACCGAACGGTAAGTACCGGAGTAGTTCTTCCGCTCTTCGCCGTAACCCAGCCGCAGCAATACGCGCAAGCCGTTCGACTCGAGCGCTAGCACCGGCACAGTGCGCGTGAAGAGCAGAATCTTCTCCGCGCCTGGATCGCCTATGCTGGGAAACTTCTTGAGCGCGCGTTTCGCTTTCGACGCCGGTAGATCAAGAACTGATTTCAGATCGCCGTCGAACTCCTGAAGCGCAATGTTGGCGATGCGTCTTAGCTTCTCGACTCGCGCGGCCGGCTGCATCCCACCACGATGAGCAATCTCCAGCAGCTTTTCGTCGTGAGCCGTTACGATATCGACCGGCGAAAGTCCAACTCGATCGCGCAACGCGTCGAACGCTTCTTCGCGTTGCTCGTCGCCAACCAGGTACGCGATGTTCTCGAGCAGAATCATCTCGAACGGATCAGCCGTCTTCGGCGGGCGCGGTGATCCGTAGAAGGTTTTCAGCTTCGTGATGATTTCTTGAAGTGGCTTTCGGGATTTTGGCACTGGCGGCTCGCGGCGGTCATTCGTCGACCAAATCAAATAGCTGCTTCTCACTAATCTCTTTCACTCCGAGCTTGCGCGCCTTCGCAAGCTTCGACCCCGGGTCCTCGCCTACCACCAGATAGTCAAGCTTCTTGGAAACCGAAGCCAGCACCGCGCCGCCGCGTTCGTCGATCCATTTCTCGGCGGCGCTGCGCGGCATCCTCTCGAGCTTGCCGGTGATGATAAAAGTCTTGCCGGTAAGCGGCCCGGTTTTGACCTCTCTCTTCTCTCGCGCCATCTTCAAGCCGGCCGCGCGAAGCGTCTCAACCAGCTTGCGATTGCGTTCGTCAGCAAACCACTGGTGGACGCTATTAGCGATCTGAGGACCGATGCCGGATATCCCGGAGATGTCCTCTTCGGTCGCGTTCATCAACGCGTCGATGTCATGAAAAGTCTCGACCAAAAGCGCCGCCACCCCTTCGCCAACGTGCCGTATGCCGAGCGCAAGCAGAACATTATCAAACGGCCGCTGTTTGCTGGCTTCGATCGCCGACAGCAGATTTGCAATCGACTTCTCCTTGAAGCCCGGAAGCTGCGCGATCTGTTTTTCGGCGAGCGCGTAAAGATCGCCGCCGTTCTTCACCAACCCCAGCTCGACCATCTTGTGCAGCGTCGAGTATCCAAGCCCGCGTATGTCCATAGCACCGCGGCTCACAAAATGCGCCAGCCCTTCAAGCAACTGCGCGGGGCAGTCGCGATTCACGCAGTAGGCCATCGCGTCGCCTTCTTCGTGAACCACCGGCTGGCCGCACGAAGGACACTTGGTCGGATACTTGAAGACCTTCTCTTTTCCGGCTCGCTGTTCCAGCACCGGGCCGACGACTTGCGGAATCACGTCGCCGGCGCGTTTGACGACCACCATATCGCCGACCCGAATGTCCTTGCGGCGAATGTCGTCCTGGTTGTGCAGCGTCGCAAGCTTGATCGTGACTCCGCCCAAACGCACAGGCTCCAGCACCGCGTACGGATTCATCGAGCCCGTTCGGCCGACGTTGATTCCGATCTCTTTCAACCTTGTGGTCGCGACCTGACCCGGGAACTTGTAAGCGATCGCCCAGCGCGGATCGCGGCTAACCGTGCCGAGCAGACGCTGGTATTCGAGGTCATCGACTTTCACGACCACGCCATCGATTTCATAGTCGAGCGAGTCTCGCTTCTTCTCCCACGCGTTGCAGAACCCAATCACCCGTTGAATGGAGTCGTGCCATCGATAGTTCGAGTTCACCGGGAAGCCCCACTCGGCCAGCGTCTCCAGAATCTCCTTCTGAGTGTGAAGCGCCTTGTTCTCGATGTGGCCGATCGCATAGCCAAAAAACGCCAGCGGCCGCTTTTTCGTGACTTGCGGGTCAAGCTGTCGAATCGCGCCGGCCGCCGCGTTGCGAGGGTTCGCGAACTGAGCTTCGCCTTTATCGGCGCGTTCCTCGTTCATCGCTTCAAAAGCGGACACCGGCAAGTACACTTCGCCGCGCACTTCGATGAGCGGAATGTCATCGGCGCCCTTGAGCTTTAGCGGAATCTGTTTGACCGTCTTCAAGTTGGCCGTCACGTCTTCACCGATTACCCCGTTCCCGCGAGTCGCTCCGCGCACGAATCGACCGTTCTGATACGTCAACGCGATCGCTACTCCGTCGATCTTCATCTCGGTCACGTAAGCGATGTCGCTCCGGTCCAGTAGATTGCCGATGCGTTTATCAAACGCCAACAGTTCGGCTTCGCTGAACGCGTTCGCCAGCGAGAGCATCGGCGCATGATGAGGCACCTTGCTGAAGCGCTCGAGTGGCTCTCCGCCAATCCGCTGCGTCGGCGAGTCGGGAGACGCGAGCTCCGGATGCGCGCGCTCGAGTTCCAACAGCTCGCGAAACATGCGGTCGTACTCGGCGTCGGAAATCTCGGGCGAGTCCTGAACGTAATAGAGGTAGTTGTGATACTCGAGCTTCTGACGAAGCTCGGCCATTCGCGCGGCGGTGCGGTCAATGTCGATATCGGTGCTCATTTTCCAACCTTGTCTTGAGGACTGAGCCACCAACTCCACGAACGTCACTGCCGAACACGAATTCGTGTTGATTCGTATAGTTCGTTCAATTCGTGGCAGGCCTCAGGCAACCCGCAAATCATGACTCAGAGCCGCTGGTTTCGGAAAGCCAACGGCGGCCTGGCTGACACAAGTCGAGAAAGTTGCAGACTCGGCAATGCCCGGCCGGCCGCGTCTGAAAGCTCTCGGGCCCGGATGAAGAAACAAGCTCGGCAGCCGCTTCATCGATCGCGCGAGCGGCTGTTTCGTGTTCGAGCAGCTGGTCAGGCAGGCTTGCCTCGATGTTCGGGTCGAGGAAATGCAAAGTCACTTTCACTCGCCCAACGGACGGAAGCAACTCGCGAACGGCTAACGCGTAAGCCTGCATCTGCAATCGGTAGTCATGCACAGCCGCGTCGACTTCAGCTTGAAGCCGCGATGGCCGTTCCAGCGCGCCGCTCGCGAAGTCGAACGCCAGTTGTTCCCGCTCGCTAACACCCGAAGCTTCCTTTCCAGCGTGGAACCGGTTCGTCTTGAAGTCGATGATCTCAGCGTTCAACCCTGCTGCCGACCGGTAGATCAGCAGCTTGTCGATGGTTCCGGTCACCAGTCCGAGCGGCCGCCGCAATCGGAATCGCAATTCACTGGTAACGCCGAGTGACAACTGCTGAGTGCTGAATGCTGAATCCTGAGCCGCTGCGCGAGCGGTTTCGATTCGCTCGCGCACCTTGCTCGTTACATAGTTGGCGGCCAGCGGCGCCAAATCGCGAATGGCTTTCTCCGGATCGATCTCGATGAGCCGCTCACTGAGTTGCGCCTCTCGTTGCCGCAACACCTCTTCGAAGCTGCTTCTCAACTTAGTGTGAACATCGTCGCCCTCCGAGTACGTTTCGCAGAAGCGATGAATCACCGCGCCCTTCAGTGTTGCGGTCAAGTTGGCCGGTGGCTCGGGCGCGTCCGCGTCGTTCCACACCGCGACCTGATCTTCCGGCGGCGTGTGCAGCACCCGATCGAAGTAATACTGTCTCGGGCAACGCCGGTAGTTCAGAAGCTGGGTGACGCTGAATCGGTGAAGCCCGCTCGCGTGCCGAGGCTCGATTCTTTGGAGCAGCGGCAAATGCTC
>Ga0193755_1000298_pt1 | contig 13987 bp, 11 predicted proteins | sample H1a2metaG_FD_144921 | JGI IMG/M metagenome (GOLD analysis project Ga0193755, IMG submission 144921) | Soil microbial communities from a riparian zone of the East river system, Colorado, United States - H1a2 | ecosystem: Environmental > Terrestrial > Soil > Riparian zone | place: USA: East River...
ATGTACGGCCACGACACTGAAGTGTATCGCCGCCGGTTTGAGGCATTCGGATGGCACGCGGTGAGTATCAACGGCCACGACATGGCCGAGATCGTAGCGGCGCTTGATAACGTGAAGCTTGTTCAAAACAAGCCCTCGGTCATCATCGCCGCGACAAAGAAGGGCAGGGGCGTTTCGTTTATCGAAGACAAAGACGGGTGGCACGGCAAGCCGCTTAAGAAAGGTGAGGAGCTGGACCGCGCGCTCGAGGAACTCGAGTCGAGGAGCCGCCTGGCGCCGACGCTCAAGGTCGCCTCGCCGGACGGGCGCATGATGAGCGGGCAGCTTGCTTCGGCTCCAAAAAGCGAGTTCGCAATCGGCGAGTATGCACTGGGCCAGGAGGTTGCGACTCGCGAGGCTTATGGAGCGGCTCTGGCTCGCGCGGGGGACGCGAACCCGCTGATCGTGGCGCTCGACGGCGACACTAAGAACTCAACGTTCTCCGAGAAATTCATGAAGGCCCATCCGGATCGGTTCTTCGAGTGCTTTATAGCCGAGCAGAATATGGTCAGCGCAGCGGTCGGACTCGGGGCGATGGGTAAGACTCCGTTTGCTTCGACGTTCGCGTGTTTTTTGACTCGCGCCTACGATCAGATTCGAATGGCGGCGATCTCAAAGGCGAACCTGAAGCTGTGCGGCTCGCACGCCGGTGTCTCGATTGGAGAAGACGGACCTTCTCAAATGGCGCTTGAAGACCTGGCGATGATGCGCGCGATCGAAGGCTCGACGGTGCTCTATCCGTCGGATGCGGTATCGACTGAACACGCGGTTCGAATAGCCGCCGAGAACCATGGCATCGTCTACATCCGCACAAGCCGCCCAAAGACGCCCGTCATATACTCGAGCGATGAGCAGTTTGCGGCCGGCCGTGCCAAGGTGCTTCGTCATAGTCCCGACGACAAAGCCACGATAGCGACCAGCGGTGTCACGCTGTTTGAAGCGCTCGCAGCTTGCGATGAGCTGAAGAACGAGGGAATCAACGTTCGAGTCATAGACTTGTTCTCGATCAAGCCGATCGACGGCGAGACTTTGAGTGCGGCAGGGAAAGCAACCGCGAACCTGATTATTACAGTCGAGGACCATTCGATCGATGGAGGGATTGGGGATGCCGTTTCGGCTGCGGTTTCGCCGGCCGGAATTCGCGTGCATCGCCTGGGTGTGAGCGAGATGCCGCGATCGGGCAAGCCTGAAGAACTGCTTGCGGCTTACGGCATAGATCGCGCAGCCATCGTCGCCAAGGTCAAAGCGCTGATCGGTTGATTCAGAAGTTCGGACTGGTGTTTCTCAAACGGTCTCGACTTCTTGCTCGGCCGCATCCAGCGGTTTCTTCGGCAGTGGTGCAATAGCGTGTTGAGAAGATTCTCGCCACTAAGGCACCAAGACACGAAGCTCGACAAAACTTTCCTTTGTGCGGCTTCGTGACTTAGTGCCTTTGTGGCGAGACGGGCGCTTCCAGACGTCGACAAACTATGACCCCACTCCTTTCTTGACATCAAGTGAGCGGGTCCGATAGTTTCATAAATTCGTTTGCAAGCTCCGGAGCTGTCAGGCAGCCGGGGTGATTTCTTTCGGAGGAATAACATGGCAATCAAAGTTGGCATCAATGGGTTTGGTCGCATCGGCCGAAATGTCTTCAGGGCGGCGCTCGGAACAGGCGACATCGACTTCGTAGCGGTCAACGATATAACCGACACCAAGACGCTCGCGCATCTGCTCAAGTACGACTCGGTGCTAGGCAACCTGGATGCGCAAATCAAAGCTACTGACACGAGCATCAACGTCGACGGCGAAGAGTTCCGCGTTTTTTCGGAGCGCGACCCGGGCAAAATTGATTGGGCTTCGGTGGGCGCGGAAATAGTCGTGGAATCAACCGGGCTGTTCACTGATCGAGTTAACGCGGCGAAGCATCTGCACGATAGCGTCAAGAAGGTGATCATAACCGCGCCGGCCAAGGACGAAGACATCACGATCGTGCTGGGCGTGAACGAGAAGGCCTACAACCCGAAAGAACATCACATCGTGTCGAATGCCTCGTGCACCACGAACTGTCTCGCGCCGATCGCCAAGGTGCTGCACGACAATTTTACGATTCGCAAAGGCCTGATGAACACGATCCATTCGTACACAAACGATCAGCAATTGCTGGATCTTCCGCACAAGGATTTGCGCCGGGCGCGGGCAGCCGCGGTGTCGATCATTCCGACGACTACAGGAGCCGCGAAAGCCATCGGGCTTGTGTTGCCGGAGCTGAAGGGCAAACTGGACGGGATGTCGCTGCGTGTTCCCACTCCAAACGTTTCGATTGTCGATCTTGTAGCTGAAGTCGAGAAGAACACTACTAAAGAAGAAGTCAACTCGGCGATGAAGAAAGCTGCCGACGGCCCGATGCGCGGGATACTTCAGTATTCGGACGAGCCGCTGGTGTCCGTAGATTTCCGAAAGAACTCTCACTCTTCGATTTTGGACGCGCCCTACACGAGCGTGATCGAAGGCAATCTGGTCAAATTGCTTTCGTGGTACGACAACGAGTGGGGCTACTCGTCCCGCGTGGTGGATTTGATCAAGTACATCGTCGAGCAGGGACTCTAGAAAAAAGGACTGAGGGCAGAGACTGAGGAATGAGTGAGCGCCCGTGCTTGCTCAGTACTCAGTCCTCTGTCCTTGGTCCCTGGTTCTTATGCCAAAGCTTTCGATTACCGACCTGAACCTCGACGGCAAGCGCGTGTTTATGCGCGTGGACTTCAACGTGCCGCTCGAAGCGAGTGGCGGCGTGGGCGATGACACGCGGATACGAGCGGCTCTGCCGACGATTCAATATGCGCTCGAGCGCGGGGCGAAGCTTGTGCTGGCGTCGCACCTCGGCCGGCCAAAGGGCAAGCCCGATCCGAAGTACTCTCTCAGGCCTGCGGCGCAGCGGTTATCGGAGTTGCTTGGGCAGGAGACACCGCTCGCGCCGGACTCAATAGGACCGGAATCGCGCGCGATGGTCGAGGCGCTTAAACCCGGCAAGCCGTTGATGCTTGAGAACGTGCGCTTTCACGCCGGCGAAGAGAAAAACGACCCGGAGTATGCGCGGGGTCTGGCCGAGCTTGCGGACCTTTATGTGAACGACGCATTCGGAACGGCTCATCGAGCTCATGCTTCGACGGAAGGAATAACGCACTTTGTCGAGAAGTCGGCGGCAGGGTTATTGATGGAGAAAGAGCTGCGCTATCTTGGGACGGCTCTCGAGAATCCGGAGCATCCGTTTGTCGTAATCCTCGGCGGCGCCAAAGTGTCCGACAAGATCGCGGTGATCGAGAACCTCTTGAAGTCGGCGGATGCGATACTGATCGGCGGAGCGATGGCCTATACCTTCCTCAAGTCTCAAGGAGTCGAAACTGGACGCTCGCTGGTGGAAGATGACCGGCTGGAACTCGCGCGCGGTCTGCTGGTTCGCGCCCGTGAACGTAAGGTGAGTTTTCTTCTGCCGACCGACAACGCGGTCGTCAACAAAACCGTCTGGGACACCGACCCCAGGAGTGCGGAGCCGCGAATCTGCCCGGTTAATGATATCAAGCCTGATGAAGCAGGTTTGGATATCGGCCCCAACGCGATCAAGGAATTCTCAAAGACGATCGCCTCCGCAAAAACTATCGTGTGGAATGGCCCGATGGGGATGTTTGAACATCCGCCGTTTGACCGGGGCACTCGCGAGATCGCGCTCGTGGTCGCGAATGCGGAAGCGACCAGCATCGTAGGTGGCGGCGACTCGGTCGCTGCGGTGACCGAGGCCGGTGTGGCAGACAGAATCACGCATGTCTCGACTGGCGGCGGTGCGTCGCTCGAGTTTCTGGCCGGCGAGACGTTGCCAGGCGTTGAAGCGCTCAGTGAGAAGTAGAATTTAAAGAAAGATTGATTGGAGAATCCAAGTGAAGTTTGTTTCTTTTTTGTTGGCGTGTGCGATAAGTGCGGTGCTCGTTGGATGCGCTCGCAAGCCAGCCTATAGCAACATAAACGTAAACGCCTCGCGCGGCGATGCCCAGGCTCAAGCTTCTGCCGAGAAGCCCGCAGCGCCCGCGGCAGACGCAGCAGCCGAATCAAGCGCCGCGAAGCCAGATCAACCTCCAGCCGCGCAGCCTTCGCCGCAAGAATCGGGGCGTCCGACCGCGATCAAGATGCCTGCATTCTTCGATGCGCAGACCGGCGAGGTGAAGGACTTGCCCTCCTATCCGAAGTCTCAGAGGCTCAACATCCAATATGGTCCGGTCGCTGGCGAAGGCGAGATGGCGTCGCTGGTTTTGGCAGCCTCAGGCTCGATGGACAACGTCGCGGCCTTCTACGACAAAGCCATCAAGAGCAACGGCTGGGAAGTTACCACGAGGAACCGAGATCCGGAGTTCTCGGAGTGGAATTTGAAGAAAGGCGATAAAGACGAAGGCCGCGTGTCTGTCAGGTGGGATCCGGCCAAAGGCAGTTTGACCATCCAGATCGTGCGGACCTCCAAGCCTGTTGAGAAAAAGTAGTGTCCCGGTGAGGAGTAGGATTCAGGCTAAGACCGGCCGGGACGGCCGAGCTCCGAGGGGCGAAAACAAAATATATGCGCACACCGATCATCGCCGGCAACTGGAAGATGTACAAAACCATCCCTGAAGCGCTGAACTTTGTTCAGGCATTGAAGCCGCTAGTGGTCGCTTCGACTCGCTGCGAGATCGTGATCGCTCCGCCATTCCCGGCGCTAAAACTGGTAGCAGCAAGGCTGGAGGACTCAAACATCGAAATAGCCGCGCAGGACGTAGCGGCAGAAGAGGGGCCTGGCGCTTTCACCGGAGAGGTGTCCGCGACGATGCTTAAGGACGCGGGCGCTCGCTGGGTGATCATCGGTCATTCGGAGCGCCGCCAGTTCTACTGCGAGACTGACGAGTCGGTAAACAAGAAGATAGGCGCGGCGATCAAGGCCGGTTTGACGCCGATTATGTGCGTTGGCGAACGGCTTGAGGAGAGAGACTCCGGACGCGCTGAAGCAGTAGTCGGGGAGCAATTAGCCGGCGGGACGCGTAACTTGACAGTGTCAGAGGCCGCCCGTATCATCCTTGCTTACGAGCCGGTATGGGCTATTGGCACCGGGCGCACCGCGACGCCGGATATCGCCGAGCAAATGCACGTCTTCATCCGTTCCAAAGTCCGCGAGATTTTTGGCGACAGGGTGGCAGAGGGAATGCGAATCCTCTACGGCGGCAGTGTTAAGCCGGATAACATCGCGATGCTGATGGATCAGCCCGACATAGACGGGGCCCTGGTCGGTGGGGCGAGCCTGGAGGCGGATTCATTCGCCAGGATAGTAAACTTCAGAGAAGACAGATAGGGAGTCGAAGTGCTTGGTTATATCTTAATGGTTTTGTACATTGTCGCTTGCTTCGTGCTGATCCTGTTTGTGTTGCTTCAGCCGGGTAAGGCGGATGCGTCGGGAATGTTCGGCGGCGGCGCCAACTCGACGGCGTTTGGTCCTCGCGGTACACAAACGGTGTTGGCTAAGATAACGATCACCGCCGCGATCGCCTTCTTTTTGATCGCGTTTCTATTCTCGATTCCGGGCCTGTTTGAAAAGCGATCCCTCGGCGAAGGGGTGGGCCCGGCGGAACCGGTTCCGGTTACCACTCCGGCGCCCGCTGATCAGACGACGCCAGCAACGCCATCTGCTGCGCCTCCAACCGGCGAAGCGGCGCCTGCCGCGCCAAAGCCGGCTGAGCCAGGGAGCGCGACGGGCGCGTCCAAGGACGCCAAAAAGACTGACGCAGCAAAGAAGCCTTGAGCTTCGAGCGCTGCTCCCTCGTGACGGAGTTTTTCCCAACGTGCCGAAGTGGTGGAATTGGTAGACACGTACGTTTGAGGGGCGTATGGGGCAACCCGTGGGGGTTCGAGTCCCCCCTTCGGCACCACACCTGCTTCGTCAATCAACAATCATGATCAACTCGTGAGGTCCCACGGCTTGAGCCATAACTGAGGGAACTTGTATGACAGTTGACTCACCGGTCGAATCCAAAATTGCGCGGCTTCGGTACGCGGGAGGCGATGCGTTCGTCGCAGAGTCGCCGAGCGGTCACTCCATCGTTACAAGCTTCGCGCACGACAACGTTACCGCGCCGACTCCGATGGAGTTGCTTTTGATCTCGCTGGGTGGTTGCACCGGAGCGGACGTCGTCGGCATCCTGGAGAAGAAGCGCCAACAAGTAACCGGTTATGAGATCGAAGTGCGCGGCCGGCGCCGCGAAGAACACCCGAGAATCTACACCGAAATCGAAGTCGTTCATCGCCTCCGCGGCCGTTCGCTTGATCCGAAAGCCGTTGCCCACGCAATCGAGTTGTCCGAGACGAAATACTGCAGCGTATCGGCGATGCTCGGAGCCTCGGCGACTATAACGATGCGATATGAGATTGCGGATGAAAACACGTAGTAACGAATTGATTCGTTCATGTCGGGTTCGACTATGAGCGGCGCTCAACGAATGAATTCGTTTAGTACGTCGGAAGTGCGGATTTACTCTTCCGAAACCTTCACAAGCTGTTTGCCGGTGTTTCGCCCCTTCAACATCGCCATGAAAGCGCGCGGAGTGTTCTCGATGCCCTCCTCGATGTCTTCGCGGTATTTCAGTTTGCCTTGCTTGAGCCATTGCGCCATTTGCTTCAAGCCTTCCGCGTAACGATCGGCAAATTGAAACACAAGAAAGCCCTCGGCCTTCGCCTGCTTTACGACCAGAGAACCCAGGATGATGCGCGGTCCCATCTCGGGCGCTTCCAGGTTGTACTGCGAGATCTGGCCGCAGACTGAGATTCTCGCCTTCGTGTTTATCAGCCTGAACACAGCGTCGGTTATCGTGCCGCCTACGTTGTCGAAGTACACATCGATGCCTTTCGGGCATAGCTCTTTCAGCTTCTGAACATAATCAGTCACGGTCTTGTAGTTGAAAGCCGCATCAAATCCCAGTTCATCTGTGAGGTATGCGATCTTGTCGTCGGCGCCGGCGATTCCCACCGCGCGGCAGCCCTTGATCTTTGCAATCTGCCCAGCCAGCGAGCCTACGGCCCCGGCGGCGCCCGAGACCACGACCGTCTCGCCGGGCTGCGGATCGCAAATGTCGAGCAGACCAAAGTACGCAGTCAATCCGGGCATTCCGAGTACGCCCAGCGCGGTCGAAATCGGCGCAAGGCTCGGATCGATCTTTCTAACGCCTTGCCCGTTCGAGACGGCGTACACTTGCCAACCGAACCTACCTTCGACGATGTCGCCTTCACGGAAGTTAGGATTGTTCGAGCTGATGACCTTGCCGACGGCTCCTCCGCCCATTACTTCTCCTAGCTGCACCGGGGCGGCATAGGAGGCGGCGTCGTTCATCCTGCCCCGCATGTACGGGTCTACGGACGTGTAGATCACGCGCACGACAAACTCGCCGTCTTTCGGTGTTGGTATCGGCGACTCGACCAGCTTGAAATCGGAGTCTTTCGGAAACCCGATCGGACGGGCGGCGAGAGTGATCTGTCTGTTGAGTGTTGGCATTCGTTTTCTCCCAATGAGTTCGTAGTACCGCCTTCAGGCGGAAGTTCGTAACCTACTGGTCGGCAGCTGGTTAAACAAACTTCCGCCTGAAGGCGGGACTACGAACTCTCAAGTTCTCACAAAATGTCCGAGAGCGTCACCGGAGACTTCGACTGAGAGGACTTCAGGAACGTCACGAGGTCGAGCAGTTGCCTGATCGTGTACAAGCTAGCGTTGTCTTTGTGCACGGCCCAGTCGGCGGCGGTCTCGGTCTTTGCGATATCGCTCTTCTGAATGGTGCGCAACACCGCGGGCAGCTCCGCGATGTCGTACAAGCGAATCGATTCAGCGTCTTCTTCTTTTTTGATTCCGATAACCTTGTCTCCGTTCTTGAGGGCGAGCGCCAGGACCGCATATCGCGAGTCTCCGGCGGGATGAGCTACGAGGATGCCGGAGAAGAGTTCTCGCGCGGATCTGTTTCCTGTGTTCGACAGATCAGGTCCTATCGGGCCGCCCTCGCCGTTGACCGCGTGACAGGACTGACAGCTCTTCGGTTGAGCCGAGTCGAAGAAGAGAACCTTGCCTGCCTGCGCGTTCCCGACAACCGTTCCTGCCGCCGCGGTGGGTGAATGAGCGGACGCAAGTACGGTCGCAGGTGAAGCAACGGTTGGCGCGGTCTCTGGAGGCGCGGTGACCTTTCGGTCGGAGACTATGAACGCGACAAGCTTCCAGATCTGTTCTTCTGAGAAGTCCGACTTGAAGCTGAGCATCGCCGTTCCGGAGATCCCGTTCGATATTGTCTTGAAGATGTATTGCGGGTCGAGCTCCTTATCGCGAAGCCGGGGCGCGCCGCCGCCAACTCCGCCTGTGCCGTGACAGTAGCCCGAGCCGCAGTTGGGAGCGAATAACTTCGCGCCGTCCGCAATGAACTGCGGATCTTTCAGTTTGTTGGTTAGCTTCTGAGTCTGGGCTAGTCCTATCCGCGAGCTCGTGTTGCCGGGTGAGAACATCACAGCAAAGAACACCGCTCCGAACAGTAACGCAACCGAAAAGCGGGCGGCGGAGGAACGCTGATGAACGCTGATACGACTGATGCGCGATTCGCTCAGCCTCGCCCTACCTGATCGGTGTTCATCTCTGTTCATCTGTGGTTTCTCTTCCGTCTTACTTCCTCACCGACTCAGGCAGAGAGAAGGCAAATACAGCCGAGCCGCCAGGGAACCCCGCCACTTCGGGCCAGGTCGCCGGCATGCCGCCCACGAAGATCGATCCAAGACCCGAAGGAGCCGCAACGTACTGCCGGCCATTCACCGAGTAGGTGATCGGCCCGCCACGATGACCAGAACCCGTGTTGAACGACCAGAGCTGTTTGCCGGTCTTCGCATCAAACGCCAGGAATCGTCCTTCGACGTCGCCTGTGAAAAGAACATCACCTCCGGTCACCAGAAGCGAGGAGAGGATCGGATATTTGAACGGCACAGTCCATTTCTTTTCGCCGCTCACCGGGTCAAACGCGTCGAGGTGTGCGCGAATAGGTCCGTCCGGAGGCGGTTTCACGGTGATGCTCCCAGCAACAAAGCCTCGGCCCTCTCTCGCTTCTTGCGGAAGCGAGATCGTGTCCGCGCACCACTCGATTCCGTCGTTGTAGAGCCAGCCGGTTCGCGGCGAGTATGCCGCGTGGTTCCAGCTTCGGCCTCCGCCCCAGTTTGGACAGATCAGCGTCTGCTTGCCGACTTGCGGTTCGTTGCGCTCGATCAGCCCCCCGTCTTTGTCGATGCCTTTGACCCAGTTGATGGTGTCCACGTAGCGCCAGGCGTTCACGAACTTGCCGCTGGTGCGATCAACAACCCAGACAAAACCGCTCTTGTTTGTGTGCACCAGCAGTTTCTCGATCTTGCCGTTGCGTGTCGTGTCGAGGAGTATCGACTCGTAGGCGGAATCGAAGTCCCAACTATCGCCGGGGATTTCCTGGTAGTACCACTTCAGCTTGCCTGAGTCCGCGTCCAGCGCGACGATGGAGTCGGTGTAAAGGTTCGAGCCGGGTCTGATGTCGTTATGAAAGTCGGACGAAGGATTCCCGATGCCCCAGATGATCAGGTTCTGCTCTGAGTCGTATGAGCCGGTCAGCCACGTCGAACCGCCGCCGTACTTCCACATCTCGGTTCCGCCCCAGCTCTCGTGACCCGGTTCGCCAGGACCGGGAATGGTGTAGAACCGCCAGGCAAATCTTCCAGTCTTTGCGTTGAACGCGTTTATGTAGCCTCGATGCGCGCTGTCGCCGCCTGTTCCGCCGACCACGACTTTGTCTTTGACGACCAGCGGCGCGCCATTGATGTTGCATCCGCATTTCTTCACGTCTTCGACTTCGACGTTCCAAACTTCCTTGCCGGTTTTTGCGTCGAGAGCGACGACGTGGTTGTCCATCGTTCCGAAAAAGACCAATCCGTAGGCGACGGCGACTCCGCGATTGAACTTGCCGTAGGGCGAGCCGAAATCGCGCGGCACTTTGTAGTTGTAAGTCCACAGGCGCTCGCCGGTGTCGGCTTTCAAGGCGAACACGCGATCTTCGCTGGCGATTAAGTACATGACTCCGTCGATGACGATTGGAGTCGCGTTGAGGCCGCCGTCGACCTTGCCAGTTTGAAATGCCCATACGGGCACGAGGTTCTTCACGTTGGCGGCGGAAATCTGATTCAAAGAGCTATATCGCCAGCCGTCATATGCGCCGAAGTATGTCGGCCAGTTCTGAGGCTCTTTGCGGGCGTTCACCAGACGCTCGCCGGTCATCTCCTGACCTGGAGTTTGCGCCGGCACTCCCTGATCGGAAATCGAGGGACCCGCGACGAAAAGCGCCAGTCCGAAACAGAGTCTTAGAAAGCGAGAGACTCCGATATCCGTGATCGCAGCGTTCATCCTGCCTCCGAGCTTCAGACTGTTGAGATTTGTTGCGCGATAGTATCGCAGAGGCGAGCCTCGCAACAAGCGTCGCAGCGACGCTCAATAGTTGTAACTCGCCCGGCGATCTTCGCGTACGTGCCCGCAGCAGAGCGGCCCAGGTGTGATCAGAAAGTGCCACTGTGTGTGTCAGTAGCCCGAGCGTCAGCGAGGGCTTAAAAAGACGCGTGTTAGAAGAGATCCCTCGCTGACGCTCGGGCTACTGACAAAGTGAGTTATGCACAGCTCGCACTTTGGATCGCAGCAGGGCGGCCGAGTTTTGCAAGGTTCTTCGTGCAAAAGTCTATGGAATTGGATAGACTCTCTCTCAAACCTTGAATCGGGATACTTCGCTGCGGGTGCTCTAATCTGACGAGGACGTAGACGCCGCTATGAGGGCCGCAGGTATTCTTGAAACACTCAACGACTCTTGGTTGAGACCTATCAGGAGGATGGCAATGAGAAATCGATTTCGGACGGTGGGGCTGATGCTGGCGATACTCTGTTCGATCGTTGTTGCCGGCGTGGCTGCAAGCGAACCAGCCGACAGCAAGGTGACCTTTACCAAAGACGTGGCGCCGATTTTCTACAACCGCTGCGCCGAGTGCCACCGGCCGGGCGAGATTGCGCCGATGTCGCTGCTGACCTACAACGACGCTCGCCCCTGGGCGAAGTCGATCAAGCAGAAGGTCGCCGACCGCTCTATGCCTCCCTGGCTCGCTTCCGGGGACAACACCCATTTCAAGAATGATCGCCGCCTTACGCAAAAAGAAATCGATACGATCTCGGCCTGGGTAGATGCGGGGGCGCCCAAGGGCGAAGACAGGTTCCTGCCTGCTCCTCCGAAGTTCGAGGAAGGCTGGTCGATCGGCAAACCCGACGCCATCATCGCGCTCGACCAGGAAGTTCCGGTTCCTGCAGACGGCGTAGTGCCTTACAAGTACTTCACCGTTCAGACCAACTTCAACGAAGACAAGTGGATTCAGGCTGCGGAGATCCGGCCCAGCAATCGAAGAGTAGTTCATCACGTCATCGTCTTTGTTCAGGAGCCCGGCGCCAAAACTGAGCTGTCGGGCGAAGCGCGAGGCGGCCGGGGATTCAAGCTTTGTGGCTTCGCGCCCGGCGAGCAACCAAAAGTTTTTCCACCCGGAACCGCGAGGCTGATAAAGAAAGGATCGAAGCTCACGTTCCAGATGCATTACACGCCGAGCGGGGAAGCAGCGACCGACCGCTCTTACATCGGGCTGATTTTTTCCAAGACGCCGGTCCAGAAAATCGCTTTGACCGGCACGGCGACCAACGTAAAGTTTGTGATTCCGCCCGGCGACGGCAATTATGAAGCGCGCTCGAGCTGGACGGCTCCGGAGGACGTTAGGATCATCGACCTTATGCCGCACATGCACGTTCGCGGTAAAGACTTCACCTACACGGCGGTTTATCCGGATGGCCGCTCGGAAGTCGTGCTGCAAGTTTCAAAGTATGATTTCAATTGGCAGCTTTTGTATCAATTCAAGGAGCCTCTGTTTCTGCCTAAGGGAAGCAGGCTTGATTGCGTGGCGCACTTCGACAACTCCGCGAAGAACAAGTACAATCCTGATCCAACCAAAGAAGTGCGCTGGGGCGATCAGACCTGGGAAGAAATGATGATCGGCTGGTTCGACTACGTGCTTGCGGGTGAGAATCTCCTCGAACGGGCCTCGTCGAAGTAAACAGTGGATGCGATTCGAATGATGCGGCCGAGGCGTCCGCACTCCCACGGACGGCTTCAACTTGAGTGCCGGCTTCAAACCAACTCTGAAAGGAACTAACGCGATGTGGATTAGAAAAGGGCTTAGAGACATGAAGAAGGGGGTGGACTCGCCGATGCCCACTCAAGTTGTTTCCAACGAGGAGTTCATTCCGCGGCGGCAGACAGCCCAGCAGAAAGAGGTCGAGCACCTGATCGGCGAGATGGGCGACGAGCGCGCCAAGAAACTGGGTATGAACCGCCGGACTTTCATGGCCAGCTCGATGGGCCTTGCGACTTGCTTCTTAGCCTCCAACAAGGTTTACGGCAAAACTTGGGAGGTAGACGAAGCTGAGACGTGGGAGGCGGCAGCCTACGACGAAAAGTGGCCCAAGAGCGAGTACTTCATCATCGACGTGCAGTCGCATTTCACCAACGGGTTGGCGATTGGCGGCTTCCGGACGATGGAGTTCGTCAAGAACATGGGGTTCGACTTGAAGAACGATGCCGAGGCCTACGGGTTTAAGAACTTCGTCAAGGAGATGTTCTTCGACAGCGAGACTTCGATGGTGGTGATCTCCGGCGTGCCCAACAGAGAGAACCTGCGGGATAAGGACGGCAAGGTGCTCGAGGGCGCTGACCGGACACCGGGTCCGGCAGGGAAGGTGCTGCCGAGCTGGGTGATGTACGAGGGTCGGAAAAAGATCAATGAAGTGGCCGGCTCGCAGCGGGCGGTGAACCAGGGCAACCTCGCCCCGAACCACTACTGGGACAAGGTCGCTAACAAGATCGACAAAGCGGCCTGCCTCGAGCAGATGGAACGCGAGATCAAGGTTTATGGCATCAGTTCCTGGAAATGGTACTGTCACACCGATCCGGGCCAGTCAGGCGGCGGCTTTCAGCTTGATGACGACAACTCGCAGTGGTTCATCGAGGAGTCGCGCAAGCGCGGGATCAAGCTCATCAGCACGCACAAGGGCTACTCGTACCAGTCACGAACGCTGGGTCACCTGGCAAATCCGAAAGATGTCGAGAAAGCGGCATTGAGAAATCCGGATTTCAACTTTGTTGTCTACCACTCGGCGATCAAACACGGGTTCAACGAGCCCAACTGGAAAGAGAGCAACCAGTACGATCCGAACACCGGAGACTTTCTGTGGCACAGCGTGTTGATGGACATCAAAAAGCGCAACCCGCAGATGAACAATGTCTACTGCGAGGTAGGAAGTTTCTTCAACACGCTGGCGGTGACCGACCCGGTCATGGCTCAGCACGGCATGGGCAAGAACATCAAGTACTATGGCTCTGATCACGTCATCTGGGGGACGGATTGTCTCTGGTGGGGATCGCCACAGTGGGGCATCGACGCCTTAAAGCGTTTCCAGATCAGCGACGAGATGTGCGAGAAGTTCGGCTACAAGAAGATCACCAAGGAAGACAAGGCCAAGATCTTCGGGCTGAACGCCGCGAAGCTTTACAAGGTCGACGTGAAGGCCAAGCGAAATGCGTTGCCGGCCGATGCGCTCGAGAAGATGAAGATAGCGTACCTGGATGAAGGCGGGCAGCGGAGCAACGTGGCATACGGTTGGGTGCGATCCGACGATTAGGATGTGAGTCGGACTTCTCAGAGACAGCAACACAGTGACCCGCCGATTCAGAAGAGTTGGCGGGTTGCGTGTTTCAATCGGCGCGGCAATCATCGCAGCCGCGTGAAAGAAGACAGACCTATGAAGAAGAGCAAAGACAATAGGGGTGTTGTGCGGCGTGCAGTTCTC
>Ga0193755_1000299_pt1 | contig 13975 bp, 10 predicted proteins | sample H1a2metaG_FD_144921 | JGI IMG/M metagenome (GOLD analysis project Ga0193755, IMG submission 144921) | Soil microbial communities from a riparian zone of the East river system, Colorado, United States - H1a2 | ecosystem: Environmental > Terrestrial > Soil > Riparian zone | place: USA: East River...
CTTAGCCGAGGGATAGGCGGTTGACCCATAGTTCTTGGCCGGCCGATCCTTTTTTCGGCTGGTCCATTGTTTTCAAACCTAAGTGGGCTCGCTGTTCACAGGTTGCATTGCACCGCCCATCCGTCGCTCGGTATACTTCCCGTCCAACTCAGGAGGTCAATATGTATAGTCACTCACTCAAAATAACCTCAGCCCTAGTTGTGTCTTGCCTCTTGGTTCTGAGCGGCGTCTCTCCCGCTGCGCTCGGTCAATCGAACGGCCATGAGAAGTCTCGGACGCTCCGCGGCTTTTCCGAAGCAAGCTCGAAAACTCAGCGCGAGTGGGAAGAAAAGATGCGCGAGATCCCCAAACCCGACAACCTGCGCGACAACATGAAACGTCTGTCGGCTGAGCCTCATCACGTCGGCTCGGCCTATGACAAACAGAACGCCGAGTTCATTCTCGAGCAGTTCAAGTCGTGGGGCTTCAGTGCACAAATCGAAGAGTTCGACGTATTGTTCCCGACGCCGAAGGAGCGCGTCGTCGAGCTGATCGAACCCACGCGCTTTCGCGCTCAACTAAAAGAACCCGCGATCGCCGAAGACCCGGACTCCGGCGACGAGGGGCAGCTACCCAGCTACAACGCGTACTCGGGCGAAGGCGATGTGACCGGACAGTTGGTGTATGTGAACTACGGCGTGCCGGCCGACTACGATCAGCTCGCGAAGCTAGGCGTCGATGTGAAAGGCAAGATCGTGATCGCTCGCTACGGCGCAAGCTGGCGCGGCATCAAGCCAAAAGTCGCTTACGAGCATGGGGCCATCGGCTGCTTGATCTATTCCGACCCGAAAGACGACGGCTACTATCAGGGCGACGTTTATCCGCAGGGTCCGTACCGGCCCGAGCAAGGCGTCCAGCGCGGCTCGGTGATGGATATGCCCATTCATCCCGGCGACCCGCTGACGCCGGGACGGGGGGCGGTCAAAGGCGCCAGACGCATCCCGCGAGAAGAAGCCGAAGTGATAATGAAGATACCGGTGCTGCCGATCTCGTACGGCGATGCACTGCCTCTTCTCAAAGCTCTCGGCGGCCCCGTTGCGCCTGATGCATGGCGCGGCGCGCTCCCGATCACTTATCACATCGGCAGCGGGCCTGCGCGAGTGCACCTGAAGGCGGCGTTCGATTGGTCGCTCAAGACTCTCTACGACGTGATCGCGCGAATAGACGGGGCGATTTATCCGGACCAGTGGGTGATCTACGGCAACCATCACGACGCGTGGGTCAACGGCGCAAGCGACCCCATCAGTGGAATGGTTACGGTTATGGAAGCCGGCCGCGCGCTGGGTGAGCTGGTCAAGCAGGGATGGAAGCCCAAACGCACGATCATCCTTTGCGCGTGGGATGGCGAAGAACCCGCGCTGCTCGGCTCAACCGAATGGGTGGAAACACACGCGGACGAACTGAAAGAAAAGGCGGTCGCGTATTTGAACTCGGACAGCACCGGCAAAGGCCTGGTGAACGCAGGCGGTTCCCATACGCTCGAGCGCCTTGTCAACGAAGTGGCTCGCGACGTGTCTCAGCCTAAGACCGACAAGAGCGTTTTGGACGCGCTTCGCGATCGACGACTGGAACAGGCGCGCACCGATGAAGACAAAAAGGAATTGCGCGAGCGAGCCGACTTGCGGATCGGCGCGCTGGGCTCCGGGTCGGACTACACCCCCTTCGTCCAACATCTCGGAATAGCGGCAATGAACACCGGTTTCGGCGGTGAGGGAGGCGGAGGCGTCTATCATTCGATCTACGATTCGTTCAACTGGTACACGAAATTCTCAGACGGGACATTTGAGTACGGCCGCGGCCTCGCGCAGTTCAACGGGACGATAGTGATGAGGCTGGCGGACGCGGACGTTGTGCCGTTCGAATTTGGCAACTTTGCCGAGACTGTGAAAACTTACATCGACGACCTCGAGAAGCTTGCAAAGAAGAGCGGCTCGCCAAAGGAGATCAACTTCGCGCCGCTGGACTCGGCCGCGAAATCGGTCGCCGATAGCGCGCGACGCTACGAAGAGGCGCTTGCGAAGGCGAGCGCAAAGAGCTTTCAGCTAGTGAAAGACGCGGCGAGCCTGAACAAGTTGGTCTACCAATCCGAGCGAAAGCTAACAAATGAAAAAGGGCTTCCGCGCCGGCCATGGTTCCAGCATCAAATCTACGCGCCGGGGTTTTACACAGGCTACGGGGTGAAGACGATCCCCGGCGTCCGCGAAGCGATAGAGCAGAAACAGTGGGGCGAGGTCGAGCCTCAGATGAAGAACGCGGCGGCGGCGTTGCAGTCGCTCGCATCGCAGATCGACGCCGCGGCAAGGATGCTGGAAGGGAAGTGATGTGGTCGTGGTGGCCTGGCACGCTGTTGAAAATGGAAGCTCGCCACTAAGACACAAAGGCACGAAGCTGCACCAAGACGGTTTGGACTTTGTGCTCCTTCGTGGCTTCGCGTCTTTGTGGCGATGAATTGGTTTTCAGCAGCTTTCAAGGCGCCCTTGCCCACCGCCGATGGTGTCCAAATCTAACAATAGAATCTCAGAGAGGCCAAAGAATGAAAACCAAGGTGCTTCTTCGATTTGTTTCTCTTTTTCTATTACCCGTTCTACTGGCCGGCTCGGCGCTGCTCACGTCAGCTCAAGAGCACAAGGCTCCTCCAAAGACCCAAACCGATAATGTCACCGAAACGATTCATGGCGTAGCGGTCACCGATCCGTATCGCTGGCTCGAAGATCAAAACAGCCCCGAGACTCGCGCGTGGATCGACGCCCAAAACGAGTACACGAAGTCGATGCTGTCCGGGTTTGCCGGCCGCGACAAGATCCATCAGCGGCTCGAGCAGTTGATGAAGATTGACGCGATCGAGGCGCCCTTGGTGCGCGGAGGTCGCTATTTCATAAGGAAGCGAACAGCGGATCAGAACCAGTTCGTCATCTATTTGCGCAACGGACTCAACGGCAAGGACGAAGTCTTGATCGACGGCAACACCCTGAGCCCGGATCAGACGTCGTCGGCCAACATCTTGGACGTCACGCAGGATGGCAGGCATATGGCCTACGGCATTCGGCAGGGTGGAGAAGACGAGGTAACCGTTTCGATAATGAACGTAGACACGCGCAAAGATTTACCCGACAAGCTGCCACGCGCGCGCTACTTCGGGCTTTCGGTCAAGCCGGACGCGAGCGGCTTTTACTACACGACCTTTGGCAAGGACGGTCCGCGAGTTTACTACCACGCGATGGGAACCAGGTCATCCGGCGATCGAAAACTCTTCGGCGATGGCTACGGCCCGGGGACAATCATCGGCTCAGGTCTCTCCGAGGACGGACGTTATTTGCTGATGGTCGTGTATTTCGGTTCGTCGGCCGACAAGAGCGAGGTGTGGGTGCAGGACCTCGAGTCTGGCGGGCCGATCACTCCAATCGTCAAGGACATCCCCGCTCGATTCAGCCCTGAAATCGCCGGCGACACGATGTTCATGCACACCAACTGGAACGCGGAAAATGGAAGGGTGCTCGCAGTCGATCTGAAAAAGCCGGCTCGCGAAAACTGGCGCGAAGTAGTTCCGCAAAGCCAGTTCACAATCGATAGTGTCTCCGCGGCCGGCGGAAAGCTGTTCGTCAACTACATCGAAAACGTCGCCACCAAGATCAAAGTCTTTGACCCTTCGGGGAAGACCCTTGGCGACGTCAGGCTGCCGGGCCTGGGTACGGCAAGCGGAGTGGGCGGTGAGTGGACAAGGGACGAAGCGTTTTACACTTTCAGCTCTTTCGGGCAGCCGACGATCATCTACCGGTATCAGATTTCGACGGGCAAACAGGAAGAGTGGGCGCGGATCAAGGTACCGGTCGCCAGCGACCAGATCGAGGTCAAACAGGTCTGGTACGAGTCCACTGACAAGACGCGAGTCCCGATGTTCCTGGTTCACAAGAAGGGTTTGAAGCTGGACGGCGCGAGGCCGACGCTTTTGACAGCTTATGGCGGGTTCAACGTCAGCCTGACTCCGAATTTCTCGGCGATAGCCGCGCTGTGGGCCGAGATGGGTGGGATCTTCGCGCTGCCAAACTTGAGAGGCGGCGGCGAGTTCGGTGAGAAGTGGCACCGTGCCGGGATGCTCGGCAACAAACAAAACGTGTTCGACGATTTCATCGCCGCCGCGGAATGGTTGACGAAGAACAACTACACCAACGCGTCCAGGCTGGCGATTCGAGGAGGTTCGAACGGGGGCTTGCTGGTAGGCGCTGCGATGACACAACGCCCCGACCTGTATCAAGCGGTCGTTTGCGCGGTGCCGCTTTTGGACATGCTCCGTTATCAGAACTTTTTGGTGGCTCGGTTCTGGGTGCCCGAGTATGGTTCGGCTGAAGATCCCGAACAGTTCAAGTACATCTATGCGTACTCGCCGTACCATCGGGTGAAGAAGGGGACAAATTATCCGGCTGTGTTCTTCACGACAGGCGATGGCGACACGCGCGTTGCGCCGCTTCACGCGCGGAAGATGACGGCGCTCATGCAGGCTTCGACTGGATCGGATCGGCCGATACTGCTGCACTACGACACAAAGGCCGGTCACTCCGGCGGACTCCCCGTAAACAAACAGATCGACGACACGACCGAGGAGCTGTGCTTCCTTTTCTGGCAACTCGGCGTCGCAGGGAAGTAACGATCAGACACAAAGGCACGGAGGTCACGAAGAATCCTACTTTGGGTTCTTTTTTGTCTTTGTGTTTAAGAGGGAACCATCGATGGGTAGAAACGCTCGATCAGGTCGCCTCATCCCGTTCTTGCTAGTCGCATTGCTGGCCGGATCGATTCCGATCGCGGCGCAAGCTCCAAAGCCAATGCCTTCGATGCGCGAGCAAGCGGAAATCCAACAACAATGGTTGAAGCTTCGACTCGAGCGAGTGCTGCCGCGTCTGATGCGTAAGCACGGAGTCGCGATGTGGCTCGTTGTCTGCCGCGAGTACAACGAGGACCCCGTCTTCTTCTCGATGGTTTCACCGACTGTGTTTGCCGCGCGAAGAAGAACGATCTATGTCTTCTTTGATCGCGGCGACGAAAGGGGCGTTGAGAGATTGGCGCTTGGGGGCGGTTCCAACGGCGGCCTGTATACAGTCTACCGCGACCCGGAAGTCGAAGGCCGCGAGATCTATGGCGAAGGCCAGTGGGTGCTGCTAAGGAAACTGATCGACGAGCGCAAGCCGTCGACGATAGCAATCAACATATCTCAAACGCACGCTTTCTCGGATGGCTTGTCGGCGGGCGAGCGCGAGAAACTTGAAGCGACGCTGGGCGCGGACAACCTGAAAAGAGTCGTTCGCGCTGAGCATCTGGCGCTCGAATACGTCTCAATTCGATTGCCCGAGATGATGCCCGTGTACCGGCAGATGATGGAGACGGTCCACTCGCTGATCGGCCGGGCCTTCTCGCGCGAGGTGATCACTCCCGGAAGAAGCACCAACCAGGACGTCATCTGGTGGCTGCGCCAGCAAGTCAACAATCTGGGCCTAGGCACTTGGTTCCATCCTTCAGTGCGAGTCCAAAAGCCTTCAAAGACCGGCGTCAATTTGTTAGCAGAAGACGCGCCGGTAGTCATCGAACGCGGCGACGTATTGCACGTGGACTTCGGCATAACGGCGATGCGATTGAACACCGACACTCAACATATGGGCTACGTTTTGCGCGAAGGCGAGCACGATGCGCCACCAGGGATCAAGCAAGCGCTCGCCAATGCCAACAAGCTTCAAGACCTGCTCATAGAGAGAATGAAACCGGGTCGCTCGGGGAACGAAGTGCTGGCTGACACGCTAGCGGCGATGAAAACGGCAAGCATCAACGGGTCGATCTACACTCACCCGATCGGCGACCACGGCCACGGCGCGGGCCCGTTGATCGGATTGTGGGACAGACAGCAGGGAGTGCCCGGCCGCGGCGATGTGCTGCTTCTGCCGGGAACCTGGTTCTCAATCGAGCTGTCGGCTACGACGCAGGTTCCGGAATGGGGAGGCAAAGAACTATGGGTTGGTGCGGAAGAAGATGCTGTGCTTGATGAATCGGGGAAGGTTTCCTGGGTGCTCAAGCGCCAGACCGAATATCATCTGGTTCGTTGAGGATCCAGTACGCGATCGACTTGTAGGGGCGGCCCTCCGTGACCGCCCCAGATTGAAGTCAAGGACCTCACGCACCTTTCAATCTGGGGCGGCCACGGAGGGCCGCCCCTACAATTTAATAAGGGCGCCCCACGGTGGGGCGCCTCTACAGGTTCATCAAATCATCTTGCTGGGGGTTCAGTGAGTTTTGGACTGCCCGGTCTGGCTCGAATCCGCGGTTGTCTCAACCAGCGCGGGCGTGGCGGCGTTCGAGTTCTTGTGAAGGCTCCCGGCATACTCTTTCACGAAGTCCTTCAACGCGCCGTGTCCGAATCGCGTGTAGAAGTCGTACTGCTTCATCTCGTTGTACGCTTGATCGAACGACCATCCATACTGGTTCATGCGGTACACGGCGCCCATCACTCCGGTGCGGTGACGCCCTCCAATGCAATGAACAAAGAACTTTCCGGTAGATGGTTCGCTCACCAGCTTCATGAATTGTGCGATCTGATCATTGTCAGGCTTTCGCGAATCGCTCATCGGGATGCTGACATAGCGAATACCTGCCGCCTCGGCATTGGGTTTTTCGTAGCTGGTTGGCTTATCGGTCAAATCGATTATGGTTTTGATCCCAAGAGCGGCAAGAACCGGATAGTCGGTTTCGCGCGGCTGAGCGCCCCGGAAGAATCGCTCGTCCATCTGTCCAAAATTGTCGATATCGACCGCTGGAGCGTCGCCGCTGCGTCGCTTCGACCCCGCGCTAGCTCCTCCGGCCAGAACAAAAACTGATAGCAGCGCAAGGGCACTTGCGGTCTGCCACTTTCTAAGCTCGTACTTTATCAACACGCGCATCACCCCCACCCTCACTCTGATTAAAAGTGCAAACCTGGGATTCCCCCAGCTTGGCAATCAGTTGCCGACGCTCTTCTTTTTTACTGCCTGGGATTACGATAGTTATTATAGTGCTTTGACTCCATATTGCCTAGCTATTCCCTGTTGTGATTTTCTTGCACCGGCGCGTCGTATTGCGAATTCCTTGCGATGTTAGTGTAAACCTGCGATTTGTCCCGTTATTGCCGGCGACCTTGCTCCATGGCTTCCATAAACTGCTCGAAAAGATAGGACGCGTCGTGCGGGCCGGGGCCGGCTTCGGGGTGATATTGCACCGAATAGACCGGGAGCGTGCGATGGCGAAGACCTTCAACGGTGTGGTCGTTTAAGTTGATATGCGTTACTTCGCAGTCAGCGGGTAGCGAGTCGGCATCGACCGCGAAGCCGTGGTTCTGTGCAGTGATCGCGACCCGACCGGTGGTCAAGTCTTTCACGGGTTGGTTCCCGCCGTGGTGCCCGAACGGCAACTTGTAGGTCCGTCCGCCGAATGCCAGGCCGAGAAGCTGATGTCCTAAACAAATGCCGAAGATTGGATAGCTCCCGATCAGCTTTCGGAGATTAGCAACAACGCCGGTCAGCGGTTCCGGATCGCCGGGCCCATTTGAAAGCCAGACGCCATCCGGCTTCAAAGCGCTCACGTCTTCAGCCGATGTGTGCGCCGGTACTACGGTAACGCGGCAGCCGAGCGCAGCCATGCTTCGAAGGCTGTTGTGCTTCAAGCCGAAATCGTAAGCGACAACATGAAAACGGGGCCGGGAGGCCGAGTCGTTGGCCGCGCCGGTCTTGTGCAGCAGACTCGGCGATCCATATGCCGAAGACTGATCGTCGGTCCACTCGTAAGGCTCGCGGCACGTCACCCGCGAGGCCAGATCCAGCCCGACCATCTCGGGCGCGCTGCGAGCTCGATCGATCACCGTATCCTCATTAGTCTCCTCAGTCGTCAGGCAACCGCGCATCGAGCCTCGCTCGCGAATGTGCCGAACCAGCGAGCGAGTGTCGATGTCGGAGATGCCCGGCACGCTTGCGGCTTTGAGGTAATCGTCAAGCGATGAACCCGCGCGCCAGCTCGAAACGAGTCGCGACAACTCACGAACGACGAAGCCTTCCGCGAACACTCGCGAGGATTCGGAGTCTTCGTGGTTAACGCCGTAGTTGCCGATAAGCGGATAAGTCATCGTCACGATCTGGCCGGAGTACGATGGGTCGGTGAGGATCTCCTGATAGCCGGTCATCGCTGTGTTGAAGACGACTTCGCCGACGACCGAGGCGTGCGCGCCGAAGCCCCGGCCTCGCCACACTCTTCCGTCTTCAAGCGCAAGGATTGCTTCCATGAGTTTTTGAAGCGTACAGGTCACACGCGATCGGAAACAAGGTCGAGGAGTTTTATTGCCGCAAGAAAGCCTCGGCTTCACTCATCCAGTGTTTCTCAGCGCGGTACTTGTACGTGGGTGAAGTGCGAACCGCTTCGATGCAAGCGCGCATCTCGCTAGCCGCATCGTCGCCTCGCCCCAACCGTTTCAGGGCCAGACCGTAACGGTAGTGCCCTTCGGCGTCCGACGGTCGCTTCGCCAGGAACTGCTCGAACGCCGCGCGAGCGTCTTCAAGCTGTCCAGCTTCAAAGTAAGTCCGTCCTATCTCGCGCCAGACCTCGTTCTGCGAGTGCTCGGGATCGCGCTGAACCACAGCCTCGAAATGAGTGATCGCATCCACAAGCCTGCCCTGTTCGCGTGCGATGCGGCCGAGTTGATAGTGGGCGTCGGTTTCGTCCGGGTCTATCTCAATTGCGCGCGCGAAGCGCTCTTTGGCCTCGGCGAGTTGACCGCGCTGTTGATAGATCAGTCCCAGGTTGTAATGAGCGGAAGCGTCGGCGGGATTCAACGTCGCGGCTTCGAGGCTTCGCTTGAAGTGCTCGCGCGAGCGTTGCGCACCCAACACATCACCGAAGATGTTCCGAAGCAAAATGAAGACGAGGATCAGCATTAGCGGCGAGGTCAGCAAAAAGAGAAGTCTTGGTATGAGCGGCAGCGCAAGCAGTGAGCAGGCGCCCAGTGCCATCACGCCGATTGCTCGACCGAAGCTAAGCCGCAACACCACCCGCAACCCCAGGGCGACGAGAAAGAGGAAGTAAGGGAGCGGTACAATCCGCATCGCCGCTTCGAGCGCCTGGGCGTTCGGCCCGCCCGGCTTGTACATCAGAAGCGACAGCACGAACATCAACAAGTGAGCGACGGACCAACTGTAAAGCGCGCAACTCGCCAACGCTGCGTACTCCTGACGCAGCATCACGCTGAAGCTTGCGCGCCGTTCGATTACGCTTGCCGCCAGCACGCAGGCCGGAACGAACACGACGATGATAAAGAAGACCGGCGGCGCGCTCGCGATCACTCCCAGGACGATTCGAACGAAGGGACTAAACAACCCCGGCGCATCCGGTTCGTTCCCGAACGACCAGAACATTCTCTGAAGCCTGCCGGTGAGAACCGAATAGTAGAGAAAGGTCGAGACCAGAGCGAGGGCGGTCCCGGCGAAGTACGGCGCGTTCGCCGCCAGATCCGCCATCGCCTGAAGCGGGTTGTAGAAGAGTTTTGCCAGCGGCGTGAGCCTTGAACGCATCGGTAAAGAAGCAAGTCGCGGAAGAACGTTGGCCTCAGCGTTCAGCGCCCGTGTCTACGTTCTCGCTGTCTATCGACTGATCTAGCGAGCCGATTCGCGGCGGTGGCCAATAACGAAACATAGCCTTCCCGTAGATATACTTTTCGGGCACAAGCCCCCACGTCCGGCTGTCGTTTGAAGCGTCGCGGTTATCGCCCATCACGAAATAGTAATGAGGCTTCACATACTTGAAATCACTGCGCACCTGATTCCACTTGGCGCGCGCGGCCTGGTTTCTTTCCGGCGCGAGATAGGGCTCTTCGATCGGATGCCCGTTGATCGTAATTCGCCCAAGCGCATCCATGTCGATCAGGTCGTTAGGCAATCCGATGACACGTTTGATAAAGGATTTTGTCGGGTCTTCCGGGTACCAGAAGACGACGATTTCAAAACGCTCGATCGATTCGAAGGTGTACTTGAATTTGTTGACGAAGATGCGCTCGTCGTTTTCAAGCCGGGGTTGCATGGATGTGCCTTCGACTTTGACAGGCTGGACGACGAAGACCACGATCAGCACGGCCATCACCGCGGCGAAGATTATGTCGCGGGTGATGGATTTGACTTCGGCCCAAAGCCCCGAGTTGGCCGGCGGTTCTTCTGGATAACTGATCTGGATGTCGAGGTCGTCTTCTGGGCCAAGGCCCCGGTAGATTGGTTGATTCATAGCGCTTCAGACCGTGGGAAACACATAATCTCTTGAACCTGAGTTCAGAAGAAAGGGTACTTTCGCTGCAGGGATGTTGTCAATGAAACGATAGTTCAGGACGGTGGGTGTTAGTGTTGCCGGGGTTGGCAGAGACCAATCCACTTCAGATTCAAGATGTCCGGTTCTGCAATCTGCCGGTGATACGCGGCTGGGCGAATCGTTTCGTTGACAGTGCCGGAACCGGCGAATAGAGTCTTCAAAAGAATCCTGGAAGATTAACTATGCCATCGGATCTCGGCTCTGCGTCAGACGAAACTCTCGCTCACGGGATGGATTCCAAACCCATTCAAGTTGTCGATGCTTCGCCGTCGCGTCCCGGAAGGTCGCTTCGCCGCAACACCGCGCGCCATGAAAGCCGATCGCATATAGATGCGTTGCGGCGGCGTGTGTATCGATTCGACGCGCTTTCCGATTATCCGTTTCGCGATCGGCTGGTCATTAGACTTGCGGATATCAGCTTTTACCTTCTTATTCGCGTGATCAGTTCGACGTTGCGCTGGGAGGTCCGAGGCTACGAGCATCTGGATTCGATAACAGGTGCGGGCCGGCGCGCGATTTTCACCTTTTGGCATTCGTGCATCTTCGGCGCGACGTGGTTCTGGCGGAACCGAGGCATAGTGGTGATGTCGAGCACTAGCCGGGACGCCGAATTCACCGCGAGGTTCATAAAGCGTTTTGGTTACGGGACGGCTCGCGGATCGGCCACTCGCGGATCGGGACGCGCGCTTGCGGAGATGGCTAATTGCCTGAATAACGGGATGGAAGTCGCTTTTACCATCGATGGCCCGCGAGGGCCGGTTTACGTGGCAAAGCCCGGAGCGGTCACGCTGGCGCGTCACACCGGGCAGGCGATACTTCCATTTCACATTGCGATGCGACGATACGCCGAGCTCCCAAGTTGGGACCGATTGAGAATACCCTTGCCGTTCACTCGCGCGCTGACGCTGATCGCCGAGCCGATCTACGTGCCTCACGAAGCGACGAGTGACGAGGTTGCATGCGCACAAGCAGCGCTTCAGTCTGCGCTGGACAAGCTTCGAAGCGAAGGCGATGCGTGGATGAAGACGGATAAACCATCCTGAAGAAAAGTTCGTGGCGAGTCATCAGGCAAAGATACGCCGAGCAAACCCTGTTCGCAGACGGATGTTTGCAAGACGCAAATCGAACAAACGTTGTTTGTGATTTGCACGTGGCGCTTGCTCACGTGTTAGAATGACGCATCGCTTTGTCACAACTTTTAATCCGAGGTAATGAATGAGCGCTGTAAGTAACGGCAACGGGAATGGCCGGACGCTGAACGTGTTGTACAACTGCTCGAAGTGCCCGGCGTATTGCTGCAGCTACGACCGCATAGATGTCACGAAGCGAGACCTGCTTCGAATCGCCAAGCACTTTGGTCTGTCCTACCAGCAGGCCGAGAAACGCCATACCAAAGTCGCGAAGGGAGACCGCGTGCTTCGGCACCACAAGGACCACATATACAAACACGTGTGCGTCTTTCTCGATCAGGAGACGCGGCGATGCACGATCTACAACGCGAGGCCTGCGGTCTGCCGCGAATATCCCGAGACACGGCGGTGCGGGTACTATGACTTCCTGGCGTTCGAGCGTCGGCGAAGTGGCGACGACGAGTTCATACCGGACGCGTGACGATGACGCCGTTGATCGACTGCGTTGAACAAGCAACTCGGGCAGTCGCAACAGTCCGGCTCCCATCAGTTCGCTGATGAATCCAAGACAGCGTAAGACTTCGACCAGCCCTGCCCGCCGCGCGGCTTTCGACATCCTGCTTCGAGTCGAGACCGAAGGCGCATACGCTTCTGTCCTGATCGCCTCGCTGCCCGATACAAGCCTTTCGCGGGAAGATCGCGCGCTCGCTCATGAAATCACACTCGGCGTGTTGCGGTGGCAGCGGTGGCTCGATTACTTCATCGAACGCTATGCAGCCAGGTCAATCCGTGAGCTCGACGTTCAGGTGGTCATCGCTCTGCGGATGGGGTTCTATCAACTAAGATTCCTTACGCGCGTTCCTCAGTCGGCCGCAGTAAATGAATCGGTAAATCTGGTAAAGGACTCCGGCGTTCGGAGCGCTTCCGGTTTCGTGAATGCCGTGCTGCGCAAAGCGGTTCGGAACCCCGGCGACGAAGCGGGGGTGGACATCCGAGATCCCGTGCAACGAGCGTCGGTGGAGACGTCTCACCCGGAGTGGATGCTTCGTCGTTGGTCGGCTTTTCTTGGTGAAACTGAAGCTCGCGCGTTGGCGCTTGCCAACAATGCATCGCCGACAACAGCTTTTCGAGTGAACACGCGCCGGGCTACGCAGGATGAAACGATCTCTACTTTGGAGGCTCAAGGTGTGAGGGCGCGCGCATCCGGATTGGTTCCGGGCGCGTTTCTTGTCGAGCAAGGAGCGGGTGCCGTCGCGCGAGCCGCCGAGCAAGGTCTCATCTATGTTCAGGACGAAGCCTCACAGTTGGTTTCGCTCTTGCTGGAAGCAAAACCCGACGACCGGGTGCTCGATCTTTGCGCCGCGCCGGGTTCGAAGTCGTCCCACATTGCAGCGCTCACCCAAGATAAAGCATGGATCGTTGCTTGCGATGTTCACAGTCACCGGCTGGCATCGCTCTCCGAAACCTGCAACCGCCTGGGAGTGCATTCCGTCGACGCTGTAGCAGTGGACGCAACGCGCGAGCTGCCGTTCAGGGATGACTCGCCGAAGTTTGATCGCGTGCTTATCGACGCGCCGTGCACGGGTACTGGAACTCTGCGAAGAAACCCGGAGATCAAGTGGCGGCTTATACCTGATGATATAGCCCGACTCGCCGGAGTTCAGCTCGACTTGCTCACAGTGGCCGCATCCCGGGTTCGAGGGGGCGGGCGATTGGTGTACTCGACGTGCTCGATCGAACGCGAAGAGAACGAAGAGGTGATTGGCCGACTCCTCGAACGCAATCAGTCGCTTCGCTTGATTAAGCCAAACGCCGGTGAACTGGTCACGCCCCAGGGATTCGTCAGGACCTTTCCTCATCGGCACGAAATGGACGGGTTTTTCGTAGCGGTGCTCGAGAAGAATTGACGAACCTCGCTCGGAAAGGGAGCCGAAGATGAGAGCCTTGCTGATCGCCACCTTTGTTGCGACTGCCGGATGGGCCGCAGGCGCTTCGATGCCGCTCGAATCCGCGAGCAGGGAATCAAAGGTTCAAGCTGCAACGAAGGTGGTCTTGCTCGGCACAGGAACTCCAAACGCGGACCCCGATCGATCGGGACCGGCCGTAGCGATCATAGTCAACGATACGCCGTACATTGTCGACTGCGGGCCAGGCATCGTACGCCGAGCGGCCGGCGCCGTTCGAAACGGGGTTAAGGCATTGGAGCCTCGCAATCTGAAGACGGCTTTTATCACTCATCTTCACTCCGATCACACCGCCGGGCTTGCGGACCTGATTCTCACTCCATGGACGCTGGAGAGAAAGGAGCCGCTCGAGCTGTACGGCCCTCGCGGGATCAAGGCGATGAGTCGACGGGTGCTTTCCGCCTACAGCGAAGATATCAACATGCGCCTGAATGGAGGCGAGCCTTCAAACAGAACCGGCTATCGGGTTAACGCGCACGAGATTGC
>Ga0193755_1000300_pt1 | contig 13932 bp, 11 predicted proteins | sample H1a2metaG_FD_144921 | JGI IMG/M metagenome (GOLD analysis project Ga0193755, IMG submission 144921) | Soil microbial communities from a riparian zone of the East river system, Colorado, United States - H1a2 | ecosystem: Environmental > Terrestrial > Soil > Riparian zone | place: USA: East River...
AGCTGCGACCTTCGCCGCGAGGTCGCGGACGGCGGCGACCTTCGCCCCTGAGAGCCCGGCGGCGCGAAGCTTTCGTGCGGGCAGCGCCAGCAGCGTCTCGGGGGAGAGGTCCCCGTCGAACAGGTCGAGAAATCGGCGGTGGATCGCGGCCGCGGCGGCTCCCGCGAGTTGTTGGTACAGGATGCTCTCGGCGAGGGCGGCAAAGTGCCGGCTGTCGGGTCTCGGGAGGCGGAAGGGCGCGCTGCGGTCGATCAGCTTGGCCATGACCGAATCACGGCGTGCCAGCGCTGCCGACGCGCGGGAAAAGGTGATCATTACAGAAACCTGCCGCGCGTTGTTGTCAGCGGCAAGAATTTGGCTAACTTAGGGGCCACGCCACCGTAGCTCAGCGGTAGAGCTCTCGATTCGTAATCGAGCGGTCGTCGGTTCAATTCCGACCGGTGGCTCTGGAACGGCCCATGACCCTGCGTCCACTCGCCGCGATTGTGCTCGGCGGCTTGCTGCTGGCGTGCGGCACCGTCGAACCGCGGCCCAGGACGAATAACGACTCCCTGATCGCGGGCCCACCGCTGCCGGCCCGCACCGTCTTCCCGCCCGCCAACGAGTGGAACCGCGATGTCTCGGCGGACTCGGTGGATATCGATTCCGATTCGCTCATCGCCCACTGCGGCGCCACGGCGGCACTACACCCCGACTTCGGCACGTGGTATCAGGGCGCCCTGTGGGGTATCCCGTTTGCGACCGTGGACTCGACGCAGCCGCGCGTGCCGAAGTCGGGCGACTACGCGAACGAAAGCGATCCCGGTCCGTATCCGATTCCACCCAACGTACCGATTGAAGGCGGCTCGGCGTCGACAGGCGACCGTCACGTGATCGTCGTGGATGTGGACGCATGGAAGTTGTACGAGCTCTTCGACGCGCGGCCGGTAAACGGCGGCGCCTCATGGACCGCAGGTTCCGGGGCGGTGTTCGACCTGACGACCGGCGCGCTGCGGCCGGACGGTTGGACGTCCGCCGACGCAGCGGGGTTGCCGATCTTCGCTGGTCTCGTGCGCTACGATGAGGCAGTCACGACAGGGGTGATCGCCCATGCGCTGCGCTTCACTTGCCCGGTCACGCGCCGGGCGTATGTCCCTCCGGCGCGGCACGAAGCGGGATCGACCAACTCGGTGTACGGGCCGCCGATGGGGATGCGGGTCCGGCTCAAGGCAAGCGTCGACACCTCCGGATATCCACCGGAGGACCGGGTGATCTTGCAGGCGCTCAAGACTTACGGGATGTATGTAGCGGATAACGGCGGGCCATTCTTCTTGAGCGGCGCTCCAGATCCGCATTGGAACGACGCCAACATCGACCGACTTAAGCAGATCCACGGCAGCGACTTCGAAGTAGTGCGGATGACCGGGCTCGTTGTACCGCCCTAGTCATCTGATCTTGTCCCGGTCGCGCTCCCGCAGTCTCGCGTTGCACTCTTTGTTCGACAGAATCACGACGAACTGCAAGTCTCCAGGGGGGAGTGCCTTGGGGTCGAACGTCGCCCACACTCCCTTCGTCTCGATCTTCGCGCCCATGAGGTTGTAGTACGATTCCGGCAGCTCCTCATGGTGCGTCGGCTGAACAATGTGGACCGAATCGCCATCCTTCGCCGCGTTGCGAATGATGACATGCTCCACCGGCACGACTGCGGTCTTCATGTTCTCCAGATGCTGCTGGACGGCCACCGTCAGGGTTGGGGCCCGCATCGCTGCCGATACGTCGCCTGGTCCGAAGGTCATGTATTTGCGGGCGGCTTGAGCACTGGCGTCAACTATGCGTCCGTAGGGTCCCTGCGCGAGGATGCCGTAAATGCGCGTATTCCCACCCATCGCGTCGATCATATTTGAGCAATCTGCTGCGCCCAAAAACCCGAACGTCTTGCCGTTCTTTCGTGTTTGTCCCAGCTCGATGGCTGCCGTCACGTCAGAGTCGGCAAGTGCGGCCGCCACGACGGCCGAATCCCCTCCCGTGGCGGAGGGCGTTTGACCGTAGAGCGGTCGTGCTACTGCAATGACGAGGAGCAGTGCGAACGCGCGAGCCATATGTCCCTCCGGACCTTTCCCAACCAGAATGCCTCCAGGGCACTCCCTGGGCAAGCTGCTTACTTGACACCACAGCGCAAATGTGGTCGATTAGCCCTTCACACATGACACTGACCCTCGCGCTGCTGCTTACTCTCGTCCTGCTGCTGAGCCTTAGACTCAGCAGGGGGGTCGCGGCGCGCGCGGAGGTAAGAATCTAGAAGTCGCTCAAGGCAGGACGAAGCAGCACCGGCGCCGCGAACCCCACCAGGTTCGCGGTCTTTTTTTTTCTACCGCGGAGGAATGCCATGGCCAGGGATGTCATCATCTTCGATACCACGCTGCGCGACGGCGAACAGGCGCCCGGAAACGCGATGTCTCCGGAAGCCAAGCTGCGACTGGCGCGCCAACTCGACACGCTCGGCGTGGACGTCATCGAAGCGGGCTTCCCGGCCGCGTCGCAGGGCGATCTGCGCGGCGTTCAGCAGGTGGCGGAAGTCGTGCGGCGCCCGATCATCGCCGCGCTGGCGCGCTGTCACGAGCGCGACATCGACGCCGCCGCGGAAGCGCTGCAACCTGCCCAGCGCAAGCGCATCCACGTCTTCATCGCCACCTCGGATCTTCACCTCGAGCAGAAGCTGCGGATCGATCGCGCGGAGTGCATCGAACGGGTCCGCGCGGCAGTGCAACGCGCCCGCGGATACGCCGCCGACGTCGAATTCTCGGCGGAGGACGCGACGCGCAGCGACTTCGACTTCCTGTGCCGCGTCGTCCTCGTGGCGATCGCCGAAGGAGCCACGACGATCAATCTGCCGGATACCGTCGGCTACACGACCCCCGCCGAGTACGCCGCGCTGTTCCGCACCATCCGCGACCGGGTGCCCGAAGCGGAAAAAGTGGTGCTGAGCGCCCACTGCCATGACGACCTCGGCCTGGCGGTCGCCAACTCGCTCGCCGCGATCGAGGCGGGCGCCGGTCAGGTGGAGTGCACGATCAACGGGATCGGGGAACGGGCCGGGAATGCCGCCCTCGAGGAGATCGTGATGGCAGGACGCGTCCGGCCGCAGGTCGTGGCGTTCCAGTGCGGCGTCAATCCACGTGAGATCGTCCGCACGAGCCGGCTGTTGTCGCACGAGATCGGGGTGTTCCCGCAGCCGAACAAGGCGATCGTCGGCCGCAACGCCTTCGCGCACGAAGCGGGGATCCATCAGCACGGCGTGCTGCAGAACGGCCTGACCTACGAGATCATCGCCCCCGAAACGGTCGGCGCCGGCGGCTCGAGCATCGTGCTTGGCAAACACTCGGGTCGTCACGCGCTCGAGCGCCGCTACCACCAGCTTGGCTACGAGCCCGACGCCGAGACCCTGGAAAAGCTGTACCAGGCGTTCACGGCGCTGGCCGACAAGAAGCGCCAGATCCTCGACGAAGATCTGCTGACGCTGCTGCACGATGGTTTCCATCGTGCGCCCGAGGTCTACAACCTCACGAGTCTCCACGTGACCTGCGGAACGGAGCCGGCGAAAGCCGATGTGCGCATGGCGGGCCCCGGCTTCAACGAGCGCAGTGCGACTGCGACCGGCAACGGACCCATCGCCGCGGCCTTCGCGGCCATTGGTGAAGCGGTCGGTCGCTCGATCGAAGTGCTGGACTTGTCCGTGCAGTCCGTCACACCGGGCCGCGACAGCCTGGGCCGGGTCATCCTCCAGGTGCGCATCGACGGGAAATCGCTGAGCGGCCACGGCGCGTCGACCGACATCGTCGAAGCAGGGGCCCGCGCCTTGGTCCACGCGTTGAACAAGGCGGACCATGCCGATGGTCTCGAGACCGTCGCGCTGAGCAGCAGCTACTTCTGGGGAGTGTAGGCTATGAGCGAACTCCTGACGGGCGCGCAGATCATCTGCCGGACCCTGGTCGACGCAGGTGTCGAGGTCCTGTTCGGCTACCCCGGTGGCGCCATCATGCCGTTTTACGATGCCCTCCATGGCCACGCAGCCCTGCGGCACATTCTCGTGCGCCACGAGCAGGCCGCCGCGCATGCCGCCGACGGATACGCGCGGGCGGGGAATCGGGTCGGTGTGTGCGTCGCGACCTCCGGGCCGGGCGCTACGAACCTGGTGACGGGCCTCGCCACGGCGCATATGGACGGGTCCCCCGTTCTCGCGATCACCGGGCAGGTCGGCCGCCCAATGCTCGGCCGTGACGCGTTTCAGGAGACCGATGTCGTCGGCGTGACGATGCCGGTGACGAAGCACAACGTGCTCGTGCGCGACGTCGAAGACCTGGCCGACGATCTGCGAACGGCGCTGGCGATCGCCATGGAGGGAAGGCCCGGTCCCGTGCTCGTCGACGTGCCGAAAGACGTCCAGAACCAGAAGGCCGAGTACAAGGGGTCAGGTACTGGGGGTCAGGGACCAGGGAAGCCCAGACACCAGACACCTGACATGCAGGACCTCGAGAACGCCATCCAGCAAGCCGCACATCTCATCGCAGCGGCCGAGCGTCCGATCATGATGATCGGCCGCGGCGTGATCGTGAGCGGCGCGTACGACGCCGTGCGGGCACTCGCCGAACGGACCGGCATGCCGGTGATCACGACATTGCTCGGCATCAGCGCGTTCCCCCAGTCGCACGACCTGCATCTCGGGATGCCGGGGATGCACGGTGAAGTCCACATCAACAAGGCGATCCAGGCGGCCGATCTGATCGTGGGCATCGGGCTGCGGTTTGACGATCGGGTGACGGGAAACACGGCCACGTTCGCGCCGCGCGCCAAGATCGTGCACATCGACATCGATGCCGCGGCGATCGGCCGCACGGTGCCGGTCGCGGTCGCCATCACTGGGGACGCGCGCGGCGTCGTCGAACGGCTGCTGGCTCGGGTGGCGGCCCGCGACTGTCTGCCTTGGCGCGCCGAGATCACTGCGCTCATGCACCAGCGTAAAGAGGCGTTCGCGGGCGGCTTGTCGCCTGAGGTGATCCTCTCAGCGCTCGCGGAGGTCACGGGCGGCCGCTGCACCGTCGTGTCGGACGTGGGACAGCATCAGATGTGGGTGGCGCAGCGCTATCCGTTCCAGCGCCCCAACACGCACATCACATCCGGGGGCCTCGGGGCCATGGGGTTCGCGGTTCCGGCCGCGATGGGGGTGCGCCTGGCCCGTCCCGACGAGCCCGTGTGGGCGATTTCGGGCGACGGTGGCTTTCAGATGAACATGGCCGAGATCGCGACGATGGTGCAGGAAGGCATCGAGGTGAAGCTCGCGATTTTCAACAACGGGTATCTCGGTATGGTGCGGCAGTGGCAGCAGTTCTTCCACGGCGGCCGGTACTCGAACACGCCGATCTGGAGTCCCGACTACGTGAAGCTCGCGGCGGCGTACGGCATTCCCGGGTGGCGCGTGAAGCAGGGGAGCGAAGTGGCGGACACGCTGCGTCAGGCAAACCGAACTCCCGGGCCGACGCTGGTCGAGCTCGTCATCGAGCAGGAAGCCAACGTCTTCCCGATGATCGTACCGGGCGGCTCGCTCTCCGAACCGTTGGAAGCGGCGCCCGTATGAACCGCGCTTGCGCGGTGACGATATTCATGAGCAGCGACCTGCTCACCCTGAGCCGCGCCTGCGGCGTGCTGCGGCGGCGCAACTCGCCCGTCCGGGGACTCACCGTGGATTCGCATGGTCAGCCGGGCGTCTGGCGCCTGTCGTGTGAGATCGACGCCGACGACGCCACGGCCCAGAATCTCGCGCTTCTCATTCAAAATGTGATCGGCGTCCGCAAGGCGACCATTGTCGGTGTAGGGGCGCAGCATGCTGCGCCCCTACACTCGTCCTCCTTTTCCGGAGACCAAATGAGCTCATCGGTGCGCGTGTATTACGAGGCTGACAGCGACCCCGCGCGTCTGCGCGATCGCGTGTTCGCCATCATCGGATACGGCAGTCAGGGGCACGCGCACGCGCAGAACCTGCGCGACAGCGGTGCGCGCGTCATCGTCGGGCTGCGGCCGGGCGGTGCGTCGTGGCAGAAAGCGATCGCGGACGGCCTCGAGGTCCGGTCCGTTGCGGACGCGGCGCGCGCGGGCGACGTCGTCATGATGCTCGTGCCGGATCAGGAGCAGCGGGCGGTCTACGAAAGCGCCGTCGCTCCCGTGCTCGACGGCAAGACGCTGATGTTCGCGCACGGCTTCAACATCCACTTCGGCGAGATCAAGCCACCGGCCGGCGTCGATGTATCGATGATCGCCCCCAAGTCTCCCGGTGGCCTCGTGCGCAGCGAATACCAGGCGGGGCGGGGTGTGCCGGGGCTCGTGGCCATCCATCAAGACGCCAGCGGCTCGGCGCTTCCCAACGCGCTCGCCTACGCGACGGGCATCGGCTGCTCCCGCGCCGGCGTCATCGCGACGACGTTCGCGGAGGAGACCGAGACCGATCTGTTTGGCGAGCAGGCCGTGCTGTGCGGCGGAGTCACCGCGCTGGTGCAGGCGGGATTCGAAACACTCACCGAAGCCGGCTACGCGCCGGAGATGGCGTATTTCGAGTGCCTGCACGAGCTGAAGCTGATCGTCGACTTGATCTATCGCGGTGGCCTTGGCTTCATGCGGCATTCGATCAGCAACACCGCGGAATACGGCGATCTGACCCGTGGCCCGCGCGTCATCAGCCCGGCGGTGCGGGAAGAGATGCGGCGCCTCCTCGCCGACATCCGCAACGGCGTATTTGCAAAGGAGTGGATCGCGGAATGCCGCGCCGGCGCTCCCAGGTTCAATGAGCTGCGCCGCGCCGCGCAGAACTCGCAGATCGAGCAAGTCGGCGCCCGTCTGCGCGCGATGATGCCGTGGACGGAAGAAGGGGCTCGGGCTTCGAGGCTGGGGGCTCGAGAAGCTCGTGTTGTTCCCGAATCCCGAACCCCGACCCCCGAGCCCCTCAGGGCATGAGCCGCACGCTGTTCGACCGGGTGTGGGATGCGCACGTCGTCCGCGAGCTCGCGGGGGGCGTCGCGCTCTTATACGTCGATCTGCATCTCGTTCACGAGGTGACCTCGCCGCAAGCGTTCGCTGGGCTCAAGCGCGAGAAACGGGCCGTCCGCCGGCCCGAGCTGACGCTCGCCACGGTCGATCACAACGTCCCTACCGGTGACCGGTCCGTGCCGATCGCCGATGCCATCGCGGCGCGGCAGGTCGATGCGCTCAGCAGCAATGCCCGCGAATTCGGTATCGAGCTGTTCGATCTCGACTCACCGGGGCAGGGCATCGTGCACGTCATCGGACCGGAGCTGGGGGCCACGCAGCCCGGGATGGTCATCGTGTGCGGTGACTCGCATACCGCGACGCACGGCGCGTTCGGGGCGTTCGCCCTGGGGATTGGGACGAGCGAGGTCGAGCACGTGCTCGCGACCCAGTGCATCGTGCTGAACAAGCCGCGGAATCTCGAAGCCCGGATCACGGGGCGCCGCGCGCCGGGGGTCTCGGCCAAGGACCTGATCCTCGCCCTGATCGGCAAGATCGGCACGGCCGGCGCGACCGGTCACGTGATCGAATACACGGGCGATGCGGTGCGCGCGCTGACGATGGAAGAGCGCATGACGGTGTGCAACATGTCGATCGAGGCCGGCGCCCGCGCCGGGATGATCGCGCCCGACGAGGTCACCTACACCTATCTCGAGGGCCGGCCGCGCGCACCAACGGGCCCGGCGTGGACGAGGGCGCTCGAGCACTGGAAGATGTTCCGCTCCGACCCCGGCGCGCGCTACGACACGCAGGTGCGGCTCGATGCGGCGACGGTTGGACCCCAGGTCACGTGGGGCACCACGCCCGGCATGGTCGCCGACATCACCGCCCGGGTCCCCGACCCCACGCAGCTCGCCACCGAGCATGAGCGCGAGGCCGCGGCGCGGGCGCTCGAATACATGGGACTCGTCCCCGGCACACCGCTCCAGGGGATTCCGATCGACCGCGTGTTTCTGGGATCGTGCACGAACGCGCGCATCGAGGACCTGCGTGCGGCGGCGGCGATCGTGCGCGGTCGGCATGTCGCGGCGCGCGTGCGCGCGCTGGTAGTGCCCGGGTCCCAGCGCGTGAAAGCGCAGGCCGAGCAGGAAGGACTCGATCGTGTGTTCACGGAGGCGGGGTTCGAGTGGCGCAATGCCGGCTGCTCGATGTGCCTCGGCATGAATGCCGACGTGCTGGGTCCCGGGGAACGGTGCGCCGCGACGTCCAACCGCAATTTCGAAGGACGTCAGGGGCGCGGCGGCCGAACGCATCTCATGAGCCCGGCCATGGCGGCGGCGGCCGCGATCGACGGTCATCTCGTGGATGTGCGCGCATGGTAGCCCCCTTCGTGCGTCACCGCGGACGGGCGGTCACGCTCCCACGGCGCGACGTGGATACCGATCAGATCATTCCGAAGCAGTTTCTCAAGGGAGTCGAGCGCACGGGATACGGACCGGCGCTGTTCTACGATTGGCGCTACCAGCCGGACGGCTCGCTCGATCCGGGGTTCGAGCTCAACAGCCCGGCGGCGGAGGGCGCCACGATCCTCGTCACGGGTCCGAATTTCGGCTGCGGATCGTCACGCGAGCACGCTGTGTGGGCGCTCACGCAGTACGGCTTCCGCGCCATTATCGCGCCGTCGTTCGCGGATATCTTCACGTCGAATTGTTACCGGAACGGCCTGCTGCCCGTGCGCCTGGCGGCAGCGGAGGTCGATGCCCTGATCCGGAGCACGGAGGGCGGCCTCGGTGAAATCGTCGTGGACCTGGAACGACAGCTGATTACGGATGACAGCGGCTTCTCCGCTGGTTTCACCGCCGATGCGTACGGCCGCGAGCTGCTGCTGCGCGGTGTAGACGAGATCGGCCGCACGCTGCTCGAGGAGCCGAGCATCGCGGCCTACGAGCGAAGCCACCCATGAAGACCTACCAGATTGCGGTGCTGCCGGGCGACGGCATAGGGCCCGAGGTGATCGCTCAAGCGGTGCGCGTGCTCGAGGCCGTCGGGGAGCGCTTCGAGCTGCGTTTCGCGTTCGAGACGCTCCCGATCGGTGCGGCCGCGGTCGCCGTGGCCAACACTCCGCTCCCATCCGAGACCCGCGCCGCCGTGGTGCGCAGCGACGCCGTGCTGCTTGGCGCGGTGGGGGATCCCCGGCTCGACGGCGCCCCGCGCGAGTTGCGCCCCGAATCGGGGCTCCTCGCGCTGCGAAAGCTGCTGCACGTCTACGCAAATCTGCGACCGGTCGCCGTTCATCCGGCGCTCGTGTCCTGCTCGCCACTCAAGGCGGAGCGGCTGCGCGGCGTCGACCTGCTCGTCGTCCGCGAGCTGACCGGCGGCCTGTATTACGGCGAGCCGCGCGGTCGCGACGGCACGAGGGCGGTCAACACACTCGTGTATACGGCGGCGGAGGTCGAGCGGGTCGCGCGCGTGGCCTTCGAAGCGGCGCGCGGCCGGCGACGGCTGGTCACCTCCGTCGACAAGGCGAACGTCCTGGAAGTCTCGCAGCTGTGGCGTGATACAGTCACGCACGTCGCGCGCGACTATCCCGACGTCCGGCTCGAGCACGCGTATGTCGATACGGCCGCGATGCGGCTGGTCTCAGAGCCAGCGACGTTCGACGTCATCCTGACCGAGAACATGTTCGGCGATATCCTCAGCGATGAAGCGGCGGTGCTGGCCGGTTCACTCGGCTTGTTGCCCTCCGCGTCCCTCGGCTCCGGGCCCGGGCTGTTCGAGCCGGTGCATGGATCCGCTCCCCCGCTCGCGGGCCGCGATGTCGCGAACCCGATCGGCGCGATCGCGACCGCCGCGCTCCTCCTCCGTGATGGGCTGAAGCTCGGCGACGCCGCCGAGAGTGTCGACGATGCGGTCACCGCCGCGCTCGATGCGGGCGCGCGCACGCAAGACATCGCGCTGCCCGGTGAGCCGAGCATCGGGACGGCGGAGATGGGTAACCGGATCGCCGAGTGTATCGTGGCCGAGGCGCTCGAGGGGGGTGGGCTCGCGTGACGGACAACTTCCGCAGTCGCGCCATCACCGAGGGCCTCGAGCGCGCGCCGAACCGCGCGATGCTGCGGGCGGTGGGGTTCAAGGACGGCGACTTCGCGAAGCCGATCGTCGGGATCGCCAGCGCGCACAGCACGATCACGCCGTGCAATGCCGGGCTCGATCGACTGGCGCGCCGCGCCGAGCAGACGCTGCGGCAGGCGGGCGCGATGCCGCAGACGTTCGGGACGATCACTGTCAGCGACGGCATTTCGATGGGCACCGAGGGCATGCGCTACTCGCTCGTGTCGCGCGAGGTGATCGCGGATTCGATCGAGACGGCGTGTGCGGCACAGCGGATGGATGGGTTGCTCGCGATCGGCGGCTGCGACAAGAACATGCCCGGCGCGATGATCGCGATCGCGCGGCTCGATATCCCCGCGATCTTCGTGTACGGGGGGACGATCAAGCCTGGCCATCACGCGGGACGCGACCTCACGGTCGTGAGCGTGTTCGAGGCCGTCGGCGCCGCGGGCGCAGGACGCATGCCGCAGGAGGAGCTGCTCGAGATCGAGCGGCGCGCGTGTCCGGGCGCGGGCTCATGCGGCGGCATGTTCACCGCGAACACGATGTCCGCCGCCATCGAAGCGATGGGGATGAGCCTGCCGGGATCGTCCACGATGGCGGCGGAGGATCACGAGACGGCGGAGAGCGCGGCGCGCTCGGCGGAAGTGCTGGCCGCCGCCGTGCGGGCGCGGCGCCTGCCACGACACATCCTCACGCGGAAGGCATTCGAGAACGCGATCGCCGTGGTGATGGCGATCGGCGGCTCCACGAACGCCGTACTCCATCTTCTGGCGATCGCGCGAGCCGCCGGTGTGCCGCTGACGCTCGACGACTTCGAAACGGTGCGCAAGCGTGTGCCGGTGCTGTGCGACCTCAAGCCGTCGGGGCGTTACGTCACGACCGATTTGCATCGCGCCGGCGGGATCCCCCAGGTGATGCGGATCCTGCTGACGAATGGTGTCCTGCACGGCGATGCGCTCACGATCGACGGCCGCGCGGTCGCCGAAGTCGTGCAGGATGTGCCGGCGCGCCCGTCGCCCGACCAGGACGTCATCCGTCCGTGGGACCGTCCGCTCGCTCGCGAGGGGCACATCGTGATTTTGCGCGGCAACCTGGCGCCCGACGGCGCGGTCGCCAAGGTCAGCGGGAGCGGGGAGCATCGGATCACGGGTCCCGCACGTGTGTTCGATTCCGAAGAGGCGTGTCTCGCCGCCATTCTGGCTGGGCGTATTGAGGCGGGCGACGTCATCGTGATTCGCTACGAGGGGCCGAAGGGCGGCCCGGGGATGCGAGAGATGCTCGCGCCGACGGCGGCCCTGGTCGGTGCGGGCCTCGGTGAGTCTGTCGGCCTCGTGACGGACGGACGCTTTTCCGGCGGCACGCACGGTTTGGTCGTGGGCCACGTCGCGCCGGAAGCGGCGCTGGGCGGCGCGCTGGCGCTGGTGCAGGAGGGTGACGCCATCACGATCGACGCGGCGGCGGGAGCGCTGCGGATCGAGGTTCCCGACCGCGAGCTTGCGGCTCGGCGCGCGCGGTGGAAAGAGCCGGCACCGCGCTACACGTCGGGCGTGATGGCGAAGTACGCCAAGCTGGTGTCGAGCAGCAGTCTGGGCGCGGTCACCGATGCCTGAGGCAGTCGCCATTCAGGGCGAGGCTGGATCGTTCAGTCATGCCGCGGCGCTCGAGACTCGTGGTCCCGTCGTGCGGCTCGTGCCCTGCGCAACGTTTGTGGAGCTGTTCCGGGCGGTCGAAACGGGGGCTGCCGCGAGCGGTGTCGTGCCGATCGAGAACACGCTCGCGGGGTCGGTGCATGAGAATTATGACCTGCTCAGCGCGCATGCGCTGCACGTCGTCGCCGAAACCGAGCTGCGCATCCGGCACTGCCTGATCGCCCCACCGCGCACGACGCTCCCGCAGATTCGTCGCGTCGCATCGCATCCCGTCGCGCTGGCGCAGTGCCGCAACTTCTTTCTGACTCACCCCGATGTCGTCGCCGTGCCCGCCTACGACACGGCGGGGAGTGTGCGCGACGTGATGGCAGGCACCGCGGCGGCCGACGCCGCCATCGCCTCGAAACTGGCGGCCGAGCTGTATGGCGCCGACGTGATCGCGGAAGGGCTGGAGGATCACGCCGAGAACTACACGCGGTTTCTGGTGGTGGCACGAGAGCCAGCGCCGCGCTCGCCGGCGGAGTCGGACAAGTCCTCGTTGATTTTGTCGCTGGGCAACACGCCGGGGACGTTGTATCGGGCGTTGGGCGTGTTTGCCGCCCGCGGCCTGAACCTCACGAAGATCGAGTCGCGGCCCCTCCCGGGCCGGCCCTGGGAGTACCTCTTCTATGTCGATGTCGTGGATAACGGCCAGGGCATCGGTGCGGCGTTGGAGGAACTGCGTGCCTTCACCTCCAGTATCCGTGTACTGGGTACCTATCCGGCCCGATAGCCGAAGGCGGCTTCTCGGGCCATAATTGGCGATTCCACCCGCGTCTCAGGGAGAATCGCCATGAAAAAACCCACTTGGTCCCGTCGTCAATTTCTGGAGCTGGGTGCTGCGGCTGCCGGCGTCTCGCTCGCTGCCAAACCGTTCAAGTTCCGCGCTGTCGCCCCCAGCGATACCGTCCGCTTCGGGATGGTGGGCATCGGGATGCAGGGCTCCGGCCTCCTCGGGACATCGGTTTCGCTGCCCGGCGTGACGTGCGCGGCGGCGGCGGACCTCTACGATGGCCGTCACACCCTGGCCAAGGAGATCGCCGGCGCGAATCTGCCGACTACGCGCGAGTATCGCCGGTTGCTCGACGACAAGAACATCGATTGCATCGTGGCGGCGGTGCCCGATCACTGGCATCGGCGCATGGTCGTCGAAGCGGTCAGCGCCGGGAAAGACATCTATATCGAGAAGCCGATGTCCCACACCGCAGCCGACGGCGTCGCGATGGTGGACGCGGTGAAGAAGAGCGGCCGTATCCTCCAGGTCGGCTCGCAGCGCGTGAGCTCGGCGATCTGCGCGAAGGCAAAGGAGATCATCGCCGCGGGAACGCTCGGCGACCTGACGCTGGTCGAAGGCTGGCTCGGCCGCAACGATCCGACGGGCGCGTGGGAGTACCCGCCGCCGCCCGACCTCTCGCTCCAAACGCTCGACTGGGACACCTGGCAGAATGATGTGCCTAAGCGGCCGCTCGATGGGAACATCTTCGCGCGCTGGCGCTGCTGGAAAGAATACGGCACCGGCGTGGCGGGCGATCTCCTCGTCCACCTGATCAGCGGGATGCAATTCATGCTCGGCATCAACGAACCGCCGAAACAGGCGGCAGCAGTCGGCGGGATCCGGCGCTGGAAGGACGGGCGCAACATGCCGGACGTCCACGCGACGATCTACTACTACGGCGACCTGCCCGTCTACATGCGGCTGAATCTCGGCACGGAAATGCCCGAGCAGTATCGCATCCAGGGATCGAAGGGTGTGCTCGAAGTGTCGGGGAGCACGCTCACGTTCACACCGCAGGATGGCAAAGACCACTGGCCGAGCTACTACACCGGCAGCTACCCGAGCAAGCTGCGCCAGGCGTATTACGAGCAGTGGCATCGCGACCACGATCTCAAGCCCGGCGAACAGCCGCCGTTCAGCGAAGCGATGACGTTCTCGACGCCGGACTTCGACGATACGCGGCCGCATCTGTGGAACTACTTCGAAGCGGTCCGGACGCGGAAGCCGGTGGTCGAGGATGTGGTGTTCGGCCACAACGCGGCGCTGGCATGTCACATGGCGAACGAGGCGTACTTCCGGCGCACGACGGTGACGTGGGACGAGGCGACGAAGACTATTCGCTCGTGAGGGTGACCTTCAACC
>Ga0193755_1000302_pt1 | contig 13920 bp, 9 predicted proteins | sample H1a2metaG_FD_144921 | JGI IMG/M metagenome (GOLD analysis project Ga0193755, IMG submission 144921) | Soil microbial communities from a riparian zone of the East river system, Colorado, United States - H1a2 | ecosystem: Environmental > Terrestrial > Soil > Riparian zone | place: USA: East River...
GAACATCGCCTTAGCGCCATACCGCTCCCGGCAGAGATCGCAGTATCCGGGCTGCGCCGATGAGAACTTCCCGTAATACGATCCCCGCACCAGGGCGTGCACGCGACCCACCGAGTACATACCGGTCAGCGTCGCCCGCCAGTCCGGCCGCTCTTCGGTGATGCCGATATACGTCACCGAATCGATGATGCCCGTCTCCGTCGTCGGTTTCGTGGCGAGGATGGCTGGAAGCGGACCGACACGCAGGATCTTGTTGTTCGTGTAATTCACCGCACCCGTCAGATCGATGGTCCCGGAGCCGGCCTGACGGCGCAGCTCCGCGGTCAAGTCGAGGCCCTGGGTCCGCGTGTCGAGCCCGTTCGTGAAGTACTGGATCCCGCCCACGTTGTTGAAATTGTTCGCGGCGAGTATCGCCAGCGTCACGCTGTCATCGAATGTCGCGCCGAGGAGGATCCGGTCGTTGATGCGGATGTGGAAGACATCGACCGTCAGCGTGAAGTTGTCGTTGGGGCTGAAGGCGAAACCCGCGCTGAGGTTGACCGACTTCTCGGCGCGCAGCGGCTTCGACCCGAACAGCCGCGCCGCGGAGTCCCCCACCGGCACGATCAGCACATCGGTCACGACGCCCGCGATCACGTTCGTATTCACGTGACTGAAATGCGACTGGCCCAGGCCCGGCGCGCGGAATCCCGTGCTCGCCGCGGCCCGCAAGGTCAGGCGCCGGGAAGGCTGGAAGCGCACCGCCGCCTTCCCCGTGAAGAGCGATCCAAAGTCGGAGTAGTGCTCGAAGCGGCCCGCGACGTTGGTGAGGAATTTGGGACTCAGGTTCGTTTCCAGATCGGCGTAGACCGCGGCATTGGTGCGATGCGTGTCCGATTCGTCCTGGGGCCGGAATCCCGGGAACACCTGCGAAAATGGCCGCCCATCGCTGCTGTCGGGTCCGAGATGATTGCCGTCGATGTACGAGGCCAGCTCGCCGCGCGTGATCTGATAGCCTTCGCGGCGGAACGCACCGCCCACCGCCACGTTCACCGGTGCCGGCAAGCCGATCGTCACGGACTTCGCCGCGTTGATGCCGACCAGCAGCTCACTCCGCTCCAACCGTCCGGCGAAGAACGACGTTTGGTTCGCGATCTCGTCACCCGTGGCGAACGTGCTGTCCGGACCCGGCGCGCAGGGATTCGCCGGGTCGAGACACGGACCAAGCGACACGTTCAACGTGTGCCGCAGGTTGTAGTCGAACCGGTTGAACCCGTACGACGTGCCAAGGTCGACCGACCAGCCGCGCGTGGCGGCGCGAATCCCACCCGCCAGCGAGTAATCGGTCACCGTCGGCGCGAACTCGGGCAGGTAGCCGAGTGGATAGATCTGTGGCCAGCTGCGGGCCTGGATGAAACTCGCGCAATCAACGGCGCAACGGCGGTAGCCATTGCCCGTCCCTTTGCGCACGCTGTAGCCGCCGAAACTGTACAGCTCGGTCGTGCCCTGATTGTTCAGTGGGAGCCGGAAGTTCGCCATGGTCATGACGTCCTTCTCGAGCCCGTCGCCCCAGTGATGGTTGGGCTGCGACACGGGATTTCGATAGATGACGACTTTGCCGTTGACGATCGAGTCGGTCACGCCCGTGCCCGCATCCTCATACGGATCGGCCCACGCGCGATTCGTCGGCTGGCGGTCGAGGAACTCGCCGAACAGACCGAGTGAGCCACGGCCGACGTTGATCCCCCAGCCGCCGTTCAGATTGACGGTCGTGCCGTCGTCGGCGTAGTCGTTCGGGTGGTACCGGCCGACGCTCGTGTTGAGGAACGGCGTGAACTGGCCTTCCTTGAGCACCAGGTTCACGACGCCCGCGATCGCATCAGAGCCGTATTGCGCCGAAGCGCCGTCCCGCAGCACGTCGATGCGGTCGATCGCGCTCGACGGAATGGCATTGAGGTCCACGCCGCTCGACCCGGCGCCGGTCCCGTAGGCGAAGGTGTTGACGAGCGCGGTCTGGTGCCGGCGCCAGCCGTTGACCAGGACCAGGGTGTGATCGGGCGACAGGCCACGCATGGTGAACGGCCGCACGATGTCGGTCGCATCAGTGACGCTCTGATGCGGGAAGTTCACCGAGGGCGCGAGCGACTGCAGAATCTGGCCGGTCTCGGTCACTCCCTGCAGGGCGATCACCTCGGACGGGAAGACGTCCACCGGCACGGCGAGCTCTTCCGCCGCGGTGTGGCGCGCGCGCGATCCGACCACCACGTCCACCGGCGACAGGCTGATCGGCTGCTCGGTGAGGACGAAATCCTGCGTGACGGCTGCCTGGTCCACCACGACGCGCGCGGTGCGCGGCTGATAGCCGAGCAGCCGAACGCGGAGCAGATACGCGCCGGACGACAGGCCTCGAATCTCATAGCGGCCCTGATCGTCGCTCGTCGCCCGCAGGCCGCTGCCTTCGGCCGAGACCATCGCCCGGGCGAGGGGCGCGCCCGCGGCATCGGCAATGCGGCCGCGCACCACGCCATTCTGTGCCAGCACCACCGCCGGTAGTATGAAGAGAAACGCGAGTACTTTGCCGACTCGTCGCATATTCAAGCCTCTGTGGGGAGTAACCGTCGCCCTAGTGCTACCGCTCGCCGGCAAGACCGTCAAGCGACACTAGTGGTGGCCAGCATTCCAGGGATCGTCGCCCGAAAACGCCATCAAGTGCACCCTCCAGCCGAACAGCCGGGGTCGAAATCGCCCGCCGACCGCCTCACACGCGTCCGCCGTCGCAATCGGCGACTTCGGACCGAAGACCGGCTGCCCGTTTTTCGTCTCCTGCCAGCGCCGCCGGGCATCCGCCAGCGGCGGCAAGCACCAATTGATGTGCTCGTGCCAGCGCACGATGCTCAGCGGCAGCCGCGCGTCGAGCCCGGTCTCGTTCGTCTGCGCGGGCGCAGTGAACATCCCACCGACCAGGGTGACGCCGCTGTCCGCCGCGCGCTGGTAGAGCAGTGACGTGGGTCGGGCGGGATCGAGTCCGTTCCGCGCCTGGAATGCCCAACGAATCTTCGTGAAGTGCAGTATCGGCGCAGCGCCCGCCGGGATGTAGTTGCGAAAGCCGTCCGCCTCCGCGGCGCGCACGTCACGATATCTGGCGAGCTCGCGTCGCATGACCGCGAGGACTTGGGCCGCGCGCGCGGAGTCGCTAGGCGCGGGAGGTCGCTGCGGCGTGAGCCGCATGTGCAGATCCTCGTTCGACACCATACCGGCCATGGCATGGTCCGCGGCCATCGCGGCGTGCTCGTCGGGATGTTGCTCCGGCGTCGCCATCTCCTGATCGTCGGTGGCGGCGCCGCCGCCGCGATGACAGCCGGCGGCCAGGACATATAGTAGAAGGGCGACGCGTCGCATGATCGCCAGAATAGACGCGTTCAGTGCGCGCTCAGCTAGAGCGATGCAAGCGCCGGAAGTGCGGATTCTCGATGAGAAAATGGAAAGTGAGAATTGTCACCTGGGAGAAGACCGAGGCGATGAGTCCCGGGAACGACCGGAGCATCAGCGCCAGCCCGTAGGTCTGCAGATACCCGATGGTATACATCGGGCTCGAGATGAAACGGTAGGGACCGGTGGAGACAGGTCCGATCGCGGCGTCCGGATCGAAGAAGTTATGCCAGTAGTACGCCTCGCTCCCCAGGGTGCGCGCGGCCCACAGCTTCGTGCCCAGCCCGATGATTACCAGAACCGCACCCGTCGCGACTGTAGCGACGGTGGGCAGCGCCAGGTGCCACGTATTGCGGGTCGCAAGGCACAGCACCACGAAGGCGAACGCGTCGTGATTCATGGTGAGCGCCGCCGTCCGCCGGAAGCGGTGGAATCCTTCGACCCGTCCGAAGCGCTCCGTGTACACGCCGTCTTTCTCCTGACGCCGCAGCGCGCCACCCACAAACAGCACGTACGCCAGTCGACTGAGAATGGCGTACGCGAAGATCGCGGCCTGCGCCGCCGTCACTTTCGGCCAAAGAGGCGCACGGTGGCCGCGCCGCGCGCGGGGCGCAACCGGCTGCGGTACCAGAAATCGACGCGCCGCAGGATCCGAACCGGGCCGGGCAGATCGATCGTGCGGCTCCAGGACCCCTGATGAAATTGAATGCGCGTATCGGGCGAGAGCGTTTGTCCGTTTCCGAACGTCACCTTGATGTTGTACATCTCGAGACTGCCGCCGACGACCTCGAGTTTGATCGCGGTGAACCCTCCTTCGCGGGCGCCCACGATGATGGCGTCATGGTCGAGCGTGAAGTTTACGCGTCGCGTTCCCAGCAATTCCCAATCAGCCGTGGGAAGCGTCAGGAGAACGAGGGCGGTAAGGATGGTGCGCATGGACAGGCCTCCGAAATCAGGGAGGGGGGTCGCTGCAACATACATTGCGTGAATGGTTTTGGCGTTGTCGCGTGCCTGCCACAGTGACGCCGGTGGCAATCGCGCGGGTATCGCTCCTGAGGAGGCCGTCATGAATCTACTGCGTACGTCCGCGATTACTCTGGCAGTTCTTGCTGTTGGTTGCGCCAAAGATCCCGCTGGTCCCCCAGCCCCTATTACCGCTGCCGCGCGCGCGCTCACGAGTCAGGAGCAAAGCCTGATCGCGGCAGACAACCGGTTTGCCATCAAGCTGCTGAGGCAAGCGAACGCGGATACCCGCGATACCCTACCGAACCTGTTCGTCTCGCCGCTCTCCGTCGCCATGGCACTGGGCATGACCTACAACGGCGCGGCGGGCACGACAGAAGACGCGATGCGTACGACGCTCGAGCTGGATGGGATGAGCGTCGCCGAGGTGAATGAAAGCTACCGCAGCCTCATTGGGCTGCTGCGCGGGCTCGACCCGCATGTCCAATTCACGATCGCAAACTCGATTTGGTACAAGCAAGGATACACGGTCGAGCAGCCGTTCCTCGACGTGAATCGCGACTACTTCGACGCGCGTGTGTCGGCGCTCGACTTCGCGTCCCCGGCGGCGGTCACGACGATCAACGATTGGGTGAGCGAGCAAACCCGTGGGCTCATCCCCACCATCATCGATCAGATCCCGGATGGCATGCGGTTGTATCTCATCGATGCGATTTACTTCAAGGGCGACTGGACCGAGCAGTTCGATCCCGCCCGCACCGAGCCGCGGCCATTCCACCTGGCTGACGGGTCGACCGTGACCGTTCCGACAATGACGCACGCCCAGGCGCCGCACATCCGGGTGACGTGGCGTCCCTACGCTACGATTATCGACTTGCCGTATGGCGGCCAGGCCTTTTCGATGACGATCGTGCTGCCTCGGGACACGACGAACGTCGACAATCTCGTGACTGGACTGACGGCGGAGCAGTGGAACGACTGGACGTCAACCTTGCAGCCGAGCGAAGACCAGGTGTTTCTGCCGAAGTTCAAGCTCACGAACGATCTCGGGCTGATCCCCTTACTTTCCTCGCTGGGCATGGGGATCGCCTTCGGATGTGTGCCGCTGACGGCGGACTTCACGCGCATCCACACGCCGTCGGAGCTGTGCATCACGGAGGTGAAGCACAAGACCTACGTGGACGTGGACGAAGAGGGGACGACGGCTGCGGCGGTCACGGAGGTTGGCGTGGGCCTCACAAGCGCGCCCACGGTGATCGAGATCAATCGGCCGTTCCTCTTTGCATTGCGGGAGAATCTGTCGGGGACGATCCTATTCATGGGGGTGATTCGACACCCGGTAACCGAGTAGTTTAGGGGGCGGCGCAACCGCCCGGACCGCCCGGGGTACTCCCTTCGACACCTTGGCAGGAGGGTCCATGCACCGGGTCATGTTGCTGTCGCTCGCTTCCTTCATCGCTCCTCTCGCACTCGCCGCACAGCAGCCCACCGCCCCGCACGACAGCGTGCGGGGTGCAATTCGCGCGGTGGACACGCGTGCCCGCACGCTCGAGGTCACGACGGGCGTGGGTCTCGCGCTCCGTGTCGTGCGCCTGCAGGTACCCGCCGCCGTCCCCATCACCGACCGGAAAGGCGCGCTGGGCGCGCCGATCAACCTGGCTGAGCTGAAGCCCGGCGATGTGATCCGCGTTTCGTTCGGTGGTAGGTCGACGGGCTTCGTCGCCTACACCATCGAACGCGTCGGGCGGATGGAAACGGGCGTGGAGTCAAAACCGTGACGCGGCGCTGGATCGGCCTGGCGGCCATTTGCGGCGTGGCCGCGTGCCACAAGGTGCAGCCCGGAGATCCGTTGGGCGGCCTGTCCGCCACCGAGCGAGCGCAATTCGACAGCGGTCGCGCGGTGTTCGACAGCACCTTCACGCCGCAAGTCGGTCTCGGACCGCTGTTCAATGCGAGCGGCTGTGGGGAGTGTCATGAAGACCCCGTCACCGGCGCGAACGGCGATGAAGTCGAGCACCATGCGACGGTGTTTCACCCGGAGCGGGCGGGCGCAATGTGCGACGAGCTCGCCGACAAGGGCGGGCCGGTGTTCCAGGACAGCGTGACCCCCGCCCTGCACGCTGCGCTCGGCATCGACCGCGAGCCGCGCCCGCCGAGCCCGACGGTCGTCGCCGAGCGCACGACACCCGACATCCTGGGCTTCGGGCTCCTCGACGCGGTCCCTGATTCCGTCATCCTTTCCTACGCCGACCCTGACGACAAGAATCACGACGGCATTTCCGGCCGGCCCAATCGCTTCTTCGACGGGCGGCTGGGACGCTTCGGGCGCAAGGCCCTTGTGCCGACGCTGCGCGAGTTCAACGACGGCGCATTTCAAGTCGAGATCGGCATCACCAATCCCTCCGTCCCCGTGGAGGGCACCGTCGCAGGTGACTCGCTTCCCGCCGGGACTGATCCGGCGCCTGACCCTGAAATCGGCGCCCGGAGCCTGGAGCTGGCCGACGCGTTTGTGCGGCTGCTCGCTCCGCCGGCGCCGCTCAAGCAGTCGCGCGAGGCGCGCCGGGGCCGCGACCTGTTCGCGCAGGTGGGATGTACCGGGTGTCACGTGCCGACACTGCGGACCGGCGACAACCCGATCCCGGCGTTGCGTCACAAGGAAGTGGCGGCCTACAGCGACCTCTTGTTGCACGACATGGGTCCCCAGCTGGCAGACATTTGCTTCGGGCTCGCAAAGCCGAGCGAGTTTCGGACCGAGCCGCTGATGGGGATGAGACTCGCGACGCACTTCCTCCACGACGGCCGCGCCAAGACGCCGGAGCAGGCAGTCGAAATGCATGGCGGCGAGGGGATGCGCTCGCGTGATCTGTTCGAGGCGCTACCGGCAGCCGATCGTGCGGCATTGCTAGCGTTTCTAAAGACGCTGTAGCGACTTCCTTGCAGGAGCCAGCGACGCACCCCACGTTAGACCGGGTGCGATCGGTCTGGTTGTGTGTCGCAGGATTCGTGGTGGCTCCTTCCTCCCCCGCGGCACAACTCTCGGCGCGCACGGACGTGTCCGTCGAAGGGCGCTACGTGTGGCATGGCATCTCCCGAGCGGCGGGGCTAGTCGCGCAGCCATCGCTCGCCCTGGGACTCCGTGTCCGCCGCGTCTCGCTGGAGGGCGGTGCCGTCCTGCATTACGAGCTAGACCGCGCCACGGCAGGAGAACTGTCCGAGTCCGGCGCTGGCGGCAGACACCTCGGAGAGGCAGACGTCTGGGGGCGGGCCATGTTCGTCCTCGGACCGACACGGCTGCACGCCGGCATCGCACGCTACATCTTCCGCGGCGACTCGGCCCAAGGGGGGCTGGGCCCGGCTCGCAACGCGACGGAGGTATTCGCTTCGCTGTCGACGACGAGCCGGTACCTCAACCCGACCCTGGAAGCCTGGTGGGATGTGGAGCGGGTGCGTGGAGCGTATCTCCGGGCGTCGCTCGATCTTCCGGTTCTCGGGTGGCCCTTTCCACCGTATGCCTTCGTTTTCGTCCAGGGCGAAATGGGGCTGAACGTCGGCCAAGGGCCCAATCCCGCCCGACCCGGAGAGCTTGCCAACTTCGCCACTCGGGGCATCACGCATGTCGGACTCGGTCTGGGGACTGAGGTGCGAGCGGGACACGTGTTCGGCATTGGATCGACCACCCTCGCCTTTGGGGCTCGGTCGCAACTCAATGCCGATGATGCCACGAAGTCCGACGGCCCAGGCCGGAGTCGTGACTTCGTCCTGTGGCTGTGGACGGGGGTCACGATCGTCCTGGGCGGCGACGCGCGGAACGTGCAATGAGTCGCCGGGCGGTTCTCTTTTGGGCCACGGCCCTCCTGCTGGTGGCGTGCGGGCCCACGCGCCTCCACGTGCCTGGGACGCTCAGCCCCTCCCCGGCGCCGCAACCGGGCAGAGAGACGTTGTTGCGGGCCGGGTTCGCCCGCGTCGACATCACGCCGCCGCCAGGCGTGGGGCTCGCGGGCAACGGCCCCGAGGGCGCCGAGGCGCGCGGTTACCGGCTGCGACTCTATGCGCGCGTGCTCGTGTTGGCCGACGGCGGCGGCAACCGCGTGGCGCTCGTCGTCGCCGATCTCGGCCTCAGCTCCTCCCTGCTGCACCGCCGCGTCGCGGCGCTGACCGCGCGCACCGACGGCATCGGCGTGGATCGCCTCGTCATCGCGGTGACCCACACGCATGCCGGTCCCGGTCATTTCTTCGAGGCCGCCGGGTACAATGACCAAGGCAGCTCGGTCGCGGGCTTCGACCCCGTGATGGTCGATTCGCTCACGGCGCGCATCGCGCGTGCCGTGCACGCCGCGGTGGCAGACCTGCGGCCGGCGCGAGTCGCATGGGGAAGTCGCGCCGTTTGGGGTGAGACGCGGATCCGCAGCCTTCCCGCCATCCTTCGCAACATTCCCCTGCCCACCGCGCCGGCGGACGCGCCCGCCGGGCTGCCGCAGGAATACGGGCTCGTCGATCCGGAGCTCGCCATGCTGCGGGTCGATCTGCGCGACCCTGTGAGCGGCGCGTTCCGGCCCGCCGGCGCCTTCAGCATCTTCGCGATGCACGGGACAGGCAACGCACCATCGAATGACCTGCTCGACCCCGACATTCAGGGCCTGGTCGAGCGGCGGCTCGAGCGGCACATCGACGGGGATCTCAATCGTGTGACCGACGGCGGTTTCGTGCCGCGCGCCGTGTATCTGTTCGCAAACGGAGCCGAAGGCGACGTGTCGCCGGCGTGGCCGCCTCAGAGCCGCTGCGACGTACCGACACTCGTCCCGCTACCTGCGCTCGCCGGGCCCTTCACTCGCTCCCTGTGGGAATGGCGCTCGCCCACCGCCACGCACCTCGCGTCTTGTAGGCATGCCGCGCGAGAGGCGATCACCGCGATCGGGAAGAGTGTGGGGGACGGAGCGGTCGCGTTATTCGACGCGCTCGGCGCGGCGCTGACGGACCGGTTGGAGCTGGGGCGGGCATTTGTGACGCTGGCGCTGCGCGACAGCGCACGCGCACTCGGCATCTGCTCCGAGCCCGCGCTCGGCCTCAGCACCTTGGTCGGCGCGGACGACGCCCACACGCGGATTCAGGCGTGGCGGCTGTTCGGTTTGTTCGACGTCGGCCTCAAGCAGGGCTCGCCCAATCCAGACGTACCGGGATGCCAGGCGCAGAAGCGCCAACTCTTTGACGCAGCGTTCGGCGGTCTCCCCAACCACCTGTTCGTCAGCGGGAACCTGCCCTCCTACGCGCAAGTCACGGTGCTGCGCCTGGGGAATCGCGTGATCGGCGCGGTCCCGGCGGAGGTGACGACGACGGCGGGAAGGCGAATGCGCGAGCAGATGTTGGCGAGCGCCCGCGAGGCCGGGCTGCCGGTGAGTGCAGCGCTGATCCTGGGCCATGCCAACGGCTACATGGAGTACGTCACCACCGCCGAGGAGTATTCCGCACAGTACTACGAAGGCGGCTCGACGATTTACGGCCCGGGCGAAGCGGCGATGTTTGGGCGCACGCTCGCTCGTCTCGCGGCGTCCGTATCGACCGGTGATAGTCTGCCTGCGACTGCGGCACCACCGCTCGATCTCGTCGTCGGTCACCAGCGGCACGTCGTCCCACGCAGATCGGCCAGTCGACTGCCGCCGCCGCGGATCGAGCGAGTCTGGTGCTCGGGCGACACGCTGTACGCCTGGCTGCAGCTCGGCGGGTCGGCGGAGTGGCCGGTTGCTACCGGTGACTTTGCGGCGCACGCGCGCGTCGAGATCGTGGTCGACGACGCGACCCGCACGGTGGTAAGCTGGGACGACGATCCGGCGCTGGAGATGCGTTTGCGTTCGCGGCGCGGGGGCCTCGGGTGGTGGGAGCTGCGGTGGTCGGGGGCGAGCGGCCGGACGTATCGCGTCCGCGTTCCCGGCGTGGTTGATAGTGATCCGGTCAGGTGTTCGATGTCGTAAGCTGATAGGGACCTGACTGCGGAAGCGCAACTGGGGCGATACATTGAGCCGGACTCCCTCATCGGATTCGGCCATGCGCGCACCATCCCTCATGCTCTGCGCCGTCACGCTCGCGGCGACTTCCCTGATAGCGCAGTCCACACTGCGGCGATCTGCCCCCGTCGATCCCCGTCTTCTTTCGGCACTCGTTTGGCGCAACGTCGGCCCATTCCGCGGCGGACGAATCTCCGCAGCGTCGGGCGTAATTGGACAGCCGGGCGTGTTTTATGTCGGCACCCCGAACGGCGGCGTCTGGAAAACGACGAGCGCGGGGGAAACGTGGTATCCCATTTTCGATTCGATCAAGACCATCTCGTCGATAGGCGCCGTCGAGGTCGCACCGTCTGATCCCAACGTGATTTATGTGGGCACGGGCGATCTGAACTCCTTCTTCGACGGAACGGGCGACGGGATGTATGAATCTTCCGACGCCGGACACAGCTGGCGCCACATCGGTTTGGAAGGCACGCAACAGATCTCGTCCATCCTGGTTCACCCGCACGACCCGAACACTCTCCTGGTTGCTGCACTGGGAGGCTTCTTTCAGAGCCAGAGCGACGCCCGCGGCGTCTTCCGCTCGACCGACGGCGGCGCGAACTGGGTGAAGACACTGTACGTCGACGACAAGACCGGCATCGGGACGCTCGCCCGCGCGGCAGACGCACCTGACGTCATCTTCGCTGCGTCGATGTTCCGTTACCGCGCCGCGGGGGCCGGCATCGCACCCCAGCCGGACACGGCGCAGACGCGCACGCGTCTCTACAAATCGACGGACGGCGGTCTCACGTGGCGCGAGATCGCCGGCGGGGGGCTCCCACGTCTCGCCGGCCGGATCTCCCTTTCGGTCGCGATCGGCACCAACGCGCAGCGCGTCTATCTCATCGGCGATTTCGGACTGTATCGCTCCGACGACGGCGGCACCTCGTGGCGCCAGTTGGCCGCCGACGATAAACGGATCGCCAACGCCCAGGGCGGCTACAACAGCGGCGTGTACGTGGACTCGAAGAATCCCGATCTCGTGTACACGGTCAATGTGACGGCATACAAGTCCACCGATGGCGGCAGCAACTTCACCGGATTCAAGGGCGGCCCGCCCGGCGGCGACGATCCGCAGGTGATGTGGATCGACCCCACCGACGGCAAGCGTATCCTCATGGGCTACGACCAGGGGGCGATCGTGTCGCTCGATGGCGGCGACACGTGGAGCTCCTGGTACAACCAGTCGACGGAGCAGGTCTACCACATCGCCACGGACAACTCCTTCCCCTATTGGATCTACGCAACGCAGCAGGACGCCGGCGCGATCGCCACGCGCAGTCGCGGCAACCTGGGGGCGGTCACGTCCATCGACTGGAAGCCGGTGCCCGGCTGGGAGTGGGGCACGATACTGCCCGATCCGCGCAATCCCGACGTCGTCTATTCGAGCGGACTCAGCATCTCGAAGATCACGTATCCCGAGGAAGAGTGGATCAACGTCGGGCCGGAGCAGGATCCGTCGCTCAAGCTGCGCGCCTCCCCCAACCTTCCCATCGTCTTTGCGACATGGCACGGGAGGCGCGAGCTGCTCGCCGGCTATCAGTATCTCCTGGCCACCGCCGACGGCGGCGTGACGTGGTCGAAGCTGAGCCCCGATCTCACCGTCCCGCATCCGGGAGTCCCAACGCTCACCGGAGTACACGAGCCCGCCCGTGATACGACTTTGCCCCTCCGGGCCATCTGGTCCGTCGCCGTATCGACCGTCTCCCCCGGCGTCGTCTATAGCGGTGCCCCCGACGGCGTCATCCAGGTGACTCGCGATCATGGGAAGACCTGGACCGACGTGACGATTCCGGGCACCGTGATCGGCCCGCGCCCGGTGCTTCCGTCGGTCGAGGCGTCCCGCTTCGACGCGGGCACGGCGTACGCCGGTCTCGATGGGCATTATCGCGGTGACGACGCCCCCTCCATCTACCGCACGCACGACTATGGAAAAACGTGGACGAAGATCATCACGGGGTTGCCGGCCACCGCACCGAGCGGTGCCTTCGTGCATGTCGTCCGCGCCGATCCCAAGCGGCGCGGTCTCCTGTTCGCGGGTACCGAGAGCGGGGTGTACGTCTCGTTCGATGACGGTGACCACTGGCAGTCGCTGATGCTCAACCTGCCGACGACGATGGTCAACGATATCGCGATCCATGACAACGATCTGATCGTCGGGACGTACGGCCGCGGCATTTGGGTGCTCGACGACTACGCGGTGCTCCGCCAGCTCGGGGCCGCGCCAGCAAGCACGCATCTCTTCAAGGCCAGCGATGCCGTGCGCGTGCGACGCAACGTGAACTACAACACGCCTTTCCCGAAAGAGGAGCCGCAGGCACCGAATCCGCCGCAGGGAGCCATCATCTACTATTCGCTCGGCGCCAAACCGTCGGCCGACATCGCGATCGATGTGCTCGATGCGAGGGGCAACGTTGTGCGCCATCTGACGAGCGCTGCTGCCGCGCCGGTACGCGAAGCGGCGCGGGCGCCGATGGAACAGTTCTGGCTCGCTCAGCCGAGCGCGCTGCCAACGAATATCGGGCTCAATCGGGCTGCGTGGGACCTGCGATACGACCCGCCGCCCGCGTTCGCGCACGCCTTCGTCTTCAACGGCAATCCCGGTTCGACGCCGGCGGAGCCTGAGGGAGCCCTGGCCTTGCCGGGCCTTTACAGGATTCGGCTTACCGTCGACGGCAACCGGTACACGCAGGCGATGACCGTCGTCCGAGATCCACGCTCGCGAGTCGCGCCGGCGGCGCTCGCCGCGCAGCACGCTTTCCTGATGCGGCTGTCTTCAGGAGTCCAGGCGGCGTGGGCTGATTTCAGGCCTGTGGCCGAGCTGCGCGCTCGTGTCCAGCAGATCGCGCCGAGTGACACTGCGTCGGAAATGGGGAAGGCGGCGAAAGCGCTGGCGACGACACTGGACTCGATTGCCGGCGATTCGCTGGAGGACGTCCGCCTCATCTGGGACGCGCGGCCGACGAGGTGGAACTTCGTGAATCTCAACCGCGAATTCGCGCTGCAGATGGCCACGCAAGACAACGCCGATCAGACACCGACCCAGGCCGCGCTCGCGGTGGCGCGATCGAGCTGCGCCGATTTGGCCAGGCTGGTCGGACGCTGGAGACAGTTCGTGCGCGCGGATCTGGTGCGATTCAATCAGTTACTGAGCCGTCAGGGAATCGGCGCCGTTGCGGCACGGCCAGGGCCGGAACGATTGTGCGCGCCGTGAGCGAGAAGGCTGACATCGTCGTCCTCGACGAGCCAGCCGTGCAACAACGGCTCCACTACGAGGACCTCATCCCAGCCATCGCGCAGGCGCTCGCGGCATTGTCGTCGGGCAAGGTGGTGCAACCGGTACGCGCGGTGCTTCCTATCGCTCCGCATCAGGGCTTCTTCGGCGTCATGCCCGCCTACGCGGGCGCCCTCGGCGCCAAGCTCGTCACGTTCTACCCGAAGAACGTCGGGATTCACACGCACCACGCCCTGATCGTGATGTTTAGGCCCGAGACAGGGGAGCCGCTCG
>Ga0193755_1000303_pt1 | contig 13909 bp, 12 predicted proteins | sample H1a2metaG_FD_144921 | JGI IMG/M metagenome (GOLD analysis project Ga0193755, IMG submission 144921) | Soil microbial communities from a riparian zone of the East river system, Colorado, United States - H1a2 | ecosystem: Environmental > Terrestrial > Soil > Riparian zone | place: USA: East River...
GTGATCTCACCGAAGAAGGCGAGCCGGTCGTTGCCGCCGAACGCTCGCGTGTCGCGACCGAAGGATGGGGTGCACGGGTGCTCGACAGTCAGTCACTCCGCGGCCGGTGGGGTGCCGGCGAGGATAGGGGCGGGTTAGTCACGGTCCATACACTCACCCTGCTAAAGGATCTTGGGGCGGATCCCGAGGCACGACAGGTCCGCAGAGCCGTTGATCGCGTACGAAAGCACGTTACCTGGTATCAGTTTGACGGCAGACCTTATTTCGACGGCGAGACGGAGCCGTGTATCAACGGGCGAATTCTGGCGACCGGCGCATATTTTGGCGCGCCCAGTCAGCGGCTGCTGGATCAGCTGCTCGATGAGCAACTGAACGATGGTGGGTGGAACTGTGAGGCCCCGAAGAGTAACTGCTCGTCGTTCCACTCGACGATCTGCGTGCTGGAGGGCCTTGTTGAATACGAAAAGGCGTGCGGCCGGTCAGCTCGGGTGACCAAGGCCAGGGCACGAGCCGAGGACTATCTTCTGAAGCGACGCATGTTCCGCTCGCTGAGGACCGGCGAAGTGATTGATCGCTCGTGGACGCGCTTCCAGTTTCCGCCATCCTACCACTACGACGTGTTGCGGGGTCTCGACTACTTGCGAAGCGCCGGCATTAAACCCGACGAGCGCGTTACCGAGGCGATCGAAATCGTGCACGACCGGCGCCACCAAAACGGACTATGGCCGCTAAATCGACTCGACCCGCGTCGCTTCACCTTTGACATGGAACCCGGTGTCGGCAAGAGAAGCCATTGGAACACGCTGCGCGCCCTGCGCGTGTTGAAGTGGCATACCGGCGGCTTAGCGTTCCGGTGCACGATCCCCCATCGAAGCGTGCCCGTGCGAATACAGCGCTAAATCAGGCGCGCTTCCCTAAGCTCGCGCTTCACGTACGCGTAATAAATGGGCGCGGCGATGAGGCCGGCAATGCCGAACAAGCTTTCCATGACCAGCATCGCGAGCAGCAGCTCCCAGGCAAATGCTTGAATCCGCGCCCCGATCAGGCGTGCGATGAAGAAATATTCCAATTTGTGTATGACAATCAGGAATGCGAGCGCCGCGAGTGCCACGAACAATGAGATCGATAGCGCGACGACGAAGATGAGGGTGTTGGAGATCAGATTGCCAATTACCGGCAGCAAGCCAATCACGAAGGTAAGGACGACCAGTGTTTTCGCTAGCGGCAGAGCTACTCCGAACAACGGCAGCGCGACTAGCAAGAACCCGCCTGTGAACAGGGTGTTCAGCGCAGAAATCTTCACCTGCGCAAACACGACGTCGTGGAACGCACTCACAAGATGCGCAGCGCGCGCTTTGAGCGCGACACTCAGTGGGCCTCCCTGAGGACGTTCTTTCGCACTATGCAGGGCAAGCATAGCGCCGAGCACGATGCCGATGCCCAATTGTACGACCACACGCACGGCCTGCTTGCCGGCGACCTGCAGTTGCGCAGTGTGCTCGCCCAACCATTCCATGACTGCAGTACGCATTTCCGCCGAATCGTCGGGCAGGCGATCGACGATAAACATCGGCAGCTGTGTACGCGCCCGCTCGACCAGCGGGGTCAGGCGCTCAAAAAATAAGGTGGGATTGCCGCTCTCCGAATGCAGAAAGGCGAAAGCGGCGACGATGGCGAGCGTGAGGGCGCCGACCACGACGATCGCAAGCAGCGCGACGACGAGCCAGTGTGCATGCACGCCGGGCACGAGCCGCTGCACTGCTGGAGCGAGCGCGGTGACGAGTGCGTACACCAGCAATCCCGCAAACAAGGTGGGAAACAAATGCAGCGCGAGCATGAAGGACAGCGCGGCCGCTGTCAGCACATAGGCGGCAGCGTTGAGGCGCGCAGGACTTTCGTTCGTTCGCATTAGCCTTTGTCTGTATGCCCGATAGCGGCACGAACCTTAGGCGGCGTGAACGGCACGGAACGAAGCCTGACCCCAATGGCATTGAATACCGCGTTGCTGATGGCCCCAGGTATCAGTGCCGCGGTGGGTTCTCCGGCACCCCAGGGAACCTCATGCGGTCGATCGATCAAATCAATCACAACTTTGGGCACATCGGGAAATTGGAGAATCGGATAGCTCGCCCAATTGACGCTCGTCACCTTGGACTGACTGAATTGCAGTTCTTCTTTCATCACGCGACTGACTGTCTGAACCACATTCCCTTCGATCTGGTTTCGCAGACCGTCCGGATTGATGATTTGTCCGCAATCATGGGCTACGAAGAAGCGCTTCACCGCGATCTCTCCGCTTTTACGGTTGACCTCGGCTTCACAAACCACGCCGACATAAGTCCGCACGAGCTCATACTTGGTATAGGCAAGACCCCACCCCGTGCTTTTGGGCGCATGCCAATCGGGCTTCGGGCGCGTTCGCCAGGCGCTTAAAACCGCGAGCCGCTCGAGCAGCTCCTTGCCTCGAGCATCGGTTAAATATTCAAGCCGGGCAGCAAGCGGGTCCACCCCCAAATGGGCGACGATCTCATCAAAGAAGGACTCGTTTGCGAAGGAATTCTGCATTCGCCCCGGTGAGCGAATCCAGGAGGGCTTGAAGGGCGTCGAGGCCAAACGATGGGCGACCGTTTTTACATTCTCGATGGCGTATGGAATGGCAAGATCCTGAATCACGCCGCCGGGACTCAGCTTGCCGAGGCTGTCGAGCCCCGCATGATCGGCACCCACGAGCGCGACCAATCCGGCTGCCCCATCGGGGATAAACAGCTCCGATTCCCATGCGCTGATCTTGCCTCTTGAATCGATTCCGGCTCGCATGTCGAGTAGCGTAGGCGGCCCTTTCGGATCCCACCCGTGCTCATCCTCCCGCATCCACTGAACTCTCACGGGCGCACCCACCGCGCGGGCAAGCAGCGCCGCGTCCGCAGCGGCATCCTCGTGAGCGTTTCTGCCATAGCAGCCTGCGCCATCGATGTAAACGCAACGGACTTGTTCATCCTTCAAAGCCAACATGGCGGCCAACTGCTTGCGCAGATTGTGTGTCGCTTGTGAGGCGCTCCAGCAAGTGAGTCGATCACCGTCAAATTGCGCGACCGCGCAAGATGGGCCAATCGAGCCATGCGTATGGATGGCAAAATCATAAGTGGCTTGCAGCCGATACCTGGCTGAAGCGAGCGCACCTGCCGAGTCGCCCGTGTTGCTCGTGACATCATCTTTGATCACTTTCGTCTGCCGAACGTGCTGCCACAATTCGCCCGGGGCCGGCAGTTCAGACCAGTCGGACCAGACCACGGCAAGCTGCCGCATGGCCTTGATGGCTGCCCACTCGGTCTTGGCGACGACTCCGAGGAAGTTCTCGAGCCGCACGATTTTGACAATGCCGGGAATGCCCGCGATGGAAGCCTCATCGACGCTAATGAGTTTCGAGCCCATCCCTGCAGGCCGGATGACTCGTCCGTGATACATGCCAGGTACCTTGAAGTCCTGCATAAACGTGAATTGACCGGTCACTTTCCCGGGAATATCCAGGCGCTGAACCGATTGGCCCACGAGCTTGAACTTATCCGGATTCTTGAGAGGCGCGGCCTTGTCCACCTTGATTGATAACGTTTGATTGCCGATGAGCGCTTGAAGGGGAAGACGTTGTTGATCGGCCCCGATGACGGTTCCCGAATCAATCGTAAGCGTTTCGGGTGCAACCTTCATACGCGCGGCAGCGATTGTTAGGAGAGTTTGTCGCGCGGTGGCTGCGGCTTGGCGCAGCTGAACACCGCCGTTTTGGATCGACAGACTTCCGTAAGTCACGCCCTGGTCGGGCGTCAGTTCTGTATCGCCTTGGACCAGCGTGACGCTGGCGAACGGGACGTCCAGCTCCTCGGCAACAATTTGCGTCAATGCCGTTCGTACACCGGTTCCCAGGTCAACTTTGCCCGAGTAGACCGTCACCAGTCCGTCCGAATCGACAGCGAGATAGCTGTCAACCGAGTCAAGCCCGACGGGCTTGATGGCCTTGGTCTGCGCCGCGCGACCGAAACGAGGCTCGAGTGCGAACGTAATGATGAGTGCGCCCGAGGCTTTGAGCAGCGCACGGCGCTCGATTAGGGCGCTCAAGCCCCTGCTCCCGCTTGCGCGGCCCGCATCACGGCACGCACGATTCTGATGTGCGTCCCGCAGCGGCACAGATTGGGGCGCAATTCCTCGCGAACCTGATCTTCGGTTGGCTTGGGCGTACGCTTCAGGAATGCCGCCGCCTGCATGATCATGCCGTTGATGCAGTAACCACACTGAAGTGCCTGCTCGTCGATAAACGCACGTTGTAATGGGTGCAGGTTTTCCGGCGTGCCCAACCCTTCCAGCGTGACGATTTTACCCTGGACGTTACCGACCGGATACACGCACGAGCGGATCGCGGCGCCGTTCAAATGCACCGTACACGCGCCGCACTGACCCAGTCCACAGCCAAATCGAGGGCCATGCAACCCCAACTCATTGCGCAAGAAATAAAGCAGCGGCATGGTGGGATCATCAACGTCGGCGCTGACATCTTTGCCGTTAACATTGAGTTGATATGAAGGCATGCTGTTTCCCCGTGTTGTTACGTCGATGACTTTGAGCGATGACGGTCTGGTACTTGCCACCTAGGGCACTTCATTGGCCACGCCGTCAGATGTGGACCCTCGCGAAGCCTCCAAGCCCGCCGCGGCGACCTTACGCCCGGGAGCCGCTGCCAACGCGGCTGCAAAGGCTCTGTGGGCCCCGCCCAAGTCATGTTGTTCAAGTAAGATTTCGCCCAACAGTTCATCCACCGGCTTGTTGACAAAAGGAGGTCCGAACTCCACGGGAAGCGCGTGCTCCTGAAGGGCAAGTTTCCTCAGCCGGTCGATCGCCTTCGCCGGATGGCCACGCGATGCCTCCAACAGAGCCTCGAGCTCGCCGCTGAGGATTGCGGAGCGCTTATCCGCGCTTTCGTCGGGCGACTCTTGTTTCGCGTTCCAGATCACGAACTTCTGACGTGTATCCTCGAATCGCGCAACCGCCTCCTGCGCATGGGCGTCGCGCTGTTTGAGCTTACTCAAGGCCGTCGCAAAATCGAATATCAGTTGTGAATCGATTTGGTCGGCCAAGTCAGGAAAACTCCATGTGGCCGCAGCGTCGCCCCAGAGTTGGCTATTGATGAGAAAATCAGTACGAATACGCGTGAAGGACGCAGCCATGGATCTGTACCCTTTCTTGGCGGCGCCCGGTTTCTTCGATTCAACGACTTCTTGACCGGCTTCCTCCCGGCACTTGACTAAAATTGCGCGTGCGTCCTCGGTCCGACCACGCTGCAAGTAGGCATAGTGCAGCCATTCGCCATAGTGTCCGCAACTCCAAGGCGCCTTTCCCAATGACGCACGGTGCTGGTTGACAACCCCCATCGCAGTTTCGTTGGCCTTGATCACCTCGTCCCACATGCCGAGCGCTAGAAAAATGTGCGAGGTCATGTGCTGAGCATGGCCGGCATTGGGTGCAATTTGGGAATAGATCCGCGCCGCGCGCAGCCCTAACGGGGCATGGATCGCGTCATCATAGGAATGGATCAAGTAGTGAACGACGCCCGGATGCGTACGATGACTTGGAAAGACCTCTTCTAGAACCGCGGCAGCACGCATGTAAATCGCAAAATCACGCCCATGTTCGGCGCTGCCTAGTATCGACAGCGCGTAAAAACTCGCCGCGTCTACATCATTGGGGTATCTTTTATAGATTCCCTCCATGGCTGCTTCGTACTCCCGGTCGCGGTCCGCTTTTGTTCCGTCGCCGTACAATATCTCCACGGCCTGCAGGTAGAGCTTCTCTCGATCAGTCCTTGCCTTGGCGGCACGATTGTCTGCTGCTGCGCCCAATCGCTTGAGCACCTCTCGACCCGCTTCGCGGTCCTGCTCATGCCAGACGGGGTGATTTTTCGTCATGGCCTCACCCCAGTAGGCCATGGCAAAGGTTGCATCGATCTCTTGGGCCTTGCGAAAATGAACCGCCGCATCGTCGTACTCAAAGTTGTGGAGCTGCGCGAGACCGCGAGCGAACTCCGCTTGTGCTGCCGGAGCGCCCGAATTTTCGAACGACGTCTCGCCGACGCCCTGGATGGGCGAGGCTGTAGCGGAGCTCAATTGCAGGGAAACAATCAACGCTGCACCGATCGACCAATAGTTCATTGGCATGACAGGCTTCTATTTAGAACCAGGACGCTGAGTATAAGCTGCTGATGGCCGATACGGCGTTCCGCTTGGACTCACCCTCCACTCCGGCGCGCGATCGGCTCACGACTGGGGCGATCCGGCAACGTTCGGCTATTTTATTTCCGGGCGTTCGTCTTCAGCCACTCGGTCAGTGCGATGCGCCCGGTCGTGGAAAAATCGGTGAAGATGCCATCCGTACCTAAATCGAAATACGCCTTGTATTCCGCTTTAGCGTCCCCGCCATAGGTTTTGGTCAGATGTTCCGCTTCATCCCGAAAAGTATACGGATGAACGAACAGACCGGCCTTGTGCGCATCGGCGATCAACGAAGTGGGCGCCAAATTCGAGGCGCTATCCAGTGCAGTTACTGGGCGGCCGACAGCATCCACGCCCTGTGCCGGTATTATATAAAACTTCCACGGGCCGATGCCGTCTGCGTAAGTCTTGATCTCTGCGAGACCCGCCGGGGTTACCATTGCCGCAAATGTACGTGGCTCGTGGACTTGCAGCCAGGAAAATGGTTTTGCGCTATCGGGTGAATCATAGGTGATCGCACCGGTCTTGTAGTCAATGCCCGCACCGTCGATCAATTGGACCACTGCCGTCCTCAGACCCAGTTTGCGCATCAATTTCAAGCTGCTAGGTTCGAACGATTGCACAAAGACAGGTGAATCCGCGGTATTCCAGCCTTCCTTGGTCAGCATCGCCACGAGGGTTTCTTCCAACGGCAAACCTAACTGACGCTGATAAACCGGGTTTTTGGTCTCAGGGTAGATGCTGATCCTGCGCTTGGGATCCACGGCCATGGCCCGTTTGGCCAGATCGATGATCTCCTGAAAGGTTGCCATCGGATACAGGCCGTCATACTGTTTGCTGCGCGCGGCTATTGGCTGCTTCACTCGCAGCGTTTTCAGTTCGGCAGCGCTGAAATCGCTGATGTACCACTCGGGTCCGGTAGTAACACCGTCCACCATGCGCGACTTCTTTCGTGATGCAAACTCGGGATGCTTCGCAACGTCGGTGGTATCGCTCAAAAAGACGTTATGGCAGGCAAACAGCACGCCATCGCTCGAAGATTGAAGGTCAAGTTCAAGCGCATCGGTACCCGCCGCTATCGCCGCCCGATATCCGGCGATGACCTCTTCCGGATAAAGGCCCGGCAAACCCCGATGTCCAATGATCAACGGCGGGTTGCCATCCAGTGTTTTCATCGCAATGCTCGGCTGGCTGGTGCACACGGTCAATATCAAGGCGGCGCTACAAGAACCGAAACGCCATCCCAGTCCTCGCGCGATGAGTAAGATTGCTTTCACAACTTTCATCTTAGCAGTCCGATGGGATGATGCGCCCACGCGACGGCGCGCACTAAGCGGACCAGGGCAGCAGCACAATCTTGCCGCCCAGTCCGCCCTTGTCGATGCGGGCGTGAACTTCGCTCGCGGCCTCGAGTGGCAGTCGGTCGATCACGATCGGATGAAGGACACCCGCGCGCAACAACAGGAACAGCGTCGTCATGTCGGCCTGGAATTCCTCAGGGTGAGCCGATCGACGCGCCGTAATACTGTAGAAGACGGCGCGACGGCCACCGAAAAACACACTCAATGCGTTCCACAGCTTGAGTCTGGCCAGGCCAAGTCCCGCGGCCACGAGGCTTTCGCGGCCAACCGCCATGGTTTGCGCCCCGTAACCGACCAGCAGCCCTCCGGGCGCGAGGCATGCAAATGAGCGGCTGAAATGCGCGCCGCCGATCGCATCGAAGGCGATATCAACGCCGGGGCCGCCTGTGCGGTCCGCGGTCAGCCGGCGCACGGAAGCGACGAAATCACCCGCGTGATAGTCGATCGCCGCGGCGCCGAAGCGCTCGACCACCGGCAGGTTGGCAGCGGAACAGGTGCCAATCGCCTTAAGGCCAAGATGCCCCGCCAGATCGAGCAACGCCGTGCCGACAGTGCCGGAGGCGCCGATGATCAAGATGACGGCGCCCGGCGACAGATGGCGATAACGAATCAGCATCTGAAAGGCAGTGAGATAGGCAAGCGGGATGCACACCGCTTCGGCGGGATCGATGCCATCGGGGACGGGCACGAGGAAGCGTGCGGGCCGGATTGCATACTGCGCATAGCCGCCGGTCACACACAGATCAGCGACCGTCTGGCCCTCGAGTGGTGCGGTCACACCGGGACTAATCTTCTCGACGATGCCAACGATGTCGTAGCCTGGAGTGAACGGCAGCGGACCTTTAAAGTCCGGATAGCGGCCACGCCGAATCATCGTATCGGTGAAGCCGGTGCCGGCGGCAAGTACCTTGATGCGAGCCTCGCCAGGGCCCGGTTCGGGTATGGTCGGTTCCGCGGCCATTTGCAAGACTTCGGGACCGCCAAACCGCGAAATGCGGAGGTGTTGCCAAGGCATGCAGCCAGCATAGACGCAAGCCCAGTGTGGGTCGACTTAGCATCGCCGAATTGAACAGTTGGCGGTTATAGGCGAACGATCGGCGAAATACGGACGATGTTATTTCTGGCAAGATCCGCTAATCGATTGTTATTACTAACTATTATAAAACCGCACGGCCATGACAAAGTCAGTCGAACAACACCATCGTCCAATTGATCAGTACCAGGTTTTTCTGATGTAGTCGAAGGCCGGAATTTCAAAGACAGGAGCCATATGCCGCAGCGCGTCCTTTATCGCACTCTTAAAGTCGACGGACTCTCGATTTTCTATCGGGAAGCAGGACCGACGGATGCGCCGGCAATTCTCTTGCTTCACGGCCTGCCCTCTTCGTCGCGGATGTTCGAGCCCCTCTTCGCCCGGCTCTCTGATCGCTACCGCCTTATTGCGCCCGACTACCCGGGCTTCGGACACAGTGATTGGCCGGACCCGAAACGGTTCGCGTACACATTCGATCACTGTGCCGAGATCGTGGATCACTTCGCGGAAGCACTTGGGCTCTCCCGCTACACGCTTTTTATGCAGGACTACGGCGGCCCGGTAGGTTTTCGGTTGGCCTTGGCTCATCCGGAGCGGATCGAAGCTCTGATCGTCCAGAACGCAGTGGCGCACAACGAAGGTCTTGGCGCGAACTGGAAGGTGCGCCGAGCCTTTTGGGTCGACCGCCTTGCCAACGAAACCACGCTGCGCACGAATCTCCTGTCGCTGGCTACGACGCGGACGCGCCATGTCGGGAGCGACCCCAACGTGGAACGTTATGACCCGGACCTGTGGACCGACGAATTTGCCTTTCTCAGTCAACCTGGCCAGGCCGACATTCAAACCGACCTCTTTTACGACTATCGTTCGAACGTCGAGTCCTACCCCAAGTGGCAGGCTTGGATGCGCGAGACGCAGCCTCGTCTTCTCGTGCTCTGGGGCAAGTACGACCCATCTTTCGAGCTTTCAGAACCGCAGGCCTATCGCCGAGACGTGCCAAAGGCTCAAGTCCACATTCTCGACGGCGGTCATTTCGCATTGGACACGGCTGCGGACGAGATCGCGACGTTGATCCGAGGCTTTGTTGGTTCTTGGTAGGATATCGCCGTGTCACCCACGACACAGACTCATCAATGAGTTGCGGACCCTCAGAATTTATAAAGAGCCTGAGCATTTCCCCGCAGAACCATGCGCGCCAGTTCACCGGCGCGCGATTGGCTGATCTCTCCGTCGCCGAGCATTCCCGTCAGCGCTATGCCCAGTGCCTGGCGCGCATTGCGATTTGCAATCCAAGTCGCCTCCGGCCAGCCCAATGCATCCGAGTAAGGATACCCGTCGGTTCCGAATAGCACTTTCTCGGGCACAATCTCCAGCCACTCGCGCAACCACCGTGCTTGCGTACGCGGAGTCATGGTGAGCGACTGGGAAGAAATGTCCGCATAAACGTTCGGCTTCTGCAGCAGTGCTCCGACCTCCCGTACAAAGGGCCATCCGCCATGCAGCAAGACGAAGTTCGTCTTGCGCAGCAGCGGGTCGTTGAAAAGCGGCTCCAGCAGCAACGGATTGCCGCCGTTGATCGAGTAATAACTGCCGAAGCCGCCCAGCGCATGCAGGTGCACCGCCAACCCTAGCCGCCCGCATTCCCTTGCGATATATCGAAACAGAAAATCTTGCAGTAGCTTGTAGGCGGCAGGATCCGGCTGACCGCCTGCCACCCAGCGGGCATAAACCTGCTCCGCATCTGCGCGGGCAGGATCGCTGAAATCAAATGAGCGCAAATAGGCTAGCTCATACTTCTCCGCAACGGCCCCTCCCAACTTGTGTCGCTCAAGAGTCGCCGTCACCACTTGCTTCAAGTATTTGTCCAGCGTCGGCGGAGGAGCGCTCAGGGCTGCTTCCTGCAGATAGCGGCTTCGCACGATGTTTTCGAGGGCAAAAAATTCCTTGCGATCCGGCGATACCGCCGCCAGTCCCGTGTTGTCTAACGGAAAGAGCAAGGCGTCGATGTAGGGGACCCATCGAAATTGCGGCGGCTGCACGCCTCTGCCCATGGCCACGCGATTTGCCAACATGGTGCCGATTCGGGCCTGCTCGAGTACCCACGCAGGGAAGCGCTCACCCTGCTGTTGCGAGATCTTTTTCCGTGCCGCATTCAGCCGCTCGAGCCCTTGTGCATCGAGGGGTGGCGGAACATTGAAGCCGTAGAGTGCCTTCCATGCAGCCCCGAGCAAGGGAAAATCCGGGCGCAAGGCGATGGGATCGGACTGCGGCTCCAATGAGGAAACCGGCAATGCATCGAATTCCCTGTCCGATGTGTCGAGCGGCGGCGCCAGCACCGGGTGCGCGTGATTGTCGATGGCCTGAATAGCTGCGATCTGGCGGCCTATGCCCGGGTCAATCCGCTGGGCAAAACAGCAGTTGGCTGCAAGCAATGCCGCGATGCCCACCGATATCTGTTTTCGTGTCTCGTGCATGTTCAATGCTCTACCCGCTGCATTATGCATCATCCTCGCTCGAGGATCCGCGATCGGCGTTCGCCGGGCTTCCCGTGCATGGCTGCAAACAGGGCTTGCCAAATCTCACGGGGCGTATCGAATTGCAGGGAAGAGCACGCGCGCAATAGCCCATGCGGCCAGTGCTCCAGCCAGTTGCGCCAAGATGAATGGCGGTGCATCGATGGGACGAATACCCGAAAAAGAGTTGGTCAAGGAGCGAGCGATCGTGATGGCAGGGTTCGCAAAGGACGTCGATGCAGTAAACCAATACGCCGCGCCGATCCAACAAGCCACCATCCCCGGCGCGTCCTCAGCTCGGCGGTGGCCGATCACCACCAGCAGCAACCCAAACGTGGCGATGGCCTCAGCGAGCCACTGCGACGGGCCGCTTCGATGGTGCGTGGACAATTCCCACGCCGGCAGCTCAAACATCAGATGCGCTAGGATCGCCCCTAAACAGCATCCCAAAATCTGGAACGCCGTGTAGACGCAGGCGTCACGCCACAACAGATGGCCACGAAGCGCCTCGATGACTGAGACGGCAGGGTTAAAGTGTGCGCCGCTCACAGGACCAAGCAGCGCGATCAAGGTGTAGAGCACCGCCACCGTAGCTCCCGTGTTCGCGAGCAAGGCGATCGCATCATTGCCGCCGGCCAGCCGCTGCGCCATGATCCCGGAGCCCACCACGGTAGCTGCCAGCAGCGCCGAGCCTAAAGCCTCAGCGAGCGCTCGCCGAGGCAGGAATTCAGTGTGCATCGTCGGCGAGCGTCGATGACTGACCAATTGCGTCCATCCGCTCCTTGAGGCGGAGTTGATCAATGCTCGTCATGGGTAGGCTCAAGAACAGTTTGATTCGTCGATCCATCGCTTTATAGGCCTGGCTAAATGCAAATTTTTTCTCCAGCTCGGTGCCTTCGACGGCGGCGGGGTCCGGAATTCCCCAGTGAGCCGTGACCGGTCGGCCCGGCCAAACCGGACAGGCCTCGCCGGCGGCGTTGTCGCACACCGTGATGACGAAATCGAAATGAATACCGTCCGTTCCGGCAAACTCGTCCCAACTCTTGCTGCGCAGCCCTTCCGTCGGTAAATCGAGCTGCTTGAGCAGATCGAGCGCGAGTGGATTGACCCGTCCGCTCGGGTGGCTGCCGGCGCTGAATCCACGAAACCGGCCCTTGCCCAATTTATTCATGATGGATTCAGCAAGAATGCTGCGCGCCGAATTGCCGGTGCAAAGGAAAAGCACGTTGTAAACTTTCTCGGCCATGGCAGAAATTCGCTTTGTTAGTTCAAAGCGGCACGGTTACCGGCAACGCAACACCTCATGCGCGCTTTCTCTTGGGTTGAACGACTTCGGCCACGGGTACGCCACAATCTGAGCCGCAATCGCTGTCAGCCAGGCTGCAACAGTTATCGGTGAGAAAGCCAAGCAGCTCGTTCATGCGGGGAAAGCTTGGGCAATAGAATATGAACCGCCCTTCGCGGCGAGACTCGATGAGACCGGCACGCTGTAGTTCCTTTAAATGAAACGAAAGCGTTGGACCCGGCACGCCGAGCTTGTCGCTCAATTGTGTAGGTGTATAGCCTTCAGGGCCGCGTTTGACGAGGAGCCGGAAGAGTGCGAGACGCGATTCCTGGGCTAAAGCAGACAGGCCGACCACAGCTTCAGTCGATTTCATAATTCCAATGTTATCGAAATGTATTTGCCCGGGCAACGTTGCCGTACATGAGCCGTGGATTATTATGTCAAACGCCCCTCCCCTCACACCTGCCGGAGAGATGAATATGAACACCATTACGACGAAGGACGGAGTCACAATATTTTACAAAGATTGGGGAAGCGGCCAGCCCATCGTGTTTTCCCACGGGTGGCCCCTGTCTGCCGACGATTGGGATGCGCAGATGATGTTTTTCCTGGGCCTTGGCTTTCGCGTCATCGCCCACGATCGCAGAGGACACGGCCGCTCGAGCCAAACGGCCGGCGGTCACGACATGGACCACTATGCCGATGACCTGGCGGCGCTGACCGCACACCTGAATCTGAAGAATGCCGTGCATGTCGGCCACTCGACCGGCGGCGGCGAGGTTGCACGCTATCTCGGGCGCCACGGCGAGAGCCGGGTCGCGAAGGCGGCGCTCATCAGCGCGGTGCCGCCCATCATGGTCAAAACGCCGGCCAACCCGGGGGGCCTCCCCAAGGATGTCTTCGACGGATTGCAGGCACAACTTGCTGCGAATCGGGCGCAGTTCTATCGGGACTTACCCGCAGGTCCCTTCTATGGTTTTAACCGCCCGGGAGCGAAAGTGTCCGAAGGCGTCATTCAGAACTGGTGGCGGCAAGGCATGATGGGAGGCATCAAGGCGCACTACGATGGCATCGTCGCGTTCTCACAGACCGACTTTGTCCCGGATCTTAAGAAAATCACGGTGCCGACACTCGTGATGCACGGCGACGACGATCAGATCGTTCCCTACGCCGACGCAGGACCGCTGACCGCCAAGATGGTCAAGAACGCGACTTTGAAAAGTTACAAAGGCTTCCCGCACGGCATGTGCACCACCGAAGCAAGCACCATCAACGCTGATCTATTGGCATTCATCAAGACCTAAGTCTATGCATATTTGAGTGCCCGCGCACCTATTACGAATGGCGGGCACCCTTTTTTCGCGTCTCACGAACAGGTTTATCGCGGGAATAAAAAACCCGCGCGCACAGTCTTTGTGCTCGATCAGACCAAGGGCTAGGTGGGACAGAGGAGGGAGAATTAG
>Ga0193755_1000304_pt1 | contig 13890 bp, 12 predicted proteins | sample H1a2metaG_FD_144921 | JGI IMG/M metagenome (GOLD analysis project Ga0193755, IMG submission 144921) | Soil microbial communities from a riparian zone of the East river system, Colorado, United States - H1a2 | ecosystem: Environmental > Terrestrial > Soil > Riparian zone | place: USA: East River...
AACAGCCCGTTGGCATCCAGGGCTGTGGACGGGCAAATGACCCGCAGCCCCGGCACCGACGTGAAAATGACTGCGCCCGTCTGTGAGTGATAGACGGAGCCGCCCTTGAGATAGCCGCCGTACGTCACGCGGACCACGGCCGGGGCGCTGAAGGCGTTGCTCGAGCGCCACCGCAGGGTCGCGAGCTCGTTGCGGATCTGATGATAGGCCGGCCAGATGTAGTCGAAGAACTGGATCTCGACGACCGGCTTGAGCCCGCGCGTGGCCAGACCTATCGCACGTCCGACGATGTTGGCCTCGGCGAGCGGGGAGTTGTAGACGCGGTCGCTGCCGAACTGGCGCTGCAGCCCCCAGGTGACCTTGAAGACGCCGCCCTTCCCCTTCACTTCTTTCAGATACTGCTCCCGGCTGACGTCCGCGACGTCTTGGCCGAACACGAGGATGCGCGGATCGCGCGTCATCTCGTCTTTCATGCACGCGTTGAGCAGATCCACCATCGTGGTCGGCTCGCCCGTGAAGTGTGGATCGTCCTCCGTGTCAAATTGCTCCGACGTCGGATCGACGTCGGGCGAGTATACCCACTGGAGCGCGGTCTCGGGCTTGGGCTGTGGCGAGGCGAGCGCCATGTCGGCAGCCACCTGGATCTCTTCGTCGACCTGCACCTTGATCGCCTCGATCTCGGCTTCGGTCGCGACGCCCTCTTCGATCAGACGCTTCGGGAACGCGGTCACGGCGTCGCGCTTGGCCTCCGCCTCGCGCTCGCGCGGCGGCTTGTAGAGGATCTCGTCGTCGGACAGTGAGTGCGAGTAGGGGCGAATCACGTGGGCATGCACGAGCGCGGGGCCTTTGCGCTGACGGCACCAATCCGCCGCGCGAGTCAGCGCGGCATAAGACGCGATCGGGTCGCAACCATCGACTTCCTCGATCAGGAGATTGGGGAAGTTCGCGACGAGCTTCGACACAGACCCGCCGGCGGTCTGCACCTCGATCGGTACCGAAATCGCGTACTTGTTGTCCTCGATCAGGAACAGCACCGGCAGCTTGAGGTTGCTGGCGCTGTTCATCGCCTCCCACCATTCGCCTTCACTCGTGGTGCCATCGCCGGCGGAGACGTAGACGACCTCGTCCCCGTGGATCGGCTTGTCCTTCAGATTCTCAATTCGGGAATAGCGGAGCCAGGCTTCGGCGCAGCCCACGGCCTGGAGGAACTGCGTTCCCGTCGGGCTCGATTGGCTGACGATGTTCAGCTGCTTGTGGCCCCAATGCGAGGGCATTTGCCGGCCACCGGAGTTTGGGTCGTCGGCGGCACCCACCGCGGCAAGCAGCATTTCCGTGGGCGTCATGCCGAGCGTCAGGGCCAGCGCGCGGTCGCGGTAGTAGGGGTAGAACCAGTCGTATGATGGCCGCAACGCTTTGCCCGCTGCCACGAGGACACCTTCGTGGCCCGCGCCTGAAATCTGAAAGAAGATCTTGTTTTGCCGCTTGAGCTGGATCTCCTTGTCGTCGATGCGCCGTGACGTGACAATCAGCCGGTACATATCGAGCAAATCGGCCTTGGAAAGCGCCGATGGTGCCTTGGCAGGTCGGGTGGCCGTGGCGGCCGGGGGGGGGGTCGCGCGGGAACGTGATGCCATAGGGTTGGAAAATAGCCTAGATTCTCACTTCAGTCATGGACGAAGCCGCCAAGAAATCGATTCTCCGCCACTTCCCCTATGGTCTGTACGTCGTCACCGTCACGCACAACGGCGAGGACCATGGGATGACCGCCAATTGGCTCACGCAAGCGGCGTTCGAGCCGCCGATGGTCGTGGTGGCGATCGAGAATACCTCCAAGACGATCGGTCTGATCCGCGATTCGCACCACTTTGCGATCAATCTCTTGCTGAAAGGTCAGCGCGATCTCGCCGGCAAACTCGGTCGCAGCTCCGATCAGGCGCCGCAGAAGCTCAAAGGGATCAAGACGAAGCCGGCTCCCGCGTCGGGCGTACCAGTTCTAGTCGACGGGCTAGGGTGGGTCGAGTGCCGTGTTGTGGCGACGCTCCCGGCGGGTGATCACACGCTCGTCCTCGGCGAGGTGATCGGCGCCGGCGTCGAACATGAAGGAGAACCGCTGACGCTCGCCGAAGCTGGGTTCAAATACTCAGGCTAGGACTGTTTTCGGTAAACGACCTTCCCCCCGACGATCGTATAGCGCGGCTTGATTGTCCCGAGCGATTCCGCAGGCACCGCAAACGGATCGCGATCCAAAACGACGACATCCGCAAATCTGCCTGGCGCCAGCGTCCCCCATTTCTGCTCGTTGAACGTCGCCCACGCGTTGCCGTACGTGTAGGCGCGCAGCGCCTCTCCCACGGTGATCTTCTGTTCCGGCACCCAGCCGCCGGGATTCTTGTCGTCCAGGGTTCGCCGGGTCACCGCCGCGTAGACACCGAGCATCGGATCGAGCGGTGCGACGGTCCAGTCGGAGCCGAAGGCGAGCGGTGCGTCGGTGTCGAGCAATGTCCGGAAGGCGTACGTCGTCTTGATGCGCACCGGTCCGATGCGCTGCTCGACCCAGCGCCCATCATCGATGGCGTGGTAGGGCTGCATCGACGGCACGATGCGCCGGGCACCAAAGAGCGGGACCTCCTGGGGCCGCAGATGCTGCGCGTGCTCCACGCGGAACCGCCGGTCGCGCGCGCCGTGCGCGTGCATGACGCTGTCGTAGATCGCGAGAATGATCGCGTTGGCCCGATCGCCGATCGCGTGCACGGCGATTTGCAGCCCGGCAGAATCCGCGGCGCCCACCCAGGTACGCATGTCGGATTCCGGCTGCCGCATCAAACCATAGTAGCCCGCGGAGTCGGCGAAGGGCTCGAAGAAAAACGCGGTCCGCGACCCCGCTGAGCCGTCCATGTATCCCTTCACGCCGCCGATTCGCACCCAATCGTCGCCCGCCCCGTTGCGCACGCTATCGGCGACGGCGTGCCACTGGTCGATCGGGAGATAAAGAAAAACCCGGGCCGTCATCCGGCCGGCGCGCTCCATGCGTTTGTAGGCGGCGAGATTCGCCCAGGAGGCCGACATGTTTCCGGTTGCCGTGACGCCGAGCGATGCGGCGTGCGCCAGCGCGCGCGCCACGGCGGAGTCTTCCTGCTCGGCGGAGGGAGCCGGGATGGCCGCGTCGATCAGACCTTCGGCATTGTCTTTGAAAATGCCGGTCGGTTCACCCCGCGCATCGCGGGCGATTTCGCCGCCGACGGGCGCGCGCGTCGCGCTCGTGACCTTCGCCGCGCGCATCGCGGCGGCGTTCGCCAATGCCATGTGCCCATCGAGGCGAGATATGAACACGGGATTGTTCGGGGTGACCGAGTCGATCCAGTCATGGCGCGGCAATGGCGCGCCCCGCCACAGCGTGTGATCCCAATCGCCGCCCAGAATCCATTCGCCGGGTTTCAGGTGCGCGACGTACTCCTTCAGCCGGCGCACGAATTCCTGGGGCGTGGCGGCGTCCCGCAGATTCACGGAGGCGAGCTGAAAACCGCCGTCGACGAAATGGGTGTGGCCATCGGCGAATCCCGGCATGATCAAGCCGCCGTTGGCCTGAAGGACTTGCGTCTTGGGGCCAACGTAGCGCGCGATCTCGGCCGAATCGCCGACGGCGAGGATCTTGTCGCCCGCGATCGCTACCGCGCCGGGCCGGCCGCGGCCGGTTGAGAGACCGGTCCAGACCGGACCGCCTTGAATGACGATGTCTGCCTTGGTCCCACAGGCGGTGAGCAACGCGAGCGCGGCAACGCAAGACGCACGACGCACGACGTACCTCCTACCGAAGTCGAGTGATGCGGCGAATGGTATCGAGTGCAGCCATGGGACTGCCGCCCGAGTCGGCCGGCGGCTTTTGCTTCGATGACCCGCTGATCCCGTCGCGAATGTCGAGCAACACTTCGAGTAGCAGCTGCTCGCGCTGATACGCGGCGTCGAGATCGGCCATTCGACGCTCGTCCTTCAGCGCCTTGGCGCGATCATAGGCCTCACGGTAGACCGAGTCGAGATTGTCGAGAATCTGTTGGCGTGGCCTCACGGAGGCGAAAGATATAGGTTCCTCGCATGACGCTCAAAGGCAAGCGCATCCTCTTTTTCGCGGCTCCGTTGTACGAAGACCTGGAGCTGTGGTACCCCAAGATTCGCCTCGAAGAGGAAGGAGCCGCCACAACCGTTGCCGGCATGGGCGAAAAAACCTATCCCGGAAAGCGGGGCTATCCGGTCACGGTCGACACCAACGTGGATCAAGTTGAATCGTCCGACTTCGACGCCCTCGTAATTCCGGGCGGATTCGCCCCCGATCAACTGCGCCGCTCCGACAAGGTCCTGCGATTGACGCGTGAGATCTACCAGGCGGGCAAGCCGGTCGCGTTCATCTGCCACGCGGGCTGGGTGCCCATCTCGGCCAAGATTCTCAAGGGCAAGCGCGCGACGAGTGTCCGCGCCATCAAGGACGACATGGAGAACGCCGGAGTCGTTTGGGAAGACAGCGCGGTCGTCGTCGACGGCAACCTCATCTCATCCCGCACACCCGCCGACCTGCCGCAGTTCTGCAAGGCGCTCATCGCCGCGCTACGACAAGGGCCTCAGGACTAAGCCACTCGGCACCTTCGGTACGAAGTACGTGGATTTTGGCGGCATCACGTCACCGGCATCCGCTACCGCGAACACCTGCTCGACCCGGGTGGGATTGAGCAGCACGGCGACCGCGGCACCGCCATCTTGGACCATCCCGAGCGCTTCCTTCGCGTCCGCCACGTAGCGCACGACGGGCGTCGACGCGCCCGCGCCGAGGATTTCCTTCACCACCAGCGACTCGATCCGGGCGACATCGAGATCGCGCACTGCAGTGCTCTGCGCGAGGCTCGGCAGCCGGTCGGGCAGCGCGCCCGGCTTGAGCAGCAGCGCGAGGATACGCGAGCGGTCGGCCACGAGACACGCGGTGCGGTCGCGGCCGAGTGAGGCGAGCGCCGTCACGGGATCGCGGTCCGCCGCGAACGGCTGCACGTCGAACCATTCGCGCCACCGCGACAGCATGCGGTCCAAGTCGCGCCCCGTTCCAAAGATCACCCGATGCGTCGGCAGCACCGCGAGTCCCGGATCCTGCGCCGACACGATCAGCGCGAGCACGCGATCGGCGGCCGGATTCTCCAGCGCATAGGCGCTCGCCGTTTCGTAGCGGTGATGGCCGTCGGCGATGTATAAGGGGGACGGGGGAAGGGGGAAGGGGGAAGGGTCGTGAACGATCCAGAGACGGATGCCGACCCCGTTCAACTCCGCTGTCGCGTCGGGTGTGCCCCGCGAAGCGTCAGCGACGGCGTTCGCGAGCGCACGATCGTGATCGGGCGCGAGCAAAAAGATCGACTCGATGTTGGTGGCTGTCGCGCGCATGAGTGCCAGCCGATCGGCTTTCGGTCCCGCGTGCGTCTTCTCGTGGGGGCGAATCCGACGGGGCTCGTAGCCTTCGGCGGCCACGGCAGCGAAGACCCCGCGACGCGTGAGCCGCTCGCCGGTCGGCAACGCGAAGTCCTGCGCGAGCACGTAGAGCACCGGTTGCGGATCGCGCCTGAGCACGCTCTTGCGGCGCCAGGTGGCGAGTCGTTCGGCCGCGACGCGGTAGCGCGCTTCGTCGGGCTCGCCGGGCGGCGCTTCCGGCAACATGACGTGCACGATATTCTCTGCGGCGAGCGCCGCGTACCGCGCGCGCTCGGCCTGATCGATGACGTCGTACGGCGGCGCGATCAGCGAGCTGAGGCGGTCGACGGCGGCGTACCGCTCACCCTGAAAGGGCGCGACGAGGTCAGACATGAGCTTTCGTGAGGCGCAACAGGCAGTCGATAAATGGGTCGGCCAGTTCCAGGAGGGCTACTTCGCGCCGCTCGCGAACGTCGCGCGCCTGGCCGAAGAAGTCGGCGAGCTGGCACGCGAAGTCAATCATCAATTCGGCCCGAAGCCAAAGAAGCCGGACGAACTGCCCGGCTCGATTTCGATGGAGCTGGCGGACATCCTCTTCGTCGTGATGTGCATTGCCAACTCGCAGCACATCGATCTCGACGACGCCTTCGCGCAGATGATGGCCAAAGTCACCTCCCGCGACGCCGGCCGCTGGACCAGGAAGGCTCGCTGACCTCCTCATAGATCCGCTCGTAGGACACCAAGCGATCGGGATCGATGGCGCCGGCCGGCGCGCCGCGCACGGCACAGCCGGGCTCAGCGAGGTGGCGGCAGTTGTCGAAGCGACACTGATCGAGATACGGGCGGAATTCCGGAAAACAGGCGCCCAGCTCGTTGGGATCGATGCCCCAGGCGCCGATTTCGCGGAGGCCGGGCGTATCGACGACGTATCCGAGGCCCGCGACCGGCACGAGCTCGGCGGCGGTGGTCGTGTGTTTCCCGGTCCGCCACTTCTCGCTGATCACGCCAACGCGCAGCTTGAGACCGGGCTCCAGGGCATTGAGCAGGCTCGATTTCCCCGCGCCCGACGCGCCGGTAAAGACCGAGTGCCGCCCGCGCAGCAAATCGCGCAGCGCGGGGAGCCCTTCATCCGCCGTCACCGACGTTCCCAGGAGCTGATAGCCCGCAGTCTTGAAGCGCCGCGTCAGCGGTTCCTCGATCGCGCGGTCGAGCTCGATCTTGTTGAGGACCACCGCCGCCGGCAGGCCATTCGCTTCCGCGATCACCAGGAAGCGGTCGATCATCCGAGGGCTCGGCTCTGGATCACGGGCGGAGGTCACGACGATCACCTGATCCACGTTGGCCGCGACAGGCTGGGAGCGCCGCGGACCCGCGCCGCTGCTGCCCTGGGCCGCACGACGGGCCAGCACCGACCGCCGCGGGCGGATCTCCGCGATCGTGGACCCCTCGAGGACAACCACGTCGCCCGGGACCACGCGATCCGAGTCCTTGTACTTCAGCTTTCCGCGGAGTGAGGCGATGATTTCGCCCGCGTCAGTATGAACGCGGTAGCCACCGGCCGTCCGGGCCAGCACGACACCACTGGTGGCGGTCACGGGCGGCTCCGCGCGACGCACCAGTCGAGGTGTGCCTTCACCTGCTCCAGCGTCAATGCGAGGACCGGCGCGAGCGCTTCGTCAGGCGTCGAACCGAATGCGAGGTAGTCGGTCTCCAGGTGGCCAACCGGTTTCTCTCCTTCGCCCCAGCGGACGAACAGCAGCGCCGCACCGTAGCGGCCCGCCCCGGCCGCGTCGTCGGCAAAGGTGGCCACGGAGTAGGCCTGTCCGTCCGACGCACCGAACGCCGGCGGACGCCCGTGCACTTGCTGATAACCACCTAACGTCGTGTCGTCCATTCTTTGAGAATGTTCGCCGTGATAAACGCGATGTTGGCGGGGCGTTCGGCAAGACGGCGCATCAAATACGGATACCAGTGCGTCCCGAACGGGACATACACGCGCATGTTGTAGCCTTCGCGCCGCAGTCTGTACTGCAGATCGCGCCGGACCCCGTACAGCATCTGGAATTCGAATCGCTCGGCCGAAATCCCCCGTTGTTTCGCAAATGCTTTCGCATGATCGATAATCTTCACATCGTGCGTCGCGATGCCCGGGTAGTTTCCTCGTTCGAGCAACCGCTCCATGCACGCGATGTAGTTGGCGTCGACGTCGCTCTTCTTGGGAAATGCGACGTCCTCGGGCTCCTGGTACGCTCCCTTGCACAGTCGCACGCGCGCGCGCAGGGCGATCATCGCGTCCACGTCCTCCGCGGTGCGCCGCAAGTAGGATTGTAGCACGACGCCGGCCGCGTTCCCGAACTCCGGATGGAACACGTCGCTGAACAGCTGCAGCGTCTTGGCGCTGTAGCTCGACTGCTCCATGTCGATGCGCACGAATGAATCGTACTGCTTCGCCTTGCCGATGATCGCCCGCATGTTGCTCACGCACAGCTGCTCGTCGATGTCGAGTCCCATCTGCGTGAGCTTGACGGAGACGTTGGCGTTGGCGTTGGCGCTGTGAATGCGCTCGAGCAGATCGAGATAGGTGCGGCAGGCGCGCTGTGCTTCCTCGGCGTGCAGCACCGACTCGCCGAGCAGATCGAGAGAGGCGGACAGGTTACTCGCGTTCAGGTCGCGCACCGTCGACGTCGCTTCGTCGATCGTCTCGCCGGCGACGAACCGCGAAGCGAGCTTGCGTGCGAGGCGATTCTTCCGGACGAACCTGAAGATGCGCGGTTGCTCGCTCAGCCAGAGAAATACGGCGCGCAGCATCAGGCGTAGAACTTGGTCCCGGCGCGAGCATGCTCTTGGAGGACTTCACACGGCGCGAACCGGGCGCCGTAGCGCTCGGCGAGCCGTTCCAGATCGGTGACGACGCGCTCGGCTCCCAGATCGTCCGCGTAGCGCAGCGGCCCGCCGCGGAACGGCGGAAAGCCGAATCCGAAGATCGCGCCGATGTCCCCATCGCGAGGACTCCGGACAATGGCCTCACCGAGGGCCCGGGCGGCTTCATTCACGATCGGGAGCACGAGCCGTTGGAGAATCTCCGCGGGACGCGGGCCACCGTTCGGATGGACACCGAGCAAACCGTACACGCTCTCGTCCACACCGCGCTTCTTGCCGTCCTTGTAGATGTAGAAACCGCGGCCTGATTTGCGGCCCAAACGGCCTTCCTTCACCAGCACCGCGATTCCCGGACCAGGGGCCGGCTGGATGTGGTCCCCGTACGCCTCCTGCATGACGCCGGCGACCTTGAGGGCGACGTCGAGTCCCACCTCATCGAGCAGCGTCACGGGCCCTACCGGGAAGCCGAAGCGCACGGCCATGCTGTCGATATCCTCGATCGACGCCCCCTCTGCGAGGAGATGGCCGACTTCGTTGGGATAGGGCGCCAGGATGCGATTGACCCAGAAGCCCGCGCTGTCCTTCACGACGATCACCGTCTTGCCCATGCGCCGCCCGAACGCAACGGCGGTGCTCACCGTTTGCGGCTCCGTGCGGGCGCCCGGGATCACTTCGAGCAGCGGCATTTTCGCGACGGGGGAGAAGAAGTGCATCCCGATGACGCGCTCAGGCGCGCGCGCGGCTTCGGCGATGCGCGTGATCGGAATCGTCGAGGTATTGGACGCGAACACTCCCGTAGGCGGGAGCACCGCTTCGACTTCGCGGAGCACTTGCTGCTTGACGCCGAGCTCTTCAAAGACAGCCTCGATCGTCAACTCCGCACGGCCGAAGCCTGCGTAGGTGTCGCCACCGGACAGGAGCGCGACGAGCCGCGCGTATTCGAACTTCGTGATGCGACGTCGCTTCAGCCGGTCATCGAGGATGGCGCGCGCCGCCAGAACGCCTTGCGCGATGCGGGCGAGGTCGGCGTCCTTCATCCGCACATCGACCTCCGCCTGGGCGACGGCGGTCCCGGCTATCCCTGCGCCCATGAAACCTGAGCCGATGATGCCGAGGCGCTGCACTCGGACGGGCGGCGGCGCGTTCGGCACGCCGGGATCCTTCTTGAGTTGATTCGTCGCGAAGAAAATCTGTACCAGCTTGCGGGAGACGTCCGTGACCGCCAGTTGGCCGAACAGCTGCGCTTCTCGTTTGAGTCCCTCTGCCATCCCGTGCCGCAGGCCGTACTCGACGGCTTCGAGCGCCGCGAGCGGAGCCGGATAGTTTCCGCCCGTCCGCTCCAGCACCTGCTTGCGCGCCATCCGAAACACGATCCGCCGGCCCAGGGGATTGCCGTCGAGCAGAAACCCCACGAATCCGCCCGGGCGCTTTCGCTTTGGACGCCAGCCGCCCGCCAGGCGCCGCGCTGCGGCGAGTGTGACGTCTGCTAGGATTGCCGGGGGGACCAGCTCATCCACGATGCCGAGTCGGAACGCTTTCGCGGCGCGTTCGGTCTTGCCGGCGAGGATGATGTCCAGCGCGGCACGCAGGCCGATCAGCCGCGGCAAGCGTTGACAGCCACCCGCCGCGGGAAGGATGCCGAGCTGCACCTCGGGCAAGCCGATCTGGGTCTTGGGGTGGTCCGTCGCGACGCGGTAGTGGCAGGCGAGGGCGAACTCGAGTCCGCCGCCGAGGCAGGCGCCATGAATGCCGACGGCGATCGGCTTTGGAAAACGCGCCACCTGCTCGAGCATCTCCTGACCGTCTGCCGACAAGCGTTCGGCTTCGGCGGCGGAGTTGAGCTTGACGAACTCCTCGATATCGGCGCCGGCGATGAAGTTCTCGGGCTTGCCGGAAAAAAAGGCGACGGCACGCACGCGCGCATCATCGGCCAACGCCGCGAAGCAGGCCAGGAATTCGTCCTTGACGGTGCGCGAAAGGACGTTGACCGGCTGACCCTTGAGGTCGAGCACGACGGTCGCGATGCCGTCCGCGACATCCCAGGTGACGGCGGGCGCGGTACGCATCGGCGCACGAGCAGTCGTCGACACTAGCGGCGTTCCAGCACTATGGCGATGGCCTCCCCACCCTGTGCGCAGATCGATATCAGCCCAAACTGCACGTCGCGGCGCTTCATCTCGTTGGCGAGGGTGGTGACGATCCGTCCACCCGTGGCGCCGAAGGGATGGCCGATCGCAATCGACCCTCCCATGACGTTGATGATGTCCTCGTTGATCTCCCACCCTTTTTCGGCAAATCCCCGGAGATTCGACAGTACCTGCGACGCGAATGCCTCGTGCATCTCGATCAGGCCGAGCTCCTTCCACTGGATACCGGCACGCTCCAATGCCTTGGGCACGGCCCAGACCGGCGCCTGCAGCAGCTGCCAACCGGGGTCCACCGCCGCGACGGCGTGCGACCGCACGTAGGCGAGCGACGAGTAGCCAAGAGCGCGCGCCGCGTCGTCGCTCATCAGCAGTACTGCTGAGGCGCCGTCGGTGAGAGGCGAGGAGTTCGCGGCGGTCACACTGCCATAGCGGCGATCGAACACGGGCTTGAGCTTCGCCATCTGCTCGAGCGACGTGTCGGTTCTGATGCCGTTGTCCTGCCGCACGACCTCCCCACCCGGACGGGTGGGAAGCCAGGGCACGATCTCCGCCGTCAGGCGGCCGTCGGCCGTGCCCTGGGCGGCCAGCTTGTGGCTGCGCAGCGCCCACCGGTCCTGCTCCTCGCGCGAGATGCGATTCTCCTTGGCCATCTTTTCTGCCGACTGGCCCATCGTCTCGCCGGTGGACGGCTCCGCGATCGCAGGCGAGACCGGGATCAGGTCGCGCGGGCGGATCTTGGCGAACGTGCGCAGCCGTGCCCCCAACGATCGGGCCTTGCTTGCCTCCACGAGAATGTCCGCGAGGCGGCGGGAGGCGAGGATCGGGATGTCGGAGAGCGATTCCACGCCGCCCGCCAATACGACGTCCGCGTTCCCGAGGGCGATCGCATCGGCGGCGTCTGCCACGGCTTGGCCGCCGGAGGCGCAGGCGCGGTTCAGGGAATAGGCGGGGATCTCTTTGGGGAACTGGGGGAGGAGGCTCACCTCGCGCGCAACATTCGGAACGAGCGGTGAGGCAACGACCTGCCCGAAAATCACGTCGTCCACCTCGGTGCCATCGAGATTGGTGCGCTCGAGCAGCTCGCGCGCGGCGTAACGCGCGAGATCCACGGCACGCACCTCCTTCAGCACGGTGCCGGCTTTGGCAAACGGCGTACGGACGCCGGCGATGACAGCCACGCGACGACCGTTGAGACCGGGCATTAGATTCTTTCCCTCTCCTGGGAGTCGAAACCTACCACCAGCCCCAAGTGGAGGGGAGTTGGAGCAAACGCGAGCCGCAGCCTGGGCGTCCATGGTCGAGACGCCCGTGGATGTACTCATCATCGGCGGCGGCATAACGGGGGCGGGGATTGCGCGCGACGCCGCACTACGCGGGTTCCGCACGGCGCTCGTTGACAAGTCCGACTTCGGCGCGGGCACATCCTCGCATTCGTCGCGCCTGATCCACGGCGGCATCCGGTATCTCGAGCAGCGCGCGTTCCACCTGGTCTTCGAGGCAAGCCGTGAACGGCGGGTCCTGCTCAAGATCGCGCCGCATCTGGTGCGGCCCGTCGCATTCCTTTTTCCCGTCTATCGCGGCGGCCGGATTCCGGCGTGGAAGCTGCGCGCCGGCATGTGGCTCTACGATCTGCTGGCCGTCTTCCGCAACGTGCACTGGCATCGCTGGCTCCGCGCCAAGAAGGTGCGGCGCGTCGAGCCGGGACTGCGCGACCGCGGCCTGATCGGCGCGGCGTTGTATTACGACGCACAGACCGACGACGCGCGCCTGGTCGTTGCGACGGTGCGCAGCGCCATCCGTGCCGGCGCGCTCGCGGCCAACTACGTCGAGACGACCGCGCTGCTCAAGCCCGACGGACGAGTGCGCGGCGCCGTGGTGCGCGACGTATTGACGGGCGAAACGGCGACCATTCGCGCCAACGTCGTGGTGAACGCGACCGGTCCCTGGTCCGATCGCCTCCGGCAGCTCGACGATCCGCAGGCGCCGCCGATGCTGCGCCTCACGAAAGGTGCGCACGTGACCGTACCGCGCCGGCGCCTGGGCAACGAGCACGCGGTGACGCTGGTCTCGCAGATCGATGGCCGGGTCATGTTCGTGCTGCCGTGGGGCGAGCTCTCGTACATCGGGACCACCGATACCGACGCGGACGCTCCCGATCAGCTGCGCGTGACGGCGGCTGACGTCACCTACCTGCTGCGCTCGGCGAACGCCGCGTTTCCGGACGCGCACCTGGCCTCGAACGACGTCGTCTCCGCGTGGGCGGGGCTGCGTCCCTTGCTCCGCGAAGACCACGCAAATCCGTCACAGGTGTCGCGCGAGCATCGGGTGCTCGAGAGCCCGCATGGCCTGATCTCGATCGCCGGTGGGAAGCTGACGACGTACCGCGTGATGGCGCGGGATGTCGTGGATCGCGTCGCCGCGCGCTTGCACGAGCTCGACGGTCGTCCGCTCGCGCCGCGCGCGCCCACCGATCGGCAGCCACTGCCGGGAGGTGAGGCGGCTGAGCTCGAGGTGCTCGTCGAAGCGGCGCGGGCGCGCGGGGCGTCCGAGGCGACGGCGCGCCACCTGGTCGCGTATTACGGCAGCGAGGCGGCCGCGGTGCTCAATCTCGTCGACCGCGATCGACGGCTCAGCGAGCCGATCATCGCAGGCCGTCCCGAGATTTGGGCCGAGATCACCTACGCCGTCGAGCGGGAGCTGGCGGTCCGCGTGCAAGACGTCCTGGTCCGCCGCCTGCATCTGTACTACGAGGTGCTCGATCAGGCTCGATCGGTTGTTGCCAGGGTCGCCGCACAAATGAAACAGCTCCTCGGCTGGGACGATGTCCGAGAGGCCGAGGAGCTGCGGGACTACTTTCAGATCGTCGAGCGGGGCCGCATCAAGGCTTGACCTTTATTCTCGGGTTCACGTGCACGCGCACGTGTGGGTCATCATGGTCGTCATCGAGCTGGCGTAGGGCCCAGGTTGCCGCGCGGCGCACCGAACCCACTTCGTCGCGCTGCGCCGCCGTCAGGCCTTCGCGGGCACGGGGGCTCTCGATTTCGCCGAGCGACCAGGCGGCGGTCGCGCGGACATCCTCGTCGCTGTCCTTCAGCGCCACCAGCAAGGGCTCAACTGCCGAGCCGTCCTCGATCTCACCCAGCGCCCACGCGCTCAGCGCGCGCACGTCCGGGTCAGAGTCCTTGAGCGCCGTCGCGAGAGCGGGAACCGCACCGCCGTCTTCGATCTCGCCCAGCGCCCAGATGGCCGTCTTGCGCACATCGGCGACGGGATCGCGCATCAATGTTTCGAGCGTGCCGATGCCCTGCGCACTCTCGATTTCCCCCAACGCCCACGCAGCCTGCTGCCGCACGCGCGGATCGCGGTCCTTCGCGGCCGTGGCGAGCACCGGCACCGCGGAGGCGTCCTCGATTTCGCCCAGCGC